>Ga0153940_1000942_pt1 | contig 13652 bp, 14 predicted proteins | sample TSNJ024MetaG_FD_104736 | JGI IMG/M metagenome (GOLD analysis project Ga0153940, IMG submission 104736) | Attine ant fungus gardens microbial communities from New Jersey, USA - TSNJ024 MetaG | ecosystem: Host-associated > Fungi > Mycelium > Unclassified | place: USA: New Jersey, Brendan T. Byrne...
GCCGGTTTTCCTTCCAGCCTATTCCCCCAATTTAAACCTGATAGAACGCCTGTGGAAGTTCCTGCGAAAAAAAGTCATCAATACCTGCTTCTACCGCACTAAGGAAAAGTTCAGGCAAGCTATACTGCAATTCTTTGAAAATATAGACCAATATAAACCGGAGTTAGAAACATTACTGACTCTCAATTTTAGATTGGCTAAATCGCAATCCAATTCTTTTTGAGTATAACTTGTTCATACAATTGTATTTTAAATCGTTGTTATTCTTCTTTCATGGGAAGATGTGTATCGGGGAAAGAAGCCGTAAAATCTGTAATATTGTTAGAAACTAATATTTACTACTTGTTTATCAGAAGTTTATCCGGCTTACATTCTTCCAACAAGGGCTGTTTTCCTGTTGGATAACCTGTTTGTTGGTTTGTAGGTGTTTTGTTGGAAACTTGTTAGATGTATTATTCTTTATGAATCAATAAATTAAGGTAATATTCTAACATTCTGACATGATTTCGTTCAGCTCACTTTGTGAGACGCCATACACTCTTGCCGTTTTACCGGGGAAGGATAGTATTTCTCCATTACAGCCAAATAGATACGCTGTGTAATAAGTTGGCGGTTTGGGTTGAAGCCGCCACTTATCCTGCAATATTTTTCTGATTTGGCTTGTGTCGGTGGAAATAGCATTTCGCCTGACCATATCAAACATGTCATTCAGGGAAAACAGGTATTCTTCCGTTCCCTGTATCTGCATCAATTCCGAGATGATAACAAGCATTTCATTTTCCACTTTCCCCCGGTTGTGCGTGATAATCCGGCGCAAGGCATCGGTAACCAGCAAGTCGTGACTGAACCACATGCGGGATTCCTTTTTTGTACTCAATGTCCTGTTCTTTATAGAACTTTTTTGAAACGTTGTTTCTTATTTTTTCAGACATAAAATTGTGTTTAAGCCGGGCAGATGGGGTACTTATTTTGTTGTTCCCCTGTATCTGCACCGACTTGGTTTAACTTTGAATTAATTTGTGGATAATTTTGCGGGAGATGCTTTTTGTTTTTATACCGGGGTGAATAGTCCCGAATGCAAAAAACATCCTGTTCCCTTTTGTGCGGCATTTACATGATGCCTTCATTCATGATCACTTTCCCATTTTCACCTCCTTTCTTTTTCGTTGTTATGATATATCATCCGGATTGAAGTTTTTGAACTCTTCGGACTCGTACAGTTTTTGTTTCTTCCGGCTGGTCTTCACTTCCCTGATTTGACTCTCCGAGAGTTTCCGCTCATGCCTGTCCATCAGTTCCGATATCCGGCGGGCATATTCGGGGCGGGCATCCTGCATGGATTGTACCAGCCCCGTGAGTTTATTCTCACTGAGCACTTTTCCCGCCAGATCTTCATCCGGCGAACTACTGCCCTCCGGATCGCTGATTGTTTTTGCCGTCCGGCCCAACTGGTCGTAATCAATTCCTCCGGCTCTGTCCTCCGGCAGATTACCGGCTCCGAGGTCTTCGAGTTCTTCGTCTGCATTGACAGCTTCCCTGCCGTCCTCTTCGACTTCGACATCAAGCCCTTCTCCTGTTTCCGGATTGACTGTTGAGTCCGGTTTTTCATCCGCTGTTTTTTTTTGTTTCAGGGGCAAATGTATCCTCTTTTTCCTTACCTTTTTCCGTTTTCAAATCCGTGGCAGCATTTGGCAGGGGTTGGCTTAGCACAAATTTTGTTTTTCCCAGAACCGATGGGAATACTTCTTGCTTTTCGGGTAGCACAGCCTGTTCCCCGACCTCTTTTTCCTTCATTCCTATCTGAATCGAAATGGAGATTTTATGTCTGAACAGTTTCTTCAGTTGCGGATAGATATAGAAGATAATGAGCAGTAGGAAAGCTGTATAGATTATCAGTATCAACACTATCTTATAGATTTCCATCGTCCTCTTATTTGATGATTAGACCTTTCGGCTTACGATAAAGTTTGTTTATCTCATTCTTATGCTCCTGTAGATGCTCCCGCAGGATTGTATCAATATAACCTCCGATAGAAAGACCTCTTTCACCAAGCCTTTTTACTATGTCTGCGACTGTTTCCTGTGTATCCCGGCTGATATATACACATTGTCTTACTTTTAGTTCTCTGTATTGAAGATACTGTTTTCCGTATCCTGCTTCTCTTAAATTGTTTTTTGAATCATTCATCTTCGTTATTGTTTACTATGTTTTTAAAAATATCTCCTTCTTCCCTATAATAGATGGCTCTTAGCTCATCTGCATGTTCCTTGATATGCTGCGCCATAACGGTATCTATAAATACACCGACCGTCATATTCCTATCGTTAAGTTTGCCCACAATCTTCGATATGAATTCGTGTACATCCTGACTTATATAGACGCTTTGGCGCTGTTTCAACACCCTGGGTTTTAGGAAGGCATCCAGATATTCGCTATTTTTCTTTTTCTTATAGGTACGCTTTGATAAGATTTTTATAGAAACAGAAACCTGATAATGTCTTTCTTTACTTCCTTTTCCTTTTGATTTGATGCAGACTTTCTTCTCTGTACCATTATATAGGTGTTTCATCCATTTTTTACAGATTCGTAAAACCAATGAAATACCTGTTTTCTTCATCGCTCTTTTATATCTGCAATCCATTACATATATATCACCATACAGATATGCAGAAAAAGAGAACTGTTTTGGCAAAGGCTCACTGGTTTACATTTTCAAAAAACGAATTTGACAGAACAGCAAACCGGTAAAACAATGAAACTGTAAACCAGCATAACAGCAAATCAGTCGAACAGTAAACCACTCCTTTTTTCACAAACCATATTGTGATTTCAGCACTATTAAAAACTTCAATTCAGCAAAAAAGCAACTCTTCGCTTCCCTGTTTCTCCGGCAAAGTAAATACATCATTTTTGTATAATCCTAATAATCAGCCGTGTGCGGTAGTCGTTGTCAGTCCAGTGGTAGCCCGTTACTATTTTGAAGAGATCTTTTTTTGTAGAAAACGTGAATATTTCCACCTAAATCCGGCTGAAAATAATCGAAAAATAGCCCACCGGTGAAACACACTATTTATTTTCTGTTCCGACAAAGAAGCTTCTCTTTCTGATGACCCTCTTCGGATATAATTTTCTCTTTTCACCTTTTCCAAAAGGCAAAAAGCAGTCACTTTTTTCCGGGTAGTAGTCTTTGGCAGCGGTTGGCATAGCCCGAAAACATCTGTCTTATTTTCAATAGGTTTAACTTTGCATCGGGAATATTTCTTCCATTTTGAGGTGTGCTTTTCAGCAAGATGATTAGCCTCAAATCCGACCACGGATGTGGGAGGATTTTGATTGTCGTCAGACAATGGCAAGGTATGTTTTTGTCCGCCAAAATAAATTTTGTCTGCCAAAAACACCTTGCCCCTCCCAGCGAGGGGAAGAATTATTCCGAAGTCATAATTCAGTAGCAACTTTCAAAAACGATTTTCGAATGGATGAAACAAAACGAAGGAAGGTAGGCAGGCTTCCTAAAAAAGACCCTACCGTGTTCAGGTACAGCGTTCGAATGAATGCTGTTACCCACGACAAGTTCCTCAGCCTTTTTGAGCAGTCACAGGCTAAGGATAAAACGGCGTTCATTCTATCCTGCATTTTCTCCCGGCCCGTAAAAGTAGTGCAGATAGATAAGGGAATGCAGGATTATTACATGCGCCTGACTACTTTTTACGGACAGTTCCGGGCAATAGGAACGAATTATAATCAAATTGTCAAGGCATTGAAATCCAATTTTTCGGAGAAGAAAGCGCTCGCCATGCTCTACAAATTAGAGAAAGTAACTATCGAATTGGTCGAATTACAGCGCAAAATATTCGCCCAGATTGATGATTTTGAACGTAAATATTCCGAGTTATGGTTGCTAAAATAGGTAAAGTTTGGGAAAGACTAACCATGCAAAATGACTGTTACCCTGCGAATCGTTTGTAGCCAGATGCTCGAAAGAGGCTCTTTACAAATAAGAATAGGACGGAATCCGAAGGATATGTAAGAGTGGTGTTACTCAAAGGGATAACTGAAAACAACCCTTTACACACAGAAATGCGTCAAAGCATGGAACCGCCTTAGTACTGAACAGTATGCCAGGTGGTATGAGGGTGTGTCAAAAGTAGCTTTTTACAGTTTTTACTCCTTCTACAGCTACCTATATAAGGAGTTATTTTGAGGTTTTTGGACATTTGACACACCCTCCAATTAACAGGGTTTTACTTATCCCCACAGTTCTTCTTCCAAAGGCGCACTCAGGCATGACCATACGATAGCCACATAGCTTAGCATATAAAATGACAGGATAATATATATGTATACCGGCATCATTATTTGTTAGCTGCATGGATTCTATTTTCCATAACCTATCCCCCGTTTTTCTTAACCGTTGCCTTCCACAGCATGGCACAGAGAACACATGAAAGTGCCGCTGCCCCTATCCAGAAATAGCGGATGGAAGAAAAGTCATAAGCCGTTATCCCGTCTACTACCGTTTTACTGTCCCCGATCAGGTTTCCGCTGAGGATGTCCTGCAATCCCGCGCCGATATAGCTGGCGATGCCCACTACACCCAGTGCCGCTCCCGATGCTTTCTTCGGGGCAATGTCCACCGCCATCAGTCCGCCCAAGTAGCAGATCAGTACCCCGATGGACAGCCCGAATAGTACCATCGCGGCAATATCCGCAAAAAAATAACCTTTGGGTATCAGGGTGAACATGGCGATAGCCAGTGTATTGCCGATACCGAATATCAGCGCGGGCACATTGCGGCTACCCCGGAAAAAGCGGTCGGAAACCACCCCGGAAAGCACCGTGCCGATAATCCCGCAGACGGAGGATACCGCCACAATACTGCTGGCCTCGACAGCCGAATAAGCTTTCTCGTTCTGCAAAAAGAAGATACCCCAACTGTTTACCGCATAGCGGCTGACATACATACAGGCACTCGACAGAGCCAATATCCAGATAAATGGATTCTTCAATACTTCCAACTGCATTTTACCTACGGACTTTTCCGCTTCCTTTTTCTCCATCACCGGAACCAGTCCCTTACTCTGGGGGCTGTCGTGCAGGAACAGCAGGATGATAACAGCGCCGATAAGCCCGGCTCCTCCCTCCGCCTGAAAGCCCCATTGCCAGCCGGCAATACTTACTACGGCTGCTGTCGCGATAAAGGTCAACGCCTCGCCGATGTTATGGCTGGCACTCCAAAATCCGTAATAGGAACCTCTTTCCTTATCGGTGAACCAACGCGAAAGGGCGACCACACTTGATGGCGCTCCCATGCTTTGCACCCAACCATTGATACCCCACAGGACAGCGAATACCCAAAATGAATGAGAGAATCCTAAAACAATATTGATTACAGAGGATATTATTAACCCGAAAGCCATAAAGCGTTTGATATTCACCCTGTCTGCCAGAAAACCGTTGGCAAACTTTCCGGCAGCATAGGCGAAGAATAAAGCCGAACCGACAATGCCCAGCTCGCTTTCGGTAAGAATACCTTCATCGACCAGCGGCTTTTTCAGCACATTGATACTCAACCGGCAGACATAGTACAGGCCATAACCGAGGGTAGCCGAGAGAAAGACCGACCATTGCAGTTTCCTCAAAGCCTGCCTGTCATCTTTTAGTTCTCCCTTGTCAGAAAGTGATGAGAAGAAACCCGCTATCCTTTTAATCATGCAGCCTCCTTTTCTTTAAATAGTCGAGCATCAATGCGGGGCGGTCGGTTTGCAGGATACCCGCTCCGAGACTGTCTATCAGGTAGCCCCAGGTAGCATCCGCATCCTGTAAAGCCTTATCGTCACTATACCCTGCGCACAGGGAATCCCACAGCGAGTTGATCCAGATCACAGAGCCTGAGCCGGAAAGCTTTTCTCCGATATGAGATAACAGTTCCCTGTTTTCTTCCTTAAAGACAATTTCATAGAAAGGATATTTCCTGTCCAGTAACGAATCTAAGCGGGCTACATGGAGCGTATCGCCCAGATTGACCACCGGCATAAAGACCATTTTATCCAAGTTCGAGCCATACCGGGCTTTGAGCTCGCTGTATGGCTTGTCGGATTTGATAATGGCCTGTTCCACTGTTCCGGTCTTTACAAGCACCCGGTACACATCTTCAAAGTATTCGTCCGCCTTGTCTAAGTTGACTGTTATCTTTCCTTTGGCCGTGAGCATGGCTTCTTCCAGTGTCGGCACCTTAAAACCGGAGGTACGTCCCAAGCCGTTTTTAAGATTGAATCCCCTGATTTCAACCAGCGTTAGGGAATCCACCCTGCCCTTGCCGTTGGTGGTACGGTCTACCTTCTTGTCGTGCATCAGGATCAGTTGCCCATCCTTTGTACGTGCCACATCTATCTCAACGATATCCACACCCATGCGGATGCAGCTTTCGATACCTTCGATGGCGTTATCGGCGTAATGCCGCCAGTCGCCGCGGTGGGCGGCCACCTGTACTTTCCCCGCATCTGTCTGTGCGGCATCCTGCCCTTTGCAGGATACAAGCAGCACTGGTAAAAGGAGGATAACGAATAAATATTTTAGTTTATACATAGCTCTTTCTTTTTACTTGTTATACAATGTTATCAGTTCAGCCTGCCATTTTCCCATATCAGTTTTTCACCCCAGAAAGGAAGGATAGTATTTTCACAGTTTATCTTCGATGCCCTTTCCAGTCCCATTCCTACCGGCCAGCGCGATTCGTCCACTCCGGCATGAGACAATTCAAGTATATGGGACAGGAACACATACCGGGGCGTCACCACACTGCCTATCACATTGTTTTCAGTCAGCGCGTTCGGAGCATAGCGGGCAATAAATATATCCACAGGCTGCACGATGTTATATTGCGATGCCTTGTAATTGGAGTCTCCAACATGCATCAATACCAGGTTGCCCCCGTTGCTGCCGCAATCGATCTGGAATGTGGTAACAAAATTCTGGAGAGTCGCTTCGTTATGGTTCGTAAGATTGGTTGTAAGGGTAAAACTCCCGATGGTAAGCGTTGAAGTCGTCGGTATGGTGTAAGGGTAGCCTTCTCCTTTTTTCAGGTAATTGGAAACAACGGGTTTGTTTTTTTCAAACATCCTGTTGATCAAATCCGTGTCGTAGTGGTCCGAATGGTTATGGGTCACACACAGGAAATCCAGGTATGGCTCCAGTTGCTTCGCATAACGGTGGCAGATATCCACTGCGAAGCACCCATCCGGGGTTTTTACGATATATCCCATATTATAGAGCATCCAGATGACGGTTGTACCGCTTTCGACCCGGGTTGATCCTACTTCTTCCAATACCTTGTCAAACGACATGCGGTAGCAAGCTAGGACAGGATCGTATTTTTCCATATTTTCTGCTGCCGCATCCAAGCTTTTCAGGTAATTGCTGAAATAGGTGCTTGAACACAGGTCTGCATAACCTTGTATGGCATCAAAGGCTTTTTCCCTTTTGGTGTTGTAACTTAAAGATGAAGTGCTCCATAGCCTTTCCATGACCGTCTTGGCTTCATTTTCCGATGGAATGGGCGGAGTGGGCGCTGGGTCATCGCTGCCGGAACATCCGGCAAAGAACACGACAGGTAAATACAGTAACAGGAAACAAATGTTACGGGTATTCTTAATTTTCATGATCAGGTTCTATTGTTTTTGTGATTGATTTAAAACGAGCGGCCAACATTTCCGGGGTGGCAGGTTTTCCCTGGTTGTCTTTTAGCGCTTCATGCATATAGACACCCCTGTAGCCTTTTTCAATAAGAGCTTCCAGCAGTTTCTTCCAAAAAATAATGCCGTCGCCGGGCACCCAATGGCATTCGTTGATCCCGTCATAATCCGAGATATGGAGGGTAGCGATGCGGTGTCCGGCCAGTTGTACAAAATGGGCAGGCGTCCCCGTTATATAATGGTTGGTATCGAAGCATATCCCGACATCCGGATAATCCGCAATCATACGCAACAGTTCTTCGGGAGTGTTGCCCAGGCATGTCCTCGGCAGGTTCTCTATACACAACTGTGCCCCGGTTTTTTCGGCATACTTGTGCAGGATGCCGATGGACTCGACCGCATTGCTTATCCGTTGTTCACGTATGCTGTCTTCAACAGGTTCCGAACTGGAATGCAGCACGAGTTTGGATGGATTGAAGATTTTTGAAGCCGTTATTATCCTTGCCATAATATTCACATTCCTTTTGCGGGCTTCTTCATCCGTAACGGATATATCCAGTGTCCGGGAAAAAGGCAGGTGGATAGACCATACTTTCAGCCCGGCGCTATCGATTTTAGCCTTTAGTGTATTTATCCGGGGAATCACTTCATCTTCCGATACATTGCGGTAGCACTGGTTCAAAGCCACTTCCACGTATTCAATGCCGCGTTGCCCGGCCTCCGTAAAATCTTTTACCGCCGGGTTCTTCCACAACGCGGTGGTGGTTCCCATTTGCAGTTCTTGTGCGTTAACCTGAAAGGATAGCCCGATAAGGAGACATACTGGCAATATTATCTTTTTCATAAATAAAATTATTAGGGATTATTAAGGTGGGGGATTTTACCTCCCCACCTGTTAACCATTGGTATGGCATATTCAGCGCATTTACTTACTGTTAGTGCCGTGAATATTTCCTCCCCGCACACTCCATGAAGCATTCTCCAGTCCCGCTTCAACAGGAATAGCCAACAGCGAGCCTATATTACCCGAACCGATCGTTCCTATATACAGCCGCTTATCCGGGCCGATACTTGCCGCACCCATGATCTGCTGTGTGCTTTCATAAGTAAAGTCAATACTCCCGGTAACGGCGTTCAGCCCGTAGACCATATAAACACTGCCTGTCTTGGCTTGCGTCCCGCAATAGATTTTGCCGTTGTCGCCCATGACAAGCCCGCAATAGGTCATGGACGCGCCCAAGTCTTTTTCCCATTTTAACGTTCCGTCCGGATTGATAGCATATACTTTTTTGTCTGTTCCTCCTTTTTCATTGAAAAATATCGTACCGTCCAGCCCTGTAATCGGGAAATAGGCATCGCCTCCGCCTGTATTGGCATACGTCCATTTTATGTTTCCTGTAGCCATATCAATAGCTGCAAGGCCGGAGTTTGCTTTCAAAGTGGCGTAAAGAGTCGTACCGCCCGCATCCATAGCGAAGGCGCCCCGTTCGGTAACATTGACCGTTCCGCTTGTTTTCCACTGTTCCGTACCTGAAGCATCGAATTTATAAACGGCCGAGTTTGTTCCTGTATATACGTTGCCGGAAGCATCCACAGCCACCGCGCTCGATGTTCCTCCTATCGATTTACTCCATTTAACGGAACCATTTGCCGTATTGATAGCATACAAGGTTCCCGAGTTGGTCGCACAATACAACACTCCGTCGGACGATAAAGCCGGAAATGCCCCGATTACTCCATCCACACTGCAAGCCCATTTCTGGGAGCCGTCTTCCGGATTAATGGCATAGACCTTGGAATCTGTTCCGCACTGGTAAATAATACCGCTAGCATCCACTACAGCACCGCCACCGTATGTAATGGAAGAAATTTGGGAAACCCATTTAACGGTTCCCTGTGCAACATCAATGGCGAATAAATGTCCGTTCGGCGTCGAAGTAGGAATATAAGCGGTTCTTCCGTCGGGAGAGAAAACGGGGTTGGATACTTTAACATAGCCTGATAACCCGTTATAATTGAGTTCCATTGATTCCCATGCATAGCCCGAAACTTCCATTGTGATAGATCCGCTTTCCGACGTGCCGTCTTCATAGGTTACGGTTACTTCAACTGTATAACTTCCTGTGGTAGCGAATGAATGTACGGGTTCATCCTCCGTAGAACTGTTTCCATCGCCAAAGTCCCAACTTACCGATTGTATCGTTCCCATTGTAAAATACATATCATTGTATTCAAACCTGCAAGGCTCGTTCAGTGTCAATGTATTGCTGGCGACAATAACCGGATAGACCTGCCCCGGCGTAGCCTTGGCATAGATGGCGTCGGAAGTGCCGTTCGGATAGACACAGATCAGGGAGAATTCATATTCGGTATCGTTGGTCAGGCCGGTAACCACATAAGATTCCTGATCTTTATCAATAATAACCGGATTTTCAACAGAAGAAACCAGTAATTTATATTCCCTCAGATTTTCACTCTCGGGCTTTGTCCATTTGAGCCTTACCTTTTGGTCGCCCGCGGCTGCGATCAGGTTACTCGCCGCGATCCTTGTCGAAGCGGGCTTGGCTTTCACCGATATTTTCCCTCCTCTGTTTCCACCCGTATAAACAGGTTGCACGGAAAAAGTGTAGGTTTCCCCGTTTACAAGTTCATTAATGGTCATTGCCTTTACGGTTGCTTCAACATTCATCTCGCCGCCGCTGACGGCCAAAGAGCCCGCTGTCCACGATATATAATATCCTGCCGGATTGGAGCCTTCCATGGCCTGCCAACTAAGGGTTACCTCTTCATCCCCGGCTACGGCTTCCAAACCGGAAGCCTCCATCGTATTAAAATCCGCACCCGGTATATTCTCGTCATTACATGCCGAAAATAACATAAGCCCGGCTATCAATATGCTGTATATAATATGTTTCATATCATTGTTTTTTTGTCCTGTTAATACCCTTCGTTCTGCCAGAGAATGGACGTATCGTTTATTTTCTCAAGTTCCGCCTTCGGTATCGGATAAACCATCTGGTAATCGTGTATGGTATGCCCCGAAGCGGCCATCACTTCTTTGGCGTAACCCATGCGTACCAGGTCGAACCAACGGTGCCCTTCGTATGGGAACTCCCGGTGCCTTTCTTCCAGGATCGCTTTACGGAAAGCGTCCTTATTGGACAGGATTGCTATATCGACAGCCCGGAGGCCTGCACGTTCACGTACTTCTGTAAGGGCTTTCATTGCCTCTGAGGTCTGGGAATTGCTGTAGGCAACTTCATTCAGGGCCTCAGCATACATCAGCAGCACATCCGCGTAACGGAGCAGGATAAAATCATTACCTGTATTATTGGTTGATGCATCCGCCTCGTCGTAATATTTCTTTATAACGTAGGTATTCCCTACCTTGACCAGTGAGATGAGATCCTTGCGCAGGTCGGCAGGGTCGTCGTAGGCAGCCAGCAACTGTGGGGTCGGAAAATCCGGAGATGTGGCGTTGGCTGAGGAATACCAATAGCCGTGCCCTTCACCAACTACTGTTTTATTAAACCGGACGGCAAAGATAATCTCAGCGTTCATCTTCTTATTTACGTCGAATACATCGGCAGGGGGATTTTGCAACGAATACTTCCCGGTCAGCCCTCCCAGTACGTCCACGGCTTCCTGCCACTTATGAAAGGTAAGGTATACCTTACCCAGCAATGCTTTGGCTGCACCGGATGTGGCACGGCCTGTATCATTTCCCGTGTAGGTACCAGGCAGCATGCTGTTATCCACGATCTGTTTCAAATCCCCGGCGATCAGGTCGTACATCTCCTGGCCGGTACTGCGCGGTATCTTTAACGCTTCCGCCACGCTCACGGATTTGCGTGTGGTGGGCACACCACCCCACAGGCGGTACATATTGAAATAGGTCAGTGCGCGGATAAACATGGCCTCGGCTTTATACTGTGCTTTCAGGGTTTCGTCGAATTCCGCCGCATCGATCTGTTCCAGTACCAGGTTGCACCTGTACACACCGTTGTTGTAATTAGCCCAGGCATCACTGAGGATCCCGTTGGAAGGGGTTTCCTTAAACTGGTCGATATCATAACGGTCCTGTGTTCCTGTGGTGGGTGCGCTAAGCTGCATGTTATCGCTGCGATACTCGGCGCATTCGGTGTAAAAGGATATCTGTCCCTGAAGCTTGGCATAACAGCCGGCAACGGCGATATTAAAATCGGAAGCCGTCTTATATATTTTATCCGATGTTACTTTGTCGCTCGGCTCCAGGTCAAAGAAACTATCCGAACAGGAAACCGAAAGCAAAAGGACGGACAAAGCATAAATCAATTTATATTTTTTCATGACGATATTTTTAGAAAGTTATATTTAGCCCGAATGTAAAGGTTTTGGCCAGGGGGTACGTCCCGTAGTCTTCTCCCGGAGTCAGCGCATTATCAGGGCGAAGGCTTACTTCCGGGTTGTAACCCGAATAGTTTGTCCAGGTCCACAGGTTCTGTCCCGATACATACACCCTCAACTTTTGAATATGCAGACGTTCGGTTAATGACCGTGGCAGGGTATAACCTAAGGAAAGGTTTTGCAGGCGTAAATATGACCCGTCTTCGAGATGCCAGGTCGAGGTACGCCCGTTGTTGCCCGTTGTCTTGCGGTTGGCGCGGTTTACCTGTCCGCTTCCTGGGTTTTCCGCACTGCGCCAACGATCCAGGGCAATAGTCGTACCGTTTACGTTACCTTCCATATTGTCGATATAACGCTTGTTCAGGTTCAGGATTTCATTACCATATACTCCCTGGAAACTAAACCCTAAATCAAATTCTTTGAACGTAATTGTTCCTCCGAAGCCGTAAGTGAAGTCCGGCATGTAGTTTCCGACAATAGTACGGTCTTTCTCCGTATCCAGCACACCGTCACCGTCCACATCCACAAAGCGGAAATCACCGGGCTGTGTGTTGGCAAAGTGCGGATATTGTTTCAGTTGCTCCTCATTTTCGAAGATACCGTCCTGCACCAGCAGGTAGTAAGATCCGATCGGTTTGCCTACCTGTGTAATATAATAGGCATGAGCAACACTTCCGGTGGAGATAATAGAGGCATTTTCCGGCCCCAGGGATTTGACTTCATTGCGATTACTCGCAAAATTGGCATTAAAAGTGTATTTTAAGTCTTTGGCCAGGTTCTTCTGCGATGTCAACTGTATTTCCCAACCCCGGTTGTTCACCTTGCCGATGTTCATCCTTGCCGTACTGTGCCCCGTGAGCAACGGAACCGGTACATTGAGCAGCATATCAGTTGTATTGCTGTTATAATATTCAACCGAAAGCCCCAATAGCCCTTTGAACATCTGCAAGTCAAAACCTGCATTGACCATCGATGTCTTTTCCCAGGTCAGGTCGTCGTTTTTGATTTTATCGGGCTTATAGCCGGATATTAATCCGCCGTTTCCCGGTCCCAATATATAATCATCGGAAGACAGGGTAGACAAGTGTTCGTAATTCCCGATCTGGAAATTACCCGTCGCCCCGTAACTGACCCTTAATTTAAGGTCATCGACAATGCCCAATGCTTTTATGTTGCTGAAAAAGTTTTCATCGCTGATGCGCCAGGCGGCCGAAGCCGATGGAAAGTATCCCCAGCGGTTGTTCCTGCCAAAGCGGGAAGAGCCGTCGGCGCGGATGGCAGCCGAAGCCAGGTAGCGCCCCCGGTAACTGTACTGCACACGTGCCAGGCAGGAGGCCAGCGACCACTCGGTGATTTCGGAAGAACCGCTGCTAACAGTCCCTCCCGTTATGGTCTGGATATAATCGTTCGGGTAGTCGGTAGCTTCCACATAATTACCTTTTTTCGTTTCCTTTTGCGCGGATTGCACCAATACCGCATTGATCGTATGGCTGTTGTTAACGGTAGTATTGTAACTGATCTTGTTTTCTACCAGCCAGTTCATGTAGAAAGAAGAAGAACTGCTGCCTACCGGA
>Ga0153940_1000946_pt1 | contig 13628 bp, 14 predicted proteins | sample TSNJ024MetaG_FD_104736 | JGI IMG/M metagenome (GOLD analysis project Ga0153940, IMG submission 104736) | Attine ant fungus gardens microbial communities from New Jersey, USA - TSNJ024 MetaG | ecosystem: Host-associated > Fungi > Mycelium > Unclassified | place: USA: New Jersey, Brendan T. Byrne...
AGCCTTGTGGAGCTGAAAAATCAGCTTATACAGCAAGGCAGATATACGGACTGCGTTGATGAGCTAATATATAAGGCTATGAACGCTCCTGTTAAGAAAGTGAAAATTGAATATGCCTAAAACACATAATGGATGAAGCCGTTTATTCTTAATGAAAGAGTAAGCGGTTTTTTCCATGCCTTTTTTTACATAGTCACCCTACAAGGTGGCTAGAATTTAAAAGAATACTTTGTATTCTTGGAAAGGAGGACGCACAAATGTCAAATTGCAAAGTGATTGCTCTGACCAACCAAAAAGGCGGTGTCGGAAAAACCACAACGGCGGTCAATCTGGGTGTTGGTCTGGCAAAGCAAGGCAACTTTGATTACTTTTTCGCCGGTAGCCTTATCGGTGGCAGTGGTATGAATCATGATTTCTTTTTCGTACTCGTCAGTCAGAGTGCCTAAGTCAATCACAGTGCGGTTTTTGGATACTACAATTTCAAAGGCAGGAATCAGTTTCAAGCCCTTATTGGAATCACACTTTAATTCCTCAATAATATAGGTGTCATAGGGCAAAGCACCTTTGCTGTCGTCCGGTTCGGAAGTACCAAACCACACACCGTCCTCACTGGATGTACCGGCGTTGGTATTCTCTTTGTGGGATGCTCATGCAGCAGCCGTAGAGAATTGACCGTTCTTATCGGTAACAACAACATGGCTTTCGCCGGTTGTCTTGCTGGTAATCTGGAATGGAATACCGGCTAATCGCTTATGTGTACCATTACCGATTTTCACACCCTCAATGTCACCACGCTTAATCTGATTGTAGATGGAAGTTTCCTCTGCGGTCAGGTCTACGATTTCCCCATCATTTACAATGTCGAACTCATGGGCAACTGCGCCGTCTTTTAAGTAGCCGGTTGGGGCTTCGGATTCAACTATCTTGTAATGACCGAATGGAAGTGTATCTGCGTCAGTAGCTGCCACACCATTTGTATCCGCATAAATGGTTTTCACTGCTTCACTGTTGGTATATGATTTTCCGTCAACTAATACCGGATTGCTATTCAGAGTAACGATAGAAAAGACGGTATCCTTAAAGGTCGCACTGCCTTGCGGTTTGGTATCTTTGGTTTCAAGGTCACGCTTTTGGATTTTGACACCGCCATGGATGGCTTTATCAGAGATGGAATATGTATTGCTGCCGCTCAAAACAGCCAGCTCACCGTTTTCTGTAATCTGTGCTACATACACGCCTCTGATTTGTTCCTTGCTGCCATTTGCTTGCATATATGCCCCATCCAATAAATAGCCATTTGGAGCTTTGCTTTCTTCCACGGTGATAGTTCCAAGTGGTAAACAGTTCGTCCCATTCTGGCTGTAAAAGCTGTCACCAGACACCTTATAGGAATCGGTTAAACAGGTAATATAATGAATCGTACCGTCTGTACCTTTTTCAGCTTTGGTCTGTGTGACCCATGTACGGGTTGGTTTGGATGGTAGATTATCGCTGGTATAATATCCATCATAGTATTTCCAAACGAACTCCGCACCCTCTAAGGTAGCAGCCCCTTGTGGGGTAGCTTTGCCGGTTTCCATATCAATCTTGAACAGGTCAAGCAAGGTGGTAGTAACCTTTGGTGTGTCACTGACTTTTAAAGTGGCAGTTTCACCGGCAGTAACCTTAATGGTATATACGCCTAAATCCAACTGAAAGCCTTTGGGAGCTTTGGATTCTTTCACATAATAAGTCCCGACGTGAAGTTCCACGGTGTCTGTATTTCCTTTGCTATCGGTGGTAAGCGTAGTAACACTGCTTTTACAGTCTTTATCCGAATAGATAGTGTAAACTGCACCAGCGAGGGAATAGCAATCATTATCATTGGTAATAGCAGCATTGGTGGTTTCTTTCTTCAAAGTAGCATCTCCAACTGCCAGTTTCGCCCAGAACTGTCCTAAATCCTGCCCGTTACCGGTGTAGATATAACCGCCGCAGTCGTACCGGTCTTTGTTTTCCTTAACAAAAGTCTTTGACTGTGCATATACTTCGGTCTGGATTTTTTCGGACACTTCATCATAGGCGCCCGTACATTGTTGTAGCCCCAGCCCAGATAAACACTAAGTCTGCACCAAACAATACATTGTTTTAATAGGTAGGTTTGGTTGTAGGAAAGCCCCTTATCTTTTGCGTACTGTTTGACGTATTCCAGAGAGAGGGCAACATCGGTGATTTGTTCCTCCGTCATTTTGGACGAAGCGTCATGACGGGTCTTATAGCCATCTTCAAAGCCGGTGTTGATATCCACACAATAAGCTTCTCCGTCAGCATCCATGATACTTTCTGTAAAACTGGAAACTTCATTGCCAGCATTATCTACTTTGACAATTTTATCGGCTTGTCCTTTTCTTTCGGTGTAGACTTGCTCTGCCGCCTGTACCTGTGTAGTAGGTAGGGCAGTAATAATGGCTGTAAGGGCAAGAAGCCCGGTCAGCAATCGTTTCATAATCTTTTTCATATAGTTAATGCTCCTTTCAATTTGGGGTAAAAAAATAGACGCTCATTTTGAACGTCTATAAATTCAATATATTTATTTGCTATTCTGCTGGATGCTTAGAAAGATATGTTGAATAGTCGGTATCAAGCTGTAAGGATGTTAGTTGCTCATCAACTATTTGAAGTAGATTTTTTCCTTTCAGAATATCTTCAAATTCATTGATAGAGAAATCAATAATACAATATCTTTCTTCGGGTTTTTCTTTGTGGAGATAAAACTTTTTTACTAATCCGGCACCATTTCTCCAACCTGCACCACTAATACCATGATAGGAAAATAATATACCGAGCTTTAGGGTATTAGTGAGCAATAAACTACAAAATTTTCCGATGTACGTTACACTTACGGATTTATCATAATTTTTGCATTCTCCAAGAAATCTTTCAAGCTTAGGATTTAGTAAATGATAACTAAGTAATATTTTCCCGGTTTGAGTTAAAGATACTAACTGGTCTATCTCATTTGTCGATGTTCGTAAGTTGCTGTCAACGGAAAAAATACCGCCGGACACTTTTAATAGATATGAAACCAGTTTTTCTAATGCGGAACCTTTTAAATTATGTAGATTGGGTGGTGCATTAGCTGATTTTGGTGAAATATCATGAAGTCTTTTAAACTCTGTAAGTAATTTCTCATATTCTTGTTTCTGGACGTTATCAAGCTCACAGATTCTCTCATATCTTAAATCTTCACCAATGTTATTTAGAATGTTTAATGCTTTGGATATTTCTTTATCTGCCTTAGTAACATTAGTCATCACGAATCACCTTGTAAATTAAGATGGAATTTTCTAGTGCTGGCAATTTCCCATGACATAGCTCACACTCAAAAGTCTCGGGAAGTTCATTAAATAGCTCTACTGTCCCCATAGATTTTTGGCAGGTACTACAATATAACTCGTAGTAGCTTTGCAAAACACCTTGATTCTCTAACTCTGATAAAAAGGCATAGACCTCTGGCAAATCCAAGGAAAATTTCCTTTTCAAGACACCAGGATAAAGCCACATGTTTTTCTTGTAATTCTTAAAAAAGTCAACTAATGCGGTGATGTTTGTCGTGTTATTCAGTTTGCGTTGTATCGTCACTTCTATGACTGATAATGTATTTGATAACATAATTCATCCGCTCCATTCCGATTAAAACATTGCTATAGTAATGTTGTATTAAACAATAGGAATTATTCATATAATTAAAAACAAATTTCACATGTTTACTTCTTGTCTTAATTTCATCCTCCCATAATAATTCAATCCATGGGTAATCGGACATTTCTTCCATTTCAAACATAAATTGCTCTAGTGCTTCTCGAACATCCGGCACTTTTTCCAATTCGGTTTGATTGTCAGTTAGTAAAGACCTCAACTCACCAATGAACGGTAATACATATTCTTGATTATTCCCGACTTCTAACTGAGCATTCCCTCCATTAGGAAGTTTCATATATTGTGCAATCAGCTTTACTGCTACATCCTTTTTGCAGACATTAACCATAAAGGTCATATCTAAAGGTGTTAACGTACACTCATAATTAACGGCTAAATATTCTATCATTTTAGCAATTAAATCAGAATAGACGGTTTGCTCTTTCGTGTCAGATAAAAACACTCGTTTCAAGACATCAAAACGAAATTCGACCAGTTCACCATCTTCATGGAAAACCACTAAAAACGGATACTTTGTTAAAAATTCTTCCTGCGTTAAAGGATGAATTGCAGCAAATGCTAAATTAAATTTTAAAAAGCTGTATTCATCTGTGTTATAAGCAACAGGAGTAACAAAAGAAGTAAAGAGGTAATCGTGCTCGCAACATTGATTTAATGGAGTTATAGCTTTTACCTTAGCTAATACCTTAGCGAAATCATTACAGGTGAAAATCACAGAATATTTATAATCTTTTATGAATTCCCATTTTTCTAAGAAGAAACGAGACCGTTCGCTTTCACGAATACAGGATGTTAGTTGCTCTGTTAAAGCCTTACCCGAAATGTCTATAGTTTCCGTTCCCTCTAAACAAAGTTGCCCAGAAGTATCAGTTTGCTTTGTTGCTATTCCTTTTTCGACTAACTGCCTTACCAAATGCCGTTTCACTTTGTCTGAATATAATGTAGCAGTTTTTTCGAGGTACTCTAAATAGTTTTCTGGTAACATGAAACCCCTTCTTTCTGTAAATATATACTTCGTCACCTTGATTATACGTTATTTGAATTAAAAAATCTATTAGTATTTAAAGAAAAGCTTATTTTGTTTTGACAGGCTGTTACTGTTCACTCCGTGACCAGCAACACGCTTCGCGATGCACAAAAATTATGCATACTGCATAATTTTGCGCGTTGTATGTCTCGGGATTTCCGTGCATAATGCACGGAAACACCTCGCGGGATACTGGGTGTGAACAGTAACAAATATCGGCTTTCTTTGTGGCAAGGAAGAACTGACGGAATTGCCCTACTGGGAAACGATCAATGATTACTTAAAAAGGATAGATGCGGAAGCATTACAGAACGTGGCGATCGAACTGGTGCGGCGTCTCCTGCGGATGCGGGTATTTGAAGATGCCAGGATAAAAGGGAAGTACTGGCAGATCATCCTGGATGGGACCATATCATAAATTCACGATATGGTCCCTTATCATAAAAATAGAGTTATCGGGAAAATGGGGTGCAAACGAACATAAACGCCGCATTTCCTAAGTGGAAATTCTTGATAACTCTGTGATTCACACTAAACCGCACAGTTGCCGGAGCACATCTTCATCATCAACCTTGTAGCGTTCTGAGTTAATGTGTTCACTAATTGGTGTTTCTTTCGGTATAGCGTTTTCAATGGCTTTGCGCTTGATTTCTGTATCAGCGTTAGCGTATACAAGTGTTGTTTCAAGATTGGCGTGTCCCAGCCATTGGGAGATAAGGGTCAAGTGGATGCCGCTTCGATACAGGCTCATGGCGCACGAGTGGCGAAACAAATCCAAAAGTTTAGATTTCATAAAGAAAAGCCAAGCGACTTAACCGCAGAGGAATGTAAGGCTCTGATTGAAATTTTGGGGCTGAAAAATATAACTCTACGATATGGAGTCGGAAGCGGTCTATTTCAGGGTGTTATGACAGCGTGGGATATCTCAAAAAAGCAGGAGTTTTATAATGGATTGACCGAGGAAAAGGCGGTGTTGGCTGATTGCTGATGCCGTTTTTTACATAGTTCTTTTATTGTAGAAAACTATATGCTAATATAGCATAAGATGATTGATAAACTGGAATTGGGAGGTATGCCATATGAACGATGTTGTGCTCGTGTTGCCGACAAAAAAGCATGAATCTAAGGCAAATGAGTTTAAAAAGGAATTTTTTAAATATGGAGAAAAAGTGATTAATGGTAGTGGTCTTTTAGACCAACTTGAATATAAGGAGTGGTTAGAGCATACAGAAAGATACAGAAAGGCAGAAACGGCAGGGGATGATTGGGTGCCATCAACAACCTTTTTGGCAGTACGAAAAGAAGATGGGAAAATAGTGGGTATAATTGATATCCGACATCATATTCAACACCCATTTCTTTTAGAATACGGAGGTCATATCGGTTATGCGGTGCGACCAACGGAACGCCGTAAGGGATATGCATCAAAAATACTTGGACTTGCACTTGAGTATGCGAGGGCGATAGGATTAGATAAGGTAATGCTTGGATGCTATACCGACAATGAAGGTTCTATTAAAACTATTCAGAAGTATGGAGGGAAACTGGCAGAAGAAAAACCGTATTCTGATGGAAAGCAGATGTATATTTATTGGATTAATCTGATGGAATGAATTAAATTTACAAGGGAGTTCGAGAGACAATATTATGAGAAATATTCTATTAAATGCAGAGAACCAAACTGGCTTAACGATAATGGTCTTTGTAGAGGGTACGATAATAAAACCGAAATCTTGGTTTTCATTATACAACCATAATGCTTATATTCCTATTGGAAATGCAGTAAAAACAATAGCGTCATGGCAACAACAAGGAATATGTATATAAATTATAAGAAAGGAAGCTAAACCAATGAATCGAATGGAAACGATTATATCTGTATCTTCACTTGAAAAATCATTTAAAGGTCTTAAAGTGCTCAAAGGAGTGAATTTTAATGTAAACAAAGGTAGTATCTCTTTAAAGCGATAAGGCGCAATAAAATTATCAGCTGTAAATAATTATCAGTACGCAGTTAAGGTAGTAAATCTATATAATACGCAGAGCAGGCGATAAATAAGGAGAAAAATTTATGAAACATGAAGCTTTAGGAAAAATGGTTGAGGTAAATGGACATAAAATGCATGTTTTTTCCACCGGACAAGGAAAAGACACCTTTGTCTTTATGTCAGGCCATGGCACGAGCTGCCCGACCCTTGACTTTAAGCCGTTATGGTCAATATTATCAGGTGAATATAAGATTGCTGTAGTTGAGAGAGCGGGATATGGCTGGAGTGAAGCAACAAATACTTCACGCGACTTAGATACTGTACTTGAAGAAACTCGAAAAGCATTGACCACTCTTTTCTAAAATAAAAAAAGGAATTAACAGAGTATGGGTATCAAGTAGGCAAAATATCAATGAAAGAGCAAACCGTTATTTTTAATAAGATTACTTAACCCATTACAGTTTGTTCACCTCTTGTTTCCTATTGTGACGCAACAGGGGCGAAAAGGCGCAGTAAAGTTATTAGCTATGAATAATTGTCGGTAAACAGTTAAGGTAGTAAATTTATATTAACATTCGTCATCATAGAGCCAGACGCAAAGACGCAGAGCCGAGAATTTGTGAGTGTTATCACAGACTATTGGCTCGTTTAATTATCGTATGCCTTGACAGCTAATTCAAATTAGCTTATAATATAAATAGCTAATTGCAATTAGCAAAAGGAGGACGGCACTAATGAATACAAAGCAAAAGATATTAAATGAAGCCCTGTCTCTATTTTCTGAAAAAGGATATAGTGCGGTTTATGTCGGAGAAATTGCGGAAGCAGTAGGAATAAAAGCTCCTTCATTATATAAGCACTATAAAAGCAAACAAGATATTTTCAATTCTTGTGTCGAAGTGTTTTCGGAACGAATGGAAAAAGTCCGCAATGATATGAGATTACCAGAAACAAGGGCGGCAGATTTTTCTTATCAAACCGTTTCAACAGAGAAACTTGTCAATGTGACAACCGCCCTTTTTTTATTCTATCTGCAAGATGATGTAGCCGCAAAATTCCGTAAAATGCTGATGATAGAACGCTATCACAATCCAGAGTTAAACAAGTTATTTGAAGATTTGTTTATTAAAGGTGCAATTGAGCACGAAGAAAAAATATTCACTGACCTTATTAATGCAGGAGTCATCAAAGGGAATAATACCCATATCATTGCATTACGCTTTTACACGCCTATCTTTTATCTGTTGCAAAAGTATGATATGCACCCCGATGAGGTAGAAGAAGCAAAAGAGGAACTTGCCATTATGGTGCAGGAGTTTTGTGATACTTATAAAGGGAGTGGAAAATAAGAATGGAGAAATCAGTCAGAAAGGTTTGGTATAAGCGTATGTGGATATATATAGTGGGCGGTATTCTTCTTGTTATTTCCATATATTTACTAATACAGGGCATAAGATGTCATATTGCAGTTAATGAAAGCAGAGAAAGGCTTGCTGCTTATGAAGCTGAAACGATTACTTTAAGTCAAGGGAATATGACATATGTTGACAAAGGAGAAGGAGAAGTAATCCTGTCAGTACACGGTATTTTCGGAGGTTACGACCAAGCCTATGATACTTGTAAGGGTTTTATCTCTGATTATAGAATTATCGCCCCTTCAAGGTTTGGATATTTGGGAAGTGATATTTTAGGAAACGGAACACCTGCCGAACAGGCTACTGCATATGTTGAATTGTTAGATAGATTGGGAATTGAGAAGGTCTATTTGTTAGCGACCTCGGCAGGTGGAAGTGTTGCAATCCGCTTTGCTTTAGATTATCCCGAGCGAACAAAGGGATTGCTATTATATTGCTCTGCAATGCCATTTAAAGAAAAACCAGAAAAATTTTCTGAATATGCGGGTCCACCTGTGTTTTTATGCAATGACTTCGCAATGCTTTTAATCAGCCCATTATTTGAACCGGTTATGGGAATGGATCCTTCTACAATATACAGTATGTTCCCTGTTGGAGATAGAAAAGATGGTGTGATATTGGATGCTTCTGTCACCAATCCCGATATGGCAAGGAATTTCGATAGCTATCAAATTGAGTCTTTGCAAGTTCCTACACTTATTTTTCATGCTAAAGATGATAAATTGGCAAGCTACGAGGATACAATGAACGCACTCAGCCGTTTCCCGACTTGCACATTTATCTCATTTGAAACAGGCGGACATTTAATGGTTGGTCATTCAGGAGAAATAGAAAAAGCAGTATCGGAGTTTGTAACAGATTAAATAGAACTCACGAATGACTTTGAAAAGAACGCTTATTCGGTTAGACCGTGAATGGTAACCAGGAAGTTACTGTTCACTCCGTGACCAGTAACACGCTTCGCGATGCACAGAAATTATGCATACTACATAATTTCGCGCGTTGTATGTCTCGGGATTTCCGTGCATTATGCACGGAAACACCTCGCGGAATAGTGGGGGTGTGAACAGTAACACCAGGAAAGTTCATGGCGAAAATTTACAAATTTTCTTGCTTGACAATAGAATAACAACATGATATGTTTGAGAAAAGAAAGAGTTTCATTGCTGACGGATCAGTGGAAAACCACGGGGTGATGAGATTCTGGAAAACGCCGACCGTCTGGGCAACATTTGCTTTGAGCAAATGTTGCCTTTTTATTATATGAAAGAAATTCCTATAAAATAAAAATGTTCGTTACAGAAGCACACACTAAGGTAGGATCCATAGCCTTAAGGGGCAACGCTCAGAGTAAATGCAACAGGAGAAGGAGGTATTTTATGAGCAGATTAAGTATCATCACACAAAACAAAGCTCAGACTACAGTAGAGGAACTCTACAAGGATCTGGAGCGGCGCATCAGCGCGAGTCCACCGGGACTTTGTCCGGTTGACCTGGCATCATCTTTCTTAAAGATGTGCCATGCGCAGTCATGTGGAAAATGTGTTCCTTGCCGGGTAGGTTTGGGACAGCTTCAGGAGTTGATGGAGGCAGTCCTGGATGGGGAAGGAACACTTGAAACCATTGACATGATTGAGAAGACCGCAAAAAATATCTTTTATTCCGCGGACTGTGCCATCGGTTATGAAGCTGCAAAAATGGTGCTGAAGGGGATTAAAGGGTTCCGCGATGATTTTGAGGAGCATGTGCTTCGGGGACGCTGTAAGCTGGAGTTAAATCAGCCAGTGCCTTGCTTGTCGCAATGTCCTGCAGGCGTGGATATTCCAGGATATATTGCGCTGGTGGCAGAGGGCCGTTATGGAGACGCTGTTCGACTGATTCGCAAGGACAACCCAATGCCAGCAGTATGTGGCCTTATCTGTGAGCATCCATGTGAAGTGCGCTGCCGCAGAACGATGATTGATGACCCTGTAAATATACGTGGACTGAAACGATTTGCTGTAGATCATGCAGGAGATGTGCCGCTTCCGGTACCGGCAGTACCTACAGGTAAAAAAGTGGCAGTCATCGGAGGAGGCCCAGGTGGTATCAGTGCAGCATATTACTTAAGCCTGATGGGCCATGAAGTGACGGTTTTAGAGCAGAGAAAGAAGCTGGGCGGTATGCTTCGCTATGGTATTCCGAACTATCGTCTGCCACGAGAATTGCTGGATCTGGAGATTGCGCATCTTTTAAGTATCGGAGTTAAGGTAGAGACCGGAGTAACGGTAGGAGAGAAGCCGAGTATTGCGGATCTGAGCAAAGAGTACGATGCCATTTATATTGCAATCGGTGCTCACATCGACCGGAAGATAGGAATTGAAGGAGAGGATGCAGAAGGTGTGGTTTCTGCAGTTGAGCTTCTTCGTGAAATTGGCGATGATGAGATGACTGATTTTACCGGAAAAGACATTGTAGTAATCGGTGGTGGAAACGTGGCTATGGACGTGGCTCGTTCGGCTGTTCGTCTGGGTGCAAAACGCCTTCGTGTCGCATATAGAAGAAGAGCTGTGGACATGACAGCTATGCCGGAAGAGGTAGCAGGAGCAGTGGAGGAAGGATGTGAACTTCTTGATCTTCATTCACCGCTTCGTATTGAAAAAGATAAAAATGGAAAAGTAGCAGCACTCTGGGTGAAGCCACAGATTATAGGACCGGTAAAAGATGGAAGGCCGGTGCCGGTAGATTCTTCTGAGGAAGAAGTGCGTCTGTCCTGCGATATGGTAATCGTAGCGATTGGACAGGGAATTGAGTCTAAGACCTTTGAGAAACAGGGAATTCCGGTAAAACGTGGAGTTATCGATGCTCTGAACTGGAGTGGTGTCAATGCAAAGGACATCAACGGAGTATTTGCAGGCGGAGACTGTGTGACTGGACCTGCAACTGTAATCCGTGCGATAGCAGCAGGTAAGGTTGCGGCAGCGAATATTGACGAATTCCTTGGCTATAAGCACATCATTTCCGTGGATGTAGAGATACCAAAGGTACGCCTGGATGACAGAAAGAGCTGCGCCCGTGTCAATATGAAGGAACGTCAGCCTTCCGACAGAGCACAGGATTTTGATTTGATCGAGTGCGGTATGACCTGTGAGGAAGCAAATCAGGAAGCAAGAAGATGCCTAAGATGTGATCACTTCGGGTTTGGTATTTTGAAAGGAGGCAGGACTGAAAAATGGTAAATCTCGTAATCAATGGAAAACAAATTAAAGGAAAAGATGGGACCACGATTCTGGATGCAGCAAAGACAGCAGGCATTTTTATCCCTACACTCTGCTATTTGAAAGATATCAATGATATTGGTGCATGTCGTGTCTGTGTGGTAGAAGTAGAAGGCTGCGCAAAATTGGTGACAGCCTGCAATAATAAGGTATGGGAAGGTATGGTCATTCATACAAACAGTCCCAAGGTACGTGAGAGCCGAAGAAATAATGTGGAGCTGATTTTGTCCCAGCATGACTGTCAGTGTGCGACCTGTGTAAGAAGTGGAAACTGCAGTTTGCAGACAGTATCCAATGACCTGGGGATTCTGGAACTTCCATTTGAGAAAAAGCTTCCCAAGTCCACCTGGCCGAAGGATTTCCCACTTATCCGTGATGCTGCAAAATGTATTAAGTGTATGCGCTGCGTACAGGTCTGTGATAAAATACAGGGCTTAAATGTTTGGGATGTAGCCGGAACCGGATCCAGAACAACTGTAGACGTATCCAGAAACAGGAAGATACAGGATTCGGATTGTGCACTCTGTGGACAGTGTATCACACATTGCCCGGTAGGTGCTTTAAGAGAGCGGGATGATGTCCGTAAGGTATTGGATGTTCTTGCAGATCCGGAAAAGATTACCGTAGTTCAGGTAGCGCCTGCCGTGCGTGCAGCTTGGGGAGAAGCGTTCGGGCTTTCCAGAGAATTTGCAAGTGTAAAGAGGCTGGTATCTGCTCTTCGCCAGATGGGATTTGACTACATATTTGATACAAACTTCAGCGCAGACCTGACCATTATGGAAGAGGGAAGTGAGTTCTTAGAAAAACTGAAGAATAAAGAAAATGAAACATTCCCAATGTTTACATCCTGCTGCCCGGGCTGGGTACGCTTTATGAAATCACAATATCCGGACATGGCAGACCAGCTCTCCAGTGCAAAATCTCCACAGCAGATGTTTGGAGCGATCACCAAATCCTACTATGCAAAACTATTGAACGCAGATCCTTCCAAGATCTGCAGTATTTCCATTATGCCTTGTATAGCAAAGAAGCATGAATGTGCGATTCCGGTAATGAACGATGCAGATGCAGGACAGGATGTTGATATCGTATTAACAACAAGAGAGGTGGACCGTCTGATTCGTGCGGAACATATCATTCCTGAGAAGCTGGAAGAGGAAGAATTTGATATGCCACTTGGAACCGGCTCCGGTGCAGCTGTAATATTTGGTACGACAGGTGGTGTAATGGAAGCAGCACTGCGTAGTGCATATTATCTCGTAACCGGTAGAAACCCGGATCCGGATTCGTTCAGTAAGGTACGTGGAATGGAAGGCTGGAAGGAAGCAGTGTTTAATCTGGCAGGACAGAACTTAAAGGTGGCAGTAGTCAGTGGTCTTTCTAACACAAGAAAGCTGATGAAAGCCATTCGGAAGGGAAAAGTCGATTATCATTTCGTAGAAGTAATGGCATGTCCCGGTGGATGTGCCGGAGGAGGCGGACAGCCAATCAAGGATGGTAAGGAACAGGCAGAGGAGCGTGGGCAGGTGCTCTATGGTCTGGATAAGGTGAATAACTTGAGATTCTCCCATGAGAATCCGTCCGTCCAGAAATGCTATCAGGACTATCTGGAAGCACCACTTTCTCATTTGTCACATAAACTTCTGCATACAGACCATCATGCATGGCTGATGCCGGGAGAAGATACAGAGTAAGTCAATTGAATTGCCCATTTTTAACTTTCTATACAAGAACCGGGTGCTGCGTTATGCAGTGATTAATGCCGCAGACAAGCTCCGTATCTTCCACGATTTTTTCGCATCGGTGAGGAAACAGCGTTTCGCTTTGATATGACCGAAACCATGCGAAATGGTCATGACTTCCGTCACTATTTTGACACATGACCATTTCCCTAATTTCAAGTGATGTGCTAATCCCTCGCTAAAAAGAGGGGTTAAAACCCCTTAAAATTAGCAGAAATTTAGAGGGACAATTATTAGCTTGCTAATGATTAGCAGGATTTTCATGAAGTTTGCTAAAGTGGGTTACACCCACAACCCAAAGTCGAACGTTTTTTTTACATACTTTAAGCCCTTATTACAAGCGGGTTTGAGATATATGTGCTAAAAATATGTTGGCTGCCCGGACGCCACTGTGGGAAGATCGATGCTTTCCGCAAACCCGGGCAACGTACCTGGTGAACTAATTGCTAACTACGACTAAAGCGCTCAGGAAAGCCTTCGCGCTTAAGTCTCCGTAAGCA
>Ga0153940_1000950_pt1 | contig 13584 bp, 16 predicted proteins | sample TSNJ024MetaG_FD_104736 | JGI IMG/M metagenome (GOLD analysis project Ga0153940, IMG submission 104736) | Attine ant fungus gardens microbial communities from New Jersey, USA - TSNJ024 MetaG | ecosystem: Host-associated > Fungi > Mycelium > Unclassified | place: USA: New Jersey, Brendan T. Byrne...
CATGAGCGTCCCATAAAATAAAATACTGGACCAAAAGCATCTCAACTTTGTTGTCTTTTTAAAATTTAATGCCAACATAAAAACAAAAGATATTAAAATGCTAATAACTACTGCAATTATATCAAACGAACTGCTGAAAAACGTCATTACAAGCACTAACACTGGAAACAGGCTCAAGAAAGATGGCTTTTCTTTGATTTTATATCCATTAAAATTTAATAAGAAAACAGTTGCTAAAACAGAATCAAACACAACAAATACAAATCCTAAAACAGAGTATATCACAATTGGCTACCCCCTTTAGCGTAAACTTTTATTATATTCTAAAATCAAATTGCTGAGCCGGTTTCTGCTTACAGGCAAGTCCTTTTTGTTGTTAAGAAAGCGGATTTCAACAGCCGTCTTCTTAATTAAATGTATATATTTTACATTCAACAGATACCCACTGTGTATTCTTACAAATCCCTTGCCATCTAGTTCACTCTCAATGATTTTTAACGTGGATCGGTATGTATATTCCTCATTCACTGTCACAAGTTTGACATCATTATGTTGAGACTCGAAATATATAATATCCGCAATCTTGATTACAATATTCTGTATGGCATTAACCCATATATTTAGCACTTCATTTTTGGATCTAATCAACGAAACCGCACTTGATACCGCCTCCTCTATTTCCTCAAGATGTGATTTCCTTATAAATCGAAAAGGATGATACTTTAGCGACTCATATACATGCAAGTCCATATTTGTCACAAATATAACAAGCGTTTCTTCATTTTCTATCTTTGCCTGCTTTACAGTTTCAAAACCGTTCATCTCCGGCATCTCTATATCTATTAGTAGCAAATCAATATTAATCCCTCTTGCTAATTGAATAACCTCTTTTGGGCTTGTTGTTTTAAAACAATCATACTCGACTATAGGCTTAATAATAATATCCAGTCGATCAGAAATCATTTTTACTATGTCCGGTTCATCATCACATATTACAATCTGCAACATATCACTTCCTTCTCAATATCGTTATAAAATTTTGCTTACTATTTACCTTCTTGCTCTGTTTTATAGTAAAAACCTAAATGATGCTTGAGCGATGATTTATGTTCGTCATTCAGCATATTATAAAGAAATAATATCTTCGTATTCATTAATATCCGTTATTTGTATTAGCATTAATAGTTTCTGTTACTTTTCGATTTTTGTTGCTTTCATTTTGTGTTCCTCCTGCCTTTTCTATGTCCCATAAGCCTAGTCCCTGGACTTCTCTTCTTTAACAGCCTTAAAACATTGATAAAATTAGTATAAGAAAAATGAGAATAATATTACATATTAGTTAATAAAAGGGAGCTTTGTAAATACATGCTCCCTTTTATTATCAGTTATAACAATTTTTCTTCATTCCACACCTGCAAAGATAGGGTTGCAGATGACCTACGAACCGCCCATCTATGATTAAATATATATTACTATACTTATCCTATCCTTGTCAATATTTTTACGCCCCCCCAGACTGTCCGAAAACTCATTTTGAGTGGCTTGGTCTCCTCACTTTCTAAGTTTTTTTGTGGTCTGTATTAGGGTATGACTCTCCACTTCCAGTATAGATTTCACCCTTATTTTGGGATTCAGTTTTTTCATATGGTAGTTTCCGGACAGTCTCTCCCGATTTTATTCGGGTTTTTTTCCCTCAGTTACAACAATTAAAAAAACAGGATCATGGTTATCATAGACAGAACGTTCTGTCTATGCTGGTTTTTTACATCCTCAGACGATTCCTTATGTCAACACCTTATAGAGATACCCTTAATTAGAAATAGCATAATATATTCATTGCTAAGTCCAACACTCACAAGGAATAAAATCATATAATGAAACCTGTCTATCCTCCATATCTTTTTTATTTTTGAATGTTACGGCTAATTCACTTAAGGTTTCATCTCTAAAAACTGTATAGCCATACCTTTCCTCCTTCTCCATTGCTTTATTGTATTCTTCCGGGTAATATTTCCAAATCAGAAACCAATAGTCTCTCCCACCCTTGAAACAGGGAATGCAGTTATTGTGTTTCAGAACCTTATATGCACTAGGCAACTGGATTCCCCATTCCTCACTGATTATCCTTTTACATTCTCCGCCCGTTATGTTCTTTTCAAACAACGGAAACTGTACTTTTCTTCCCATGGCTTCATTTCTGGCAAATGATTTCTGAACACGTCTCCATTCGTCCGGTCCGTAGCCTACATATTCTATCCACTCCTCCCCACAACGTTTTAAATAACGGAAATACTGCTCTTTCATCTCCTGCTTAAGCTGGGAAGTACAGAATGGGAGAAAGTGTCCAGGCAGCGTACCATTACGGTCAATGCATTCCCAAATATCCTCTCCACGGCCCCAGACAGTCATAGGGAGTTTTAGATACCTGGCAACTTTTAGTCTGAACTTTTCAGAATCCTCACACTCGCTTAATGTCGGAGTATGTAATAATACAATATCTTTTTCTTCAATATTTATATCCTGTTTAAGCAGATATGCCACATAACTGCTGGCAGCTCCACCGCTAAAAAGTACTACATGTTTCATAACACCACTGAACAAATACCGCTCGTGGATAGGTCATCTGGCTTCCCATGCTATTACATACGATTTTTACAACATAGATCCCGTTCTTATGTTTCGCGCTACTATCAGACCTTTTACTCCCGCCTTTTGCACCTTTGCGGTTAACCCGATTTATCGGGATTCGCTATTACTCCTTTTCTTTTTCTATTTTGAAAAATTTAAAACGTCGCAAAGTCGGCCAATCCACTTCATACCTTAAAAGGTAACCGTCTCTCTTTATCCATCTGTTTTCCCAGCATTTTTTGATGAAATCATCCTTTTTTACTTCATCTGCTTCTTCATCATTTTTGTACATCAGCATATAATCTACCATCATGCACCTCCTTTTTTAACTTTCATAACCTTATCGTTTATTAAGTCCTCTTCTTATCCTCATGCAATCTGTTTCTTATGCATGTCATCTGCTTATACAAAACCATCCATAAAAATATTCATTAATCGCCAATTCCCTTAACGCCAAAAAGTGCTGAGAAAAGTGAATTTCACTTTTCACAAGCTCTTTACCTTTTTAATTCATATAATCTGTGATCCTCTATAGGGTCTGAAGCAATTCAAAGCTAATATGCCCTGACATATCGACACTCTCGTCGAAAATAGTCGAATGAATCCTCTCGCCTATCTGCACTTATTTCTACTGACGCACATTCAGTTCCGTTCAGACATCTATTGGAGATATCCTTAGTCAGGGGCTACTTTAAAACTTCATATGTCATCATATTAATCCCTTCTGGTTTTGGGGGAATAAAAAGCCAGTGTTCTTCCAGCTATCATCCCCTTTACTTAAATAAGGTCTTTAATAAGTTTACCTGTTACATAAAGGTCACGTTCAATTTTAAGACCGAATGGTAATTTAATTATCTCAAGTTCTCTCAATGAAACGAAACCCCACTCCCATTCATAAATATGGCAGTAGCCAAATAAAAGCCAGTCACCGTCCACTTGCTTTTCACCCTCTGTAATGAGCCAAGTCCCGGCTCCACATGGATTAAAATACTTCACAATAACTTCGGCATCTTTTCCTTTTTTGTCCTGCGAATTAATTGGATATTTCCCAAGGATCTGCTCTATATTTTTTGTCATTAATTTCATTTTTTCTCCTAGTATAATTATTGTATTTTATATTATGGTAAAATGAAGTCATTGCAATCCATTCATCTATTTATTTAGAAAATAGCTTGGAAAAATGAACTTCACTTCCGCAATCCCCCTTACCTTTTTAGTTCATATATAATCTGTGTTCCAGCTATAGGGTCTAAAGTAATTCAGATCTAATATGCCCTGGCATATCAATGCTCTCGTCGTAAAAGCAGCATGTATCTTCTAACCACTCTATCCTTACTGCTGTTAGTCCCATTCAGCCAGCTCCGTCCAGGCGTTTATTCGGAGTATCTGTTGCCAAGGACAACTTCCTTAAAACCCTATCATAATGGTACACCTGGTTTGAAAGCCGTTCTTCTAAATATAATGAGTTCATGTTAATTTCATTTACCGCCTTTGCCAGCACATACGGATCATCGAACGCCGCCACTGCAATAACCTCTTCAATCGATGCCGGCATGATATATAAGTCGCTGTTAAACTTTTGAGCCAGCACCTGCAACACCTCATCGTAAAGCATACCCACCGCCCCCCTGAACCTATGGGAGTTACTTATTACATACATGAACCCATATTCAGGCCCGGTAAGCATCTCTACCGTCTCTTCCAGGCTCCCTGTTACAATTAATTTCCCTGCTAAGGTATCTCTTATATCCTGGACAGTAGGAGGCAAAATTCGTTTTGTATTTTCTACGGCAGCCTCATACAAAGCACATTCATCTATTCCTAGCTGTGCTGCCAGATCGTTATTGACCAGTGCACTATGTTCTGTGCTAATTAGCCAACGATAGACGATAGACAGGTCAAGAAATTCACGATGCGGACTATTTTCCAGCAGCTCCTTATTCTGCTCCGTATTAATCAGTTCTATTACTATATTCTCCCTTGCTTTTTCATAATCCAGTAATTTGGAGACATCTACCTTGCTATTTATTGCATCCATTATTGATTTTCCGGTATTTTCCAGTACCTCCTGCAGGTCTCTACTTTCCCCGTACTGACTATAAAGGTTATCCATATAAAAGATTAAACCATATGTATTAGAATCATCCTCCGAGATTGTGATGCTAATGCAATCACGTATCTGGTTTACTCGCAGTTGTTCCGGAACTAATATTATCCGTAATTTCTTGTATTCCTCTGGTATAAAATCTATTAACTTCTCCATTACAGTTACCTTAAAAATTTCATATGTCATCATCTTAATTCCTCCTGTTTTTAGGGAACAAAAAAAGCCGGTGTTCTTCCAGCTTTCTTGCTCCATTCTTCATTTATAGTTGCGTACTCCCTCTTTAAATCTGAATTTCGTCTCCACGGTTTGTTGACTGGTATAAACAGAATCACTTTTTACTGAATATCCATCCTAAGCTCAAAACCATCATAATAATACACACTTTTTGATCATTAGCATCGTCTTACTCCTTACTTTCCATTACATTATGTACCTCCCTTCAAACTCATAAAAAAGAGCCTGGTGAATTGAATTTACTCTTTCCACAAGCTCTCTTCCATCTGAAATCATATATATATATCCTATACTCAGATTATAGGGCATAGCATTATTGATAGTCAACATATCCTGGTATATAATATTCCAGATGCAGTTTGATACCTCTAAAAGCGAGAGTCCGCGTTTGATATTTATGACAGTTGCGTTAAGGAGAATGTCATAAACCTCCTTCTATTCCCTTTCTGTTTTGGATGAAATCCTTTACTAAGCACGTTTATCCTGCATTTTGATAGCTGCTGCTCCTTTCTGGTCAGTTCTGAGAAGAAAAGTTGCACATTATTATCCTATGAGCTGGTGAAATACCAGATTACTCATGATTTTGGTTCTTTGCTTTCTTCAGGTTGATTAATTTCTTTATAATTCATCGGTATTTTTTCGAGCAGTTCAAAATATTTCTTCTGATACTTATCAATTTCTGCCTGATGCTCACTTTTTATCTTTTGAAGCTCCTGCTGGTACTCTTTTTCATATTGTAGCATTTTTTGATCTATTTCAAATTGTGCTTTTTGCCTTGTGCTTTCAAGTTCTAATTGTGTCTTTTGCTTTATGCCTTCAAGTTCGTTTTCCAATAAAGTGATCTTGTTTCTAGCATCTTCCAGGACTTTCTTTTGATTATCATAATCACATAAAATATCATTTGCTTTAGAAAGGCTTCCTTCCATGTCAGAGATCTTACCCTCCAGGTTGTTTATAGTGGTGGCCAAAGCCCTGTTTAATTCATCCTTGTCCTTAATCATTGAACCATATGATGATTTTTGATCTTCCACCTTGCGCTGCTCAGCGATGAATCTATTTTCCATATTGCCTTTTTCTTCAATTACCTGTTTTAGTGCCGCCTCCGCTATGGATTTATCCTCCTTCAGTTTATTAATATCCTTCTGGAGCGTATAAATGACTTCATCTTTCGAATCGAGCTGACTTATAAATTCTGTACGTACAGTATTTGTTATGTTTTCATTTTCTTCCAGAACGCCCATGTATATACGAGTGAGGATAGATAGATACTGTTCAAATTTTTCAATGTCATCCCTTTTGTTCAAGAGGATTGATTTGCCTTTTTGAAATTCATAACATTCTATTAATTTTGCAAATACTTCTTGCTGATTTCCACCAATTTCAGAAGAAATCTCCTTTATTTTTCCTAATGTATCATCTGCGACTCTAAATGACCTGGTTTTCATCTCATCCATAACTTGCCTCCGTTTAGATTTACTTTTAACTATTATATCATATATATAACACTAACACAACACATTATAACACATATAACACATTATTATTTAAATGATATACAGTGTGGTACAATACAATATAACACGTTATAATACTTTGCAGCACTCTTTCAAATAGTATATCAAAATATTCCTATGTTTTGAATCTCCCTCTTCTCAAAAACCACCCTATGGTATGGTGGTTTTTTTATAAAGTAATATTAGCAAACTTCAGCCGGATGTCTTCTGTAGGACCAAAACACATAATCGTTCCAAAAGATACAATGCGGAATTGAACCGCCGCTCCGATCCCATTGCAGAAACAAGGCTGCTCATGGAACAGGGACAGCTTCCCCATTGCTTTCTGATTCTTTCCCAGAAATGATCAGAAAAGATCCATATGAGGCCGTCTGTTAACCAGATAAAACGACTTATACAAATGGATGTATTGTCTTTATTTTAGTCCGGAGACAACAGATAAGTGAATAGCTTTTGAGGTCTATCTTAGCTAACTATATTGGAATCAACTTCAGATAAGGCGTATTTTGCAATATTATAATTCTATCAACTTCATATTTCATTCATTATCAGTTAGCCGTGTACACCATGTAGTCAAAATGACCTAAGCTCTGCAGTTTCAGTCTTTAGGTCGTTATACTATAAAAGCCGATCTTGTATAATATATAACACTAACACAACACGCTATAACACTTTATAACACATTGCTATTACACGATATAAAATACTTTATAGTGCCATTTAACACACAATTAACATGTTATAACACTTTGCAACACTTAAGTTAGTAATTTATCATAATATGCTTATACAGTATTATTCAATATTTCCTGCTGATCCTGCACTACTCATAGTACCTATTCAAGTCATCCACATAGAAATTGGGTATGTTATCAAAGCAATGTCCCTCGCTTAATTTACTCTTGTGCCTGCACTGTGATTCAATCCAGCTATCCTGATGTTCTTTTGGCATTTCTTTTGCTCCTCACTACCATTTTAATTCTCTTAAAATATATCACACTAATCACCGTATTTTTAAGAGAATTAAAAATAGCCGGTATTCTTCCGGCTATAATTACAATGACCATTTGTGATATGAAAAAAAAGATAATATTGACAGTGGCCAACACATCTTCTCTAATACTGCCGGTAAACATACTATCCACTACATTGTTAATTAGAAACTATTGCATAATATATATATTATAATTGCAACTATATATACCGGTGCCATAAAGGTATAAATGTCACTCAAATCATCCATATGAGTAATATTATGTATCGCTATCTGAATAATAGCTGATTCATCTTTACTTAATTCTCTTTCTACAGATTTATTCATTATGTATTCGAAAGCGAAATGTTTTATTTTACGGTCTTTCCAAAACATTAATTTCTTAGAGTGCAGTGCCCTAATATATCTCAGCTCTGCGGCAGATAACTCCACACCTTGCTTTTGAAGCTTTTTGTGCAGAGCATTTCTTATCACTCTTCTCTCTTTTCTTTTAGCTTTTGAATCCCTTATATCAATTATATTATTTACATTATTCATGATATCCATATTGATTCCTTTTACGATAATCGGTATTGTACATCCCTTCCGGAAACAACAACTTTATAAGCTGATTATGTCATTGCTTTGCCATAAATGTCAACCCTTTTAAAACTTTAGCCCTGCGGTTCTTTCTCCACCTGCCTTATCCCTTCAATGTATTCCTCTTCCTGTTTTCTTTGATCATAATATTTCCAGAACCGCTCCAATCCTTTTTCAGCATTGAAATATTCCGGATTTTCTATTGGCTCCAGGATTAGTAAAAGATCCACCATAGCCATGATTTCATTCATAACAGGCTCACTATGGTCTGTCATAAAAGTAAGCCATTTTAAGCGTTCTTTTAGGCAATTAATTAGTTCCTCCTTCCCTTTCTCCGTAACTGATGTCTTTCCTTTCATATAGCCTCCTTATGTTCTTTCCATCTATTTTATTCATCATTTGATAAGTAATCATTGGGAATAGTAGCCCTAATGCCTGCCAATGTATATCACTTACAATCTTACTTTTAATCATGGCCATTTTTGCTACTATATCCATTATGCATCTGATTTCTTCTAAAAGGTGGTAGCTTAGAAGCCACCACCTTTCTACTGGTATATATGGACGCATTAATGATGTTCAGCATTTGCGCCTAGCATACGAAACTAATTCGTGGCCACTGTCGGCTCCTCCGGCTCAACAATACGTACCGCCATTATCAGTGATTAGGTCATCAATTTGACTGCTCCACTTCCTTTGTAATTTCTTCGCCGTTGGCAGTGAAAACGCCAACCAGTTTATATGTACCTGCAGAAGCAGATGCAGATCCGGGCAGGTACAAATAATTACTATTAGAAGAGCTCTCCCAGCTATCAACCTTATCCCAGTTATTTCCATTTTTCTTATATAAAGTCATTGATATTTTTACAGAAGTCACAAAGGTATAACCGGTGATGCTGGCTGAGCAATTAGCTTTCCCGCCGCTGAAACTTAAAGAAAGTGTATTGTACTTTATATTTGTATTCCTTAATAAGGACTCCGTGTCCGAAAGATCTACTGACTCTGTTTTAACCGATGCTGCATCTGATGCATAAGTAGTAAAAGTTGCTAATAGAAAAATAGTACAGGATAGAGAAATTAAAACTAATTTTTTTATTTTATTCATTTTCGTTCTCCTCTTCTGTTTTTTGCATGGAATTAGCTATACTTACTAACAGCTCTTTGTTGATGGTAGGTTCAGCAGTATCAATTATGAAGGCATATCCTTCACAGTAGAAAACCAGCGTTGATTCACCATGTTTGGTAGAAAAAAAGGCTTCAGCGCCATGGAGAGATAATAACTCCTCTTCTGTATCCTCGTTATCAAAAGATTGTAAAGTGCTGTCACTATATAGCAATTGGCTGACATAAATCTCTTGTTTTCCAGGACATTTATATTCTGTCCGGGAAAAATCTTCAGCGTGAAAACTGTCTGTCAGAATATACCCTGCAGGCAGCATAGCAGGTAAGTAGACTTCTTCAATAGTTGTGACGGCTGCAGGCTTTATGCCAGTAATATCAGTATTATTATCATTTTTTCTTTGTTCAAAGGCTTTTAATATAGCGTACACAGTCATACTCCCAAGAATAAAAATAATAATAAATGTAATTATACCGGCTGCATTATAGTTGTGTTTCCCAACATTTTTTATCTTTACCTGCTTTTTAAAATCTTCCGAATAGGTGCTTATATACTGCTTCTCTGCCTCTTCCTCACTGGGAGTAGTATACTGCTTGGATTTTTCAATAAGTTCCATTACCTCTTTTAGCTTTGAATACTTTTTCATTTTTCATCCCTTTTTAGAATTTCCCGTAAAACTTTTTTACCCCTTGAAATACGCTTCCTCACCAGGTTTCTATCAAGATTTAAGAGTTTAGCTATTTCTCTTGGCGGAACCCCATGCAATATATTCAGTTCCAGACATTCACGATATATGGGCGACATGTTCTGTAGTTCATTTATTATGTCCCTTATTTCCTGTTGCCTGAAATGTATGGATTCTGTAGAGTCAGGGTTGGGATATGTTGCAAAAGTCATTTCCTTAAATTCTATGTCACGATGTTTTTGTACTTTTCTTATGATATCTATGCTCTTATGCTTTGTTACAATAAAAATGAAATTTTTTGACTTATTGGAGGTTATATCTGAATCAAGCTTTTTAATGTTTTTTGCCAAGTACAAGAGGCTGTCCTGCGTAGCATCTTCCGCCAGCTCCCTATCCTGCAGAATGCTATATGCAATGGAAAACATCCTATATTTATACATATTGTAAATCAGAAGAAATTTTTCTTTATCACCTTCCTCTTCTATCAAAGCAAGTAAAAAAATCATTTTTCATCCCGTCACAATTCTATTTTTAGCACGCATTAGTATAAAAGGCGTCTGATAGACTCTTGTTGTGTGCATGTAGACGCTAGATAAATAGTATCACGATAACTATGCTTTAAGCAACTAAAAAAAACTAAAAGTTACATTTTTTTGTTAAGGGGGAGGGTAAAATGAGCAATAAAAAGAAGGAATTAAAAGATCAGATAGCTTTTGGCAGAAGAATCCAATTGGTACGTAAAGAACAAAGCATAAGCTCTGACTACCTGGCGGAATTATGTGATATAGAATCATCATACCTACGTCATATAGAAAATGCGCAGAGATTGCCATCATTACCTACATTCGTGGATATATGCAACCGCTTAAAAGTATCGCCAGATACCATACTGGTTGACAACATTGTTTATAGTGAGGCAGACAGGCTGGAAAATTTAAATGCAAGATTAAAAACGTTAACACCTAAACAGTTTGAATTTGTATACAACGTATACATAAGTATCCTTGATAATTTAGGGGATGATTCATTGTGATGTTACATTTTGTAGCTTTTAGCTTCTATCTGGATTAATCCTTTCTGTGTATACTATGAGTATCCAATAGAAACTGTCAGCATACTTTAGAAAGGGTGGAAGCTTTATGGATAGAGAATCCTTCGGAAAACGCCTTAATAAAGTGAGAAAAGAGCAGGCCATGAGTTCAATGGACCTGGCTTCATTATGTGAAATAGACCCGGTTTTTATAAGACAAATCGAAGCGGCAGCAAGATTACCATCCCTGCCAACATTTATTAATATCTGCAATGCATTAGAAGTATCTCCTGATTACCTCCTATCAGATAACATTACGAATGGCAAAAAAGATACCTTTGATCTAATTTGTAATGATCTTCGCAGCCTTACACCAAAACAGCTTGAATATGTGGCTGATGCAATCCATTTATTCAAAAACAGATTTAGTGAGTAACGTATAAAAATATTCTGGCGGCCGCTGTACAAAAGAACACGGTCGCTTTGCTGTGTGGATTATTCTGTTACATCCTCGATGGGATAAATAATAATTACTGCCATAGAATCATAAAGCAGTTGCTGCTTTATGATTTATGACAGTCAGTTTTTTCTCAATACATTTCACAATAGGCAGAAATGCCGCAATGTTTCAATGCTTCTTTATATGTAACCTCATTGTTTCTTATTTGGAGCCCCCATTCATAAATTGCCACGTGAGCAGGATTAGCTGATATACTCAGCCGCTGGATCCGGTTTGGCTCCTGTTCAAGGTGACAGCCAAATCCACACATTATACATCCTGTTCGCTGCTCTCCGGTAGTAGTATAGATACCAGGGTAATCATAAACTATTTCGCCATATACGCTGCAGAACGGAATATTATTCTCGATTACATACTTCAGTACATCCTGCCTGGTCCAAAATGCAATAGGCTGACTCTTTAAGGTATTTCCATCATAAACATTGCATCCTGTATGGTTATATTGATTTTCTCTACGAAATCCTTCATCCTGGGTTATTCCTATAAACGGATACCGTTTATTTTCTTTAACATATTTTTTAAATGGTCTTTTCTTTAGGATTTCGCAACATTCATCTGATATATCGAATTCTGTCTGATCTTTATCGGCTAAGTATTGCCACTTTTTCGCCAGCATACCAAATTTACCTCGCTCATCGCCATTTAGCAGATAATTTCTATAGCGAGAACTCAGCATACCATGCCTCAGTTTTTTTATTTTTAAAGATGTATCTTTACTTATAAGTGGAAATCCTTTGTTTTCACATACCCATTTGAAGTTATGTTCTGGGGTTATTCTTACTAATTCAATGTCCTGATCAGGAAATTGAATTTTAAGCCATTCCACATACTCATAAACAAATGCTCTTATTTCGGGAAATCCATGCAGGTATCTGAAAAAACCAACGGCAATTTTCCCTTTAGTCCATACTTTCTATAAGTCATGCAAACTAAGTAGGCCAGTACCGTGCTGTCTAATCCTCCGCTAAACGATACATACACCATGCCATACCAGGCAGCATGCCACTGATATATGCGTTTCATCGAAAATGACGGTTTTAGTTCATATGGCTGATATTTCATACTATTAAAATTCTCTTTGGGAAACTTTAAATTTTTTCCTAATAAATACATCTTTCTGAAAGGAAGCCAAGTATCTTTTCCCGACCGGGCTTCCTCCTCCTTTCCTTTCTTCACTATGTTTTTTATTTAACTTCTTCGGGTTAATCATCCAACTAGGCTATTCGAAAGGCTCCAGCTGCTATACTACTGTGTGTCAATCTCCTGTTATGCCTTTTATAGTTATGGCTGCTTAAAAATTACCTTTAAATACCAAAAAATGGTATTCGGGTACCACTTTCGTTTATAAATACATTTCCTGGTTCTTACGCTATCTAATTGAATTCTTTATGACATTTTGAATTTTCAATAATTATATCTGTTGTAATCCTTAATCCCTCAGCATGTTTTAGCATACTTTGATAATATTCATCATGCTCATCCTCTGATATATATAACCTTCAATAATCTCATCCAGTCAACCTTTTGTATTCGCAACAGAATATTTAAAATCAGTCCCTTCAGCCATTGACGTGCAGTATATCGTAATTTCACGGAGCCGCTCTTCTTCAGGTACTGCTCATTTAAGATGTCTGTTTCCTTTTCTGCTTGTTAGCAAGTCTCATCCAGTCCCATTCCTGAAGTACATATGTTCATAGCGGACTTGCATCTGTATGGATTATACAATTTACTTTCTCTTACAATTTTGTGGATTCCCCAATATGACTATGGCTCCTGGAAAAATTAACGGAACTCGGACCATCAATACAATAATATTCTTCGAAAGCATCCAGCAGCCAGTAATGTGTCAGGCCATATATGGAAACTTTCTCAACTACTTTGTAAATTTCTGCAGGATAGTAAGTAATCCCATCTACTATTACCTTTTTCAGAGCTTCAATTAAATCTCCAACCTCAAAAATCATATTCTTTCTCCTTTTCTTTACATTTATAATTATTTTTTATGCAGTACCATTATTAATACCTTTTAAAATTTGTGGTTCCTCCTGTTATCTTTAATCCTCCTTTCTCTTCTCAATATAAAAAGAGCCTGAGAAAATGATAAAATCACTTTCCACAAGCTCTTTCATGTCCATTAATAGCCAGAGTACTTCCCTGACCTAATCTTAAATAA
>Ga0153940_1000951_pt1 | contig 13569 bp, 12 predicted proteins | sample TSNJ024MetaG_FD_104736 | JGI IMG/M metagenome (GOLD analysis project Ga0153940, IMG submission 104736) | Attine ant fungus gardens microbial communities from New Jersey, USA - TSNJ024 MetaG | ecosystem: Host-associated > Fungi > Mycelium > Unclassified | place: USA: New Jersey, Brendan T. Byrne...
GGCATCCTCGGTGAACGCAAGGGCATTAACGCCCCCGACGCGGATCTTTCCGTGCCGACGCTGACGGAGAAGGACATCGAGGACATCAAATGGGGCATGGCGCGCGACATGGACTACCTCGCGGTATCCTTCGTACGCAAGCGCGAGGACATCATGGAGGTTCGCCGCATAGTCGAATCGCACGGCAGCAAGCGAATCAACATCATCGCCAAGATCGAGACGCGGCAGTCCGTCGAGAACCTTGAGGAGATCGTCCAGGTTGTGGACGCGGTCATGGTGGCGCGCGGCGACCTCGGGGTCGAGATGCCCACCGAGGACGTGCCGATCGTGCAAAAGAGAATCATCGAGCTCTGTCGAAGCCAGGGCAAGCCGGTCATCGTGGCTACGCAGATGCTCGACTCGATGATACGCAATCCGCGCCCGACGCGCGCGGAGGCGAGCGACGTCGCCAACGCGGTCTTAGACGGCGCGGACGCTGTTATGCTCTCGGGCGAGACGGCCAGCGGCAAGTATCCGCTCGAGACGGTGCGCACGATGTGCCGCATCGTGGAGCGTGCCGAGCGCGAGCTCAAGACGGGCGGCAAACGAAGCAGGCGGACGCATGACAGGCTTCCATCGGTCGCGGACTCCGTCAGCCACGGCGCGATGCGGATAGCCGAAGAAATTAACGCGCGCGCCGTCATCTCGCTCACCCGAAGCGGCAGCACCGCCAGCATGGTCAGCAAATACCGTCCGGACGCGCCCATCATCGCGGCGACGCCCCTGCGCACTACCTGGCGCTCGCTTGCCCTGATGTGGGGCGCGTATCCCATTCTGCTCGACGAGTACGCGGACACGGAGAGCGCTGTTGACGCGGCAATCGCAGCCCTGCTGCGGCATGAGTACGCCGCGGAGGGCGACACGGTGGTCATCACAGCGGGCTTCCCCGTCTTCGTATCAGGCACGACCAACATGCTTCTCGTGCAGACGGTCGGGCGCGTTTTGTTACACGCGCGCTCGCTGATCAAACGCGAGGCGGCCGGCTTTGTCTGCACCGCCGGCTCGGCGAAGGAAGCGCTCGACAAAATGGCGAACGGGAATGTTCTGGTCATCCCATCCTCCGGCCCGGAGCATCTTCCGGCGATTAAAAAAGCCGCCGCGCTGATCACCGAGGAAGAGGGCATGACCAACTTCACGGCCATGACGGCTCTGCAGCTGGGCATTCCATGCATGACGGGCGTCGCGGGCGCAATGGACAAGCTGCGCGACGGCATGCTTATAACTGTGGACGGAATACACGGAGTTGTCTACGAGGGACGGATGAGGATGAATTGATGCCGCTTCTCGGAGCGCACATCTCGGTCGCCGGAGGGTTGCATAAGGCGATTGAGAGAGCCGCGGCGCTTGGGTGCGAGGCGATTCAGATTTTCACGCGCAACCCTCTGCAGTGGAGAGGCAGAAACCTCTCCGACACGGAAGCGGAGGGCTTTCGTCGTGCGTTGCTCGAAAGCCCGCTCAGGAGCGTGGTTGCGCACGCGTCCTACCTGATCAACCTCGCGGGCGCGGACGACGTGAGAAAGCGCAGCGTCGCCGCGCTGACGGAGGAGATCGAACGATGCTACCGCCTTGGCATCGACGCGGTTGTGTTGCACCCCGGTTCGGCGGGAGGCGGCGACAGAGACGAGGCGGCGGCAACGCTCACTCGCTCGCTTGAGACCGTGCTCGAGCGGACATGCGAGACGCCGGTGACAATTTTGCTGGAGACGATGTCGGGCCAGGGCGGGGCGCTCGGGGTCGCCACGGAGGAACTCGCGCGGGTCATAGACGCGCTCGGTTGGGATAAAAGAGTGGGCGTCTGCGCGGATATCTGCCACCTCTTCGGCGCGGGCTACGACCTGCGCAGTGAGGGCGGTTACCGCCGCGTTGTCTCATCCTTGGAGAAGCACATCGGCTTGGACCGCGTCGGCTGTTGGCACATGAGCGACAACAAGGGCGCGAAGGGGAGCCGTGTCGATCGGCACGCGCACATCGGAGAGGGAGAGATTGGCGTTATTCCCTTCGGCATGTTAGTATCAGACGCGCGCTTCGGCGAAACTCCGGCGATATTGGAGACGCCGAAGGACGGCGTGGGGGATTTGGGCAACCTCGCGCTGCTTCGCAAGATGAGGGGCGCGTGGTAGCCGTTTATGTGTTATTTGTGTTATTGTTGTACCGCTTGGCATATTTAACGCAGCGCGTTTAGGGGGATTGGATTGTCCGCATTTGTGAATTTCCGCTGGCAGGATTTTGTCGACATTGTGATTGTGGCTTTTTTGGCGTATCGAGTGTTTCTCTTTTTCGTGGATACGCGCGCAATGCAGCTGGTGCGCGGTCTTCTTATCATCGGCGCGGTGGGTGCGCTTGCCCGCGCGCTCGACTTCCGCACTATCACGTGGGTGCTGGGGAACTTGGTCGGCGCGTTTTTGATCGCGATTCCGATTGTCTTCCAGCCCGAGCTTCGGCGATTGCTCGAGGAGATCGGGCGCGGGCGGCTGATCAAAAATAAAAAAGAAGAGGAAGACAAGGGCGAGGTCAACGCTGAGGCGCTCGCGAAGGCCGTGACGTACCTCAAACAGCATAAGATCGGGGCGCTTTTCATCATGCAGCGCGATACGGGGTTAAAGGAGATATGGCGTTCGGCCGTGCAAATTCGCTCGGAGATTTCGTCCGAGCTTCTGATTTCGCTCTTCTGGCCCAACAACCCGCTGCACGACGGCGCTGTGATCATCGACCGCAAGTCGGTTATCGCGGCGGCTTGCTACCTGCCGCTTACGGATAAGACGGATATCTCACGCTGGCACGGCACCAGGCACCGCGCCGCGGTGGGCGTGACCGAGGTCTCGGATGCCTTTGCGCTTGTGGTCTCGGAGGAGCAGGGGCATGTGACGCTGGCTGTGCGGGGGCGGTTGTCACGGCCTCTCAACGACGAGCAGCTTATGCGGTTTGTCCGCAGGTATTTTAATCCTTACGAGAAGGGAGCGACCTTTCTCCAGCGCTTGCGCGAGGAGATAGAGGCGCAGTGGCCGAACCTCACATGAAGCGTCCTCATCTCCCATTTCTTGAATCTGTGGACGGCACGGTGCGGCAGCGCTGGATTTTGCGCGTTATCGCGGTAATCTTCGCCGTCGTCCTCTGGCTGTTTGTCACCTGGGACGGGAACACGACAAGCACGCGCGAGCTTCGCGTTCCGCTCAAATACGCAGACCTTCCCGACGGCTACTCCGCGTCGAGCGCAACGCGCGACATAAAAGTAGTGGTCGAGGGGCGCATTGAGACGCTGCCGTTTATCAGCGGGAACATGGTCACTGCGTCGGTAGGGATGCAGGAGCTGCGTCCCGGCAAGTACCGCCTGCCTGTGCAGATCGGCCTTCCGGACACCATGCGCATGGTGAGTTATTCGCCTCAGGTCGTCGAGTTTGAACTCTTCCGGATAATCGAACGCACGCTGAACCCGCGCCTTGCCGTGAAGGGCGAGCTGCCCGCGGGATACTCGCTGAGCGAGTATCGGACCGTGCCGAACGAAATCATCGTGCGCGGGCGCGAGGAAGAAGTGCTCGCCATCCGCCGCGCCGAAGTGCAGGGGACGTTCGCCGAGCTTCGGAGCGCTTCGGGCAAGGATCTTGGCGTTGTTCTGGTGGGCGAGAAGAACGAAATAAAGGGCCTCGTCGTCGAGCCCTCCGCGGTGCATGTGATTGCGCGCTTCGCTGAGTCGATGGAGGACAAAATCGTGCCGGTCAGGATCGAAACCAAGGGTTCGCCGGGCGGCGGGCTGGAGGTTTCGTCCGTCGTCATCTCGCCGGATGTGGTAACATTAAGTGGCTCGCGCAGCGAACTTCAGAGCGTCTCTGAAATTCGCCTCGACCCGATCGACGTAACCGGCGTGTCCGCGGATATAGAGATGGATCTTCCGCTCACCTTGCCGGGCTCGGACATCACGGTTGTGGGCGACCGCTTCGTGCAAGTGCGCGTCGAATTTCATTCCGCCGTGGAGCGGTATACGTTTTTAAACGTGCCCGTAGCGGTGCGCGGGCGGGGAATTTATAAGGACTGGACAATTTTGCCGAGCCGAGCGAGTGTTACAATAGAATGGCCGGTAGCGCCGGGTATGACGATCGACAGAGCAAATCCGCCGTTCGAGCTGTACGTGGACGTTACGAACGTAGTCTCACAGCAGCTGTCGCTTCCGTTGCTGGTGAAGGATTTGCCGCTCGGGATCAAAGTCATACGCCTTGAGCCTGAGCAAGTTACCGTGAGAGCGATTATTCCCTAAAGACAGCGGGGAGCGAAATTTTTTTTGTATCGGCCGGCCGGTGTTTTCAGGAATTTATTGAAGGGGTGACAAATTGATGGGAACGTCAGACAAGGTCCGATGCCTGTTTGGTACCGATGGGGTACGGGATGTGGCAAACCGCGGTATCATGACGCCCGAGATGGCGATGCGCCTGGGGCGCGCGTTCGTGCTCTTCCTGACGGAGAGGGGGATTCCCTGTCCGAGGATAGCGGTCGGGAGGGACACGAGGCGTTCGGGCCTCATGCTCGAGTCGGCGCTGACCGCGGGCATGATGTCCGTGGGCGCGCAGGCGCACCTTCTGGGCGTCTTTCCAACGCCGGGAGTAAGCTTCGCTGTGATAGAGGGGAGTTTTGACGCGGGCGCAATCATCAGCGCGTCTCACAACCCCGCCGAATACAACGGCATCAAATTTCTTGACGGCAAGGGTTTTAAGCTGCGGGACGACGACGAGGCCGAGATAGAAGAGTATCTCGAGGAAGAGCTGCTCGACGAATGGCGGCCCACGGGCGCGTCCATCGGCGAGTCTTGTGACGCGCGGTACTTCAAAGAATCTTACGTCAATTGGCTGCGCAAACAGCTCTCCGAGATCGGAAGAACGGACTGGCCTTTGGTGGTGGACGCTGCCAACGGCGCGGCGTCGGGTTTCGCGCAGGGCGTCTTCTCTGCATGGGGCGGGCCTGTCGCCTATTGCGGCGTCGAGCCGGACGGCCTCAACATCAACGAGGGCGTGGGCGTCATGCACATGGGGCACCTCGCGCGTGAGACGCTGAAGCAGCGCGCGTCGTTCGGGATTGCCTACGACGGCGATATGGACCGGGTGCTGCTCTGCGACGGGAAAGGGCGCGTGATCGACGGCGACATCATGCTCTGGATCATCGGGCGCTATCTTGCGGGAGAAGGCGCGCTCGGCTCCGGCGTCGTGGCGACTGTCATGAGCAACATGGCGCTTGAGGAAAAGCTTGCCGAGGAGGATATCCGCGTATTCCGCTGCCCCGTCGGCGACCGCTACGTGCTTGAGAAGATGCAGGAGCGCGACGCGCGTCTCGGCGGCGAGCAGTCCGGACACATTATAGCGACGGACTACATGTCCACGGGCGACGGCCTTTGCACGGGACTGCTGTTCTTAAAAGCGTGCCGCAGCCTGGGCGAGGATATCTCGACCATCGTCGACCGCTTCCCCAGATATCCCCAGATTTTGCGAAACCTCAAGGTGAGGGATCGCGACCTGGTTCTTCGCTCGCCGGCGCTGGCGGAGGCGACGACTCGCGCGGAAGAGCGCCTTGCGGGCGCGGGCCGCTTGCTGCTGCGCCCCTCGGGAACCGAGCCTCTGATCCGAATCCTCGTCGAGGCGAAGGACGACAACCTGATGCGCGAGGTTTGCGGCGAGCTCGAGGGCGTCGTCGGGGAGATCAGCGGCGATAGCGCGTGATCAGCGGCGCTCCGCTTAGTTCCCCAGCATCCTCCTGATGACGGCGACATGCGCGTTGTGCTCCAGTATGTCGGCGTTGTTGTAGGCGTCCTGCAGCGTCTTGCCGGCTGTGACGGTGCCGTGTTCCTTAAGCGCGGCCGCTGTGACCGACGGGTCGGAGAAAACCTCGCGCACGGTGTACGCCAATTCGCGCGAGCCTGCCTCGCGCGTGGGGATGATCGGCACGCGGCGGAGGACCGCGCGCGTTTCCGCGGAGACGAGCGGTATCTCATCCTCAGCGCATCCGGAGAGAGCCGTAGCGTATGGCGAGTGGAGATGCACGACCGCGCCCGCGTCTTGCCGCTCCAGATAGATTCCCGCGTGCATGCCCGACTCCACGGACGGAATGCGGCGCGAGACCGACAAATCCTCGCACTCGAAGGCGTGTCCCTCCCAGTCTACGAATAAAAGATTCTCCGGCGCGAAACCCGCAAAGCTCGTTCCGCTCGCCTTGATCAGAAAACCGTTGCCGTCGGGCGTGCGGACGCTGATGTTGCCGCTTGTCCCCGAGACGTGCCCTCTGTCGTAACACAGCGCGCACACCCGCGCCAGGTCCTCCCGAAGATACTCGTACATCGTCCTCTCCTCCTCTTCAGCCGTTCGGATTTAACCCAACTTATCCCTGATCATAGCACGAATCCGTCAAAAGCTGCCGTTGATAAACTGGTATAATAAATCATATTGCGCGACAAAGGGGATTTTGTGATGTCTGAAGGAAAAGTAGTGCGCAGCTTGCTTGAGAACGACCTTTACAAATTTTCCATGTGGCAGGCGCTGTTGCATAGCCATCCCGGCGCGAGGGCGGAGTATACGTTCGTCTGCCGAAGCGAGACGGCGTTTCCGCTCGCCGAGCTCGCCGAGGAAGTGGAGAGCGAGCTCGACCACCTCTGCACGATGTTCTTCACCCAGGACGAACTCAACTACCTCAGCTCGCTTAGCTACATCAAGGACGACTTCGTCGACTATCTCACGGTCTTCCGTTTCCAGAGGCGCTTCGTGAAAGTGGACACGAAGGACGGCAACCTGATCATCCGCGCCACGGGCCCTCTTCTGCACGTGATGGGTTTTGAAATCTTCGTTCTGTATATAGTCAGCGAGCTCTATTACCGCCGCTTGCGGCAAGACGGCGTGATCGGGGAAGCGCGCGCGCGCCTGATGAAGAAGATCACGGATATCCGCGCCGAGCTGGCAAAGCTCGAGGGCGAGGATCGCGTGTCCCCATTCATCGTTTTCGACTTCGGGCTGCGCCGCCGCTACTCGGGCGCGTGGCAGCGCGAGGTCATCGAGACCCTCAAGCGCGAGCTGCCCGAACAGTTCAAGGGCACCTCCAATGTCTATCTGGCGAAAGAGCTTGACTTAGCGCCCGTGGGGACGATGGCGCACGAGTATATGCAGGCATACCAATCGTTCGGCATTCGGCTGCGCGATTTCCAGAAAGCGGCTCTCGAAGGCTGGGTGCAGGAGTTCCGCGGAGACCTGGGCACAGCGCTCACAGATGTAATCGGCATCGACGCCTTCCTCCGCGATTTCGACCTCTACTTCGCGAAACTCTTTGACGGACTGCGCCACGACTCGGGCGACCCCTTCGAGTGGGGCGAGAAGGTGATCGCGCACTATCGCATGATGCGCATTGACCCGCGCACAAAGCGCCTCGTTTTCTCCGACGGGCTCGATTTTCCGCGCGCGGCCGCGATCTACCGCCATTTTATGGGGCGCATCCAGACAACGTTCGGCATCGGAACCAATCTCACTAACGACACGCCGATTCCCGCGCTTAACATCGTCATGAAGATGACCTCCTGCAACGGCACCAACGTCGCCAAAATCACAGACTCGCCCGGCAAGACGCTCTGCGAGGACGCCACGTTCATGGCATATCTGCGGCAGGTATTCGACTGTCCCGAGAACAAATCGTGCGCATAGGGTTTGGAGCCGTGCGCGCGGTTATGTCTGCCTGCGGGCGGGCGTCCCTCCCGGTGATCTGTATGCTGGCGTTGCTCGTGACACCTGCGGAAGCGCGGGAGCGCGCGGATTATGATCTGGTTGTGATAGGCGGCGGATTGGGCGGGTGCGCCGCCGCGATTCAGGCCGCGCGCGAGGGGCTTCACGTTGCGGTCGTTGAGCGCTCAGACTGGGTCGGAGGGCAGGCGACAGGGGGAGCGGTCTCGACCATGGACGACCTCGGTTTCACGAGGACGGGCCTTTACGGCGAGTTCCTCCGCCGCGTGCGCGAACACTACGCACGGCTGGGCGCGGCGACGAACGTCTGCCTCTGGGGATCGGACACCATCGCCTTCGAGCCGCGCGTGGGGCGGGAGATACTGTCGGAGATGCTGCGCGAGAGCGGGCGCGTCGATCTCTTCCTTCGGACGGAGACATTGCGGGCGCGCATGCGTGACGGCGCGCCTATTGCCGCCGTCGTCCGCACCGAGCCGCACGGGCTCGCTCGCCCCCTCTTCGCGCCTATTTTTATCGACGCGACAGAGTGCGGAGATTTTATCCCCATGACCGGCGCGGCTTACCGCGCGGGAAACTCGCTCTCCCCGAACATCGACCCCCGCGCGAACGTGCAGGACATCACCTACGTCGCGGTCATCCGAAAGTATCCGGACGGCCTCCCGCGGCGGCTGCGAATGCCCGGCCCGCCGCCCGATTATGAGAAGTACGCCCCGAAGTTCCGCGCCGTCGTAACACGAGACGGTGACAGATGGCCGGGGCGGTATCCGTTCGATATTCCGTCGCACAACGCCTACCGCGCTCTGCCCGACCCCGAAAACCGCGCGTTTATCGACGGCGGCGACCCGGACACATGGCGTCGCATCACGAAGACGGGCGTCAACTGGGCAAACGACTATCCCGGCAACAAGAGCGACAGGCCCGGCCTCTCCGTCGGTTATATCGAGAATCAAGCCCTTCGCGCGTCGCTTGAGCGCGACGCGATGCTGCGCACGCTCGCCTTTCTCTGGTACGCGCAGAGCGAACTCGGCATGACCGATTGGTCGGTGGACGACGGCCAAGGCTTCGGCGGATACTTCTCAAACGGTTGGGAGACGGCGGATGACCCTCGTTTGCCGAAGGAGTTCGCGCCCATTTTGCGGCACTTTCCTCCCTTTCCCTACGTGCGGGAGTCGCGGCGGATCGTCGGCATTAAGACGCTGACGCACTCGGACATTGCGCGTGACTCCGCGCGTCTGCGGGCGCGAAAGAACTTTCCAACGTCGATAGCCCTGGGAGAATATCCCATTGACGTTCACGGAAGCCACTTAGACCGCTATATGGAACGCAGGCTGGGAGAATCTTCCGAGTCCTTTCCCCGTGTGTGGGCGGGCAAGCAGGGCGTCTTTCAAGTGCCCTTCGAAGCGCTGATTCCCGAGGAGACCGATGGGCTGATCGCGGCGGAGAAAAACATCTCCGTATCGCGCATGGCGGGCGGCGCGATTCGCCTGCATCCGATCGTGATGCACACGGGGCAGGCCGCTGGCGCGATCGCAGCGGAGGCGCGCCGCGCGGGCGTGCGTCCGCGCGACGTCAACCCGCTGCGTGTCCAGCGCGCTCTGATGGAAGCAGGGCAATACCTCGCGCTCGACCGCGCGGGCGACACGAAGCGCGGCGACCGTTATTGGATGGGCGTCCAATGGGCGAGCCTTACCGAATCCATGAAGGGGATCTCGAAGAAGAGTTTCGGCGTGAATCTGTCGATTAAGCGAGAACATCTCGCGCATATGCTCGCGGCGGCGTACCCCGGCCATGACTTCGCCTTAGAAGGCGGCGGTAAATGGGTCACGCGCGGCGAGTTTTTGGACGCATTGCGAGCAGCCAAAATCCCCCTGCCCGACCACCCCGAACGCTACCTCGCCGACCCCGACCCGAACGGCGCGCTCGAACGCGGCGAGGCCGCCGCCCTGTTGTTTGAGTCGCTGACGCATGCGCCTGTACGGTGGTCACGGTTGGAATAATATTTAAGTGAAAAAATTCTCGCGATTCGTTTTCACACAACCCGTCGTTTATTCAGGGGGTGGTTTTTTCGTGACTCACTTCTCGTCTTTGTCGTCATTCCACCAATCGTATTCGTCGGTATGCGTCTCATTGCTGTACATTTCTATTCTTGCTTTTCTGAGCAAGCCGGTAAAATCTTGGAGGGCACCGGCGTCGCGTTCATTTGAGACGTCCGTTTCGTCTGCGTCGGCGAATTGCCCTGTGCCGCCCATCCACGAATAAACCGCAGCGGGAGATGTCTCAAGCATATCTGCCAGTTTATCAACGCCTTTCATCCGTATTGCGGCATCAAAGTAATCGCGGACGTCATTAAGCGCTTGCAGCAGATCAAGCATGCCTTTCATTTTGTCCGAAGCGCTCAGTGCTTCGTTGTTCTCCAGTTTACCCAAATAACCGCCAATCGAATCCAAGGCGTCCTGTGGGATATAGTCTGTTTGGGAGAGTCCTGATTGTACAAGCTGGTAAAAATTGATTTCCTCATCGAGTGAATCGGGTCCATAATAATCGACGTGATCGAATGGGTTTTTACCCCAAAATCCCGACGCCATATTTATGATGCTCCACCAGCCCGTCCAGTCGCCGGAATCTCCGCTGATAATCGATTCGCCGGAGGCGGTGAGCTCATAAGCGCGTGTCGGTTGTTCGAAATCGTCGCGGTGGGTCATGTGTTGGGTGAGAGCTAACGCCTCAATCCTGGTCATGCGTGATGGATCGATTTTGTTCAGGTCAATCAAATATGCTTTCGTCTCATTGTTTTCTCGCAGTTCCAGATAGACCTCGGGACGTTCGGCGGTTGAGTCTTTTGACATTTCTGCAACTACGATGCGCCCGTCGCCGAATCCGTTAAGCAAACGGAGAGTTTCCGCATATGAGCTGTCAACTTCAACTTCACGCGTTGCGGAAGCCGATTTTTCTTCATTTTCAAAAACGAGGGCTTGTCCGATCGCCGATTTGATATTGTTGTCGGGGGCGGCCTCAACGGAAGAAGAATCTTGCTTTGTGTTAACGACGCTGCTTGAAGGAGAAGTCGTGTCGGTAACTTCCTCCTTGCCGCTCGATCTGTATTTTGTCAGAGATTGAGCGAAAAGTTGATATGCCGGACTTTGCGAAGTGATAATCATTATTCTCACCATCCATATAGGGCGATAATCAGTTATCAAATTTATAATCCTTTATGTCCCTACACATATATCGGTTCTGCGAGCTTCAAAGTTAAGATAAATGTTACATGAATCATTCATTTTAATATTAAGAGGTATGAGAGGGGGGCCCCGGATGCAAAGGCTCTCCTCTCGGTGGCTGGTTTAATTAGTTTACGGGTTTACGTAGTCTATCCTTGCGCCCATATAAATAGATTGCGGTGTTTGAGTCGGAACCCAAGGTTTCCCCCACCAAGCTTCCACGGTGAAGTAGAAGCTTGCATATGGGGCTGCGGGGTTATAAGTCACGCCAGTGGGGAAGGCCCACCACTGGAATCCATCTTCGAAAGGTCCCCTTAAATAAGGATACGCACCAACATGGCGATTGTTGTAATTCGTCCTGGTGCCATCCTGCCAATCGATGTACTTGAAATAGAACTCCCAATACTGCCCCGGACCACCTTTTTCACCGACCAATATGCAAAGCTGATTGTTAATATCTAACCCGAGAGATTTAATATGCGGCCATGCTCCCAATTCTTCGATCAGCCTGCTTGTAATCGGTGAGGGAGGGTTTGGTACAGCAGTCGGTGTGATGACTCCATTTGCTGTGACGACTTGGTCTTTTTCACCCATTTGCCCAACGACGCGATTCATTCCGCCTTCGCGTTCTAGCTCTGCCAGATACGCAGCGTCAATGATTCTACCATCAAGGGTTCTCAGGCTACCCTCGAGCAATTCTGCCTCATCTGCGCCGATTCCGCCTACGAACTCCTCTTCCGCCTGAGGATTTGTAGCGATGATAGGTGCATCGGTCGCAAGGGCAAACGATGCGAAGGCGAGGATCAAGATAGCGGACAAAACAAACAATATCCTCTTCACTAGATTCACACTCCTCTAAATATTTTTAACTGCAGGGCTGCAACTCAATGTTGTCATGACGCCTAGTTGTGGAAAAATGCATGAGCCATCAGTCACCACCTTTCGCGTTTTACTACACAACGCAGGGCATTGAAGCACAGAAAAGTGACGCAAATACGAAGTGAAGGACGATGCCGGAATTAATTAATGTTATTTGCTGCGGCTACTGATGAGTCTATTCACCAGGATTATTTTGCCAAGAGAAAAATACCAAGCACATGTTGCACCTTCTACCGTACCTTCTATCAATGCTACGTGACCGTTGTCGAGAGGAATAATAAGAGCTGGAAGCGCCTTAATCCGGTAAAGTTGGAGTTGCAAGACAACAACACAACTTTAGAAGGCGGCGGCAAATGGGTCACGCGCGGCGCGTTTCTTAACGCCTTGCGGGCCGCCCAAATCCCCCTGCCCTGTTGTTTGAGTCGCTGACGCGGACGTCTGTACGGCGGCCACGGTTGGAATAATACGGCGTCGCTTTGGACAAAAATGCGCACGTTTTTAGGTTGTATTTATCCTAATATCGGGTTATTCTATGTTTGAAGGGGGTGAGTTTGTGAATATTGATATCGATAATATTGTGTCCATTTCGGAAGCCAACCAAAATTTCTCAAAAATTGCCCGTCTTGTCGATGAGAAGGGTACGGCTATCATTCTCAAAAATAACTCACCGCGCTATGTTCTGTTGGACTATAACTTGTTTCGCAGGGATGTCATTGCGGATGACACCGATATGGACGCGGCAGCTTCGCGTATTTTGAAAAAGCATATCAAAGCGTTCGAAGAATTAGCGAAATGATTACGCTCAACAAAGAACAAATTAAACGTCTTCATAAAAGGTTGTTGAGCGCAACGGGCGGTATGGAGGGGGTCAGGGACGAGTCATTGTTAGACTCGGCGTTGTCAGTGCCGTTTCAAACCTTTGACGGTGTTGAACTATATTCGTCTGCAACGGCCAAAATAGCCAGGATCACATATGGCCTTGTGTGTAATCATCCGTTTCTTGATGGGAATAAACGCGTCGGCACCTATGTAATGTTAGTGCTCTTGGAGTTGAACTACGTAGAAGTTGATTTTACGGATGATGATATAGTTCGTATCGGACTGGAGCTTGCGAACGGGAAAATGAGTGATAAAAAGCTACTTGATTTGATTTTAGAACGATCAAAATAAAACTCGCCTAACCTACCGCCCTATTGTTTGAGTCGCTGACGCGGACTGCGGCGGCAAGCTGTATGTCCACCGCGTCTATAACGGCAAGGACAAAGCTCACGGCTGTTTGCGGCAACTATGCGAAAGGTTCGGCGGTCATACGGCATGGTATTGTATGCGAGTCCGGCCAGCGATGTATTTGTGAATCGCAAGAAGTCAGCAGAAGCCATAGTACCGGCATTGCCGGGAACTGGATTATGACCACGACATACACAAACGAGCGCCTCGCGTCGCTTGGATATGACGACATTTCCAAGCGATACGAGGCACTGCATTCAACCTATCGAACCGCCGTATGCGGGTCCGTACGTACGGTGGTGTGAGAGGATGGCCTCCCAAATAATGAGAGGCCTCCTACTCGATTCTTTGGAAAACCGGCTTGATTTAGAGGCAAATTGTTAACGAGAGCCAGACTTTTACGCATTCATAAAAGGACTTTACCCTTTCATCCAAGATGCCTTTGATTTGCTGATGACTCCGTCATCATGCGTGGATTGGGTTAAGCTGTTGGCTTGTGCTTGAATACA
>Ga0153940_1000959_pt1 | contig 13524 bp, 11 predicted proteins | sample TSNJ024MetaG_FD_104736 | JGI IMG/M metagenome (GOLD analysis project Ga0153940, IMG submission 104736) | Attine ant fungus gardens microbial communities from New Jersey, USA - TSNJ024 MetaG | ecosystem: Host-associated > Fungi > Mycelium > Unclassified | place: USA: New Jersey, Brendan T. Byrne...
GCGGCGGCTGGAGGCTGCTTCCAGCCGTTTTTCCAAAACAGGGGTGGAGCGAATAGCTACGATTGCCTTTGTCTTGTTCTGGCGGAAGATGCGCCAACCGTTCACCAGGCCGTTGTCCTCCAGTTCCAGCCGATCCTTTTGCCGCTGGCCTGTCCAGACAGCCAGCATGATCATATCGCCGATTTCCGGGCGGCCAAACCGGTCTGCGGTTGCGATCAGGATATCAATTTCCTGTCGGGTGGCGAAGCGTATACGCGGTTCCGGCGTTTCCACGCGTAGCATTGTGCATGGATGTTCCATGCGGATTTTGCCGCGCAGAATTGCCCAGGTAATGGCTGATGACAGGGTGAGTATTATGCCTTTTGCTGTTGACAGCCCGCGTGTCTTCCACAGCTTGTCGAACAACCCGCGGACAATGGGCTTTGTCAAAGCTTCGACTGCCGATCTGTACAGATCGGGATCATGCGTCTGAATAACGCGGGACTTTGTCCTGTAGTTTTCTGGTGCGGGTACGATCTCTGGATGAGTTTTTAGACGGTCGTTTTGAAATTGATAGAGTTAGCTTGCCGAAAGAGCAGAAAAGATGACTTATAAAGGGGTCTGCTTGGAATTCGGAAAATATCCTACGCTAAAACTAATTTTCAAGCAGACAGCTTTGTTCGAAAAGCAGACTCAAACATAACCTGTGACGCTATGTAAATGATGACTACGTACAGAGGGACGCGGAAGAATCCTTCTGAATACATGCCGAGGGTTATTTTTACTGGATTATTTCTCCACGTAAACGTCTGATATTGCGTTGTGGCGACTCACCAAACTCCCTGCTGTATTCGCGGCTAAACTGGGATGCACTTTCATAACCCACTTTTACCGCCGCGCTCATCGCGTCAAGGTGGCTGTTCAGCATATGTTGCCGGGCCTCCTGAAGTCTGAGCTTTTTAATAAACTGTAGTGGGCTCATACCGGTTACTGTCCTGAAATGGTGACGAAAAGAGGATGTGCTCATTGATGCACGGGATGCAAGCTCATCTATGCTGATCGGCTGAGTGTAATGCTGTTTGAGCCAGGCAATGGCACCGGAAATTTGTTGTCCCGGCGAACCAGGCGATGCGATATGACGAAGGGCGTTGCCATAGGATCCCGTCAGCAGCCGAATGATGATCTCCTGCTGTATAAGCGGAGCAAGGTGCTGAGCTAAATGGGGTTCGTCATTCAGTGACAGTAGCCTTCTCAACGTATCAGCAAGGCCCGTGTCAAGCTCGTTAACTGCCAGCGGATCAAAGCCCTGCGCTTTTGCGGCTGGCTGAAAAGGGATCACTGCCGCCGTCTGCATCACCGCGGCGGGTTCAATGGTGACCATCATCCCCAGGAACGGCGAGGAGGCCGTCGCCGTCGCGACATGAGATACAACAGGAAGCTCCAGTGTGGTGAGCAATGTTTGCCCTGCCCGGTAGCTGGTGGCTTTTTCTCCCAGCACCAGTTCCTTACTGCCCTGGATAACCACACCCAGCCCTATGCCATAAATACAATGTACGGGTGCGGTCGGCGCATTTCGTCGGTGTACCGACAACGACGGGATCGAGGTTTTGAAATCACCATCGTTTTGTGCAATTTCACCTATCTTCTCAGCGAGAATTTTAAGGTTTCTTTCTACGGAAAAGTCATGCATTTCTTAACCCTGACAGATTTTACGCCTCTATAATGACGTAATAACCAAATTATCATTTTTGGAGAACAATAACCTAATACAAGAAAAATAAATCATATCAGGCAATGATTGTGATGAAGTGAGCAAGTCACCTTCCCGCTTTGTGGTCAATAATGCTTCTATCATGTTCCTGCTTATGGAGTGCCTTATGACAGGTTTATTTTCTTCCTTTTCGCTGAAAGATATTACGCTGCGTAATCGGATCGCAGTTTCTCCAATGTGTCAGTACCAGGCTGTCGATGGCTTTATTAACGACTGGCACAGTGCGCATTATTCCATGCTCGCACGCGGAGGTGCAGGTCTCGTTGTCGTTGAAGCCACGGCCGTAGCACCTGAGGGCCGCATTACGCCAGGCGATGTCGGATTATGGAGCGATGAACATACCGCAGGGCTGTCGTCCATTGCCGCAGCAATAAATACAGCAGGCGCAGTTGCCGGTATACAACTCGCCCATGCGGGCCGTAAAGCGGGCTGTACACCGCCCTGGCAGGGCGGCGCGCCTCTGGATCGCAACGATGCGCAGGCGTGGGAACCTGCGGGACCTTCCGCTGTCCCCTTCGTTCCCGGGAATGACTATATTCCCCGTGAAATGACCAAAGACGATATCCGGCAAACGCAGCAGGACTTTGCACGCGCGGCAGAACGTGCCTGCCAGGCGGGTTTCCAGTGGCTTGAGCTGCATTTTGCCCATGGTTTCCTGGCGCAAAGTTTTCTTTCCCCACAGTCAAACACCCGTTCAGATGAATATGGTGGTTCTCTTGAGAATCGTGCCCGCTTCTTACTGGAAACCGTGGCAGAAGTCCGCAAGGTGTGGCCTGATAATCTGCCCTTAACGGTACGTCTGGGGGTGGTTGAATTTGACGACTGTCCTGAACATTCGTTCAGCGAATCACTCAAGGTTATCGGCTGGCTGAAGGACGCCGGTATTGATTTTGTTGATGCGGGTCTTTCTCTGACAACGCCAGGTGAGAACATCCCGTGGGCGGCCAACTTTATGGTGCCATGGGCCGCACGTGTTCGCCGGGAGAAAAATATTCATGTCGGGACAAGCTGGATGATTACTCAGGCTAAAGAAGCGAATGAATTTATCCGGGACGGGAAAGTTGACGTGATCTTTTTTGCCCGCACATTGCTGGCAAATCCGCACTGGCCTTATCAAGCAGCACGAGAGCTTGAAATCAGCGACCCGCATACAGTGTTACCCACGCCCTATGCGTACTGGTTACAAAACTGGTCCGAATGACAATTACAGGCTGCGTCGTCCCGACACGCAACCTGCCCGAAACTGCCCTCATCAGGGATACCATGCCATGGAAACACTTGTTAAGCGGAGAACGATATGAGTCAGCCAAAATCCCGTTCTGCACAACTTACTGAAAAAATGAGCACTTTCAGCCGACGCACCTTTCTGTCTTCTTCTGCCTTGATGGGGGCAGGGCTGATTGTGGGGAGTTTGCTGGATAAAGCGCACGCAACGTCATCAGAGCGCACAGCAAAACCAGCACACGCCAGACTACATTCAGAGGCAATACCGACCCGAAAACTGGGATCGATGGTGGTTTCCGCACTGGGTGCCGGATGTATGAGTATTAGCGCTAACTATGGCCCGGTTGCAGAGAAATCCCAGGGGATCAGGGTAATACGCGAGGCACACGCCAGAGGCGTCACGTTATTCGATACCGCCGAAGTCTATGGGCCTTATACCAATGAAGAACTGGTTGGCGAGGCGCTTTCACCTGTCCGCAATCAGGTCTTTATTGCCAGCAAATTTGGATTTGATATTCAACATGGCGGGCTTAACAGTCAGCCAAAACATATTCGTGAAGTGCTCGAGGCCTCTCTCAGGCGTTTACGAACTGACCATATCGATCTGTATTATCAGCACCGTGTTGATCCCGGTGTTCCGATTGAGGACGTAGCTGGGACAATTCAGGATTTGATCAAAGAAGGAAAAATTTTACATTTTGGTCTTTCTGAAGCGAGTCCTTCAACCATCCGTCGTGCTCATGCGATCCAGCCAGTGACCGCCGTACAGACAGAATATTCCGTAATGAACCGCGATCCGGAACATAACGGTGTGCTGGATACCTGCGAGGAGTTGGGAATTGGTTTTGTCCCCTGGGGGCCGGTAGGCATGGGTTATCTGACCGGAATGCTGAACGCGCAGACTCATTTGGATCCCAAAACCGACTTACGTTCCACATTTGAACGTTTTACGTCTGAGAATTTAGCGAATAACTGGCCCTTTGTGGAAAAGCTGAAAGCCATTGCTGACAGTAAAGGTGCGACGCCTTCTCAAATCGCGCTTGCATGGCTGCTGGCCAAAAAGCCCTGGATTGTTCCTGTTCCCGGGACACGAAATATCAATCACCTCCATGAAAACCATGGCGCTTTAGGGATCCAGTTTACCGCTACCGAATTGAACGAAATGGATAACGCTATGTCCGGGCTTCGTGTCTATGGCGGTCGCATGAATCGTGCCCAGATGGACCTCGTAGAACCCAAAGCTTAATCCCCGTCTGATGGCAGGCTTATACCGTCAGAGAAATGTACCGTAAGCAACTGCGAAAAATCCCGTCATCAGCACCAACCGAATTTATCCCCGAGAGCTGGAGAAAGGTCGTGATCACTCCCACCGGCATTGACCGCCGATACTATGAATTTTGTGTTCTGAATGAGCTGAAGGGAGCGTTGCGTTCCGGCGATATCTGGGTAAAAGGCTCACGCCGTTACAGGAATTTCGATGATTACCGGTTAATGAGCAACCGGTTTCTCATCTGTCCCCGTTGGGATGGGAGCATATCAACCTGAGCGGCGATTACGTCTGGCGTACCAATCTTAAGCTGGGAGCCAGGAAATACCGTTCGTTACGCTCAGTGGATAATGGCCTGTATAAAAAACAGGCTTAGCGTAGGATATTTTCCGTTTTCCAAGCGGACCCCTATAAACTGCAATCGTCGGCGGTGAGGTCATTTGGCGACAGAGTTTATTTTACGCGGGCTTATGCTTGCGCGCCGTGGCGTGGCAAGCTGGTGCGCTTGCAGTTTCTGGAAAGCGGTGTCGCTATCTCAGGCTATACGAAAGCAACCCGCCACACCTTATTGCGCAATATGTTGAGCGCGTGCCGATGCATCGTGGCAGACGGGTTATCAACGGCTGCACAGCAGGCAGCTATTGCTGGCTTCTGTGGATGAACATCCTGAACACGATCGTGTTCGCAGCCTGTATCTGTACGGACGTGGTTTTATATGGATCCCCCCCCAAGCCGTTCAATAGTATAATCCAGTTTCTGAGCCGGACTGCACCATGCATCCGACGGCCAGAAAGGAAGCATCATCAACGCTTAATCATTCGGCCCCGACAGAGACAAGTTCTCTGGCGAGAGTGTTTGCCGTCATTTTCAAAAGATCAAGATACGTCGGCGCCAGGCTGTCAGCCCCCCTAAGGAATCAACGTATAAAACACCGCCATATTTGATGCCGGCTTCCTGTGCCACCTGCCTGATAGATTTTGAAGAAACCGTACTTTCAGAAAAGACAACGGAAATGCCGTTCTCGCGTACAGCATCAACCATTTTGCGAACCTGCCTGGCAGTCCCCTTCCGATCAGTATTGACCGGCCAGAGATAAAGTTCCCTAAAATCGAAATCACGCGCGAAATAGGAAAACGCCCCCTCGCCTGACACCAGCCAGCGCTTGTTGAGCGGTACCGCAGCAAGCTCCTTCCAGACAGGCTGGATAGAACCTATAATCTTCTGCTTATAACCTTCAGCATTGACCCGATAAGTTTCAGCATTGCCGGGATCATATTTCACAAACGCATTGAGAATATTATCAACATAGACAAGCGCTGTTACCGGCGACATCCAGGCATGCGGGTCGGGCTTGCCCTTATAAACCCCTTCGGTGATATTGATTGGCTCAATTTCTTTTGAAACCACAATTTCCGGCACCTTTTTCAATTTGCGGAAAAATTTCTCAAACCAGGGTTCCAGTCCAAGCCCGTTTCTCAAAATAAACCTGGCAGCCTGTGCCTTTCGGACATCGCCAGACGTTGGCTGATAATTATGAACATCAGCGCCAGGCTTTGTGATTGATTCCACAGCCGCCGCATCACCGGCAACATTTCTGGCAATATCAGCAATAACCGTGAAAGTCGTAACCACCTTGAACTTCTCTCCGGCCACCGCTTGCATTACCGGCAGAACAATTGCCAAAATCACGCCTGTAATCATAACCGGAAGTGATTGCTTTACTCTGACATGCATATCTTGTCTCTCCATACTGTTATTGCGATCACATTGCGTTCTTAATCAGTAATCTCCATCATTAATGACTGAAAATAACCTACAAAAACCACCTGATATTTATTTTGCCAGTTATGTTTTGCAACTATGGGGTGTATTATAATAAGAATTCGATTCGCAGAGATAGAATTCTTAAAACATTTTTATGAAAGCTGTTTCAACACAACCGGGTTATTTATTGTGGTGAAAGTTTTTTATTCTTTGCTGAAATATTACCTGGCGGCTGATCCGGTTTATGTTGACTGCTGCGGAACGACACGCGAATTTTTTATAAATATCAGCGTTTTGATTAAAACAGCGTGAGGAAACCATGAAACAGAAACTTATCATCATCGGAAACGGCATGGCCCCGGGCCGTATGCTCGAACACCTGATCGAAGTAGATGCTGATCGTTATGATATCACCATTTTCAACGCTGAACCCCGTGTCAATTATGACCGTATTATGCTGTCACCGGTTCTGTCAGGAGAGAAGACCTATGAAGATATCATTATCCATTCAGAGGAATGGTACCGGAAAAATGACATCACGCTTCATAAACCGGTCAGAATTGATACAATAAACCCCTGTGCGAAAACAGTACGGGCAGCAGACGGAACGCAAACAGCTTACGATCGCCTTGTTATTGCGACCGGTTCAATTCCCTTCATTCTGTCTATTCCCGGCAATCGTTTAAAAGGTGTTCTGACTTACCGTGACCTTGACGATGTGGAAACCATGCTGGAATCTGCAAAAACCGGCGGACGTGCCATTGTTATCGGCGGCGGTCTTCTGGGGCTGGAAGCAGCGGCAGGCTTGAAAATGCGTGGCATGGATGTCACAGTCCTGCATCTGGCGCCCACCTTGATGGAACGTCAGCTTGATCCTCCGGCTGGCTACCTTCTGGAAAAAGCCATGCATGAGCGGGGTATTGAGGTGCTGACCGGGGTCAATACCAAGGCTATCCTCGGAAATGACAAGGTTGAAGGGGTTGAACTGGCAGACGGTCGCAGAATTGACTGCTCCCTGGTTGTGATGGCGGCAGGCATTCTCCCCGCCACGGAACTGGCCAAAAAGGCCGGGCTTGCCGTTAACCGCGGCATTATTGTTAATGATCAGATGCAGGCATCATTACCTGATATCTATGCGCTGGGGGAATGTGTCGAGCATAACAACCGGATTTACGGGCTGGTCGCGCCACTTTATGAAATGGCCCGGGTGCTGGCTGATACCCTGCTTGAAAAACCTGCTGCCTATACGGGTTCGCAAACGTCAACCAAACTGAAAGTGACAGGCGTCAACCTGTTTTCAGCGGGGGATTTTTCAGAAGGGAATGACCACGAAGAAATTGTTCTGCGTGATGCGAAGGCGGGTGTTTATAAACGTCTCATTATAAAAGATTCCAGAATTATCGGCACTGTTCTTTACGGTGATGCAGCTGATGGTGCCTGGTATTTTGACATGCTGAAACGCGGCACTGTCATTGATGACTTTCGTGATACAATTATTTTCGGACAAGCCCATCAGGGAGGTGAGAAACTGGATCCTGTGGCAGCTGTCGCGGCCCTGCCTGATGATGCGGAAATCTGTGGTTGCAACGGTGTATGTAAATCAACAATCATCCATGCAATTCTTGAAAAGGGGCTGACCAGTGTTGAGGATGTACGAACACATACCAAGGCATCAGCATCATGTGGTACATGCACCGGCCTGGTTGAAAAACTTCTGACCCTGACCCTTGGAGACGTCTATAATCCGACGGACGTGAAATCAATCTGCAACTGCACAGATATTGGCCATGCAGAGGTGCGCCGCCGTATCCGCACACAAGGGTTGGCATCTATCCCTGCCGTCATGCAGGAGCTGGAATGGAAAACCTCCTGTGGCTGTGCCAAATGCCGCCCGGCTCTCAATTATTATCTTTTATCCACCTGGCCAGACAGCTACCAGGATGATGGCCAATCACGCCATATTAATGAGCGGATTCATGCCAACATCCAGAAAGACGGCACCTATTCTGTTGTGCCGCGGATGTGGGGTGGCATGACAAGTGCGGCAGAGCTGCACACCATTGCCGATATTGCTGATAAATATAAAATTCCGGCAGTCAAGATGACTGGCGGGCAGCGCATAGATTTGCTTGGCATCACAAAGGAAAAGCTGCCATTTGTCTGGGCGGAGTTGAATAATGCAGGTATGATTTCAGGGGCAGCCTACGCTAAAGGACTGCGCACTGTCAAAACCTGTGTTGGCTCGACATGGTGCCGTTTCGGTACGCAGGATTCAACCGGCCTTGGTATCAAGCTTGAAAAATTCATGTGGGGAAGCTGGACACCGGCAAAACTGAAAATGGGTATTTCAGGCTGTCCGCGTAATTGCTCGGAAGCAACCTGTAAAGACATCGGCATTATCTGCGTTGATTCAGGTTTTGATATTCATTATGGCGGCGCTGCCGGGCTTGAACTGAAACAAACTGAACTGCTCTGCCATGTTAAAAGCGCGGATGAGGCGATTGAAATTATCGCCGCGCTGACCCAGCTTTACCGTGAGGAAGGGCATTATCTGGAACGCATCTATAAATGGATAATACGGGCAGGCAGCGATACCATAAAGGCGCAGGTTATCGATGATATCGAAAATAGAAAAGCGCTTTTTGACCGGTTTGTTCATTCCCAGGAAATCGCCCAGATTGACCCATGGGCTGCACAGGTGAGTGGCAAGGTTGCATATGAATTTTCGGCCATGGCCGAAATTGGTTTTTCTCAAACTCCGGAGTACTGACAATGACAGACTGGATTGAAATCGGCCAGTTAAAAAATATCCCCAAACGCGGTGCCAGATGCGTGAAAACACCTCACGGAACCGTTGCTGTTTTTCGTACATATGATGACAAAATATTTGCCATTGATGATACATGTCCGCATAAGGGCGGACCGCTCAGCCAGGGTATTGTGCATGATGAATCTGTAACATGCCCTTTGCACAATATTGTTTTCTCGCTGGAAACCGGGCTGGCACGGATGCCTGATGAAGGACAGGTCAAAAGTTATCCGGTCAAAAATGAAGATGGTTTTCTGTTCATACAGGCATCGGCCTGCATCGGAGATGCAGCGGAATAACTACGGTTATGACCGCAAAAACTGCTTTTGTTTTGTGTTTTGCTGATTGACCGGATTGTTTTGATACCTGCGGGGGGTGGCACTATTGCTATTGATCTTTACAGGGAAGTGACGATGTCAGGCAATGTAGTCGATCAGCTTGTGGCAATCCATAGTGTGCTTAAAACCTGTAGCGCCCAAATGAACGTATTGCAGCGTTGGCGTGGGGAAACAGGCAGTCAAACAGACTTATAAAGAATCTTTACAGATTCAAGAACTTTAACATGAACATTGAAAATACATATGACAATCGGCAATGACACAGGCTTCAATAAATTGGAATACTACACGGCTTTGATAGCATTCATGATTATCAATTTCTGATATCGCAAACCTGTAAATTTGTTATTTCGCCGATTATTTTTCCCATTCTTTTATGACGCATTCTACTGGCATTTCAGGGGTAATTTTATCAATGTTGGCATTTTCTGACATCGGGCTGCAAATATGGGTGGTCTGATCGTTCTGTTGAGCCATAATCCTAGCCCAAGCAGTGACAAGACCTGTCTTTTGTTCATCAGTCACAATGACTTTTCACTTCAAAGGCATGAATAAAGTTGCTACCTATATATGCCAGCCATTGATCTCGATTATTTTGTTGTATGAACCATTTCTGCCACCGGTTATCTTTGCCATCAATTGAAACTACTTGGTTATCATCTGTTTTATGATAGGTAAATTCATCATTCTTCCAATCCATAACCATATACCGGTTGTCAGCAGCACATTTTGGTTTTGTCAGTCTCATATATATTTCTTGAGACGTATGATAATGAAATGGATACGAGGTATTTGTAAGTTGAACAGTCATGCCGATTTCAGCTTGCACCACTTCATTATCAATTTTTGCAACACGTAAATTACCCCAGGGCCCCATAATCTCAGCATAAGCATATCCGCCTCTAAAACGGCTGCTACCAGCATTTTCATTATCTTTATTACATAGGAATCCAGCCTACAGACGACCATAAAGTCGGTAAGCTTTTAATTGTAATATCCTGTTTCCAATGCAATGAGGTTTTTGCCGCGGAAATTAAAGCAATAAATTGATTGCTAAATTCGATCCCTGCTTTTCCTGTTTCGCCTCCAGTCTGATTATAAAGATCCGTTAGAAGCGGTCTATCGAGCCATTTTGAAGTCGCTGTCAAATTCTGAATTTCTCGATTGGGTGTATAAAGTTTGACTGCCTCATACTGCTTTTACAGATCAAAACATTTTCTGGCTTTATCCGGTTCTTTCAATATGGCTTGTATATGTCTGACCAATAATTGAACATCTGGATAGTCCATAATGCACTTTGATTCCGTGCCATTATTTCCAGGGGAATAGGTCTGAGTTGTTGCTCTTGCAGCCTTTTTGCAATTATTGTTCTCCTGTTGCAGATTAGCAGCAAAACTTTCTAAACAGATTAGGCTTTCTCCCCAAAATTCATCAATAAGTTTATTCTCCTCAATCGTCTAATCGTTTTTATTCAAATTGCCTTGACATAAAAAATCATGAGAAAAGGCATCTGACGATAAAGCAGTGGTTAATAGAAAGAATGCGAACAGATTTCTCATGACTAGCCCCCCAGAACATTATTAAAATTACATCTGTTTTTATTGATTGACATCAATAACTATACGCCCCGACAATACGCCATCCAGCATATCAATGGCTTTTTCATTGACTTCTGACAGCTTTATTGTCTTTGTATTCTTTTCCAGAAATGAAAGATCAAGCGTTTTGGCAAGCCTATTCCATGCTTTAATCCGTTCATTGCGCGGACACATGACGCTATCAATGCCGATCAGAGAAACACCCCTCAGGATGAAAGGAGCAACCGTTGCCGGAAAGTCCATGCCGTCAGCCAAACCGCAAGCGGTGACAATTCCGCGATATTGCATTGAAGCGCATATATTGGCCAAAGTCCTGCCATCTACAACATCAATAGCACCCGCCCATCTTTCCCTTTCAAGTGGTTTGCCACGTCGGGAAAATTCGCTTCTGAAAATAACATCCTGAGCGCCAATGCCTTTCAGATAATCGGCTTCGTGCGCTTTTCCCGTTACAGCAACAACATTATATCCCAGTCTTGCCCAAAGGCTTATTCCAATACTGCCAACACCGCCTGTTGCCCCGCTGACAATGATTTCACCTCGTTCCGGCTTAATGGCCCTGATCGATTAGCGCCATCACGCAAGGCATACCATTATAGCCGGCTGTACCAATTGCCATTGCTTGTTTGGGGCTAAGATTATCCGGCCTGTCTATCAGACAGTCACCATTGACTCTTGCGCGTTGGGCGAAACCGCCCCAATGTTTTTCACAAACGCCCCAACCATTCAATATCACGCTATCGCCAGCCTTGAAACTGGGGTGTTGGCTGCTTGTAACCGTGCCGACAAAATCAATTCCGGGAACCATAGGAAATTTTCTTACCACCGATGCGCGACCGGTTAATGCCAGTGCATCCTTATAGTTCAAACTTGAATATGCAATATCTACTGTTACATCCCCGTCGGGTAAAGCGTCGTCGTCGATTTCTACCTATCTGCGGTTGTAATTGTCACGCTCTTTATTAATCCGATAAGCATTGAACATATCACGCCTTTTAAGAATAGACCTCTCGTCTATTAAATAATTAGACTGGTCGTCTGATAAAGGCACCATGGATAATCTATGATTATATCGACCGTTCGCAAAAGAGGTGTTATGACAGAATTTGTCGGAAAAATACGAAAGCGCGGACGCCCGCCCAAAAGCGAGCAGGGCTATAATGAAACGCGAAACATACTTCTTAATGCCGGTGTTGCGGCTTTAACTGAAAAAGGGTTTTTCTCAACGGGCATCAACGAAATTTTAAAATCAGTGCATATTCCCAAAGGTTCCTTTTATCATTTTTTCAACAGCAAGGAAGCTTATGGGCTTGATTTATTGATCTCTATGCCGGTTATTTTCTGAACAAACTGGACAGATTCTACAATGACAGTTCGTTGTCCCTACTCAACCGGATTAGTGCATTTTGCCATGATGCAGAAACCGGTATACGCAAATATGGTTTCAAACGAGGCTGCCTTGTTGGTAATTCAGGACAAGAAATGGCTCTGTTGCCACAATCACTTGCTGCGAGATTGATCGAAACTCTATTGACATGGGAAAGACGCACGCAAGCCTGTTTAAATGAAGCAATTGCAAGATCACTGGCGGCAATTCTTATGGCTATGACATTGTCAAAAGCTTTGACGGCAATGGCGAGTCGGTAAGAGGCGAGCGCTCTGTCAATCCACGTGAGGCCGAAGTCATCAGGCGGATTTTCAGGAAATATCCGGCGGGCAAATCACCCAAGAAGATTGCTGCTTTTCTCGATCGTGAAGGCATCCGCGCCCCGTCCGGTGGCGATTGGGGTTTCTCGACCTTCTGAACAATCCCAAACGCAGCACCGGCATTCTCAATAACGAGCTTTATATCGGCAGGCTTGTCTGGAACCGGCAGAATTTTATCAAGGATCCCGATACCGGCAAGAGACAGGCACGGCTTAATCCCAGATCGGAATGGATTGTTCAGGACGTACCGGAACTGCGCATTGTTGATAATGCAGTCCGGGAAGCAGTTCATAACAAGAACCAGGCGATCAGACGCAATCCCGCCAACAGCTATGAAGACAACCCGCATGTGCAAGTGCCCGCGCTATCTTCTATCCGGTTTTGTCAGATGCGGCTGCTGTGATGGGGATTTTCGATGATCTCTGCCAATCATATGGGCTGCTCGACAGCCCGCAACAAAGGCCCCTGCACCAATATAGCTACTATTCGGCGCCTTGATCTGGAAGCGCGGGTCTTGATTTATTGATCTTTAGCGCTTTATGGATTGCAATTTTTTGCATTGTTCTGTGAGGGGTTCACCCGTGAGACAGCATTGAAGGCAGAGCACAATCGAGTAGTGCGCAAAACGAACTGAACCGCATCACGCGCGCGCTTGACAAGCTGCTTGACCTTTTTACCTTGCGGACGAGCTGAATAAAGAGGATATTATTACCATTTCTGACAGATTACAGGCACGCGAAGGCGAATTGCAGCATCTTGAGGCCCCGGCAAGCGCGCCGCCTGCACTTCTGCACCCGAATATGGCCGCGCATACCTAGCGTCAGACGCCGGAAGGTCTGTATGAGAATCTTCATTCAGATGCTGAATACACCTGTTCTGAGACAGCGACTATATTGCGTTGACTGATTGACGGGATTGTTCTTGATCGGCTGAGGCAATTCTCCTTCAGGAAAGACAAAGCTGCTGCCTGGCTCGAAGGAAACAATCGCCTTCACCTGCTCGCTTTTGAGTGTCGTATACCAACCAACGCCGCCGCCTTGTGAATGGGTGAACAGAACAGAGGGGCC
>Ga0153940_1000962_pt1 | contig 13507 bp, 12 predicted proteins | sample TSNJ024MetaG_FD_104736 | JGI IMG/M metagenome (GOLD analysis project Ga0153940, IMG submission 104736) | Attine ant fungus gardens microbial communities from New Jersey, USA - TSNJ024 MetaG | ecosystem: Host-associated > Fungi > Mycelium > Unclassified | place: USA: New Jersey, Brendan T. Byrne...
GATAGAATATGCGGGGGAGGCTGCGACATACAAGCCACCAGTAGGACAAAGTGATCCCTGGCATGGCGCAAGTGTTTACCTGGCAGACATGAGATTTGGTAATTTTCGACGCATCTCGGCTGATGCGCACCGATAGTAGAGCCAGAGAGATATTGAGAGCTCACCGACAACTGGTCATCGGAGGTCAAATAATTATCTAAAAGATGGACTGCTTGGAGTAAAACGGTCCTCGCAACTGACAGCTGCTGCTGCAGAGAATCCACATGGTCATTCAGGCAAGAGTCAAAAGTATTCGAAGCTGGCATGGGTGAGTGGGAGAGAAGCAACTTAGTTTCGCATAAGCATTGGAGCCAGATGACACCCTCCCCCAACGCATAGAAGTTCCTTCCTTTCTTGTTCCAGTCTAGAACATCAGGATAAAAATTGTTGCCATTCGCTTGTTAAAAACAATGTATACAACTATTCCTCAACCAAATTTCGAACAGCCCACAAAACAAAAGAGCTTGTCCGAACTCAAGGTGAGAATCGGATTCATTCTTCCAAAGCCTGACCTGCGGCGATCTGCAAGAGTTCGTCGAATGAGAGACAGGAAGCGAAAACAGGGAGCAACCGTCATCATCACTTTGGAACTTGATGAAAAAAAAAGTTGTGCTGCCTGGGGTAACTCTCTGCTGACTAAGGACCATCACAGAAGTATCTACCCACCATCGTTCACGCCTGGTCCTACTAATCTCTCTCTCCGTTAATATGTTCTCGACTCTCCGAACAGCTGGTGTCCTTTCACGCGTACGTTTTCTATATTTATCAAGTCAGCAATTTTTGACGGAACTTCAGGCTGCAGGTGTAGGTCAGAGGCGGTTCCTCTCCATCCATGAATACCAATCAATGAACCTTTTGAATTCCGTGAGCCAGCTTCGCCACTTTCTGAATTCGCAGACCTGATCTTGCAGGAAAAAATCTAGTTTGGAATACCAACGCCAAAGAGTGTTGCTGCTAAAACACCCCAAGAGGCTTTCGATGTCGCCAACAACTTTGGTTAGCTTTGGGAGAATCATAACCTGTTATCGGGTTTCTTCCTAATTTTCCTTGCAATAGGCACGAGTAAACTTGTTATCAAAGCTCAAGTCCTTGCAGGTGGTCGTGGCAAGGGCAAATTCAACACTGGTTTACAGGGAGGTGTCCAGATGGTTGAGAAGTAGGTATTCTTTTCTAGGGCAGCATGGACCGTCATCACAAGCTAACTCCATGCGCCTTTGATTTAAAAAAATCAGCCCTCAACAAGCCAAAGACCTTGCAGCGCAGATGATCGGGTCAAAATTGGTCACAAAACAAACGGGAGCTGCAGGTCGCATCTGCAATGCGGTGTGTGTGCAAGGTTTCAAAGAATAAGTTTCTTGTGGCCCTGACCTCATATCTTCATAATTTATAGGTCATGCTTGCCGAACGTCGTGAACCGGCGCATGAATATTATGTCGCGGTTTTGAATGATCGCAAGTCTCAAGGTGTCGTTCTCGTCACTTCTGCACAGGGCGGTATGAACATCGAAGAGGTCGCCGCTAAGGACCCTAGTGCCATCATCACCACTCCCATCGACTTTGAGAAAGGGCTCAGCAAGCCCAAAGCGATCGAGGTTGCCAAGAAGCTCGGCCTCAGTGACACTGACACTCAAAACCAGGCAGCAGACATCTTTATCAAGCTTTATAATATCTTCAAGGCCAAGGACGCCACGCAGATAGAAATCAACCCTATGGCTCTTGCCAAAGACGGCCAAGTTCTCTGGTGAAGCTCACAAAAAAAACTCACTCAACACGCCTTTGTCACTAACCAAGTACCCTTTTTTTTTTTCAGCATGGACGCCAAATTTGGTTTTGACGACAACGCAGAGTTCCGTCAAAAAGACATTTTCGCACTCCGTGATATCTCACAAGAGGAACCATCCGAAGTCGAGGCACAACGAGCCAACCTCAATTTCATCAAGCTCGACGGTAGCATTGGTTGTTTGGTAAACGGTGCTGGTCTTGCCATGGCTACGATGGACGTCCTCTCATTGCACGGTGGCAACCCCGCCAATTTCCTTGATGTCGGAGGGTCAGTCTCGATTTTGAGTTTTGAATAAAAAAATAAAAAATATTTCGCGTTTCTCATTGTTCAATTTTTTAAGAGGTGCTACTCCCGAGACCGTCAAGAAAGCATTCGAAATTCTCCTCGCCGATTCGGGCGTCAAGAGCATCTTTATCAACATTTTCGGTGGTATCATGCGTTGTGATTACATCGCTGAGGGCGTCATCAAAGCCACCAGAGAACTCGGTCTCGACATCCCTCTCATCGTCAGACTAAAGGGTACAAAAGAGGAGGAAGCGAAACAGTAAGTCTCTTTTTTTTGAAACGACAAGGGGAGCACCTGACGTTCTACATTCCTTTCAAATAGGATGATTAGGGAATCTGGTCTCAAGATCGTTGCATTTGACAGTTTAGACGATGCAGCTGCCGAAGCTGTCAAACTCGCCGTATAGATTGACTTGAAGCACCTTTTTTTTTTTCATCCGAATAGATCATTTCATTTTTTTTCCGTTTGAACATCATCCAGTTATTATATTCCCCTTTTGTATGAAATATACTTAATTTCGTTCTAAAAAAAATGCTTCGCATTGTTTCTTTTCCCATTCCTTCACAAGAACAATTCGGTCTTGGTATAGGAAGAAAGAGAGAGAAGGGGAGGGGAAAGACGGTCATGCCCAACTTCCTTCCACATCTCATTCCTCTTATAACGCAACAAAATTCACACAACAGGACTTTTCTCTCTCTCTCTTTTTTTTTTGTGTACTGCAATAGATACAACAGCAAACAACGACAACGGCGGGTATTGTAGGAGGAAAAGAAGGGGAGGAGAAAGAAAGAAAGAAAGAAAGAGTAATAGGACCAAAAAAAAAAAAAAAAAAAACTTCTTTTCTCTTCTCAAAAAAAAAACTCAAAAACACACATCTGATAAAATAACTCGATGCACCAAAAACGAGGACAAACCACAAGAACGAAAAAAAAAACCCCAAAAACACAAGAGTTTCACCATGGTGACCTAACATAACTAGCAGGATTATACGTCACCGTCGTATGTTGTTGAAGTTGAAGTTGAAGCTGTGGCTGATGTTGATGTTGATGTTGATGTTGATGTAGCTGAAGTGATTGTCCTTCTAATGCATTCACACAAGGTGGTATATCTACTCTCGACTGTCCTCTCCCAGGCGTCCCAACAACAGCAGCAGAAGGTGGTAGTGGAGGCGGAGGAACACCCATATACGCAGTAGCAGCAGCATGATTTTGCTGCGGTACAGGCTGCATAGGCATCATCGCAGGACTAGTCACATACATTGCCGCTCCAGGATGAGCCTGGGCATGAGCATGAGGCATGGCAGGACTCAAATGCATAGGCACACCTCGTCCCCTCCCACCACCACCACCACCATTCGTCCCAACCGCAGGTTGCGGTTGTCCCGTCCCCATCCCTCCCATAGGATGTCCATAACTCGGCGTCGCAAAAGGTACCATATGAGTCGGATAAGGCGATAAAACAGGCCTCATAACAGCACCAGGATTCCCAGGTCCAGAAGGACCCGGCGGTATCCATAACGGAGGCCCCGAGTACACCCGCATCGAAGGCGGTCCATGCCCATTCACCCCCAAACGACTCGCAACAGGACTAGAACTGACTTGATGAGAATAAATCACAGCCTGGCTAGGCGGCTGGGAAGAATAATCATACAAAGGCTGCGGCACTCTCATCGCATTCGTAGGTGACATGGGGGAATAAGAATACGGCGATCGTGTACAAGGCGTATCACTGCTCAATGGTGGAGACATCAAAGTCGGATTTCTATTCAGAGTCGTTGACGAATTGGAGGGAGGAGAAGACGAAGGTACCTTTTGGAAAGCCTTGGTCACCTCATGTAACGACATGCGCGACGCAGTCGTCGGTAGCGTAGAGGGAGGCGTCTCTCCATCTTCAGATTTAACATCTTGGATAGAAAAATTCACCGTAGCCAAATCATCCACAATGTCTTGTAAAGAATTGACAGAATTCCCAGCAGCTTTGTTGGGCTGCGACCATACAGCTTTCAGGTGTTCTGGATCGGGTACTCGAACACTTCCCGCGTCCTTGATAGGAACATTTAAAGATGACCTTCCCCAGGACGAAGTCGTAGACGGATAGCCAGGCGAAGAAGCAGAAGAAATACTACTTATCGTAGCCTGTATGAAAAAATCAATTGCAGCTCTTATCCAGCAACAAGTTGCACTCACAGATACTTCCATAGCTTTCGTCTCGGGTGCCTGGAGCTGACCGATCGCGGAAGCAGAAGGCGAAGACAAAGACGTTGTCGTCAGACCGGAAGCCTCCGTCCCCATCTTCGCCCCATCCGCCGAGGACGACGACCCAACTAGATTATTGAAAGGCACACAACTCACACTCGCATCCTCATCCTTGATGATCAAGCCCTTCTTCTCCACTTCCGTCGAACCACCACAAAACGCCTCGACAATTGGCTCATCCAATTCACTCGTCACGATAAAATTCACAAGAGGTTTAGGATCAGCTTCCACAGCATCTATCCTCGAATCACGGATGAACGCCACTACAGAACCAGCTGGCATCTTGGGTCGTTGTCTTGTTATCCGCGTCACCACTTGCGGGCTCGTCACAAGATCATCTTGGACCTGTTTCTCCATCGCAACCTTCTCCACACTCACATCCGACACACTTTCTCCTTCACTCTTCTGTCTCCCCACAGGCACAGGATCCTTCTTCTTTTTCCTCTTGTCCTCCTCCGCCTTTGTAACAGCGCCAGCGGGAGAATGAGTGGTACCACCCTTCCGCCAACTGATCGCTCCGTCCGCCTTCCCGAACCCTCCACCTACACTCCCATTCCCTCCTCCGGTATACTTCGGCGCAAGACTGACCGTCCTCGGACCTACATGCAACCCATTCTTTTTGGTCCCAGCAGGCAACGATACCCTGATTCTGTTCGACTTGAACCCACTGCCATAAGGTGGTTTGAGCAACACAGAATCCACGGTAAATTCTCTCTTCTTCATGCCAAGCACAGGAGGATCAAATGACAGACAATCATATCTCGGCTGGGGCGGAGCCCGAGAAAATGCATTTTGTTGTTTTGGAGATACAGGTACAATCTTGTGTGAGATGTTTGGCAAGTGGACGGCAGGGACAGAGGTGGACGATGCATCTGATAGCGGTGGTGAACACAATGGATCCGTTGAGGTACTTGGAGATTCTCGAAGCGCTTCGAGTTTTTCTTCATTGACTTGCTGAGCCAAAGGTGCAGGTTGCCATCGTTCTCGGGGAACATGTTTCGCTGCCACAGATGACGATGACAGTGGTTGTGGGCAGGAAGTCCGAGGAACAGGAGGATGATGGTGTTGCTCTGTTTCTGATGTACCTGCGTGTGGCCTGTTCTCTTTGCTTGCAGCTCCATTTGCTTGCATCCCATCAAGTGCACCCTTGATTCTTGACATAGCATCATCAAGGGCTGACATTGACGCCTCTGCATGCGACCGTGAACGAGGATGGGGTGACGCAGACACTGTCGACACGACAGGCGAGTTACTTGACGTTTGCTCATCCTTGACAGGCACTACCTTGTCTTTTTCATCAGCCTGGACGGAGACATTTACGCTCGTCTTTCTCTTCCACACATTGTTCTCAGCTTGGACAGGAGATACAGTGGTTTTTGACTTGTCGTCAAAGAAATCACTAGCTATGGGTCGAATCTTGATCGTACTCAAGAGTGCCTGTTTTTCGCCGTCGATCTGCTGCTTTTGAGACTCGCTCTCCTTGTTCTCGTCATCCTCACGAACCAAGTCAGCCATATTCAAGAAATCTACGACTTGAAGATCAGTCATGGGTCCCTCTACGATATCGGCGACATGGTCCAATGCCAGAGGAGCTCCAACCAATGTAGCCAGAGTTGTTTGAGGTTCTGGTTGCTGCTGTTGGGGTGGCCGAGCTGGACGAAAGTGCGTATGCTTCTCAGGCAAAGGATACCCTTTTGTTCTCCATGATTCCGCTTGTGAAGCGAGGGACGGCACCTCGGGGCGTGTGCCGATACCAAAAGAAGTTCGTCGCATTCCTGGACCTTGGATCGGAGACACCTCTGGTGATACTCGCTGCTGTTGATCAGAAAGGGATGGTGGCCGACGAGGGATATTTTTAGATAGCGATAGAGCATTGGTGGTATCTAGAACGTCCTCGATAAAAGAGACGGCTTCTTTCTCCCGGTCCTGATAATGAGATCAAGACGGGGCAGACAACTAGAATGAGAAAGCAGACCTTGAGTTGTCTTGCGTCGCTGTCTTTCTCGCCCTTCATCTTCTCTTCCAGCTGTAGAGCCTTGCGCCTGGCTCGTTCCTTCTGGGCCTCTCTCTCTTTCTCCTCCTCGATCTTCCTTACCTTTGCTCTCTGTGCAGCGCTCTGCATCAAGTCTTTTGTGACCTCGTTCAGATCTGTGGTGGCGGGTAGGGCCGCTATTGCAGAATGAGGTGACAAGACAGAGGATGTGTGTGAGAGGGGGGGAGAAGGGGGAGCTTGACTTGGTGCTGCTGGCAGAGGTGGCGGCTGAGGGGATGGGTGAATGGGAGATGTGGGTGTTCTGGGGGGCGGACGTAGACTGGGGGTATCTCGTGAGGGGCGAAGCGGTGGTGGGCCCATATCAGAGCGTCTAGGAGCGCCAGTCCTGGAAGACGATTCAGGCTTGTGGAGGAGCTGAACGGATTTGGGAGGACGTGGAGAAGGGGGACGGTGATTGTAGGGTTCCAGCTTGTTTGAACGCTCGTTGAACAATTGAGGATGGGGAGTGGATGTTGAGAGAGCGGGGCTGGTGCGCTGTGGCGGAGAAGAAGTTGGGGAGGGTTTGGATTTTGGCCAGCTGCGGTCAAAGTCGTCGACAAAACGGTCCTGCTTGGCGACGGGCTGGTCGGAGGGGAGGGCGGCTTCTACTTTGTACTGCTTGCCATCGCCAAATTCGATGACACCGCCGAGAAAGTCGTCGCTGTCCTCCTCCATCTGTGGAGAAAATGAAGGAAATGGCTACTGGGAGAAAGGGGAGCGTACCTCATCCCAGTGGTGTGCGTTTGGATCGAGATGGAGGCCGCGAAAGGTGTCTGCCTCGTGGGAGTGGGGTTTGGGAGGGAGAGGGGCTGGAGCGAGAAGACGCCATGCTGGCTTTGGTGGCTGGGGAAGAGGGGGAGCGGAGGGGAGGGGCGAGGAGGGAGTGGTGGACCAGCCGTGGGGGACAGGGGCAGGGCTGCGGGTGAGCTTTGTGGAGACGAGCCGCGAGTGCGCGTGCGCTGGCTGGCAGGGAGCAGTCGCTGCGCTCAGTTTCGCCGCGTTTCCACTTGTGTTTTTCGCGAGAAATCGGCGGTTGATGTCCACCGCCTTGAATTGTTTCGCTGTAGGTGCCATGTCTTGTCCTTTGTATATTCCATTCCTTAACTCATTAGCTAATCATAAGTTACGTAACATTCTTCAGTCTCTCCACCTCCTCCTCCAGCGCCCCGTTCGCCATCCTGATCTGCAGCACATTCGACACCAGCTCAGTCCACCGCGTCTCGAGCCCCGTCAACTCCCGCCCAATCTCCTCCTGCGTGTTCTTGCGCTCCCGGTTCACCTCCACCGTCTGCCCCCTGACCTCCTCCAGTCGCTTCTCCATGTTCTTGGCCTCCTGCTCCAACTCATAGTTGTGGATTCGCCACGCATTCCCCCCATACTTTTGCAGCAATGCCATATTCGTGTGCCTTGCCCCCAGTCAATACTCACCCAGTGCCCAAATCATTCATGCATACCGTATTCTCTGGTGCTCCAGCTGTGCCCCCGCGTTGTCCAACGCTGCCTTCCAGTCCTCATCCGTGGCAGTCCCTGATGTCGGCGCCGGCAGCTGGTACCTCAACGTATCCAGCGAAGGAAATTTTTCCTTTGCTTCTACACGCGCTATCTCAGCTCTGAGCATCGGATGGTTCTAATCTCATGTCAGCGTCTCTCCCCCAGTCGCGTACACTGCGCACCTCAAAAAGTTCGACATCGGGGGGCACACCGGGGTGCAGCTGCGTGGGCACCGTGCCCAGCTCCCGAGTAATCTCGTCAAGTGCCCTGTCTCTGAGAAACGGAAAGGTAGTCAGATCAGAGTCGTAATAGGGCAGCGAGTCCAGGTGGTGGTAAGCCATGCCAATGCCGCAACTTGCCGCCGAGATCGGCCGAGCTTCCTCCGGGAGTTGCCGAGTGGAAAACGCGCACATACACAAGTTGCCATCCCCCATGTCTCTTCGCGCCGCTGTAAGGTCCGTGCGCTGCTCACTCCCCCGCCCTGCCCTCAACAAGCACCGCCTCGCCTCTACTCACGGTACGCCTTGTCCACCTCTTGTCCACCCACCCTCATCACCCCCTCCAGCCCCCTTCACCGAGCCCACCTCCCCCAACATCGCCCTCACAAAACACGCTCAAACATCAGAGTCCCTCCACACCTACGCCTCCTACCTCACCCAATGTCTCCCAAAATTCATCCACCAGTTCTCTGTCCTCAATGACGAGCTCACCCTCTACATCCCCCCCTCTGCTGTCGTCCCCGTTCTCACCTTTCTCCGCGACCACAGTCAGTGTCAGTTTAAGAGTGTCATGGATATCAGCGGTGTAGACTATCCCGAGCGCGAGAAACGCTTCGAAGTCGTTTACCATCTACTGAGCGTCAGGTACGGCGGTCGCATCAGGGTTAAGACCTATGCTGGAGAGGCAGACCCCGTCCCTAGCGCCATCGAGGTTTTCCGTGGTGCTGATTGGTATCTCTCTTTTAGTCCCAGCCTTGTACCAGCTAACCCTGTATCAGGTATGAGCGCGAAGCTTGGGATCTCTTTGGAATCATATTCACTGGCCATCCCGATCTGTGAGTCTTTGAGTCCTGGTATGATCGACCCGTTCGTTGATGACAAAAGCCGTCGCATCCTCACCGACTATGGTTTCGAAGGTCACCCCTTGCGCAAAGACTTTCCTCTCACTGTAACTATCCTTCCTTCTATCAAACTCATCTGATTTCCGTCACAGGGATATACTGAAGTACGCTATGACGAAGAACGCAAACGCGTTGTCTACGAACCTCTTCAACTCACTCAGGCATTCCGGTGTGTGCATTCATTCTCTTGTCTCCCTTACTTTATCCATTTGCTCCTTTCAGCAACTTTGAATCTCTATCACCTTGGGAGCAGGTCGGTGAGGGCACCACCACTCCCAGGCCTGACAACCTCAAGCATTTACCTCCTCCCAAGCCAGAAGAGCCCAAGAAACAGTAGCATATTTTGTCACTAAAGCTGTAATACACTGCAATTATACTCAACTATTCCCAACTTCTTTCATCGGTTGACCCTTCCCCGCCCATCCCATCCTAGCAACGATATATTCTTGTCCAATCACTTCTACACCAACCCTCAACACTTCTGCAATCAACTCCTCTACCCACTCAAAGTCATCAAATATCTCCAACCACTGACATGGCACAATCTGTGTCATTGTCATTCGGGTCAACTGGTGTTCGGGATCAGAGAGGTAAACAAGGAACGAGAACTGTCGTTGAACATCAGAGGTAGAAGGAGCAAGGAGGGTGGTGAAGAAAGGTTGGATACGAAGATAAACATGAGAATAAGTTGTTGGTGTCGTCACTGATGACTCTGGTGATGTAGGTTTATCAACGATTTGAGGTTGAGATTTCCCGTTTGATTTCACGAGTTGGTCAATGTTGGCTTGACAGAGTTTGATCGCCATTTCGTAGTCGTCTGCAGCGTTTAAATCCCGATATGAGGATTCTTTGGGTTTGGATTCGTTGCCTCTGTTCACGATGAGATCGCCGCCTTCGACTTGTTCCATGATCTGTATTTCTTGGTCACGTTTTAGGTATTTATTCAGAGCTGTTTTCACTCACTCTTGCGAGAGAACGATAAGTCAAGGATTCGATCCCATCATAGCCTTGCATATCATGGCTCAACCAGACTTGAATAACTTCATGTTCGGATATAGGAGGTGCAACCACGTTCAGGATATCCGACAACGTTGATAATCCCACACGTTTGAAATCTTGACCTGAACCGCACACACGCGCGCGCGTATACACCCAACACAATGCATCCAATCCTCGGTCATTTTTGTGCCAGATGAAAGAAGAGGAGAATTTTGGATTGGAAAGAACGTACCGAGTTTATCCAATTGTGTGTTCTTTGCGTATTCGAGCATGCCTTCGCCCCATTTTCTTGCTTGTTCGTTTCTTGTTGGTAGATGTTTGACTTGTTCGTCGACTACGGTTTTTGCTTGGTGGAACATGGAGGATGCGGCGCCCCAAGCTGATGTTGTCCATCCCCATCCACCACCACCACCACCTCCTCCTCCACTTGAAGTGGTACTATCAGCAGCAGCAGCCGTCAAAGAAGGAACGATGCCCTTGGTGTTTGGATTATCAACCCCAGAAGACGAAGACGACGATAACGATAACTGTTTCTGCAGTGGAATAGACGATCCACCACCGCCGCCGCTTCCCAATTTGACTCTTTCCGTGCTCTTCCTCATTGTGGGAGTGCAGGAACGAGAGATGGGTGTGGTGTGCACGATAGATGATGGTCTGCTTGTGGGTTCGGCTGCTTTTAGTTGGAGTTCATCGAGATATGCGGATGCTTCTCCTGCTCCCGCTCCTGCTCCTAGACGGCGAGTTGTACGAGAGGAAGAGGAGGAAGAAGAGGAAGAAGAGGAAGGGGTCGGAGCGTTTGGACCAGCGCTATCACTAACACTAACACCTATACCCACTGAAGAATCTGGAGAAGAGGATTCGAGATCGTCGAGGAGTCGAAGCGCTTCTTGGTATTTCGCCATGGACTGACAGTTTGTGTGTGTGGTTTGCGGTTGTTTGGAATTGAAAAGAAGGGTGGTGCTGATGACGTTCTCTTTCTCGAGAAGGGTGGTGGTCTAGTTCTGTGGAGTGTGAGCTGTACAGGCCACGTGGGAACAATGTACTCTTACAATATACTTATAGAGAGAATGAATTGTGTCTGATCTCTAAATCCAGTAGTTGGAAAGATAGTGTTGGATTTTGGATTTCATGCGAGCATGATGCATGTGATTTTTTATCGATATTCTATTGTTTTAGGTAGGTATATAAGTAGCCTAGTTGTTTGTATTCGCTATCCAATTTTACCCTCCCCTCAATTATATTTCAACATATAGGTTGAAGTCGAGAACTACCCCCACACTGTGTTATGCCCTGCAGACACCCACCACTGACAGACTTCAGAAGCAGGTTCTACCTATCAAGCAAATCCCTAGACAACAAAGACAAGGTGGTCCAGCCTGTAAACACCAGGAAATTCCAGCTTGAGCACTCCCTTGGCCCAGTTTACTCAGAATTGAGGGAGACAGTTTTAGAATTGAATAGAGAAGCAATTTACAAGTTGTGCTATGTTGAGAACAAGCTGAGGAAACCCTCAGTATTTATTACAAGGCAATCCGGTGCAGATTTTTACCTCTACTATGTATAAGTAGCTAAATCTGTAGGAAATCTCCAGTTTGTTCTCAACTAGCAATTCCTCCAAGTAAGTCATTCTTATTCTCAGGTTTAACTTGGGTTTTGGCCCAGGAAGCAGCAAGCCTAGTAAATTCTGGTTGTACTTACAGGTGCACAGGTGACTCTGGATCAATATAACACAATCTCAGACATTGACTAGAGTGGTAACAACTATGATAATACAATCTGTGTGAACTGCATGAACAATAGACCACAAGGAAAGAGACGAGAAGACATACCTCAGACATTGACCAGAGTGGTAACAACTGAGGTGTGATTACATGAACTCTAGGTATTTATACTACTAGAAAACATGGCTTTTCGAGCAGGAAAGCTGACTAATATCTGTGATTCCAATCCTAAGTGTGCTCGTCCACCTTCAACAAATAAGGGACAATATATTAAGCCAGTCACTGGTGTTGGCTCACTCGACACGAAGTCATGTTCTACCATGGTGTTTTTATTTTCGTCATGTATCATATGCCAACTTACCACATCTGAGACATTCCTTCAGCATAAATAGGTAGAGTACTGTACCTTCTTTTGTACTACCAAGACGAACTCCGTTTTCTGTAATCAATTAGACTGTGCACTTCCTAAAAACTAGGACCAAGAAGAGAAGGTTAGTCCCAGGATAGGCTAACTAGAGCTTTAAGTACCAAACTTAAAGCTATGTAGAAATGGAAGTAACCATGTAAATGTCTCTGGAGCTGTCATAGTAAGAATAAAGATAATCATTATAATAATAGATGACGTTGAGGAGAATGAGGATGATGAGGTGCAAATGGACTATACTTCAACACCTGGGCTAGTTAGTACTCAGGAGGCATGCTTATAACACATGCCACAGGGTCTGCTACTGCATCCCCAATTGCCCCCTGCTCATTTGTATCTAGAATAATTGGCGTTATAATTGATGATTTAGAAAAAAAAAACACATAAAACTCTTTATTATATCTAAGAAACTAGATTAGGCAGAACTGTTTCTTGGTTCAGACAAAACATTGATGATCTCAGGTGCACAGTACAGCAAAGCGTCAGGATGACCAGCGATAAGCTACGGAAGTTGTCTCATGACTCAGGATGATCTCTAGCCTATCACATTCACCAGAACTAGAACGTGGTCGGCATCTCAAACTTCAGCTTTCTGTGTGATTCTATGAACTCCTTGTTACATAATTTTCTACAATGTTCAGTCAACTGCACCTGGCATAAAAGGATACATCATCCGTCATGCTCTTTACTAGGTTACCCCCATTTTCGAAAGAAAAACAATCAACGCTCTGAGCTTACTTGACGATCGTTCTCATCTAAATCGTACTCACCGTCGCCACATTATGTCTGTCAACGAGGAACTCCTCTACGTCGCATTTTACGCCCGAGGCGGACGACCAAAAATGCCAGGATTGGAAGATACGTAAGAGACAGTCTGGAATATCTAACGGGGCTCAACAAGGCCGTTTTATCCAAAAAATCGCTAATCAACCGCTTCACAGATACCACTGGAGCCTCATAATCGGATCCAATACCGAGGAGAATGGGTTGCGCTTTCATGCAAAAAAGACTATGACATCGATGGGAGTGGCGTGGCAGTACGAGGCAACTTCCATCCCATTAAAACCAACCAAGATGCTTCTTGTCCGAATCATAATCAGCAGGATAAGAAACATGGACCGACTCATCAACATTTTTCAAAGCACGCCTATTCGTGCTGGCCAGCCTGGTTATGAAGATTGGAACTGCGTTGAATGGGTGAAGGAGGCTTTAGAATTGGCTCGATGCGATGGTGAAGCATTACAATCGTCAACGATCGATTGGGGATTGGTGCGCAACACCGCCATGTGGTATGCCAATAAGAAACAAAAAGAGCATCGATTCGATGGTCAAGGGACCTACGACCAGAGCAAGACCGC
>Ga0153940_1000963_pt1 | contig 13505 bp, 10 predicted proteins | sample TSNJ024MetaG_FD_104736 | JGI IMG/M metagenome (GOLD analysis project Ga0153940, IMG submission 104736) | Attine ant fungus gardens microbial communities from New Jersey, USA - TSNJ024 MetaG | ecosystem: Host-associated > Fungi > Mycelium > Unclassified | place: USA: New Jersey, Brendan T. Byrne...
GCATCTCGACCCCGAGGTCGCCGCGCGCCACCATGACCGCGTCCACAACCTGGACGATCTCCTCCAGGTTCTCGACGGACTGCCGCGTCTCGATCTTGGCGATGATGTTGATTCGCTTGCTGCCGTGCGATTCGACTATACGGCGAACCTCCATGATGTCCTCGCGCCTGCGCACGAAGGATACCGCGAGATAGTCCATGTCGCGCGCCATGCCCCATTTGATATCCTCGATGTCCTTCTCCGTCAGCGTCGGCACGGAAAGATCCGCGTCGGGGGCGTTAATGCCCTTGCGTTCACCGAGGATGCCGCCGACCAACACTCGGCACTCGACGGCGTTCGGGCGAATGGCTTCGATCTTCAGTTGAATCGAACCATCGTCGATGAACAGGCTTTCCCCAACGGAAACCTCGTCAGGCAGCCTGTCATAGCTGACGGATACCCTCTCGGCGTTGCCAACGCAATCCTCGGTGAGTAAAGTGAGCTTCGCGTCGGGCTTGAGCTCGACCTGCTTATGGTCCTCGAGCAGCCCGGTTCGAATCTCCGGCCCCTTTGTGTCCAAAATCGTCGCGATCGGGCGGCTGCCTTCGTTCTCAACTTGCCGTACAAGATCCAGCATCCTGCCGTGGGTCTCATAGTCCCCGTGGCTGAAATTAAATCGCGCCACATTGAGACCCGCGTCCACCAACGCCCGCATGATCTCCGGGTCTTTGCACGCCGGTCCCAGCGTGCAAATGATTTTTACTTTTCTCACATCTACGACCTCCCGCTTCGAACAACCCCATGCTTGGTGAAAATCGTCGCGGCGCCCCGTACTTTGACGGCGGAGGTATTTTCAGTAAATTGAGAGACCCATACCTCTCCTTCGTCCAATTTCTCGGTATGCAGGAAGCGCGTCTCCGAACCACGGGTCAACCCAATGACCGTCACACCGTTCTCTTCAGCTCTTATTACCACGTAATCGGCAGACGTCACGTCTCCAGTCCGATTTTCTCCCACCAGAACCCCCACCTCTCAGCTTAATTCAGTACCGACGCGCGTCCTTCCGAAAGGCGCGAAATACTTTCTGCCAGCTCCGGCGTCATTGACACCTTAACCGTTTTCATTCTAACCAATGCCTGCCTGTCCGACATCTGCATATCAAGCAGTACGGGCGAGTTGCCCGGGAATTTCCCCAATTCCGTGTGCAGCGACTCGTAAAACGAATCCGCCAGGCCCGACGCCGCGATTTTGATGCGCACGGCGGCCCGCTGCCGCGCGCGAACCTCCGACAGCGGCTTTAAGTCCTCCAGTATCAGCGAGATCTCTCCCTCGTTGCGGAGCGTCCCCGTGAAAAGATACGGGGATCCCTTCGATAAAATGGGTTTGACCGAGGGCCACTGCCTCGGGAAACATACGACCTCGACCTGTGCCTCCGCGTCCTCGAAGATCAGGATACCCATCGGGTCGCCCTTCTTAGTAAACTTTTCTTTCACGTCCGACAGCAAGCCGAGAACCTCGGGGTTTGCGCCGGACATGCGCCAGTAGGCGAGATCACGGACGGCACAGGTCGCAAAGCGCCTTTCGTCCGCCAGATACTCGTCGTAGGGATGCCCCGAGATAAATATGCCGACCGATTCTTTCTCCAGTTCGAGCAGCCTGTTGCGGTCGTAGTCCGGGACGTCCGGCATCTCCGGTTCGCCCGTGGACTCTTCCGACGAGTCGAACAGCGAGCGCTGGTTCTTGTTTTCTTCGCGCCTCGACGCGATTTCTATCAAGCCGGGCAGCGCTTCGAGCAGCTTGCGGCGGTTCGGCTCGACTTCCGCGAACGCGCCGGAGCGCACAAGGTTCTCAAGCACGCCGCGGTTCACCGTCCGAAGGTCCACGCGGGAGAGGAAATCCCACAGTGAGCGGAAGGGGCCGCCCGCGTCCCGCGCGCTTATGATGCTCTCGACAGCGGCCGCGCCGGCCTTCGCCACCGCGGAGAGTCCGAATCGGATGACGCCGCCCACCGCGGTGAAGCCCCCGCGCGACTGGTTGACGTCCGGCGCGAGCACCTCGAAGCCCAACGCGCGCACCTCGCCGATATACCGCCCCAGCACGTCCATCTTCGAGCCCACCAGCGCGGACAAATAAGCGGCCAAAAACTCCGCGCCGAAATGCGCCTTGAGGTATGCCGTCTGGTAGCTGATAAGCGCGTACGCCGCGCTGTGCGACTTGTTGAAGCCGTATCCCGCGAATTTCTCAATAATGTCGAAGATTTCCCCCGCTTTGCCTTCGTTCACTCCCCGCGCCTTCGCTCCGGAGACGAACGCCTCGCGCTGCTTCTCCATCTCTTCGACCTTTTTCTTGCCCATGGCGCGCCTCAGGATATCCGCTTCTCCAAGCGTGTATCCGGCCAGCAGCGCGGCGCACTGCATAACCTGCTCCTGATAAAGGATGACGCCGTAGGTCTCGGAGAGCGCTTCCTCAAGGCAGGGATGGGGGTACTCAACCCGCTCCTGCCCGTGCTTGCGCTTGACGTACTGATCGGCCATGCCGCTCTCGAGCGGGCCGGGGCGGTAGAGCGCCATCAGGGCTACGATATCCTCGAAACAGTCCGGCTTAAGGCGGCGGATAAGGTCGCGCATGCCGCCCGATTCGAGCTGGAAGACGCCGAGCGTATCCGCGTCCTTCAGCATGTCGAAGGTTTTCTTGTCGTCCATGGGAATTTTATCGAGATCGATCGGCGGATGCCCGCTGATCTTGATATTCTCAAGCGCTTCTTCGAGAATGGAGAGCGTGCGCAAACCGAGGAAGTCCATCTTGACCAGGCCGAGCTTCTCGACGGGCTCCATCGAAAACTGCGTTACGACCTGGTCCCCGCCCTCTTTGATGCGAGTAACCGGCGCCATCTCCTGCGTAGGGCGCGGCGTGATGACGACGCCCGCCGCATGCTGCGAGCAGTGGCGCGCAAGCCCTTCGATGCGGCTCGCGATGTCCAGCAGGCGCGCCACCTGCGCGTCCGAGTCACGAAGCGCAGCGAGATCCGGCGTCTTGCGAAGCGCCTCGGGGATGCTCTTGAGGCCGGAGCGAATCGGGTCGGGGATGAGCTTCGCGACGCGGTCCACCTCGGCATAGGGCATGCCCAGCGCGCGCCCGACGTCCTTCACCGCCGCCTTGCTCAACATGCGCCCGAAGGTAATGATCTGCGCCACGTGATCTGCGCCGTATTTGCGGACAATATAGGAGATAACCTCGTCGCGCCGCTTGTCCGAGATGTCGGTGTCGATATCCGGCATACTGACGCGCTCGGGGTTCAGGAAGCGCTCGAAGAGCAGCTTGTGCTTGATCGGATCCAGCTCGGTGATCCCCGTCGCCCAAGCGACCAGCGAGCCGGCCGCGGAGCCTCGCCCCGGCCCCACGGGGATACCGTTCTGTTTGGCGTTCGCGATGATGTCCGAGACGATGCAGAAATAACCCGGAAAACCCATCTGCTCGATCACGCCCAGCTCATAATCCAGCCGCTCGCGATAGTTACCCGGAGCCTCTCCGCCCAGACGGCGCGCCAGCCCGCTCTCCGCCAGCCCGCGCAGATGCGTTGCCAGCGTCTCTCCCTCGGGTATCGCGTAGTTCGGCAGGTGGTACTCGCCGAATTTGAGGTCCACGTTGCAACGCTCGGCGATCAATGCCGTGTTCGTAAGCGATTCCGGCGTCTCCTGCCCGAAGATGCGCCACATCTCCTCCGGCGAACGGAAGTAGAAATCGTCGCCCGAGAAGCGGTAGCGATCCGGGTCGCTGACGTTGCTGTTGGTCTGCACGCAGAGCAGCACGTCGTGCCACTCGGCGTCCTCGCGCTTCATATAGTGCGAGTCGTTCGTGGCGATGAGGGGAAAGCCGTGGACGCGGCTCATGCCGATAAGCGTCTTGTTGACCAACGCCTGCTCGGAGATGGCGTTGCTCTGTATCTCCAAAAAGAAGTTGCCGTCGCCCAGGATGTCGCGGTACATGTTAGCGCGAGAGAGCGCGCCCTGCTCGTCGCCCGCCAGAATCATCGACGGTATCTCTCCTCCGAGACAGGCTGACGAAGCGATTATCCCCTTGCCGTAACGCGCCAGCAACTCGTGGTCAATGCGCGGCTTGTAGTAAAACCCCTCGGTGCAGGCGATCGAGACGAGCTTGACCAGGTTGCCGTACCCTTCGTCGTTCTCCGCCAGCAGCACGAGGTGAAACTGCTCCTTGCCCTCCCTGCACTTGTGCCCGCTGGGCGCGACGTAGACCTCGCAGCCCAGAATCGGCTTCACTCCCGCTTTTTTGCATTCGTTATAAAATTCGACGCAACCGTACATCACGCCATGATCCGTCAACGCGACCGCGTCCATTCCCATTTCGCAGGCCGTCCGCGCCAGATCTCCGCAGCGGTTGGCACCGTCCAACAGGCTGTATTCGCTATGGACGTGCAGATGCGCAAAGGGGTTGCTATTGCTCATGTTCTGTCAATTCCTCCGGATCCTGCAATTCAGCCGGTCTGTCGACCAGTATTTCTCCGCCCAAATATGCCGCCAGTTCCGACAGCGACATAGCGGACGGCTTGATTTTTCGTCCGCGCCCGCCGCCCTGCCGGGCCGGTTCGGGCGCGTCCGCGGACATGTCCCGCTCGTCCGCGGGATTAACCTCTTTGCCGCCGTGGCTCCTCGCGGCTCCGAACGCCGTCTCAAGCGCGAGGCGGGCGCGAGGCGACTCGAGCGCGGTCCTCGCCAGGCGCGGGGCGTTCCCGTAGTCAATCACAAGCTCTCCGTCCGTCAAAGCGACTGAGACGCCGAGCAACGCGGCGCAGAGCGCCAGATCGTCGCGCCAGAGCGCCGCGAAGACCGGCGGCAACCCGTCCGGTACGGGCTCGGGCGGAGCGGGCGCGGCGCGTGTCTCACGCGGGACAGCCGGTTCGTGCGCGGGGAGCCTCGGGGCGCGTTCTTCGCGCAGAGTAAGCGGAGCCGGCGCGGGCTCGGGCGGAGTGACAGCCGCCGTCACGGCAGCCCGCTCCCGAAGCGGCGCTGCGGGCAAAGGCTCGCCGCCCTCCAGAAGCTCGAGCAGCAAAAGGCCCGCGAAGACGTCCGGCCCCATCCCCCACCGCACGCGCGGAAATAGCGCGGCGCAAACGGCGCAGGCCCGCCGCAGCCGTTCGGCCGTCCAGTGAGGCGTCTCATCCGCGAGAAATTTTTTCTCATCGTCCGAGAGCGACACGCCGGGGAAAGAGCGCTCGCCCCATAAGCTGTAAACCCACATGTCGCGCAGCAACGCAAACAGCGAATCCAAAAACCGCTCCGGCGACGCGCCGCGATCCAGCGCTGTTTTCATGAGAGCCTGCGCCTCCGCGGGGTCAGTCCGCAGCAGCGTTATCCATCTCTCGAGCTCGCCGCGGCTCCCTCCTCCGAAGAACTCGGTCACCGCCTCCATCGTGAGCGAACCGTTCCCGATGGCGAGCGCCTGTTCGGTCAAGGTCAGCGCGTCGCGCAGAGCGCCGTCCGCGTTTCGCGCGATCTCCCAGAACGCGGGCATATCAGCGTCGAAGCCCTCGCTCTCCGCGACGAAGCGCAGCTGCCCGACGATGTCCGCCGCCGATATGCGGTGAAACGGAACGTGGACGCAACGCGACCGAATCGTCACCGGAACCTTGTGCGGCTCGGTCGTGGCGAAGATGAACAGGACGGGCGGCGGCGGTTCTTCCAGCGTCTTGAGCAGCGCGTTGAACGCGTCTGTCGTCAGCATATGCACCTCGTCCAGTATGTAGATCTTCCTGCCGCCCATGAAAGGGGCCAGGCTTACGTGAGACTTGAGCTCGCGAATCTGGTCAATGCCTCGGTTTGACGCCGCGTCGATCTCCATCACGTCCAGATGCTCTCCCGCGACCACCGCGCGGCACGACGCGCATTCGCAGCAGGGCTCGCCCTCCGGCGATAGGGCCTCGCAGTTGATTGCCTTGGCCGCTAACCTCGCCACAGTCGTCTTGCCGCAACCGCGAGGGCCGGAGAGAAGATAAGCATGGCTTAAGCGTTTTTCAAGAAAAGATAAGCGCAATAAATCCGTGGCGGCGCGCTGCCCAACAACCTCGGAAAATCTTTGCGGACGATACCGGCGGTATAAAGACACGTGCAACTCTGTACTCCCTCCCACGCGCGAACAAAAGCTCAAGACCACAATTCTAACATCGCTGCCGGGCCTTGAAAAGCAAATCTCGGGCTCCTCATCCTCAAAATAGGACGAGAGGCCCATTTTTTAAAGCCTCTCGTCCCGGAACCTCACATGCTTCTATTTTAGCAGAACAGGCGTAAACGCCCTCGGCTCGAGTACGCGGAACGTAAGGGACTCGGTGAGAAAAAATCGCACCGACTTCTCGTATACGCCCGCGTAGCCCACGGTGAAATCCATGCCCAGCGTCAGCTCGAAGTCTCCGCCGCGCTTTGAGACCACGAACGCTTCCTCGTGGCAGGGCGTGTAGATATATTCGTCTATCTCTGTCGTCTTCTTGATTGCCTCCAGCAGCGAGCGGCCATCCGCGTGCGCCCGCAGGGCGGCACCCAGCTTCGCGCCGCCGACGATAGCGTACGGCCCGCCGATGGAATTCTTAGCCTGCATGTCTCCCACGACGCAGGCAAGCGCCGCGACAAACGCCGCGTGATCGCCCGCCGGCAACGACACCACCTCGTTTACCGACGAACCGAGCAAGCCCTTGATACCCGCTTTCTCGTGCCCGTTGTAGATCACGTCTTCCTCAAACTTGGCCGCCTCCGCCGCGGCAAGCTCGACCGCGCACAGATCCGGATCCTTCATACCGCGGTCGACGTCGTGCATCTCCGCGAGGCAAAGCTCAAACGGCGCGCGCGCCTCCACCGGCGGAAGAACCTCGCGTACGCCGGAGCAAACCGCGCTCTCGCAGCTTGTCATGTCGCGCAGGCGTCCAACCGCCACACCCGCGAACGCCCAGCCCATAGGACCGTTTACGTCCACGAACTTCCGCGACGACAGAAGCGAACGCAACGTCCGCGCCGCTTGCGCGTCGATTTCAGCCAACGCGCTCTCACTGATGGGAACAAAATTGCGTCCGAACGTACTCACTTCTCATCCCTCCCAAATTTAACTCAATCTTATTTTTACTTGAGAATGACGCAAGCTCTGCGCTCAGCGCATCGAACCGATGCCGAGCGACGGGCCTCCCGATGGTTCGCCGCCTGAAGAGCCGCCGGTCGCGGCCTCCTCGACGGCAGTGATCGGCGCGTCGGTGAAAAGGTACTGCCGCAGCTCTTTGTCAAACTCCGGCATTTTTCGCCGCAGCCACTCGATCAACATGCAGGCGTGCTCGATCTCCTCATCGCGGTTATGGATCATGAGCGCCGAGACCGTCTCGTCGCTCGTGACATCCGCCCTCTGGAAATAATAATTCACAGCCTCCAGCTCTTCCCTCAGGCTATCGATCACCCGGTTGAGATCCCTCGCTTCAGCGGACAATTCCGAATACGGCTCGTAATAGCTCATAATTCGCTTCCTCCTCCTTGCTTTTGGTTTCAATCTCTGCCGTACCTGGCGATCACAATACCCCTTTTCCATATATTATCATTGGTAAAAAGTACGGTAGTTGCGCGCTATTTGAAAAACGGCAGCATCGCCTTGAACTGGTCCGTGCCCGAACGGGAGAGCAGTTGATAGACTACGCTCTCGGTGGGCAGGACGAGAGCGCCCGCGCGCATCATGGCACGCAGCGCGATATCGCGGTTCTCCGGATTGCGGCTGCCGACCGCGTCGGAAACTACCGCCACGGGCATGCCGTCGTCGAGCATATCCATGACGGTCGCCTCGATACAGATATGCGTCTCTATCCCCCACACGACGTTGACGACGCTCCGCTTGGCACCCCCGATAAAGTCTTTAAACCCCGGGTCGTCCATGCAGGAGAAGTGCAGCTTCTCGAGGCGGGGAACGTCCTGCGGGAACGCATCCAGCAGCGCCGCGTCGGTCGGCCCTATCCCCTTCGGGTACTGCTCGGTGTAGAAGAACGGGATCTCAAGCAGCCTTGCCGCGGCAAGAAGCCGCAGCGAGTTCTCGCGAATCCTCTCGTGACCGTCTATATGCGGGAACAGCTTCTCTTGAATATCCACCAGCAAAAATCTAACCTCACCCGCCCGCAGGCGGCGCAGCTTCTTCGTCATGACAAATCCTCCCCGGCCCGCCCTAATCCGCCGCGCCCATCCGGAACCCCTCGGGGAGAGGGTCGTCCGGCTCGAGCACGAGCTGGTTAAATCCCATTATATACGCCATACCGGAAATGCTCGGCACAATGGCGTCTATTCCCGCCGCGCTAGTCTCCTCTTCGATAACGCCCTCGAAGACGGTGTCGATAATACTGTGGTTCTCGAGTGTCATGCCCGGCTTCAGGACGCCGCGCGCGCGGAGCTGCGCCATGCGCGCGCAGGTACCCGTTCCACAGGGCGAGCGGTCAACCTCGCACTCGCCGAACACGCAGACGTTGCGCGTGACGACGCGCTCGCCTCGGACCTCCGGAGGCGTGACGATTATCGTTCCGTACACCCAGTCGATGCCCGGCTCGAGCGGATGAACGACCGGGACGTTGGCGGACACCCACTCGCGAATCTCCATCGCAACCTCGGCGCACGCGGCGCTTTGCGACGGCTCGACACGCAGACCCAGGCTGTCCGCGTCCGCGAAAATGTAAAACGCGCCGCCGAAGGAGATATCCACGCTCACCTCGCCCACACCACGGACAGGGACCTTTACGCCGCTTTTGTACAAAAACGCGGGGACATTGCGGAAAGACACGCTCCGCACCGCTCCGCCGCGAAACTCGACCTTCGACGTGACGCGCCCCGCCGGAGTATCTATCTTGAGGTAATTAAAGCCCTCTTGGGCCGGCCGCGCCCCTGTGTCAAAGAGCGCCTTCGACACGCCGATCGTGCCGTGCCCGCACATCGTACCCATTCCTCCGTTGTCGATGAAGAGGACGCCAACGTCGCCGTCCTCGGTCACGGGAGGCGTCAAGAGCGCGCCGTACATAGCGTCGTGTCCCCTCGGCTCGCGCATAATCATGCGGCGAACGTGGTTCAGGTTCTCCATGACGTACCTGCGCCTCTCCAGCATGGTATCGCCGCGAATGGGAGGGAAACCTGACGTCACGACCCGAACCGGCTCGCCCGCCGTGTGTACGTCAACGCAGGTGATGATATTGCTGAATCGCATACCCGTTCACCCCTCTATTAAATTAATCATTAATGCCCTTGTCGTGTTTATCGCGATCAAGACGCATCGGATAAACACTCAAGCAGTGCGCGATAAGAGTAGTATAGAGGTTTAAAGAACGCGCGTCCATAAAAAACAATAAAAAAAGAATCCGATGCGCTAAACTCGAAGCGCAAAAACGGTTAAAGCAGCGCTCCTTCCGACGGCTCGTTCCGCTTGATTCGCCCGTACACCGCGGCGAGCTCCTTCAGCCGTTCGGCAACGGCTTCCGTGCGCTCCCGTCCGGTCAGCCGCCACGCCCAGTTACGGCAGGACGTCGAGGGGGTGTTCATGCGGGCTTCCGAGCCCAGCTCGAGGACGTCCTGCATGGGAATCACCGCCAGCTCCGCGGGGCTGGCGCAGGCGAGGCGCATCATGACCCGCGCGATCTCGTCCTCCGTGATTTGCTCGCGTCCGAGGTACGCCGCGAGATTTTCCTTCTCATCCTCTGTCGCGTCTTCGCGCCACCAGCCGAGCGTCGTGTTGTTGTCGTGCGTACCCGTGTAGACTACGCACTCGCGCTTGTGCATATGCGGTACATATGGATTGCGCGGCATTCCGGGCCCGAAGGCGAAGTGCAGCACCTTCATGCCGGGCAGCCCGAACTCTTCCATCGCCTCGCGCACGTCGTCCGTGATCACACCAAGGTCCTCAGCGATGAAAGGCAAGCGTCCGCCGCCGCCGAAATTGCGCGCCAGTACCTCAAAGAAACCGCGCCCCGGCCCCGGCTTCCACGCGCCTTTTATCGCCGTCTCTTCCGACGCGGGAATCTCCCAATAACCAAGAAAACCCCGGAAGTGATCGATGCGCACGCGGTCGGCACAGGCGAGCGCACGGCGGAAGCGGCTCATCCACCAACCGTAGCCGTCCTCGCGCATCCGCTCCCAACGATAGACCGGATTGCCCCACCGTTGTCCCGTCTTGCTGAAATAGTCCGGCGGGACGCCCGTAACCACCGTGGGCCGCCCTTGCTCGTCCAGCTCGAAGAGATCCTGATGCCCCCAGACGTCCGCGCTGTCGCCGCTGACATAGATGGGCAGGTCGCCGATCAGCTCAATGCCGCGCTCCGCGCAGATATCCCGCAAGCCCATGAGCTGCCGGAAGAACAAATACTGCTCGAAGCGGCAGCGGTCGAGGCGGGCGGCGAACGCGCTCTCTCGCTTCAAGCCGTCGAGAACGGACCAGTCGCGCCCCGCGTATTCCTTGGGCCAGCCGCTCCACGCGACATCGCCCGCGATGTCCTTGAGCGCCGAAAAGAGCGCGTAGTCCTCCAGCCAAGGCGCTTCGGACACGCAGAAATCCCAAAACTCATCGGAAATTTTTCGAAAGCGCGTCTTGTACGCGCCGAGGCCGCGAAAATTTTCATACGCGCGGAGCAAGATGGCCTCCTTACGCGATACGGCGTCTTCATAAGCGACGCGCCCATTGTTCGGAACGCGCATGAGCGCGAGTTCGCCTTTGCCGATCAGCCCCCACTCGGCGAGCAGATCGGGCGAGATGAAGAGTTTGTTGCCCGCAAAGGCCGACGGGCTGCTGTAGGGCGAGTGCCCGTACACCGCGGCGCTCGGGGAGAGCGGCAGCGTCTGCCACGCGCGAAACCCGGACGCGGCGAGAAAATCGGCAAACCTCTCCGCCTCCGGCCCAAAGTCGCCGATGCCATATGGGCCCGGCAGACCGGAAATATGCATCAACAACCCCGCCTTGCGATCATAACCCGTCATCAAAGCGACCCCCCAAACGGCAAATGGCAAATTTGCCTCTCAACAGGGCCATTCTATCACCACATCCGCCCCGGCGCTTTCTGGTATAATGGATAAAGATCAAACGCGAGGTGTTGCCGTGTTTTTGCTTCTCGAGGAAGATGATTTTATTTGTATGGAAAAGGTCGTCGCCCTCATTCGCGAGGGAAAAGAGACGGCCGTCTTGATGCGTGACAACACCGTGCGCGCGACGGGCTTCACTCCCGCCACACTGCGCAGGCGCAGCGAAAAATTCTGGAACGACGCCATTCGTTGGAAGGAGCAACCATAAGTATGTCAGACGAAAAAACAGAACAATCCGAGGCTGAGAGGCCGACACTCCCCCACACTCCCGCTCCGAACGGGAACGGCAACGGGGGGGACTACGGCGCTAAGGACATTCAAATCCTCGAAGGCCTCGAGGCCGTGCGCAAGCGGCCGGGCATGTTCGTGGGCGACCAGGGCTCGCGGGGGTTGCACCATCTCGTCTACGAGGTGGTCGACAACGCGATCGACGAATCGCTCGCAGGCTTCTGCGACCGCATCGAGGTCGTGATTCACGGCGACGGCAGCGTGTCCGTGCTCGACAACGGGCGCGGCATCCCGACGGAGATGCACGAGGGCGTGGGGAAACCGGCCGCCGAGGTCGTCATGACCGTTCTGCACGCGGGCGGCAAGTTCGACCACAACGCGTATCAAGTCTCGGGCGGATTGCACGGCGTCGGCGTATCTGTCGTCAACGCGCTCTCCCGCTGGCTTGAGCTGTCAATATGCCGCGAAGGCCGCGAGTATCACCAGCGCTACGAGCGCGGCATCCCCGTCACGCCTCTCGTGCTGACAGGCGACTCATGCGACCGCGGCACGCGCGTACACTTCATGCCGGACGACGAGATATTCTCGACCACCGAGTATCTCGCCGACATACTCAAAGGACGCCTGCGCGAGCTCGCGTTCCTCAACCCCAACGTGACGATCGTTTTTGAAGACCGCCGCCCGGACTCCGTCGGCGGGCTTCCCCCGATAAAGTCCTACCACTACGAGGGGGGGCTCCGTTCGTTCGTCGAGTACCTCAACCGCGGCAAAGAGCTGCTTTTCAAAACTCCCGTCTGCATCTCGGGCAGCAAGGACAACACCTCTGTGGAAGTGGCGCTCACCTACAACGACTCTTACCTCGAGCGCATATTCGCGTTCGCCAACCTGATTAACACGGTCGAGGGAGGCACGCATGTCTCGGGCTTCCGCTCGGCTCTGACGCGCGCGATCAACGACGAGGCGCGGAGATCAAAGCTGCTCAAAGACAAGGACGCCAATCTCACCGGCGACGACCTTAAAGAAGGCCTCACCGCGGTCATCTCCGTAAAGCTGATGGAACCTCAGTTCGAGGGGCAGACGAAAACCAAGCTCGGCAACGGCGACGTCAAGGGCATAGTCGACTCGCTCGTCTATGAGGGGCTCAAGATCGCCCTCGAAGAGACTCCGGAGATTCTCAAGCCCATCGTAGACAAAGCCCTGCGCGCGCGCCAAGCGAGGGAAGCCGCCCGCAAGGCGCGCGACCTCGTCCGCCGCAAGTCCGCGATGAACGGGCTCGATCTCCCCGGCAAGCTCGCCGATTGCTCAAACCGCAATCCGAGCGACTGCGAGCTGTACATCGTAGAGGGAGACAGCGCGGGCGGCAGCGCCAGACAGGGCCGCGACCGCAACTTCCAGGCGATTCTCCCTCTGCGCGGCAAGATTTTGAACGTCGAGAAGGCGCGCCTGGACAAAATTCTCTCGAACGACGTCATCCGAACGATCATCCAGGCTCTCGGCTGCGGCATCGGCGACGATTTCGAGCCCGAACGCCTCCGTTATCATAAGATATTCCTGATGGCGGATGCCGACATAGACGGCGCGCATATCCGCACCCTGCTGCTGACGCTCTTCTATCGCTATATGCCGAAGATCATCGAGGACGGACACCTCTTCGTCGCGCAACCGCCGCTCTTCCGCGTACAGGAGGGCAAAAAAGTTCAGTATTGCTACTCCGAAAAAGAAATGCGAAACATGACGGCGGGCATGGACCCCAAGCGCACCAGTGTCCAGCGCTACAAGGGCCTTGGCGAGATGAACCCCGAACAGCTCTGGGAGACGACGATGGATCCCAACAACCGCATGATCCTCAAGGTTCAGGTTGAAGACGCGGTTCTGGCCGACGAGCTTTTCGGCATCCTGATGGGAGACGCCGTCGAACCGCGCCGCGAGTTCATCGAGAGCCACGCCCGCGAGGTGCGAAACCTGGATATATAAGACCGCCGCATCGCCCCGCTTCCCACGCGCAGTTTGGGACACAGCGGGGCGATGCTTGTTGCGTTTCGCGAGGAACTAAAGCCAAGCATCTGCCCCCGTCACCGTGAACAACACCCAAAACCAACGCCGAACCCTCTGTCTTCGTGAGGAACCAAAGCCAAGCACCTGCCCCCGTCACCACGAATAACCCCAAAACCAACACCGCACCCCTCTGTCTTTGCGAGGAACCAAAGCCTAGCA
>Ga0153940_1000969_pt1 | contig 13486 bp, 11 predicted proteins | sample TSNJ024MetaG_FD_104736 | JGI IMG/M metagenome (GOLD analysis project Ga0153940, IMG submission 104736) | Attine ant fungus gardens microbial communities from New Jersey, USA - TSNJ024 MetaG | ecosystem: Host-associated > Fungi > Mycelium > Unclassified | place: USA: New Jersey, Brendan T. Byrne...
AGTTTAACCGCGTCGTTTACTGTCACCACTTGCTCCACATCTTCGATTTTTACATTAAATTCATCTTCAATATCGTTGATGATTTGGAACAAGTCCAGCGAATCCGCATCCAAATCCTCACGGAAATTAGTTTCCAGAGTGATTTCATCAACTTCCTTCCCCAGCTGCTCAGCAATAATGTCTCTAATTTTTTCAAATACCATGATAATTCCTCCTGAATTTTATATTTGTATTAGTAAAGAGCCCCAAGTAAGGCCTCCTCCAAAACCTGCAAGAATAATTTTATCTCCTCTGCCGGCTTCCAGCAAGCCCTTTGTAAACATTTCTCCCAGTGCTATTGGTATCGTTCCGGCTGAGGTGTTGCCATAACGGCTTATATTACGGTAGAAAACAGACGGGTCTACGCCCAGCTTTTTCGCGATGCCCAGAGATATTCGGTCGTTGGCCTGGTGAGGTATGATATATTTCAAATCTTCGAACCCTATACCGGCTTTTTCCACGACGTTTTTAATACTGCCCGGGACATTTCGCATAGTAAAGTCAAAAATTTCTCGCCCGTCCATGCTTATGTAGGGATACCCCGGTTCAACACCGCCGCCTTCCGGCAAAAACGGGTTGTTCACCTTCATGTGCCCGGCTGTCAGCGACATGCCTCTATCCCCGTCGGAATGGATATCCTCCGCTAAAAAGCTTTCTCTTTCTCCGGCTTCCAGCAAGACGCCGCCGGCTCCGTCGGCAAATATGACGCAGGTTGCCCTGTCTTCCCAGTTGGTGAGCTTGGAAAGGGTCTCCCCTCCAAGTATGAGAGCCTTGTTGTAAGCTCCTGCCCGCATTAGCTTTTCACCCACGGCTAAAGCGTATACAAAGCCGGAGCAGGCCGCGCCCAAATCAAAGGCAAAGGCGTTGCGGGCGCCAATCCTGGATTGCACAAGACATGCCGTAGACGGCAAAAGATAATCCGGCGACACGGTGGCGGTAATTATTATGTCTATCTCCTCCGGGTCGGTACCGGTGCTTTCCAATATTCGCGCAGCCGTCTTGGCACAAAGCTCCGAGGTGTTTTCACCTGTTGATATTCTTCGCTGTTCTATGCCTGTTCTCGCGATTATCCATTCATTACTGGTATCTGTCAGCTGTGTAATATCCTCATTTGTTACTATTCTATCCGGGACGTAATAATGTCCTCCGGATATTCCGATATGCTTCATGCTTTCCTCCTGTCGGCAGCAATTTGCGGCTTGTTATGAACAAATTGAGCTTCGCGCGAATTGCTTTCATTATAGCTGTTACGCAGACTATCATGCAGCTTTGTCAGAGCTTCCGCAAAAATCCGGCTTTCATCCTCGGTAAAGCCCGCGATGGCGTCGCTTACCATTTGATCATGAAAGTGCTGATGGATGCGATACAAAAGACGGCCCTTCTTTGTAAGTCCGACCTTAACCACGCGGCGGTCAATATCATTGCGAAAACGCTCCACATAGCCCTTCTTTACCAAATTACCAATAGACACTGTAAGTGTGCCTACAGTAATATGAAGAGCCTTAGCAACTTCTCCCATGGTCTTTTTTATATACATGCCCACGGCTTCCACCGTATGAACTTCCGTTACGGTAACATCTGAAAACGGACCGTTTTTCAGCGCTGTCTCTTCTATTGTCAGGATATCGTTGAACACGTCTACCAGCAGATTGTTGATAACCATTTTCAATGATTTTGTTTTGTCATAATCTACTGTAAGTAAATGTTTCATGGCTCCCTCCTAACATAATTGATTTAATTTGAGTTCCAAACTATTTGATTTCCAAAGTTTATATTTAATTAACGCGTATGTCAAGTAAAATTTGACAGTAATATGAGCCGGGCGTATAATTCATTTTATTTGATCATCAAAATAATTTTGCGAAAAATGTCGATTAACCAAGGAGTGGACACTATGCGATTAAAGCCTTTGAAGTTAGGGCATCTTACTGCCGACATACCCATCATACAAGGAGGCATGGGCGTAGGCATAAGCCTTTCCGGTTTGTCCGGGGCAGTTGCGTCATCAGGAGCCGTAGGCGTCATTTCCTCCGCGCAAATCGGGTTTGCTGACAGCGGCTTTGACCTTAACCCTTTAAAAACAAATCTGAAAGCTTTAGCCAATCAAATTAATCTGGCGAAGGAGAAGGCAAAGCAAGGCATTATTGGCGTCAACATAATGGCCGTCACCAATAAATATGAAGAGTATGTGAAGCAGGCGGTAGAAAGCAAAGCCGACCTTATCATCTCCGGAGCCGGCCTGCCTATAAACCTGCCTGATTTGGTAAAAAACTCAAAAACCCTGATCGCTCCCATTGTATCATCTCTAAAGGCGGCTAAAGTCCTTTTGACCACTTGGGAAAGAAGATTTCAAGCCACGGCGGATTTCCTGGTGGTGGAAGGCCCGAAGGCCGGCGGCCATTTAGGCTTCAAGCCGGAGCAATTGGAGCAGGAAGAAGATTTCGACCCTGAGCTTGGCAGGATAATAGATTTTATAAAAAGCGTGGAAGAAAAATTCAAGAAAAATATTCCTGTTATCTTCGGCGGAGGCATATCCGACAGAGATAGCTTTTTACATTATTTGAATATGGGCTGTCAAGGAATACAGGTGGCCACGCCTTTTGTCGCGACGGAAGAATGCGACGCCCACCCGGATTATAAGCAAGCGTACATCGACGCCAAGAAAGAGGATATCTGCATTATAAAAAGCCCGGTAGGCTTGCCTGGCCGGGCCATTAGGAACAACTTTATACAAAACATAGGGGAAGGCAAGGCATTAGGCCGGTGCAACCAATGCATAAGCAAATGCAAACGGCCGGATATCCCCTACTGCATCTCCGACCGGCTTATACGAGCGGTACGAGGCGATGTTAAAAATGGACTTGTATTCTGCGGTCAAAACGCTTACCGTCTTACGGAAATTAAAACAGTAAAGGAAGTGCTTGACAGCTACACGGAATCGCAAGGATCATAAGCTTCTGAGATAAGCTATCTCGCTTTTGGTAAGATGACGGTATTCTCCCTTTGGCAATTCACCAAGATAAATTTTCCCTGTGGCGATACGCTTAAGCCCCATGACAGTGTAGCCGGCTGCTTCGCACATTTTACGTATTTGCCGGTTACGGCCTTCTCTTATCATTATTTTAAGGCTGGTATAGTTTTCATCCTGTTTTACAATGAACACCTTAGCGGGAGCGGTCCTTCGCCCGTCAATGATAATGCCGTTTTGCAGGCTCTTAAGGTCTGAGGGTGATGGAGCGCCCTTAATTCTAACCATATAGGTCTTATATATATTGTGTCTGGGATGGGTCAGACGGTTGGTAAGCTCCCCGTCGTTTGTAAGGATAAGCAGGCCGGAGGTATTATAGTCCAGCCTCCCAACAGGGTATACGCGTTCCTTTACATCCTTTATAAGCGAGAGGACAGTTGGCCGTCCCTGCTCGTCGGACAAGGTGGTAACATAACCCTCCGGCTTATGCAGCATTATATATACCATTTTATTTTTAAGCTTTACAACTTTTCCGTCCAGTTTCACTTCATCGCCGGGCTTCACCTTGAAGCCCGGCGATGTTATTGTTTCACCGTTTACTTCTATTCTGCCTTCCTCCATGTACTCCTCGGCTTTACGGCGCGAGCATACTCCGGCAACGGATAAAAATTTCTGCAGCCTGAGTGAATCGTTGTTTTCCATTTGTTTTGTCTCTCCCTAAATATTTTCCTGGTTTTACGCAACCATTATATATTAAGCTGATCAACTTTTCTATATGCTGCTGATTTATTGACACAAAAATTCTATAGCAATATAATTGCAGGTATTACATAAGTTGAAGCGAAGTCAAGCGATGTACGTGAAATCCGGGAGGTTATTATGCAAATCAGCTTTCGTACAAAAGCGTTGTTGGCTATCGCGGTTATATCACTATTCTCATCTTTGCTCATAGGAACGGTATTATTAAGAAGGACAGAGCAAATAGTTGAGAATAATTATATTCGTTCAATATGGAATACGGAGTCTGTTTCCATCGGCGCGTTTGAGGACAGCGCGCGTCAGGCCTACAATTTGGCGGTCAAGCTGAGCCTTGACCCGGAGCTTTCTGATTTGATACGTACACATGGTGAAAAACCCTACGATTTACAGAGCGCATTGGCTGTTTCTTCTTATTTAGGCGGCTTTTACAATGAGGATTCGCCTGTGGAGGTAATTTATTTATATCTGCCTGATATCAAACAGGTAATCACGTCGGTGGACTATAACGCGACAAGGGAAGTCTTTTATCCTGAACAGAATACCTGGGCAACCCGGTGGGAAGATCACTATAGCACCGATTTGGCGCCGGGTGTTGTTGTAGACAGAATAAGCCGGGCCCCCAAAAACGCGCTAACCTATACCCGCCCTATTTACGCGGATGATTTACCGCAACAGATACAAGCGATAGTTTCCGTACTTCTTGACGAACGGCGGCTTTTTTACCAATGCCTGTCTATGGGTGTAAACAGCTCAGATTCATATTATCTGGTAGATCCCGACGGTTTGATTGCTTCCTCCGCGATAGTGGGAGAAATCGGACTTACCGTATCGGAAATTTCAGAATCGGCGATACAACTGCTGTCGCGGCGGGGAAAGGAAAGCGTCCTGAGGACAAGGGATTATTTACTGGTTTCTCTCCGCTCACCCATGACGGGATACAGCATTGTAAGCAAAACCGACCGCGCCGGATTAACAGCTCTTTTACGAAATCAGCAGAGGTTTATTTTAATTCTGTTGCTGGCTGTTCTGGTAATTATGCTAATCCCTGCCTATTGGCTCTCCCAGCGCATAAACCGTCCCATTCAACTGCTTCAGCGCGCTATGGAAAAGGTGGCGCAGGGAGATTTGTCCGCCCGTGCAGAGGTTGTGACAAGAGACGAAATAGGGCAATTAAGCGAAGGCTTTAACGATATGATTGACAGAATTGAAACACTGATTGAAGAAGTGGTGGACGAGCGGACCCAGAAAAAACAGGCGGAACTGGAGGCGCTTCAATATCAAATAACTCCTCATTTTATGTATAATACGCTTAACTCCATTAAATACGCGGCGTTGCTTCAAGGCGCGGACAGCATCGGTGAACAATTAGGGGCGTTCATTGAACTGCTGCAAGCAAGTATTAGCCGTAAGGGCGCTTTTCTGACTGTCCTGGAGGAGATTCGTATGGTCAGGAACTATGTTAAGCTTCAGGAATTCAGATATATGGAGAAATATGACATAACAATTAAAATGAACGGTGATGTTGGAAAGTTTTACGTCCCGCGGCTTATTTTACAGCCTTTGGTAGAAAACGCCATAATGCACGGGGAGTCGGATACTCACGCCCGCAGCCAAATTACTGTATCCGCGGATAGGGACGGCGGAGATATATTGCTAACTGTTCAAGATAACGGAAAAGGGATGTCCTCTGAGCAGGTTGAACGTATTATGCATGGACGGTATAAGATAAAAGGATATTTTAGCGGGATTGGCGTTTCCAACATCGTTGAGCGGTTACGCCTGCACTATGGCGAACGGGCTGACATTTGCTTTGAGAGCGCGCCGAAACGCGGCGTAAAGGTAACTATCCGGCTGCCGGCCACTGAGAATCCGGAGGAATATACACTTTAAGGAACTGTCGGAAAATAAGTTGGACAAATTTTCCGACAATTCCTAAGCGAGGGTGGAGAATAATGCGTAAATTGTTAACTGTTATTCTTTTGTTAAGCTTCTTTCTGCCGTGCGGATGCGTGCAGTCAGTCTCTATGCCTGAGCAGCATGAGCAATATACAGTGGGTGTGTTGCTAAAATCCATGAACAACCAGCATTGGATGGATGTACGTATAGGAATACAGGACGCGGCGCGAGAGGCTGACGCGCAGGTGATTTTTCTTTACCCTGAGACTGAGAGCGCCGTAAAGGAGCAACGGGCTATGTTTTACGACCTTTTACAGAGAAAGCCCGATGTGATTTTATTCGCTACCTGTGATTCCTTAAACTGCTCGCCGCTGCTGGCCGCCGCCCGAGAGGCGGGTATTCCGGTTATGGCCCTGGATACCAGAATGGTCGACGAGCAAATCCCTTATGTAGGCGCCGACAATAATTACATCGGCATGCTGGCGGCAGAGCAGCTGGCTTTGCTTATGGAAGGCGGCGGACAGGTGGCGGTTGTCACGGGAGTGGCGGAACAGGCGTCGCATATAGAACGGGTAGACGGGTTTTCCAAAGCGCTGGAGGATTATCCTCAAATTGAGGTTGTGTCAACTCTCAACGCCAACAGCGATTTCCGGCTGGCGGCGGAATGCACGAAGCAAATTATGGGCGCCTATCCCGAGGTGCGGGGTATTTTTTGTACCAGCGCGGTTATGGGGCTTGGCGCGCTTGAGCAAAAGCGGAGGGATTTCTATACCTCCGCTCCATATATAGTTGCCGTGGATACCCAGGACGACGCTTTAAGCGCTTTGAAAAACGGCGGACTGCACGGATTGATTACGCAGGATGGTTACGAAGCCGGGTACAAAGGGCTTTACTGCGCGATAGAACTGCTTGAGAGCGGCGAAATTGCCGACAATACTTATATTGAATCGATCCTGCTGACTCGTGATACGGTAGACGATTATATTGAAAAACGGCAAATTGGCCGGGGGGAAGAGCGATGATAAACGTGTTGCTTGTGGATGACGATTATCTGGCGAGGATGTATTTGCGGCAGCTAATAAAATGGGAAGAAGAGGGCTATGTCCTGGCAGGGGACGTATGCGACGGGAAGGAAGCCCTGGCCGTGCTGGAGGAAGTCCCTGTGCAGATCGTAATTACCGATATCAGTATGCCGGTAATGGACGGCGTGGATTTTATACGCGAGATAAAGAAAAGGAATATACCTGTTCAAATAGCGGTTCTTAGCTGCCATGACGATTTCGAGTATGTAAAGGAGGCTATGCGGCTGGGAGCCAGCGAGTATGTGCTTAAAAACGATTTGAACGCCGGAAGCCTGATTAAGTTACTTAATGGACTGAAGCAAAATATGGAGCAGTCAATGCTCCAACAGGACAGGGAAAACGAGCTGTGGCGTCTTGCCAAAAAAGGCAGCGACCAGCTTAAGAGGGAAGCGCTGGCCGTTTTGTTGGAGCAAGAGTTGAGCTATGCCCGGCAAAGCGAGTTTTTACGGGAACACAAATGGACAGGTGATTTTTATTGCGCGGGGGTAGTGGCGGCAGCTTTAATAAGGAAGGAAAAGAGAGAGGTATTTTCTCAAGTGTGCAGGCAGCTAATTCGCAATAAGACTGTGGAGTATATTACGGATTCAGACGGTACAGCATATATGATTGCCGATTTATCGGGCATATCCTCGATGTCCGGACAAATGATGTATCTGCAGCGTCTCGCGAGTCAGCTTGACCAGGCTCTTAAGCAGTATGCCGGCATAATGCCGGTGGTGACAATAAGTGATGTTTACACGGCTGACGGAGGAATTTCGAAGGCGCTGAGGCAAGCAAAAAAGCTGATACGGTATGGCTTTTATGGCGCGCGAATTGTTTTCCCTGATAAAATACGAAATATGAGCTCAGAGCTTCCGGAAGAGGCAGTAAAGCTGCTAAGGCTCTTTACGGAAAACGTTTACGATACCTCGTATAAGGTTCTTCTTTTTCAGCAGGCCATATCTAAGATCAGCGAACTAAAGGTAGAGCCGGCCCGGGTAATTGAATGGATTACGTTTCTGGATCAGGCTTGCGCTTTGGAAAGTCCCCCTGAGGTTTCAGACATAGACGGCTGCGCTGATCGATTGGGCTTGTACTCTGCTTTCTGGGAGCATTCCCTAAGCCTTCCGGGAAGCGAGGTTGAAAATACACAGATCAGGGCGGCTGTTGCGTATATGCGGAGTCATTTTACTCAGCAGATCACCCTTCAAACAGTAGCAGACGCCGTATGCCGCAACCCTGCCTACCTCAGTCATGTATTTAAGCGGGAGGTTGGACAGAGCTTCACCAGTTACCTACAGTCCCTTCGAATCGAATGCGTAAAGCAAATATTGGAAAACGACGATGTTTCCATTAAACAGGCCGCCTTGACAGCGGGATTTTGCGATTACCGGCATTTCAGCAAATTGTTTAAGAAGGAAACCGGTATGAGCCCGGCAGATTGGAAACAAAAAAAGAAATGACGCCTTTCTAAAAAAAAGACACCTTTTCAGCGGTATAGTCCGTTAAAAGGTGTTTTTATATTTGGATTTTAATCACAGTAAATTTGCATTTAAAATCTCTGCCTAAAATCAATAAAATTAGCACATAAATACAAACAAAACCTCGATTTATTTCACGAATCTTTCCTGTTATGATAATAATATACACAAAGGAGGGTGAAGTTCAATGAATGTAGGCATTATCGGTATGGGACGCATTGGCAAGGTGCATGCAAGGAATATCGCGGCGTTTGTGCCCGAAATGAGAATTAAGGCGGTTGCCGACCCATTTATGGACGAACAAACCATAGCGTTTGCTAAGCAGTCTGGTATACCTGTTGTAACCAAGGAGACAGAAGTAATTTTTAAGGACCCCGAAATCGAAGCGGTAATTATCTGCTCATCCACAGACACCCACTCCAGATATATTATGGAAGCGGCTAAAGCGGGGAAACACATTTTTTGTGAAAAACCCATCGACTACGATTTAGCGAAGGTGCGCGAGGCCATTCAGACAGCGGAGGAAGCCGGAGTTAAGCTGCAAATAGGATTTTGCAGAAGGTTCGACCACAATCATCGCGCTGTGTACGAGATGGTTAGGCAAGGAAAGGTCGGCGACGTGAATATAATCAGAATCAGCTCGCGGGATCCGGAGCCGCCCCCGGTTTCGTACGTAAAGGTTTCCGGAGGTATTTTTTACGATATGATGATTCATGATTTCGACATGTCGCGCTTTTTAGCGGGAAGCGAAGTTACGGAGGTATACGCCGCCGGCTCGGTGTTGGTGGATCCCGCCATAGGAGACGCGGGGGACGTGGATACCGCGGTTGTTACGCTCAAGTTTGAAAACGGAATAATAGGCGTGATAGACAACAGCAGAAAGGCCGTATACGGCTACGACCAGAGGCTTGAGGTATTCGGTTCCGCAGGCTGCGCGCTTAACCAAAATGATATTCCAAACACGGCGGAGTTGTTCGCGGCGGACGGAACCTATCGTGAGACAACCTATAAGATAATGTGGGACAGATATACGGAAGCGTTTATATCGGAGATGCGGGCATTCGCGGAAGCGGTTATTAATGATGCCGAACCGCCGGTAACCGGCATAGACGGTCTTTATCCCGTGCTAATGGCGGCGGCGGCAACAAAATCGCTGAAGGAAGGGCGTCCCGTAAAGATTTCGGAGGTGGAATAGTATGGCCCTTAGAAAGTGTGCTTGTATCGACACATTGTATACGGAGCTGCCGTTTTTGGAACGGTTTGAGGCGGCTCGAAAGGACGGCTTTGAGTCGGTGGAATTTTGGGACTGGCGTGTCCATGAGCTGGACGCGGTGCGGGACGCGGCACAAAAAGCTGGCGTAAAAATAAGCGGCTTTAACGGCGACGCGGATTTCTCCCTTATCGACCCGTTACACATGGAGCCTTATTTAGTTGAACTCAAGCGCTCCGTCCAAGCGGCGAAGCAGGTGGGGGCGGAAAGCGTCACCATTCATTCCAACGCTCTTGGAGACGGCGGAGTAGTAGTTAATCACTATACCGGGTTGTCGTACACAGTAAAGCTTTGCACAATGTATGAAATGCTGAAAAAATGCGCTGTGCTGGCGGAGGAAAGCGGCATAGCCATGAATTTGGAGGCGCTTAATATAACAACCGACCATGTCGGTAACTTCTTGGTAAATACCAGTATGGCAGCGGAATTATGCCGTATGGTAGGGTCGCCAAAGCTGAAAATACTGTTTGACGCCTACCATATGCAATTGAACGAAGGAAGCTTGTGCGATAACCTGACCGCCTACGCCGACCAATTGGGTCATATCCACGTGGCGGACGCGCCTGGCCGCCATGAGCCGGGCACAGGTGAAATCAATTATTCAAGGGTATTTAAGCATTTGGAGGATATCGGCTATTCGGGGCGGCTTGGATATGAGTTGTTCCCTTTAACCGATACAAAAACCGCGGTGGCGGCAATAATGACTGTTTAAAGAATTTAACAAGAAAAGGGAGTGCAAAATGAGAAAGAAAATACTTACTTGGATTTTAGCAGGTGTGACGGTTATAGCCTTAACCGCTTGCGGCGGTTCGCCGGTTTCTCAAAACCAACCACCGGCCGAAAGCGGGCAAAGCGCGTCCGAAAGCGGCGGGGACTCAAACGCGGCCGACATACATATAGGCATTGTTGTCAAATCTCTTGCCGACCAGCATTGGGCGCTGGTTAAAGCCGGGGCTGAGGCTAAGGCTAAGGAACTGGGCGTAAAGGTAGATGTTATAGGTCCGAACAGCGAAAGCGATGTACAGGCCCAGGTTGACATGATTGACAATCTTATCGGCCAGCAGGTTGACGCGCTGGGCATCGCTCCGTCCTCTCAAGACGCGGTGCTGGGTCCGATGAAAACCGCGGACGACGCAGGGATACCTATCCTTACCATTGATACCGATACAACCTTCGAAAAGCGCCTTAGCTACATTGGCACAGGAAATGTCACGGCGGCCCGGGCGGGCGGCGACGCGGCGGCGGTGGTTGTGGGATCAGACGCCAAGGCGGTTATTCTTCGCGGCAGATTGGGCGACACCACCCACGACGAACGGGAGCAAGGCTTTACAGAAGCCATGAATGCCGCCGGCATTGAAATTTTGGAGATTAAAGCGGCGGATTCCGACGCTGAAAAGGGAATGAACATTACTCAGGATTTGCTTCAGGTGTACGATAGGATAGACCTCATTTTGTGCACTACCGACAATATAACTCTTGGTGTGCAGAGGGCTTTGAGCGCCGCGGACTCGGATGCCCTTATTATGAGCTTTGACGGCACTTCCTCAGTTTGTGACCTCATTATACAGGGCAAGGTACTGGGCAGTGTCGCGCAAAATCCATACGCAATGGGTCAGCTTGCGGTAGAAAACGCGGTCAAGGCCGCGCGGGGCGAAGCAATTGAGCCGCGCATCGACTCGGGCGCGGAAGTAATTATGCAGGACAACGCGGAAGCATATTTGAAGGATTTGATGGAAAAAGCCGGACAATAGCAAAAAGGAAAATAATACCACCCACATAGAACACTTAGGCAAAAAAGCCGTCTGAGTTAAAAAATGAACGCGGATTTAACGGATTTGGCGGATTAACGCGGATTTTTCTCTTATTTTTATCCGCGTGAATCAGCATAATCCGCAAAATCCGCGTTAAGAAATTAATTCGGAGCGTTTTTTATGCGAACTGTTCGAAATGGGTAATTATTTTTTTCGCTTGTGCTGGTTTTTTAATGGAGGTTTTTATGAGTGAGGTTTTTATAGAATTGCGGGGAATTACAAAATACTTTCCCGGCGTCGTTGCCCTTAAAGATATGTCCTTTCAGGTACACAAAGGTGAGGTGCACGGATTAATCGGCGAAAACGGCGCGGGAAAGTCTACTCTTATAAAGACGCTTACGGGGGTAAACCAACCGGATGAAGGTGAAATATTAATTGACGGGAAGCCGGTGGTATTAAGCAACCCCAACGCGGCCAAGAGCATAGGGATCGGCTGCGTGTATCAGGAACTAAATATTGTCCGTGAACTGAGCATTACGGATAATCTGTTTCTTGGATACTACAAAAAGAAAAAAAGCGGGCTGTTGTTGGATTATGCATATATGAACAAAAAGGCTGCGGAGATTATGAAGGATTTGGGGCAGGACGTAGATCCGGCCACCGAGTGCGGCAGGCTTGGCATGGGAGTGCAGCAGACGGTGGAAATCGGCAAGTCAATTCTTCTGGATACACGGTTGGTTATTATGGACGAACCGACTTCCAGCCTGTCTGAAAAAGAAGTGCGCCAGCTTATGGTGACGGTGAGAAAGCTCAAGTGTCAGGGAATTGCCGTTATTTTTGTATCTCACAAGCTTGAGGAAATATTTGAGCTGTGCGACGTGGTTACGGTTATGCGTGACGGACAGCATGTCAGCACCACTCCAGTTTCGGAAATGACCAAAGACATGCTTATTGCCAACATGGTTGGTAGGAGTCTTAAGAATTTATTTCCCAAAAAACCGGCAGAACGCACAAAGGAATGTCTTCGCGTGGAGCGCTTAACCGAGCCGGGAGTAATAAAGGACATAAGCTTTACGGCCTATGGCGGTGAAATACTTGGAATCGCGGGGCTGGTGGGCGCGAAGCGCAGCGAGACGCTGAGGGCAATTTTCGGCGCGGACCCTGTAAGCGAGGGAGAAATATATATTCATGGAAAAAAAGTAAATATACGCTCACCTAAGGATGCCATCGGCTATAAAATAGGCTTTCTTACCGAGGACCGAAAGGGCCAGGGCTTGATTTTGGACGCGACGGTAAACGACAACCTGCATTTGGCCACCATCGACAAAGACCGTATTTGGAGGTTTTTTGTGGACAGCAGCAGGCAGAAAGCCGTTGCCGAAGTAAATGTAAACACGCTGCATATCAAAACTCCGTCTTTGTCCACCGCTGTCGGAACGCTTTCGGGCGGTAATCAGCAAAAGGTTGTTATCGGCAAATGGATAAATACCGACGCCGATATCTATTTTTTTGACGAACCAACCAGAGGCATCGACGTTGGGGCAAAAATTGAAGTGTATAACGTTATGAATGATTTGGTGGCCCGCGGGAAATGCGTCATTATGGTATCGTCCGAGTTACCCGAGGTTTTGGGTATGAGCGACCGGGTGCTGGTTATGAGGGAAGGTGTTATTATGGCTGAAATTGACCGCGAAAGCGAGCATTTTAACCAGGAGGATATTATGAAAGCAGCTTGGGGAGGGAGCCTATCATGATTAAGGATAAAAAAAGCGCGAAAGAGTTAATTGGCAAGCTTGGTCCGCTTTTAGCGCTGATTATATTGTGCGGGATACTTACTGTGACAACCGGCGGCAAGTTTATCGCAATCAGCAATATTTCCAACCTGCTAAGACAAGTGCCAATAGTGGCGCTGATGGCTTCCGGATTATTAGTGGTCATATTGACAGGCGGCATCGACTTGTCCGCCGGCTCCCTGCTGGCAATCTCCATTTCGGTAATGGGCGTGGCTATGCAAAATTATGGCGTCCGAAACCCTGCGGCTCTCATAGCCCTTGGAATGATAACCGGAACGGTGTTTGGAATTTTGAACGGCCTTTTGCTGACAAAATTGCATCTGCCGCACCCCTTTATTTCCACCTTGGGGACTAAAAACATTTGCCGGGGTCTGGCGCTGCTTATTACAGGCGCCGCTGCCATCGGCGGATTTCCCGCGCCGGTTCTGTTTGTTGGAGCTACCGACATAAGTATAGGTTCAATGAAGG
>Ga0153940_1000970_pt1 | contig 13482 bp, 11 predicted proteins | sample TSNJ024MetaG_FD_104736 | JGI IMG/M metagenome (GOLD analysis project Ga0153940, IMG submission 104736) | Attine ant fungus gardens microbial communities from New Jersey, USA - TSNJ024 MetaG | ecosystem: Host-associated > Fungi > Mycelium > Unclassified | place: USA: New Jersey, Brendan T. Byrne...
AAATGAATTAGTCAAAACGATGAATCCCAATTGGGAAGATTTATCCGAAAAATGGAATTAAAAAGATTCTTCGCTCCGCTCAGAATGACAGCAGAAGAGTACCCATTATTTTTATCTACACCCGGATTAAAAAATGTCTCTTGACATTATATATCAACACTACTATAATGTAATAGTGTTAGTCAATATTGAGAGGGGATTTTACAATGGATTATGATGAATTGGCTGTCGAGTTTTTGAAAAAAATGCAGATGCTCCACACGGCAAAACCGCAAAAGGATATTGCCGGAGCCGTACAAGGCGAGGCCTTCATCCTTAATTACATTGCGCAGCATGGCAGCGATGTATTGCCTGGTGAAATTGGTCAAGAAATGGATGTCAGTTCCGCAAGGATTGCCACAGCATTGAACAGTTTGGAGAAAAAAGGGTTGATTACCCGACAGATTGATACGAATGACCGCAGAAAGATTTTAGTCAGAATTACGGAAAAAGGAAAAGATTTATCTGAAAAAGAACTGAAGAATGTGACAGCAATTGCTGCCAAAATGCTGAGCCTGTTAGGAGAACATGACGCAAAAGAATATGTCCGTATTATGGGAAGGTTGGTAGAAATAGCACCTAATTGTAAAGAGTTATTAATAGAAAATGACGGTCACTAAAGTGACCGTTTAATATCCCATATACCTAACAGTGTTTGAAAATAATATTATTATATAAGAGGAGGATTTTTTGTGATTAAAATTCTAAAGTATCTAAAGCCAAAGGAATGGCTGCTGGCTGGTGTCAGTTTGATTTTTATTGTGGTGCAAGTGTGGCTTGACTTGAAAATGCCCGAATACATGTCGGAAATCACGCAACTTGTTCAAACACCGGGCAGTGAAATGAAAGATATCTGGATTGCCGGAGGCTATATGCTTTTGTGTGCGTTAGGAAGTCTTGCGGGTGCTGTTATTGTCGGATATTTCGCGGCGAAAATTGCCGCGTCTTTTTCTGCACGGCTCCGCAGTATGTTATTCAATAAGGTTGAATCGTTTTCAATGGAAGAGATCAACCGTTTTTCAACCTCAAGCCTGATCACACGTTCTACAAATGATATTACGCAAGTGCAAATGCTTGTTACTATGGCATTGCAGCTGATTATCAAGGCTCCGATCACGGCGGTTTGGGCAATTACCAAAATTGCCGGAAAAGGCTTTGAATGGTCGATGGCTACCGGCGTGGCTGTTTTGATTTTAATACTAATGGTTACACTTTTGATGATATCCGTGCTGCCGAAATTTAGAAAAATGCAGATACTTACGGATAATATAACCCGTGTAACAAGAGAAAACCTGACCGGACTTCGCGTTGTCCGCGCTTATAATGCTGAAGACTATCAGGAGGATAAATTTAACACGGCAAATGAGGAACTGACAAGTACACAATTATTTACAAACCGCGCAATGACAGTGATGATGCCGATGATGAATATGCTTATGAGCGGGATTTCACTTGCAATTTACTGGATCGGAGCGTATCTGATCGATGCGGCAGGAGCAGCGGATAGGCTGATCATATTTTCCGATATGGTGGTTTTTTCGCAGTATTCCGTGCAGATTATCATGTCATTTATGATGATGGTCATGATGTTCGTTATGCTTCCGAGAGCCAGTGTTTCCGCAAAACGTATCAATGAAGTACTGGATACCGACTCCACTATTCTGGATGGCAATGAAACCAGCGGAATGCCGGGACGTGTGGGTGAGGTCACATTTGATCATGTCCACTTTAAATACCCCGACGCGGCCGAATATGTTCTTGAGGATATCAGTTTTACGGCAAAACAAGGTGAGACCGTTGCCTTTATCGGTTCTACCGGAAGCGGCAAATCGACGCTGATCAATCTTGTGCCCCGTTTCTTTGACGTGACCGAGGGCGAAGTGCTTATTGACGGCGTTAATGTGAAGGACTATAAGCTGGAAGCACTTTATAATAAAATCGGTTATGTGCCGCAAAAAGCAGTATTATTCAAAGGAACGGTAAGCTCCAATGTAGCTTATGGCGACAACGGCGGCGACGGTTACAGCGGCGACGAGATTAAAAAAGCCGTTCAGATTGCACAGGGCACAGATTTCGTGGAGAATATGGAAGGCGGATATAACGCGTCTATCGCACAAGGCGGAACCAACGTATCAGGCGGCCAAAAACAACGCCTTGCCATTGCCCGTGCGGTTTGCCGCAAGCCGGAAATCTATATCTTTGACGATTCATTCTCGGCACTTGACTATAAGACGGACCGTGTTTTACGCAATGAATTAAAGAAACAAACTTCCGGAGTTACCAGCCTGATCGTAGCGCAGAGAATCGGCACGATCATGGATGCCGATCGAATCATCGTACTGGATGAAGGTAAAATTGTCGGGACAGGAACGCATAAAGAACTGCTCCGCGATTGCGCAGTATATAAAGAAATCGCCATGTCACAATTAAGCGAGGAGGAACTGGTATCATGAGTGAAAATAATGAAAGAAGACCAGCCAGAGGTTTCGGCGGCGGCATGAGAGGAGGCCCTGGTATGGGCGGACGGCCCGGCATGGGCGGGGGCGAAAAGGCAAAGGATTTCAATGCGTCATGGGGCAAACTTATAAGCTACTGCAAAGATTATATGCCCCTCATTGTGATTTCACTTGTCATCGCATCTTTGAGTACGGTGCTTCAATTCCTTGGTCCTGATAGATTGAAAGATATGACAAATGAAATCTTAAAGGGACTTCCCGCACTTGTGGACGGTCAGCCGGTACTTGGCGCGATCGATTTGAACACCGTGTTTAATATTGGTATACTGCTTGTTTTTTTCTATGCAGGGTCATCTATTTTAAGCTTTGTGGAAAATTTTATCATGGCGACCATAACCGCCAAAATTTCAAAAGACATGCGGACCGACATCTCTCAAAAAATCAATAGGATGCCGCTCAAATACTTTGATAAAACAAGTTACGGTGACGTAATAAGCCGTGTGACCAATGATGTGGATACCATCGGGCAGACGTTGAATCAAAGCCTTGACAATTTAGTGAAAGCAGTTACCATGTTTATCGGTTCCATGATCATGATGTTTTATACCAATTGGATCATGGCGTTAACCGCTATTGTTTCCTCCCTGGTTGGATTTGCGTTGATGATGCTCATCATGTTGAAATCGCAGAAGTATTTTAATACCCAGCAGCAAGGGCTTGGAAAAATCAACGGACATATTGAAGAAGTTTATTCGGGACACAATGTTGTTAAGGTTTATAACGGAGGTAAAGGAGCAAAAAAGACATTTGAGAATATTAATGATACACTTTACGACAGCGGTTGGAAGTCTCAATTTATGTCCGGATTAATGCAGCCTCTTATGACCTTTATCGGGAACTTTGGTTATGTAGCTGTGTGTGTAGTCGGTGCGGTGCTTGCTATGAACGGTACAATTTCATTTGGCGTGATCGTAGCGTTTATGTTGTATATCCGCTATTTCACACAGCCTTTATCGCAGTTGGCTCAGTCAATGCAGCAGCTGCAGAGAACAGCAGCCGCAAACGAACGTGTCTTTGAATTTTTTGATGAGGAAGAATTGGCCGATGAGAGTCAGAAGTTGAAAAAACTTGGAAATATCAAAGGTGATGTAGAATTTAAAAATGTCCATTTTGGCTACGAGAAGGATAAAACTATTATAAATAATTTCTCTGCAAAGGCAAAAGCCGGACAAAAAATTGCTATTGTCGGGCCTACCGGAGCGGGAAAAACAACTATGGTTAATTTACTCATGCGCTTTTATGAAATCGACAGCGGCGAGATTTTGCTGGACGGCATACCTACGAGCCAGGTAACAAGAGAAAATGTGCATGAACAATTCTGCATGGTGCTGCAGGATACATGGCTCTTTGAGGGAACAATAAAGGAAAATATCATATACAGCAAGCAGGGTGTTACGGATGAAGAAATCGTAGCCGCTTGCAAGGCGGTCGGTCTTCATCATTTTATTCGCACTCTGCCGCAGGGCTATGATACCGTTCTTAACGACAGAGCCAACCTGTCGGCCGGTCAAAAGCAGCTTGTCACTATTGCCCGTGCCATGATTCAAAATTCACCGCTCCTGATACTGGACGAGGCGACAAGTTCGGTGGATACCCGTACGGAACGGCTGGTGCAGGAAGCGATGGATAAACTTACTCATGGCAGAACGTCCTTTGTCATCGCACACCGGCTCTCCACGATCCGCAATGCCGATTTAATCCTTGTAATGAGAGACGGTGATATTGTCGAGAGCGGAAACCATACAGAGCTTCTTGAAAAGGGCGGATTCTATGCAGGGCTCTATAACAGCCAGTTTGAAGAGGTGTCATAAAGAAGGCGAAATAATTATGGAAAGGAAGTTGATTCTTATGCGTTATAACGTAGTAGCAATTGAACGGGAATATGCCAGCGGCGGCCGCGAGATTGGTGAAAAATTGGCAAAGCGGCTGGGAATACCCTGCCACGGTTATGATATTCTTGAAAAGGCTGCGATAAAGACGGGTTTGCCTCTTGGTGAACTGAGTAATCTGGAAGAAAGCATGACCGGCAGTTTACTTTACAACTTAAATATGCTTGCCGACATCACAGCCGGAAGGAGCGTGGATTCAACAAAGGCGCAAAAACTTGCCCTTGCTGAATCGGATATCATACAAGACTTATCCTTGAGTCCCTGCGTGATCATAGGCAGAGGTGCGGCGGGTTTGTTGAAGGATAGAGAAGGCGCACTGAAGGTATTTATTCATGCGGATCATGAAACGAGAATTGAGAGGGCTGTTGATATTTACCGACATGACTCCACGCAAGCTGAAAAGGTATTGCGTCGGCAGGATAAGCGCAGGTCTGATTATTTCAAGGCTGCCACTGGTGTGGAATGGAAAGATACTGATATATATCACCTGCTTATAAACAGCGGTAAGCTGGGGGTCGATCTGGCTGTGGATATTTTATATACATTAATAAAATGATAAAAATGCGAAAGACCACTCATCTAATAATAGAAAAGTGGTCTTTTTCAGTGCCTTCGGTAGTCTTATTCATTGCTGATCTGGTCACCTTTATTCATATACAGGCTCGTGTTGGTGTTTTTTATAATCCATAGGGCTTACACCATATTCCTGTTTAAACGTATCTGTAAACTGTCTTACACTCTTATAGCCAACAGTATTGGATATTTCATAAATTTTCATGTCTGTCTGCAGCAAAAGCTGCAGTGCTTTCTGCATGCGGAGGCTGGTCAGGTAAGACTTGAAGTTTTGACCGGTATTTTTTTTAAAGAATGCGCTGAAATAGCTCGGGTTCATACAGGCGATGGACGCCATCTTGTTTAAAGTCAAATCTTCGAAGCAGTGCTCTTTTATATATTCTTTTATACGCATAACCTCATGGGTTTCTTTGTTCTGTGAATGGCAGAAAAGCTCCTCAAGCAGATTATTAAAAAAGGATGTAAATTCAATTTTTAGCTGTTTATAGGTCTCCTGACAGCTGAGTGTATTGATGATCTGCTCCGTTTCTACAATCGGATGTGGAATCAGATTCATATTACTTATATCACGAAGTAATGTTTCGATCAAAGAAATACATCGGTTTACAGCTGCCGTTCGATTCCCGAAATGTATATTTTCAATGAGATCCAGGCAATTTGAGAAATCATCTGTAACACTGGTATCCAGCCTCAGAATCTTATGCAGTATCGTTTGGCAGGCACTATCATATTCCTCAAAAGAATTGGAAAAATCCCTGTGAATATCTTTCGAATATATAATTCGTTGATTTGTAAAATAATATAATCCTGTTGAAAGGCAGGCGGTTTTATACGACAGCTGCCAATCTTTGATATCATAAAACAATTCTCCAACACCGATAATAAGCAAAATCCCAAATTGATTCTTAAGAAGGCTGCTAATACTTTCGATGTGCTTTTTTAGATGCGTGCAAGAGTCATCCTCGGGAAGGATTGATATCAAGGTATATTTGTGATCTTCCTTTTTTATAGGAAATCCGCACTTATTCAACTCCAGGTATTCAGATATCTGATTAAATACTGAAAATTTCATAAGCGAGTATTTTTCGTATGAATCTTCTTGCAGCCTGCGGCGGGTAGAGGAGGGGAGGTAAAACTGTACACAGGCATAAGATTTTCCTGACAGATCGAGACCTTGTTCTTTGAAGTTTTCATAAAGTGCTTCTTCCTCATAAGAGCCGGAATTAAGTTTCTTAAATATTTTCTGAAGCTCATCAGGGTTCTCATGCAGAAAATTCAGGTGTTTCTGGTCTTCAAGGAGTGATATTGTCTTATTCAGAGCTTTTTCCAGCACATCTTGTTCAATTGGTTTTAACAGATAATCGACAGCACCGTATGAAATGGCTTCTTTTACATAGGTGAACTCAGCATATCCGCTCAGAAAGATAACTTTCGTGTTTATATGGCGGCCGGCAATGGCAGCAAGCAGTTCCAGTCCGGTTTTTTGGGGCATGGCAATGTCTGATATGACAATATCCGGGTTCAGGCATAATATTTCTGAAAGCGCGGTTTCTCCGTCAGTTGAACATCCGATTATGCGGATATCCAAGGGCAGAGAAGTCAGCATTTTTTTTATCCCGCGTATAATTACCGGTTCATCATCTGCAATATAAATAGTTGGCATAATATAACCTCCTGTGGTGTCTTAGGGTGATAATATTGGAAGGCGGTAAGTGATGTTAGTACCAATATTGAGGAAACTGGTTATGGACACACCGTAATGCACACCGTATTTTATTTTAATCCTGCCGGAGACATTTACCAATCCGATGCTGATATCTCCATCTTCATTATTCAGATCAAGTTCTGCTTTCTGAAGTCTCTGGGTCAGATATTCAGTCTTTTCCTTATCCATACCGATTCCATTATCCAGGACACTTATTTCCAGGTACTTATCGCGGATAGAGGCAGTTATTGAAATCTGCCCACCGGTGTTTTTGGGCAGCAGGCCATGTATGACGGCATTTTCTACAACAGGCTGAAGAATCAACTTCATTACCTGGAGGGAATATAGGTGTTCAGGAACGTTAATTTCCAGTTTGAATTTACGTTCATAACGAATGTGGATGATATAAAAGTAGTTTTGGATATTATCCAGTTCATCTCGCAGACAGACCTCTTCTTTAGAGGTGTTTGTCAGATAGCGCAGCTGCTTAGAAAGGCTGTTCAACATACCGGCTGAAGTGGGATCATCATGTTCCAGGGAATTCATTTTGATCACTTCCAGGGTATTGTACAGATAATGCGGTTGTATCTGCAGTTTTAATGCCTTTAATTCGGCTTCTTTTTGCTGGATTCCGGTCACATATATTTTGTTAATGTAATTTTTCAGGTTTTCAGCCATTTTATTCAGGCCTTCAGAAATCACGCCAAACTCATCCTGAGAGCTGATTTCTGCTCTTGCATCCAGATTTCCATTCTGAATTTGAAGCATAGTTTCTTTTAATTGGGTAACAGGACGGCTGGTTTTCCGGCTGAAAAAAATATAAAGAATACACAACAAAAAAGAAGTCACAGTAAGCACCAGAATTGTATAATTCTTTAAGGCCTGGTAGCTTTGTACAACATCTTTATCCAAAACCTTAGTCATAACAACCCAGCTGCTGTCAGGGACTTTTCTGTACATGGTGTAGTTTTCAGCGGTTCTGATGCTGCCAAAATCATTTTCGATATCATCAAGTAATTCTATAAACTCTGTTTCAGTCTCCGCGGACGGTCCGGGGGTGGAATATATAAGTGATTTTTCCTGATGATCAAAGACGTAAAGATTTTGACTTTGAGGTTCCCTTACTTCGTCTAAAAGGGAAGCCAGCTGATCAGCACTCACATCAATATAGATAGTGCCCAAGGTATGTGTGGCGGCACTTTCAATAGTTGATGTATCCATGTATTTTCGGGCAAAGGTGATAACAGACAAGTCTGAATCATAATAATAGTCCGCTGAGTGTGTAGGAAGGATTTTCAGCTCACTGTTTGAATGCCATGAAAAATTATTAAAATGTATGAAAAGATTCTGGTAGTTGACTCCTCGCTGAATAGAACGCATATTATAATAGATATTATTTTCTGTATCACTAAAGTAAACACTCTCAATGTAAGGATTCATATATAAAATATTTTTCAGATAGATATCCATCTTGGCAGAACGTTCACTTTCAGAGAGGCTGTCATCTGTAAGCAGTTCGTGCAGATAATGATAATCGGTAGAGCTGTAACTGTACATATGTTTGGTAATTGTGTTAAACTCATCTATTACATCCTGAAGGTTTTTGGCCGCGTACAAGGTTGTCTGAACGGTATTATCCAAAATGGAGGATTGAAGATTATCAGAATATTTGTTGAGCAGGATATTTGAGATCAATAAAAGAGGGCAGAGTCCGAGAATAAGGAACATCATGGCCAACTTTACAAAAATACTGGTATTTTTATGAGGTAACAGCATAGATAAATCCTCCTACTTTATCCGGCATTGGGCCCACTTTTGATCTAACAGGGAGGCACCTTCTTCCACCGGGATATTATTGGCAGCGATATCTTTCATCACTTCGTATAATCCATAAGTAAAATTCTGAGGTGTATCAAAAGCGCCTATATAGTTGCTGATATTATTTGAATATAAGTAATCCTTACGCAGCAGCTGTTGGACTTCGATAGATGGATATAGAACGGTGCGCTTTGTTGTTGAAATGGTGTTTGTTGCCTGAAGCACATTACGGTATATGTCATCCTGATAAAAGTATTTCAGAAATGAGTAAGCAGCCACTGATTTAGCTGAATCATTTCTGCATTCTAAGGATACAGACCAGAAAGACTCACGGGCATTAATGGTGTTTGTCTGTCCTTCTTTGTCCGGGAGAAAAAACCAGCCCAACGGAAAATCTTCATCAGCTTTCTGGATCAGAGGAAACATAAATGGACCGGAATACAGCATTGCAGCATTTCCCTGGACAAGAGCAGCAGCAAGCTGGCTGTCGGAAATGTGCATATAATTATCATTGATGTAACCAAACTCAAATAAATTTTTATAATCATTAAGCATTTCGATTGGCGCATCATCTGTAAATGAAACAATATTTTCATTTTTCTTTTTTAACCATTCCGCATCGGTATTCCAGACGTCGGTTATGTAAAAATAGTTTAACCAATACCCCCAATGCCATAAGTCGCTGCCGGAAAAGGCAATGGGAGTTATTCCGGCTCGTTTGATCGTTTGACATGCATTAAGAAAATCATCATAATCCTGAGGCAGTTCCAGATTCATACGGTCAAAGACTTCTTTATTGTAAATAATGCCATATGTATTAGAACAAATAGGAAGTGCATAGCATTCCCCATCCATACAAAGAGGATCTTTTGTTAACTTACTGACTTCTTCGGGAAGAACGCCCAAACGGCCGGAAGCCATCAGTGTTGCAGGTTCTTGAACTTCAAATAAATCAGGAAATTCACCGATGGCTTCCCTTGTGTTCAGGTATTCAGAATAAATTCCATCGGTGCATTTATCAATTTTCAGAACAATATCAGGGTGAAGGCTCATAAAATCCTGAGCGGTTTTTTCTACTGCAGAAATCCAACTCAAGTCCCGGCCGGAAATGGAGAGAGTCAGAACGGTATTCAAGCCCAATCCTTCATCCTCATCGGATAGACGGATGTCTTCCAAGGGGGAAGAATTTCCCGCCGGTCCACAGCCTGTCATATACAGTGTTAGGAAAACTAGTGGTAAAAGAAATGACAAATATTTGCAAATTTTCATACAATTACATTCCTTTCTTCAATATAGTCATATTATAACACTTGGAAGCATTGATTTCCAGATAAGTAAACGGAGGTTTTTTGTGATAGTTAGGTGGCTTTTTTGGCATGTGCCGGGGAAGAATTGAATGTGCAGAGTAAATTATGATATTCTGAACTTACCTAAAAACGAAAGTCCGGTGGGGATAAAAAAACGTTGCTGGTCACGGTGTGAACAGTAACTAAAAAACTCCCTCTGAACTAAGTTTCAATTTATGTAAGGAGGAAAGATGATGAGGAAACATTGGCAAAGGTTTGGAGCACTTATACTTGCAGGGGTAATGGCTGTATCTGTAACGGCCTGCGGAACAGAAAGTAAAGAGAAAGATTCATCTGCAGAAAGTAATACGGAAACGCAGCAGCAGCAAGATACAGCTGGTGATGAGTCTTCAGAGGTAAAATCCATTGAGGTGTGGTTCAACAGTGATGAGCAGGTTCATGCCGACATGGTTAAGATGTTTGATGCGTATAAAGAGAAAACAGGTATAGAAATCACTTACACCAACCTGGATCTGGATTCCATGCATGACAAGGTGATCGCCTCCGCGTCGGCAGGAAATAAACCCGATGTTATCTTCGGATTACCAGAATGGATCAGTGAATTCAATGCGATGGGGATTACCGCAGATTTGTCAGGTTACTATAATACATGGGATGACAAATCCAACTTTTACGATGCAACGTTAGAAGCCATGAAAGTAGATGGAAAATACACTGCCATACCATGGTCCTCTACCGTGAGGGGCTTCCTGATCCATGAAGATATTAATAAAGAAGCAGGTGTTGGGACATCGTCCCCCACTTGGGAAGAGCTGCTTGAGATGACAGATTATTATAATACAACAGGCGCATATCCTTTCGGAATAACCTGTACCGGGGCAAGGGCGCCGCAGGAGTTGTTGGTACATCTGGCAGAATATGACCTGGAGATTTGTTCAGAACAGGATGGAGGCGGATATCGCAATACCTGGAACGAAAATGCAGAGGAACTTGATAAGGCAGCTAAAGTGTTCCAGTTCTATAAAGATTTAGTTGCCAATGGTATCGTAGATCCCGGTTCAGCGACCTATGGGTGGGAAGAAACAGATGTAAACTATGCGTCAGGTCTTACAGGAATGTTTACTACTGGAAACTGGCTGGCAAATTATGAGGTAGAATACCCTGACACAATGATGGATACCGTGATCGCACCGATTCCGGCACCGTCAGACGGCAAGACATGCACATATCTGGAAGCAAAGCCAATGTTTGTGTTTGATAATGGTGATAAAGCACGTATGGATGCAGCTTTTGAGGTGGCAGCATATATATCAGGAAAAGAATTTGTAGAGACTTGTTATCCGGCTTATTCATCCAGGACAGATGTGAAGACAGATGATAAGTGGACAAAAGACTTCCAGGCGCTCACTGACAGCGCAGTTACTTTCCCGCCGGTAGTATTGGGTAATATTACCCAGGCCATGACAGATTCTCTGGCAAAAGCACTGCAGGAAGATATGGATGCAAAAGAGGTAGCCGGTTGGCTTGGCGATGCGATCAATTCGTCTTTGCGAGACTCAGGAGAATTGGCTGAATAATAGTTGAACAGCAAGTTTGAAGGGATTTGCAGTAGGAAGTTGCTGCAGATCCCTTTCATTAAGGAGGCGGTTGAGATGGTATACAAGATTTTACACATCAGGAAAACGAGAGAGAATACGGTTCGCATGACAGCTTTTTGGCTGTTGTTCCCAGCCATTATCTTTATTATATTCCTGGTAGGATATCCCTTGGTGACGGTACTAAAAGACGCATTTTTACATAAAAATCTTGTAAATGAATCGGTGGGCGGATTTGCCGGGATCGATAATTTCAGAAAAGTAATATCCGATGAACATTTTGGACAGACAGTGAGAAATACTATTGTGTGGACGGTTTTTTCGGTTATGGGAGAGTATCTTGTGGGTATGCTTACAGCTGTTCTGCTGAATCAGAAATTTAGGGGCAGGGCTATCTTCAGAACTCTGATTTTTATCCCATGGTGTGTGCCCATTGTAGTATCGGGTCTTATGTGGGATTGGATGCTGAATGCCAATATGGGTGTGGTCAATCATCTTTTGCAGCAGTTTAATCTGATCAGCCAACCCATTCAATTTTTGGGTAATAAGAATACGGCAATGGCTTCGGTAATATTTGTGAACATATGGAGGTCTTTTCCTTATTATACAATTTCTTTTCTGGCCGTCCTGCAGTCAATACCTCATGATATCATCGAGGCTTCGGCTATTGATGGAGCAAATGTATTTGAGCGCTTTTTTAAGGTTGTTTTACCTCAACTGAAAAGTATTTCTTTGGTGTTGGTTTTCCTGCATATTATATGGACGGCCATTAATTTTGATTTTATCTGGATCATGACAGAGGGAGGGCCCAATTATGCGACGGAGACCATACCTGTTATGATATATCGATATTCGATGAAGAGTTTTGATGTGGGGGCGGCATCCGCACTTTCTACAGCGGTTATGGCTGTTATGCTGGTATTATTTTTGATTTACCAGAAGTACAGGACAAAAATCAGTGCGGAAATGATTTAGGAGGTGATGATAAATGGTAGCTAATAAAAAGAAAATGATTATAAGCAGAATGGTTACATATATTATTCTATCAATTATAGCGTTTGTGTGTGCATTTCCATTTTACTGGATGCTGACTTCCGCGCTGAAACCAAAACCGGAAATCCGCAAGCTTATACCGACGATGTTTCCGCATGCCCCTACTTTAGATAATTTTAAAACAGTATTGTTTGATACAGGGTTTGCCGGATACATGAAAAACAGTTTGATTGTCGCATCAGCGACCACACTGCTATCTATGGTCCTTGCTATAATGGCAGGGTACGCACTCAGCAGATATTACAAACGGAAATTTGTGAGGGCTGCCAGTATGGGGATGACAGTATCTCAAATGATACCCGGTGTATTGTTGCTTGTTCCCTTATATATGATTATGTATAAAATTGGTATGCTGGAATCATATTTTTCCCTTATTCTGGCAAATAGTACATTTGTACTGCCTTTATCTACTTTTATGATGAGCAGTTTTTTTGATACGGTTCCGATAGAATTAGAGGAATCTGCTGAAATTGACGGATGTGGGAAGATTGCAACAATAGTTAAGATCATATTGCCGGTTTCTATACCAAGCCTTATCTCTACGGGGTTATATGCGTTTATTTCTGCATGGAATGAATTTTTGTTTGCATATGTTTTTTTATCAACAGAGAAGTACCGTACAATTACGCCGGCGATTAAATTGTTTAAGGGGGTTAATACTACGAACTGGGGAGCGCTGACGGCAGCGGCTGTATTAGGTGTTATACCGATTACTCTTATTTTTATGTTTTTGCAGAAATATTTTATTGCTGGTTTGATGAGTGGATCTGTAAAGGGGTAGGTGAGTGGATTGCTTGAAGATTGAGGTTGAATAATTTAATATATTGGCTGCTCGGACGCCACTGCGGGAAGATAGGTGCTTTCCGCAAACCCGGGCAACGTACCTGGCGAACTAATTGCTAACTACGACTAAAGCGCTCAGGAAAGCCTTCGCGCTTAAGTCTCCGTAAGCAATGGATTTCACCAGGTACTAAAACCGCCCTCAAA
>Ga0153940_1000971_pt1 | contig 13480 bp, 20 predicted proteins | sample TSNJ024MetaG_FD_104736 | JGI IMG/M metagenome (GOLD analysis project Ga0153940, IMG submission 104736) | Attine ant fungus gardens microbial communities from New Jersey, USA - TSNJ024 MetaG | ecosystem: Host-associated > Fungi > Mycelium > Unclassified | place: USA: New Jersey, Brendan T. Byrne...
CGCCAAAGTATCGCAGACGAGTGATATATGGAAAACTAAAGGCAGACATAGGGAAAATTCTGAGAGATTTATGTGATAGGAAAGGGGTAGAGATAATAGAAGCGGAATGCTGCCCGGATCATATACACATGCTGGTAAAGATACCGCCAAAATATAGTGTGGCAGAGGTGATGGGGTACCTCAAGGGCAAAAGTTCTCTGATGATCTTCGATAGACACGCGAATCTAAAGTACAAATATGGCAATCGGCATTTCTGGTGTCGCGGGTACTACGTTGATACAGTGGGCAAAAATGCAAAGAGGATTGAGGAGTACATAAAGAATCAACTGCAAGAAGATATTACGGCAGACCAGCTGACCCTAAAAGAATATGTAGACCCGTTTACGGGTGAGCCGGTCAACGTAGGCAAAAAGTAAGCAGCCCCTTTAGGGGCCGCCTGTAAAATTGATGCGGCTGGCAGCCTATTCAGTGCGTCCTTAGACGCTGCCAGCATTAGCGCCTTATAGGCGCTGTGCAGGCCACCCGCTGAGCGGGTGGTCCTGACTTTGAGAAAGTGAAGTATGACACGCTTGATCTTCGGTGCGGATGCGATACATGAAGTGAGATCATCACCGGCGACGGCGATCCGCACATTGTTTGCGAGCATCGCGGTTTTTGATGGATATTCCTCCGGAAACGCTAACAGAATTACAAAACAGTCAGGAGGCGATTTACAATGCCCAAAACCGGATACAGGAAAACAGTATCGTGTAACGGATGCGGCAAGCCGATCAGCTTTGTCAGGACCGGAGAAACCGCCATACCGGTTGAGCCCGAAGGGCTTTACTTCGTGCCGACGGCCGACGGGGAGAAGTTCATTCTCCCCAACGGCTCGGTACAGTACGGCGTAAGGGCTTCCGACGGCCTGCGCGGTTACAAAAAGCACGATTGCAGCGGCTATAAAGGCCGCGGGCTGACCGAGAAGGAAATATCCAAGCGAAGCTATTACTAAAAGCGGTATAAAAACACCGTTTAGAAGTTTATTGACTGGAGGCATATCCAATGGGAGTAGATATGAACGCGCCGTTTATCGCGGCTGATGAATTGGGGACCGCAAGGCAGCATTTGCTTTCCCCTGCAAAATCCCGTAAAAAATCCGAACAGAAACGGGAAGATGAACTGTTCTTTACCTGTGATATACAGGGAGGGAAAAAGGTATGCGGCTGGCTTACCCGGAACGAAACGACGAACCGGTTTACTGACGTTTTGCTTCAGGTACACCGTTCTAACCAGCATATCCAATTCATCGAATGGAGCGACAGGATCAACTGCATTGTAGAGGACGGCACCTACATATCAACCGTTAATTTCTTTATGACGCATGAGGAATTTGCAAAGTTTCTCAGCAGGATAACTCCTTGTGGAGAATGAGGAAAGCATGAAAAGCATTGATCTGCCATGAGATGCAACAAGAAGGGAGTCATTACAATGACTGATGAGCAACGGGAAGTAGCCGCGCCGACGGAAAATAAGGCTATGGAAAGCAATCGCGGGCTTCATGCGGGCGATATTGTGACGGAGGTGCGGAGCCATCCGTACATCAAGGGCGGCAAGGGCCTGGACTTCTGGGATTTCAAGAAGGAGATTGTACACTTCGAGATCATTGAGGTGTGCAGGCATGAATACAGGGTTAGATACATCGACGGCGAGAGCGGCGATCCATTTTACTGGCCGTTTTGGGACAAGCAGCCCAAATACGGGTTTATGCCAAACGGCTCCTCCGTTGTTCGATATTACGCGCCGCAATCCGGTGATGAAAAGAAAGGTGAATGAGATGGCAAGCTGTGTGGAATGCAAAAAGCCGCTTTCGTCGGGCCTGGTGATAGATAGCGAATGCTACGACAGGCTAAAGGAGGCTTCAAGGGAAAGGGATCGTTACAAGCAGGCCCTCGAAGCAATCAAAGCATATGGTTCTTATACCGGTTATTTGGCTGAAAAGGCCCTGGAAGATGATCGGCAGTAAGAATTGTGTAGAAAGAAGGATTTGGTATGGCTCTGCAACCGCATCGCGCTCAAAGAAGGAGCCTGAGCAGGTCGCGTAAGTTTTCCGGCAAATGCGAAGGCTGCGGGAAATCCATTTGTTCCTGCAAGGCATATCAGTACGTTGACGGAAACAACGCGGCGATCACCAACAACAGCCCGTATCTGTGCAAGGAGTGTTATGAGGCCAGATACAACGTGATAATTCCGGGCGAGGCGGATACATACAGGAATAACCTGGTCGCCTGGCTTCAGCGCATGCGCGAAGCCCCCGGCCTGAGCCCCGCAAAGGTGGAAGCCATGGATATGCTTGTCAGGGTTGTGCAGCAAAAGGATCTGGTTTAGAAGAGCGGGCGGTAAAGGATGAAAATTCTTAGCTGCGGGGCGGGGATGCAATCCACCGCCCTTGCTCTTATGAGCTGTGAGAAAAAGATGCTCATGGCGAAAATGTCCCGGAGGAATGTCCAAGGGCAGCTCAGCCTGTTCTCCGATGAGCCGTATCCGGAGGTTCCGATCTACGACTGCATTATCTTCTGCAATCTTGGATACGAGGCCCCCTGGGTTTACCGGCAGGTCGATTTTATCCGGAAGGCATGCGCAAAAGCGGAGATTCCCTTCGTCGTGCTGAATACGCATTTGTACGACGATTATATCAGCAATTTTGGCAAATCCCGCGTTGTGAGCGTGCCGTTCTGGACCATCGGAGAAGACGGCAGGAAAGCGAAATTGCGACGGAACTGCACCATAGACAAAAAGATCCTCGCAATTCAGAAGTATGTCCGCTGGGAACTGCTCGGTTACGCGAAGGGCCAGCGCCTGAAAGCCGAGGACATCCAGGGGCATGAAATGCATATCGGTTTTAGCTGGGAAGAGAGGAGAAGGATGTTTGACAGCTATAATCCGATGTTTGTCAACCGTTTCCCGCTTGTCGGCATGGGCGCGGAAAGGCCGGACAACTACAAGTACATACTGGAAAAATGGGGACTGGAAACCAGGGCGAGCGCATGCTGCATCTGCCCCTTCCACCAAAACTATTTTTTCAAATTCCTCAAGGAAAACCATGAGGAGGAGTACAACGCGGTAGTGAGGCTTGACGCCCTTCTGGAAGAAAAGCAGCCGCTCACCCCCATCCGCAGCGAGATGTTTATTTCCCGCTCCCGAAAGCGGATCATCGAGCTCACCGATGAGGAATGCGACGACGCACAGTATTTCCTGTATAACGGCAAGCGGGTCTGGAACGGTTTCTGAAGCATGCTTTCGCTGTTTGAGCGAAGCGCAACGTAACAAGGAAAGGACAGTGTGCAATGATAAGGCAGAAAAGGGCCGTAATCGAAACGCTTATGGTGCAAAAAACGGACCTCCTGAAGGCGGTGGAAAACACCTATGATGACTCCAGATTTCTTGTAGGCCGCGGTCTTACGGAAGACTGTGATTTTACACAGGGTCTTAACAGGAACCGGACGAACTTCATATCCAAAGATACCTTGCTTGAAGAAATAAGGGCGTGCCAATATGCCCGGATCGGCTCCATGCCGAACTATCCTGACAATCTGGTGATTGATCCCAAAACGTATGTCTACTGTGACAGCATAAGCGATAACCAGATTTATCACACCGATGCGCCGGACGGTTACTATCATTCGGTCAGTAAGCTCAATCCGCATCTGGAGGTTTTCATTAAAATCGACCGGGAGAATATGACCATATCATTTTTACTGGGCGATCATCAGAAAACCCTGCTGCTGAAGCCGCGGACCAATTATACCTATAAGCTGTTTAAGACAATGATGTATTGCGTCAGCGTGGATGATCTGGAACGGTTCATGAGGGATGAATTTTGGAATCCGTCATTCATCAATATCGGCCGGATGGCCCTCGGTCTCGATGGATGTCAGCTCTTTGAATTGCAGCAAACAAACTGCCCGCCTTGATCTAACCAAGGCGGGCGCCCCTTTTGGGGAAGTGCGATTTACTTGCCACAAAATGAATGAGAGCTTCCTCTGTAATTCCTCTTTGGAAACCTTTTTGAGAAAAGGTTTCCTCCCCTTATTAAAGATTGCCACATCACTATCATCAACTTAACAAAAACAGCAAACGGGATAGCCTCATCTTGTCGAGGCTATCCTGTTTGCTGTGCGAATTTGCTTCTTGGTATATTGATTATTGTGTGGTTAGATTTTCGCGAGCAAGAATCAATACTACGCAGTTATTGATTTGCGTAGCGGACTCTATGTAGGGAACTTGGAAATGCGGCGCCGTTTCCCATTATTGTGACTGGCTGAAAGGGGGTAGCACCTTGCATTCAAAATACGGTTCACCCGAAAAAACCCGTATACACAAACTACCGTGTGTGGTAAAATAGTCTGGACAAGAAGATTCGGCGTGATATAATGCAAAAGACAAGTAACATCGACATCCATGGAATACCACTCATTGCCTTTCCTGGTCTGATGCATCTCGTTGTCCCGCTCTTTGCTTTTGTTTTTCGTGGAGCTCGGTGCGCTGATGATCGTTGCGTCCACGATTGTGCCCCCACGCATCATTGCTCCACCCTGATCCAGCACATAATTGATTGCTCCAAACAGCTTCTCACATACCTTCCAGCATATGACGGGATTTCAGCAGCGTCGTCGCGTCCAGAGCCTGTTCTTCCGAAAATTGAGTCCCATGAAGCTGCGCATCGCATGTCGTAGATTGAGTCCTCTACCATTTCATCCGACAGATTGTACCATACCGGCAGCAGATGCATCCGCAGCATGATTTCTATTCCTATCGGGGGACGTCCCCATTCCCCTAAGGAGCGCGTTTCTTGAGGCGATCAAGGCGTCACCACACTAATGGACGAGTGCGATGCAGTGATACCCCCCACCGGATAGCTGAACACATCAAGCTCAACCCACACGCTGGCGGGGAAACTGGAGCTGCACATTCCCAGCTTCGGCCACGGGGGACAGCAACCTGCACATCTATACTCTGCCGGGACGACCTCGAAGAGGCGGAGTGGGAGCGAAGGATGAACGCTGCACTTGAGTGGAAGTACCAAAAGGCCGCCGAGATGGGCGCGCAGGTGTCGGGGGAGCACGGGCCAAGCGAGGGTCAATCTGTATATATCCCGCTTCATCCCGCACCTCCTGCATTGCTAGCGAACCACCCGGCCGGAGCCATCACCATTAATCAAGTTAAGCACATCTTCCGGAGTGGAAAGGTTAAAATCATACTCGATCGAATGTTTGAGGCAGGATGCGCCTGCCGCAAATTCAACAATTTTTTGTGCATCAAAATCATTTAGGACGGCATAAATCAAGCCGGACGCAAAAGAGTCTCCTCCACCCACACGATCCACAATCTGCATGGTATATTTTTTTGAAACATACGCTGCTCTGTCTGTATAGAGGAGGGCCGACCAATTGTTTACAGATGCGGAGATGGATTCCCGCAGTGTCACCGCAACCATTTCAAACCCGTAGTCATCCGTCAGCTTTTTGGCCAGCGATATATACCCGTCGATGCACAATTTCCCAGCGGTTATATCTGTGTCCGCCGCCTTTACACCCAGCACCTTTTCGGAGTCCTCTTCGTTGGCAATGAGAACATCAACATACTGCATCAGAGGCTTCATGGCTGCCTGTGCCTCCTCGGGTGTCCACAGCATCTTTCTGTAGTTCAGATCACAGCTCACCTTGACATTCTGCCGTTTTGCGGTGATACAAGCCTGAAGGCAAATTTTTTGCAGATTTTTGCTTAAGGCAACGGTAATTCCGGTAAAGTGAAACCAACCTGCGTCTGAAAAAATTTCATCCCAGTCAAAATCCTCCGGGCCGACTTCTGAAATCGCTGTGTGCTTTCGATCATAGATGACCTTTGAGGGCCTCTGGGAAGCGCCGCGCTCCAGATAATAGAGCCCCAGGCGCTCGCCGCCCCATGCAATATGGTCTGTTTGAACACTGTATTTATCCAGTGCGCGTTTTGCGCAGCGCCCAATATCATTATCTGGAAGCTTGGTGACCATTTCAGCTGGCATACCCATGTAAGAAAGCGCGACAGCCATATTTCCCTCGGCACCGGAATAGCTGAGATTAAAATGTTCTGCCTGGGCAAACCGCAGATACCCATCCGGAGACATTCTCAGCAGTATTTCACCAAATCCAACAAACTTTTTTCGTTTCAAATTCCTGCCCCCTCGTTATCCTGCATTTGCAATGGACACAAAACCGGCCGCGCGTTTCGTAAATTCGGCAAAATCGCCCTTTTCTATGAGCTTTTTGTCGGTAAGTCTCCCGCTGACCCCGGCGCCAACAATTCCCAAACGCAAATATTGCGCCAGATTTTCCTCATTGACACCGCCGGTCGCAATCAGCTTAACATGGCTGATCGGCGCCATGATATCCTTGAGATAGGAATACCCAAGCCATGTTGCCGGAAATAATTTCACATAATCCGCGCCATTTTCGTGTGCGGTCATGATTTCACTGGGCGTCATTGCGCCGGGAATGGACACCAAACCAGTTTCCTTGGTATGCCGTATTACTGCAATATTGGTATTGGGTGAGATTATGTACTTTGCTCCAGCTGATTTGGCTGCGTCAACCTGTTCTATACTCAGCACGGTGCCTGCGCCAAACTGCATTTCCTCCCCGAATTCCCTGCAAAGACCGCTGATTGCCTCTGCGGCTTTTTCGCAGCAATTTGGATCCTGCTGGTCAAAGGTGACCTCCATCAGGCGCAGGCCCCCGTCAAAAAGCGCATGTGCCAGCTTCATCAAATCATCTTTACTCATTCTGCGGCAAATACAAATCACCTTGTACCGTTCGATATACTCTAGGGTCGTCAATATTACCACCTCAATTCCGTATTAATTATTCCTGTTTGTTTTTTTGTAAATCTTTTAACATGACTATCCAGATAACGTAGGGAGAATCGTGAAAACAGCTATATCATGTATAGAGATCAAGATAACTTTCAATATGCAGAAGAATTATGCGCGGTTTATGCGCGGTTTGGATAGTCATATCTTTTAATTGAGCCACACCAGTTTACCAATCCAAGTGAGATGCCAGGAACATAAGCGATCAGCAGAAGAACAGCAACCGAAAATAGGGGATACACTCTCTCAAAAAGCCTCTGATGGAACACCCCGTAACCCCACAGGTCACATACATCAGGATCCCCTTTGGTGGTGTAATGCTGCCAATTGACATGTTGAATGCCTATATCATTCCAAAGTGAATCAGGCTGTCCAGTTTATCACGGTTTTGGGTTCTCGGACAGGTCTATTAATCGGTTTTTTCTATTGTTTCATTCTTGCTCACAGTGTTTTTGCTGATACTCTATGCAATTAATCTGGGCAGCCACATGGAAATTGCAGGCACGAATGCAAATACAAGGATGCATCCAAGCTCCACCAGCATAAACGGGATCGCCTCTTTTGCAACCTGCGTCAACGGATCATCATTTAACGCACAGGCAACAAACAGACAGCTTCCGAAAGGTGGAGTGGCCTGTCCCAACGCAAGCATAAATACAAAGATCAATCCGAAGTGTACCGGATCCATACCATAGCTAATTGCGATGGGTGCGAACAATGGCGCGAGGATCAGGTTGTTGGCTGCAACATCCAAAAACATGCCGCATACTAATAACAGACCTATTGTGATCAGAATAAACCCGGTGGAGCTGGTGACATAATCGAGAAACCATGTTGCAACCGCAGTGGGAATATTATAAACCGTGAGCAAATACCCAACCACCAGCGCGGAGCAAGTCAACATCATCAGTGTTGCAACACTGACAACTGTTGATTGTATAACCTCTATCAAAGTCTTGATACGCAATTCCCTATAGACCAACAGGCAGACCAGTCCTCCATAGAGACACGCTATAGCAGATGATTCCGTAGGTGTACAAACACCGGCATAAATTCCACCGAGGATAATCAGCGGCATGATGATAGCCCAAATCGCGCCTTTCAGCCCACTCCAGAATTCTTGCATGGTAAAAGGTTCGCCAACCGGATACTTTCTCCGCTTTGCTGTGACATACGCATTGATGCATAGACATATCGCACAAACCACACCAGGCACAACTCCGGCCATCAGCAACAGGGATATTGATGTTTGTGTGATGCTGCCATAGATTACAAAGACAATGCTGGGCGGGATAATGATGCCCAGTGTGCCGGCAACGGCAGGAATAGCGGATGTGTAGGCACTGGGATACTTCGCCTTCACCATTTCAGGGTGCATGATTCCACCGATCGCAGCTGTTGTGGCCACAGCCGATCCGGAAACCGCTGCAAAAATAGCACAAGCCACAATGGTAACCAAAGAGAGGCCGCCGTGTATCCATCCCACTAGTGCATTGCAAAACTTACATAACCTAGAAGATAACCCTCCCTTTGACATAATGTCCCCACAAAGAAAAAAACATGGCACAGCAAGGAACGCAAAGTTATTGGTTGCCGTAAATACCTGCTTGGGGACGACCATCATGATTTGTCCGGGATCGAACATAATACAGGCAATGGAAGCGCCGCACATGGCCCACACAATTGGGAACCCCGTTAACAGCATCACGAGAAGTACCCCGAGTAAAATAATGGATGCCGTATTCAGTATCATTTTTTCACTCCCTCTCCTTCTAACGGTGAACATAGAGCTACAATCGCTTTTATTAGCTGCAATACTGCGGCAATTAGCGAAAGGACAAATCCCGCCTCCATGACCATGTACAAATGCCCAAAACGGATAGGTGCCAGTGCACTCGTCAGTCTTGTCATGCCCGTTCCGATTAACTGCAAATTGTAGATTGCCAGCACAGCGCAGACCACAATTCCGGCGGCGTCGTACAGCACCTGCATAAACTGCAACCCCCTGGGACCAAGATGCCCGTCAATGATATTGATTCGAATTAAGGCACCTTTTGAAATTCCAATTCCGAATCCACAGGAAACAATAATGACAAACAGATACCGCGACAACTCCTCTGACCAAGCCAGGCTGCGAAATACAACATATCTGAAAAATGTCTGAAAACACACGATTAATACGAGCGCAACCAATAAGAATGACAAAATGCAGGAGATCACATTGAGCACTGAATCAAATATCCTATAGATCTTGACCAAAATATCCACACCCCTTATATAGGGGGCTTAAGAGGGACTGCTTCGTCCCTCCTGCCCATCAGGAATTATTTGCTTGCATTGATCATATCAATTTGCTTCGCAAAGCGATCGTAATATTTGTCCAGCATCGGCGCAATTTTATTCCTGAAGGATTCCCCGTCAACTTCCGCAAATGGAACGACTGCCATGCCTTTTGCGGCCATATTCTCCAACGCAACCGCAGTTTCCGCCCGGATGAGTTTCCGCTGATACACACTTACTTCGTCCGACGCCTGCCGGAAAATTATTTTATCCTCTTCAGAAAGAGCGTTCCATGCATCCATATTCACAACAGTGGGAATCCAGCTGTAGATGTAGTTGATCTCGGAGAAATAGTCGTTGACCTCGTAAGTGTTGTTGGTGTAGGTGATCGCCGGCGGATTGTCTTGGCCGTCAATGGCGCCCTGCTGCATAGCGGTGAATGCCTCCCCCCAGGACATTGGCACGGGATCCGCTCCCATCATCTGCCAGGCCTCGATCATTAGAGGATTCTCCATGACACGCAGGCGAAGACCGGCAATATCCTCCACATTCTTCACTTCGCGCTTGTTGTTGGAGAAACAGCGCCAGCCTGTCTCGAAGGGAAGAATGCCAACCAAGTCGCTTTGCTCCATTAGCCCCAGCCAGTAATCTTGATTCTCGCCCAAAAGCACATTATCCGCATGTTCATTGGAATCGATCAGGAACGGAAGGTTGAAAACATTGTATTCCGGCACGTTGCCGCAGAGAATCGATACGTTTACCATGTTCATTTCAATTGCGCCCATCTGGGCACCCTCAATTCCATCTGCTGCGCTCATAAGTACCGCATTGGGATAGATGTCAATGCGGTAACGCCCATTCGTTCTGTCATTCACCAGATCCGCAAATTGTTTCGCTGCTTTATAGTTTGCGGAGTTCTCGTTGTTATCGATGGAGTAGCGCCAGACAACAGTGTCCACATTGGTCTGGGTCGGAATTTCGGCGCCCGTCTGAGAACCTCCGGAGTTTGAACCTCCACAGCCAGCCAGCATCCCCATCATAACCAAAACAGTCGCAAACAGAGACAGTGTTCTTTTCATATTGTACTCCTTTCAATACTAGTTTACCCGCTTATTATTAACTGCCGTGTGCACGGCTATGTTAATCTACAATAATATGGCCAATTGCTTCAGCGATTGCCTTGTCCGAAAGTTCCTGGCCGATACCCGGCAATTCGGGCACGGTTATGTACCCATTTACGGGTTCATATATGCTCGTGCAGTATTCCAGACACTCTGGACAGTTGGCCATGGAGTAGTACTCGTGAATAAAGAAATTGGGAACCGCCGCCTCCAACTGCATGGCTGCGGCCTCACTGATTGGAGTGCCCGCTACATGCGCCTGCATTTTAACATCGAAGATATGCGCCATATCGCAGATTTTCTTCGCTTCTGCAAGTCCGCCTGTATTGCACAAATCCGGCTGAATGATGGAGACCGCATTCTCCTTCAGCATTTGATAAAAGCCCCATCTGGTATGTACCTTTTCGCCGCTGGACAATGGCACTCTTGTCTTCCTTGCAATCACCCCCAACAATTCAGGATTGAAGTTGAATACTGGCTCCTCCAAAAAAAGCACATCATACTGTTCCGCCAGATGAGCGATTTGAACCGCAGCAGTTACATCGGTTGCGCAGATATTCTCCATAATAATTCCCATATCCGTGCCGCATACTGAACGAATCGCGGACAACCGCTCCTCAATCATTCTCAATAAATCCTTTGAGAGCGGTCCGGTGGTAACACTGCGCGGAATCGGATTTGCTTCTCTGTTGTAGGCAATAAAGTTGATTTTGACTGCGTCGAAGCCCTCATCCTGTATGCGTTTACTGACATCAGCATATCCTTCGCTGGTTCCGATGGGTTTAAAATTGCGGCGCCAGCCGGTCTGCGCTTGGGATACATAACAGCGCAGTGTTTCTCGGTGCTTGCCGCCCAACAGCTGATAGCACGGAACACCTAATGCCTTTCCCTTGATATCCATCAGCGCAGTATCCAAAGCACCCATGGCTGAAAAGACGACCACTCCTCCTCCGCTGAGATGGCCAGAGCAACGGCAGCGAATCATCTCCCAAATCGCCTCGTTTTGCATGGGATCCATCCCTATGATGAGAGATGCAATATCCGCCAAAAATTGGGCAACGCCTTTTTCTCCAAACCCTATGGAGATGCCTGCTTCACCGTAGCCATAAATGCCTTCATCGGTGTTGACCCGGCATACACAGGGGCGAAGGGGAAATGCGGAATACGCAGTTCCTGTGTGTTTGAGCATAAAAACATCAACACTTATAATTTTCATTGATCGATCCCTCTCCATTTGCTCTATTACTGAGGATGATGCGCATTCAGCAATTTTACAAGTTGGTTTTCTATTCGTGTATTATACTGTTTGTTTCATTTGTATAAATCATACCAGTTACCGTCTTCTTATTCTATAACAATTGATACAGAGCACAAATCTTTACATATGGGCAGCCTGTCCTATCCCAGCCAGTATGCAGGCTCGCCATAAGGGGTTAAAATTGCAGCTGCAAAAAAGCAGGGACATGAATACCCCTTCGGGCTCCATGTTCCTGCTTTTTAATTGAGGGGCAACAAATCGTTGTATTATTTATACTATTCGTCAGTGTGGCCGAGGATGTCCGCCAGTTTGTCTCGGTTCAACAGTTTGACTCCGCCCCGATAAGTGCTAATAATTTTTTGATCCCTTAGCTTTTTATAAGCGCGCGCAACGTCAACACGGCTTTCTCCCAAAATGCTACCCAGGTCGTCCTGTGTTAGAATCAGGTTTTCACAGCGAAATACCTCGAACAGATCGCTGTTTGTATATAGAAACGCACAGACCTTCAAATAGGTGCTACTGTTGGATAAAAAAAAGGTTTCGTATTCATATTTATCGTGCCGGTAAACCATCCAGTTATAAACTGCGGTGCGCAGCCCCGCATTCTGGTCAAACAAGCGCATATACTCCGTCCTCTTAAATGTAACGATGGAAACATCATTCAAACACCGGGAGGGCAGATACATCTTGGGCTGAATATATTCGGGATCAATTGGCAGGCAGGCGACATAGGGGACAATCTGTCCTCGCCCAAAAAAACCGGATATTTTCTCTTTTCCGTTCTCGTAAACATAATATGACATCAGTACGCCGCTGAGAATATAGTGCATGATTTCCTTGCTGGGCTCCTGCAATAGCGGCTCGCCTTTTTTCATGCAGCTAATTTTTCCGACTTCTAATATTAGATCTTCAAATTGCGAAAAATGACCTATATAAAATACACGATTAAGATACATCTTCCACTCCTGCTTTAATGGCTGATTGTTTGTTTCACCAAAATTTTTCCTGCGACATCACCCTGTACTACCTTTTGCATCCACTTTGTAAACGCGTAAATGAACTTCTCACTGTCCACACAGCCTATGATGTTGTAAAATTGCGCCCTGTATGGTATTTTTCCTATACCCCAGAAGGCTGTTCGCGTTGGACTATGCAGGCGATTGCTGATGAACTCATTAGACTTGAGGTCGTGGAATATATAACCGACAACATGGTTCGCCACCGAATGGTGTATACCCGAAGCAAGTGCTGAATTTGTAGCCAAAATGGAAGACGTGCTTGATGTCTATCAGTGCCCATATAATCCTTTGAATCCGGTGGTCTGCATTGACGAAACAAATAAGCAACTCATTAAGGAAACTCGTATTCCATGTGCTCCAGGCTAATCCGAAAAAGTTGATTCCGAATATGAGCGAAACGGTGTCGCAAATGTCTTCATGATTTTTGAACCGCTTGCAGGCAAACGCAAAACCATTGTTACAGAAACCCGAAAAGCAGTCAATTTTGTCAATACCCTCAAATTTACTTCCGATACAATGTATCCCTTTGCCGAGAAGATTATCCTTGTCACAGATAACCTCAATACGCATTCGCCGCCTCGCTGTTGTATGAAGCGTTTTCATCGGAAGAAGCTCACAGAATTGCGAATCGGTTCGAGTGGCATTATACCCCAAAGCATGGAAGTTGATTGGATATCGCAGAGTTCGAAATCGGCGTTATGTGCCGTCAAGCTCTTGCAAAACCGCTCCCGGATATGGCAGCACTAGTACTCCGACCAGCCAGCTATTATGATTTCTTTTGGTGATAGTCGCAAACAACATTGATATCAGAGAATTAACAAGGATTGCGATTTAACCGAAGAAATATCGGAAAATGAGCCGTTACGGGTTGTCATCAACTCAAAGATTTTGTCGGCTGCAATGTCCCGATTACTGAAAA
>Ga0153940_1000975_pt1 | contig 13458 bp, 16 predicted proteins | sample TSNJ024MetaG_FD_104736 | JGI IMG/M metagenome (GOLD analysis project Ga0153940, IMG submission 104736) | Attine ant fungus gardens microbial communities from New Jersey, USA - TSNJ024 MetaG | ecosystem: Host-associated > Fungi > Mycelium > Unclassified | place: USA: New Jersey, Brendan T. Byrne...
TAGGCTCTTCAATTTTTGCGGGCTTGGCTATAATTTTATCTATAACGGATATCCATTGCGCAATCACCGCCTCACTATGGTTCTCAGTAAACTCGGCAATCGATCTGGCTTCCTCCGACTTTTTGTCCTTCTGCCTGTGCATGATCTGGCGTTTACGCTGTCCAGCCTTGCCTTCTTTAACAACGCTTCTTCCATATGGCTTGATTATAAGCATGATTACACTCCCCTCACCTGAACCGGTATTGCCAGAGAAACCTTCCGTTATGATCTGTTGAATAATAATCCAGTGTACTGATTCAGGTCAATTCTTAAAAGGATTCCAAATTCTGATGGGGCAGATGTGCGTATAGGGCATAAAGAGACGAATGTATTAAAAATAGCACTTTCTTAAAGAAAGCTGTTTTTGAAGCGCATTGGGCAACAAGTACGTATTTATAGTTGTTTTTTCTGCCACTGATGCTTTACAGCCCGAAACAGCATAATATCAAAAAATTGCGTGCCCTTGCCAATACTATTGCACCAGAACTTATTTCCGTATGGCCGCAAAACAAAAGGCTCTATAAACGCGCTTTTGAACTTTTGCGCCTTGCTTATGTCGAAGCACGCTATTCACCCCATTATAAAATCACAAAAGAAGAGCTGGAATGGCTTTTTGAACGGATTGGGGATTTGCAGAACAGGGTCAAGAAAATCTGCGAAGCACATTTGGAAGAGGAAGTAACCGATTGAACTGTGTTCTTTTCCAAAACTCTATATATCCAGAGTATCCAGAATTGTGCGCCAATCCTGCTTACCTGCCAGTATACGGATAATCAAAATATAATCTTCTACAATGGTGTAAATAATCAGATTCTTTCGGTGAACATGGATGCGCACGGGCGGTGTGAATTCTTTGCGTTCACGTGCCATTGCAGGCATGGCAACAAGCATCTCGAACACAACCACCAGATCATCAATATATTGATCGGCTTGTGATGCAGACCATGTCTTGGCACCATAAAGCCAGATCTGCTCCAGATCTTCCTGTGCTTTGGCGGTTAGCTTATACAATTTCAGCTTTGCTTCAGTCATGGGATTGGCGCATATGCTTTTTGAAAGCAGCTGCATCAAAATCCTGCGCCATATTATCGGCAAGCCCTTCATCAATTGCATTCTGGAGGCTGGTGATTGCTGCCTGACGTTGTTGATCCCTGCGGATAAGATCACGTACATAATCACTGGCGTTACTGTAACGGCCATCACCCGTTTGACGCTCAACCCAGAGTTTCATTTTATCGGGAACAGAAATATTCATGGTTGCCATGTTCATATCCTTATCAGTTGATGAATAAAAATTATGGCAAAGATTGCCAATTTTCAAGATATTATAAAAGTTATTCGTGGTTTTCACCGTCTCTCTCTGTTGTCCCTTTTTCCTCACAATCTGATTCTTCAGTTTGATTTTTTCCACTGGGATGAAAGTTTTTGTTTTCGTACTTTGTTGAACGATTTGTCGCTGTCGATAAAATTTTGCAGCATAGGGGGACAATCAGCTTTTCAGGCTCGACGGGGTTACTTCCGCTTTCTGCGGCCAGAAGTTCGGCATAGAGTTGGATGTCTTTGTAAAGTGCCGTTGGCAGTTCAATGCGCAGTTTTACAGGCTTTTCCTCAACCGGTAACGAGATGCGTAATTTGCTCATTTATCTGCTCCGTATGGTTCGAGGATAAGGTCTTGTGTGATGATGACGCGCACCGGAAAACCCGGGCGCACGGTCAAGGTCGGGGCGATGTTCAACTGGCGATCAACAATCTTCTGCCCTGCATCATTGAAAGTGTTCTGTGCGCCGTTGCGAATGGCGCGTATAAGGCGATCATCGTTATCATCCATCGCCAGTTCGGTACCGACAGAAAGCAAGGTTGACAAGGCTGCGGCTTTGGTGACTGACCACCAGTGATAATCAACCTTGTCCTGCATGCCGGCGAAACCTGCGGCACTGGTCAGCAGCCTGAAGACTGCCAATCTATCCGCTTGGCGCACATACAACAAACTTCAGCCTCGTGATGTTGCGGAAAGTTATGACATTCCACAACCATCAAAAATAAAAATGGCTATCCTGAGCAGATACAAAATGATCAGTATCCTTGTTTCATTCAGGCTTGCCGGACACTGTTCATCAGCATTGCAATAAAGGCATGAAGGATGCTGGTTAAGAGCTGCATTATTGTCAAATAATGGACAGATAATAACGGGCTTAAATGCTGTAACAGCGAAGTTATTACTGAAAAGGCGATTTTCCCGAAGCATATGGAAAAACACGAACTGGAAAAAACGCAAACCCGGTCTGCTGACTTTAATGACAAGGCGTTGTTTTGATAATGTACAAGGCAGTCGCCTGCAAAGGTATTGCTTTTTCACAAGAGGATGGAACCTGATAAACAAACTTGAGTTTGTAATATTTATTGATTATATTTCATACAAATATGGAGAAATGCAATGGCACGCATGGCAACAATGACTGTCCGTCTTGGCGAAACATTAAATGATTATGTTGAAGAACAAACCGGTGAAAATGGCTCGTATGATAATGTCAGCGAGTATATCCGTGATTTGATCCGCAAGGATAAGGAACGTACTGATAAAGCAGCCTTTGGGCGGCTGAAAGCCGAATTGCAGCTTGCTTTTTCCGCGCCGGATACAAGTTACATTTCACTGTCGGCAAGTGACATTATCAAAAGAAACAAAAAATAGGTTGTCGCCGTGTTTTTAGTACAGGAAGCGGCAAGTTTCCGCCTTGACCGGATTTATTGCTACACACGGGACAAATGGGGAGACAAACAGGCTGAAGCTTATATCTCCGGCCTGTTTACAGCTTTTCAGAATATAGCCGAGCAAAAAATTCTGTCACGGCCAATCCCTGCTGAATTTTGTGTGGAAGGATATTTCTGTCGTTATGAACACTATTATATTTATTGGAAAAGACTGGAAAGCGGCAAAATTGGTATTGTAACAGTTCTGCATGAAAAAATGCATCAGATCGGCCGTTTCAAAGATGATTTCGCCGTAGGGTAAAGATGGTGCTTACGCGCTATCTCTCTTGATTTTCCAGACCTTGATGCCCAGTTTGCGAGCCTTGTCGGCAAAGTTTTCCTGCACACCGGAGCCGGGAAAAACGATGCAGCCGGCAGGCATGGTGTCAAGCATCCGGTCATTGCGCTTGAAGGGCGCAGCGCGATGATCTTTATTCCAGTCAGGTGTGTAAGTAATCTGCGTTACATTGCGGCTTTTTGCCCACAGCGATGCGATGTGTTCCGCACCTTTGGGTGAGCCGCCGTGGATCAGCACCATATCAGGATATTTCTGGTGGATGGTGTCAAGTGCGTTCCAGACTGCATTATGGTCATTATAGTCCAGACCGCCGGATAAAGCGGCTTTGGTTCCGGCCGGAATGAAGATTTGCTGCTTGCGCTGTTTCTGGGCGGCCAGAAAGTCGCGGCTGTCAATGACCGCAGCAGTAAGATTGTGATGGTTGACTTTCGAGCCGCTTTTCGGCAGCCCATACACTGCCGGTGTGATATTCGAAGGCTTCATCAAGTCCTGAAAAATCAACCGGATACTTACACGCATCTCACCTGTGTTTATCAAGGCCGGTTTTTATCCAAAGCCGTGTTTCGTCTCTTGATTCCATGTTGTTATATTCGTAAGTTGTTTCCTCAAAATAAACAGAGACGATTTCTGTTTTCCTGTTAACATTGATGGAGATCATCTCTTTCAGATTATTTTCGGGCAGATTGAAGCAGAACTGTACATAAATCTTCAGAAAGTATTTCGGTTATCATGATATGAATGTATATCGTATGTGCATTGATACATATGTTCAGGGAAATATTGATTTGTCTGATAGCGCTGATATGCAGATTGCCAATACATGATTTGTAGTAACGATTTGATCCTGATCGGAAAACATCTATTATAATACTTGACGGCGACAAGCCGACAGATTTAAAATAACAAATCAAATCAGTCCGGTTGGAACCGGGCGTGGAGTATCCGCCACAACCAGGTAAAAACATTGTGGTTTATATTCACGGTGATATGGCCTTCTGTATATAATTAATGGAGGATGCAGCTTCGGGGCAATGTATCCGCATGGGTATCAAATAGTATATCAGGTAATTGTCTGAATAATATTGCAGACAGGACACTCCCGAAATTTTGCAGGTGTTTTGCCTGGTGTGCTGCAAGGGCTGCCTGTTACGTCAGGGTTGAGACAATGGAAAGATGTTCCGGCCTTTATTCCGTTGTCAAAATGAAATTTTTGTAAAATAAAATATATCAATCAGTTTTATGTCATGGAAAGGTAGGAAATGAAAAAAAACATTTTGAGTCTTGCTTTGTCAGCTTTGATAATTCTGAATGGTTTTGCTTATGCCCAGACAGAGGAGGGAAGCAAGCCAGGTGTCCCGTCGCTTCCGAATGGTGCAAATTCACTGACTGAAACTTATGGCAACTGGACTGTAAATTGCGCTGTTCAGAACAATGTTAAAACTTGCAGTATGATGCAGCAGCAGACACGGGATAACCAGAACTGGCTCACAGCGAATATCTCTTTTGATGAAAAAGGGAATTTGTCAGGAGTATTAATCCTGCCATTCGGTGTGCTTAATTCCAAACCGGTAACATTACAGCTTGATGAATCAAAATCGGTTATCCAGGCATCTGTTCGTACCTGTGTGCAAATAGGGTGTATTGTGCCTGTCAGCCTGGATAAAAAATTTGCTACTGCTATGGGCACAGGTAAATCACTGAATGTTATGGCTTTTTCTTCTTCTCCGGATGAGGAGAAGATAGAAAATATGGCAATTTCTTTAACAGGATTTAATAATGCAGTTGAGCGGTTATCGTCTTTGAAGCATTGATTGAAGCCACTGACATTTTTAAATTCGGGTGTATTTCATTGAAGGTTATTCTGGATAGCAGAAGGTTCGTTGTCCAGGGGCGGCGGGCTGACGGGTATTAAAACCGGCTTTTGGGAGATATTTGTTTTACAGGATGGATTTCAGATGCCGTAAAAAACATATTGCACCACATAAATCAGACTGAGTCAGCCGGTCAGGGAAACCGGTCGATGTTTTTGAAAATTTTGAGCAGGAAGTGAACAGACGTAAAACAAAAATAGTCTGACCTTAATTGATTCCGTTTTTGTTTTCGCCGAATTGTTAATTGAAATCAATTACATGCAAGTGGCTGGGGGACCTGGATTCGAACCAAGATTAACGGAGTCAGAGTCCGCTGTTCTACCCTTAAACTATCCCCCAGAATGGGCAATCTTCCATTCCGGATTGTGGTATATCAGAAAGATAATACAGCCACATCGTCCGGGCGCCCTTTTATCATATTTGTCAGGTGATTCAAGATAAAAAATACGTTGAAGCTGCATTAAAATCCGTAAAATCCATATTGTTAAGATTTACTCTTGGTAAATGAGCCTGAGGCTGTTACACTAACAGGTAACAAGGATATTTGGCGTCCGGCATGCAATTTTACCCGGTAAATTGTGTTGCGCTTATAGGATTTGAGAAAATGACTCCATCCGAGATTGGTTCTGATGGGCCAGTACGGGATGTCGCAGGTGGGGATGATGCCCGTCATGCTCGCATATTTCATGAAAGTGATCAGCACGGGGACGTTGTGTCATTGCATGGACAAAGGCACCCGGTGAAACAGAAACAGCGTTCACATCGCCGGGGGGGTGGCTATGGTGCAGGCGGGAAGATATCATCCCTGCGGGAAGAACGGACTGCTGCTCATGTTAAAAACGGACAGGGTAGGTGTTTTCATCCGCATATGCCTGACAAGGCAAAAAAACAGGCTGCTTACGGAGTAGGCTGTTGTAAGGAACAAACTGCTTCCGGGTACAAAGGGAAGCATATTCTTCCGTCATGGATGTCAAAACCAAATCGCCCGAATGGTTTTGCCGGACTTTACGCGGCTCTTGATCTTGGTACCAACAATTGCCGTTTGCTGATTGCCACACCAACCCGACCGGGACATTTCCGCGTTATTGATGCTTTTTCACGTATTGTCCGCCTTGGGGAGGGGATGGAGCGTACAAGGCGACTGAGTGATGACGCCATGAACCGTGCTATTGAAGCACTCAAGGTTTGTCATTCCAAGCTGATTCAGGCTGATATTACTCATCAGTGGCTGATTGCAACCGAAGCTTGCCGTCTGGCAGAGAATGGTGCTGATTTTATTGATCGTGTCCGCTGTGAGACCGGGCTTGATCTGGAAATTGTTGACCGGGAAACAGAGGCCCGCCTGGCTGTTTCAGGATGCGGCACTCTGGTTGAACGCAAGACAGAGGCGATTGTTCTGTTCGATATTGGCGGCGGTTCTTCGGAGATTGCCTTGATTGATATTTCCAAACGTCGTTCACCCCGCCTGGCTGAGCATATTATCGCCTGGACGTCCCTGCCTGTCGGTGTTGTGACATTGGCGGAGCGTTTTGGAGGTGAGGTTGTCACGGAAGATGATTTTGTCCGTATGAAAAACTACGTGCGCAAACTTCTGGACAAGTTTTCCGGTCGATACAAGCTGGATCACCTGGCCAACAGTCCTAATTTTCATTTGCTTGGTACATCGGGAACGGTGACAACCCTTGCCGGTATTTATCTTAATCTTGATCGTTATGATCGCCGCCGTGTCGATGGGATGTGGTTGAAAAGTGCGGATGTGACTCGCATGACGGAAGTGCTTTTGTCATGGGATATGAGTCAGCGGATGGCTAATCCCTGTATTGGCGTGGATCGGGCTGATCTTGTGCTGGCAGGCTGTGCAATTCTTGAAGCGATCCGTTCGGTTTGGCCAGGCTCCAGGTTACGTGTTGCCGATCGGGGCTTGCGTGAAGGCATATTGACGGAACTTATGTCGCGTACCGGTGCCTGGCGCAGGAGTTATTCTGTTTCAGCCCGCCGTGGTAACGGTGGCACGGGCAAGGTATCGGGCAAGTGAAAAAAACAGGCAGCACACCTGCCGGTGGACGGGGCAGGGCCGGCACACGCGAATTGCATATCCGGGTCAAGAAAAAGGCCGGAACTGTCAAGGCTTCTTCGCGGCGCTGGCTGGAGCGGCATCTGAATGATCCTTATGTGCATCAGTCGAGGATTGATGGTTATCGCTCACGTGCTGCATATAAACTGATTGAGATCAATGATCGTTACAAGTTGCTGAAAAAGGGGCAGAAAGTTATCGACCTTGGTGCTGCTCCCGGCGGCTGGAGTCAGGTTGCTGCCCATATTGTCGGCTCAAGCCGTGAAAACCCGTCTGTGATCGGTATTGATTATCTGCATGTTGATCCGCTGCCCGGGGTTATTCTGCTTGAGATGGATTTTCTTGATGACGAAGCACCGCAAAAATTACTGGAAGCACTGGGTGCCAAGCCCGATCTGATCATTTCTGATATGGCGGCACCGACAACCGGGCACAGGCGGACAGATCATCTGCGCACAGCACATTTATGTGAAGTGGCGGCTGATTTTGCAATGTCGGTTTTGAAGCCGGGTGGACACTTCCTGACCAAGACCTTTCAGGGTGGAACTGAAAATGCACTGCTGGCTGTGCTTAAACAAAATTTCAAGTCGGTGCATCATGTAAAGCCGCCTGCTTCCCGGACCGAGTCTGCCGAGCTTTACCTGCTTGCCTGCGATTTCGGGAGATGACCATGCCAGATCATTCCACATTTTGATTATATCAGTCAGATGCTTCTGTTTCTTGATCCTGTTGCATTGTTACGATGTCAGGCACGCTGTTTCGAGAGTATAATGCTGTTCTGTCTGCTTGTGTATAATTATTTTTTAATTAAATTAAATACTGAATTCAGTATATGTTAAATTCAAACATTTTGATTTTTGTTTCATATTCAGAGAAAGGAAATTTTAGATGAAACATCTGTTTGCCCTTATAACGGTTTTTGTCATTCTTGTTCCGGTTTCATCTTCTTTTGCCGGGCTGCAATACCATTCAGCGGCTTATCGTCAGGCAATACCGCAAACACAGGAAAACAAAAGCCCGTCGATGTCATATAAAGCCGACATTATCCCTGTCGGATATGATTACAGGAGAAAACATGCTTATTGTCCGGCTCACAGGATATTTTCCCGTGGACATTACCGTTATTCTCGTGTAGCTCCGCGCTGTTTTCACAAGCATATCCGGCAACATGAAACGCACAGGCGGAAACCCGGACTTGTTCATCCCGGACATCACCGGCGGTAAGATAAATCAAGACGCAGTAATTCGGTAATATGCAGCAGGTATATTCAATACCTGCTGCATGGGCGAATGGCGGTTTACGAGGGCGGGCCTGGCTCTTGAAATCCTGTGATGCCAGATATGGAAAATGTATAAGTTAAGGGAAACTGCGATGAAACTTGGATTCTTGGGAACGGGTGCAATTACGGATGCAGTTATACGCGGCATCTGTACATCAGAACTTGAGGTTGATACGATTGCTGTTTCCCCGCGCAATGCGCAGATAGCCCATAAACTTGCAGCTGATTTTTCCTGTGTGACAGTTGCAAAAGACAATCAGGAGGTGGTTGACTGCTCGGATATGATTTTTGTCGCGCTGCGTGCCCGGATTGCCGAGAAAACCCTGAAATCACTGACTTTCCGGGAGGAGCAGAAAATTGCGACGTTTGTTCCCACAACTACATGTGCCATGCTTTCCGGCTGGATCTGCAATAAAATACCGGTTTTACGGGCAGTTCCTCTTCCTTTTGTGGCTATGCATAAAAGTGTGACGCCCATTTTTCCGGCGGACAGGGATTTGCATGCAGTCTTTTCACGAATTGGCGGTGTTATCGAAGCGGAGAATGAGCACCAGTTCAACCTGTTTATGACCGCAGGTTCCCTTATGGGAGTTTACTTTCGTTTTGCCGGAATATGCAATGACTGGATGCAGGGGCAGGGGCTGACACCGGAACAGTCAACTCTGTATCTGGCCGGGTTGTTTTCAAGCCTTGCCGATAAGGCAGTCAGGCAGAAACCTGTTGATTTCAAGGCGCTTGAGCAGGAATATTCCACAAAAGACGGCACCAATGAGCTGATTGCGCACCTGTTTGAGAAAAAAGGCGGGGAAAAGGCGCTGAGCAGTGCATTGGATGAAGCTTTTGCCCATATATCGGAAGGGTGATATTGAACCGAATTCTACAGAAGCAGCGGCGGGTTTATTCCTGAAACTGGCCGGATCCGGTTGCCTGAACTGTTTTCTGTTCAGGCTTCCTTGCGTTGTGCACGGACATGGGCGGCAAAATCCACATATTGTGTCAACGCTGTAACAAGATGATAAAAAATTGAGGCAGGCACGTTTTTTGAGCAGCACCGGCCATTTTTATCAATCATGTCAACCCATAATCCTTCAGGAGCTGATTCAATATGCCAGCGAAAAAGACGGCCTACGCGTGCCTCGATTTCCGGCTTGAGATCAGGGCCTTCATTGCTGTCAAGCGCTATGGCTGCTTTGATGATTTCCGTCTGTGACCAGCTGCGTGAGTCAAAATCTATTGGCATGCCGTGGCGTGAAACGGAATTGTAGGCAAGGCCTGTTGCACGGTTCAGCCCGTTTGCAACTGCCGAAGCGTAAAGCTTGCGCGCCATACGGACAATGTCGGATTTTACTCCGTGGCGTGCATAGGATACCAGAAGCGATGCCCATTCAAAATGGTGGCCTGGTTCGCAAATATCTCCGGTTTTTCCGGCGGCAGGCTGCCAGTCAGAACTGAAATATTCTCCCAGCGTCCAATTGTCGGAATCAAAAAAGATATGGCAGAAAAGATCAACAATACGGTCAGCCTGCTGGAGATAGCCATTGTCACCGGTCACATCATACCATGTCAGAAATGTCTCCAGCAGATGCATGTGCGGGTTTGAGCGTCGCCACGGGTGGTTATTTGCTGCTGTCTCAAAATAGCCTTTGCCATTTTTATCCGCAAGATAGCTTTCAAGAAATGAAAAAGTTTCCATCGCAAGCGGCAAAGCCTGTTTGTGCCCGGCCTTGTGGGCATGTGCCAGCGCCAGAAGCACAAAGGTCTGGTCATACAGGTCTTCCGTATCATCCTTGACATGGCCATCGGCATCAAATGTTGCAACCCAGCCGCCGCAGAGGGTACGTCCACGTTGTGTGATAAAATCAAGACCGTGGTTGATCAAATCATGAAAAGGGCCATTCCATCCCATTTCTCCGGCAATGGCAAAAGCATAAATCTGACGGGCCATGGTACGCATACGCCGTTCGGATCGAACCGGTATGCCGTTAAAATCAAGCGCTTCATAAAAGCCGCCGCGCTCATCAACCCCGCGTGTGGACCACAGGGGCAGGGTTTCATCAAACAGCCAGTGGTGCACCCGTTCGGCATAAGCTCCCGCGACAGGAACCTGGTCAGGGGCCGGCGTAAATTTTGCCTCAAGCCGGCCGGAACTCTCTAATGCAGCGACAATCTCGCGCACATTCTGGCTTTGTGACACCGGCGCGACAAAAGTTGCATCTGCTGTGGCGACGACAGCCATATTGTTCAGACCGACAGCAGAAAGAAGCCCGCCTTCAGAACGCAGATAACTGCATTCGCAATTAATTGCCACAACGTCCCCGACGATGATATTGCCTGCATTATCGTGGCTGGTTTTGCCTGATTGCGTATCAAGAAGCGATTGCCATGAGCCAAGGTCACTCCAGTGAAAGCGGGCAGGCACCAGTGCAATGTTGCATGCATGTTCCATGATGGCATAATCAACTGAATTGGATGGTACATCCTTGTAAACATCAAAAGGCAGCCATGTTCCCGATATATCGGTGTAGGCTTTATCCAGTGCGGTAATGGTCTTTTGCCATATATCCGGTGCGAAGTTCTGGAAAGCCTGTTTCATCGTTTTTGCAGAAAACAGGAAAATGCCTGAATTCCATAGAAAACAGCTCGACCGGATATAGTGTTCAACAATCTCGGGGCCAGGCTTTTCAACAAACCGCAAAACTTCAAAAACGCCATCTTTTTCCTTGCCGGTTTCGATGTAACCATAGCCGGTTTCCGGCCTGTCGGGCTGGATGCCGAAGCTCACAATCTTTCCCTCGCGGGCAGCTTTCATGCCTGTATATATTGTTGCCCAGAAATCCTCTTCTGTGCTGATTTCATGGTCAGAAGGGACAACAAGCACAAGCGTATCCCCATGTTCACGCAAGGTTAATTCGCTGGCAAGGGCAACGGCGGCCGCAGTATTGCGCCCGACCGGTTCAAAGACAGGGCGGCCGCCGTTAAGCGGCAAGCCGTTAATTTCCTGATGCAGGCGATTGGCATGAACTTCCGAGGCGATGAGATAGATCGGCGGCTTTATATCCTTTGCTGCGTCAAGCCGCCCGACTGTGCGTGCCAGCATGGAGCCATGGCCGGAGAAATCGTGGAATTGTTTTGGGAAATCTTCACGCGACAAGGGCCACAGACGCGAACCGATGCCGCCACTCATCACATAGCTGACAATTTTTTCCGACATTTGCCTCATCCTTAGGTTGAGCGAGTTGCAAAACCTGTCTTACCTGTCGAAAGCATTTTAATAGCATTTCACTATATAATAAAGATGTTCGGCATGGTAGTGATGCGGTGCAAACAATAAATCGACCGGATGTGGTATTTTTATAAAATACTGTATCTTTGTAACGATGCTGATCCCGTATCGCTTTTTATTTGCTGCTACAGGTATGACACATGGAGAGCCGGCGACGGCATAACCATAGTTAATCTGCCTGATTTTCATGGAATATTTCTTCGCGTATGGATATCAATTGCACATAAGCTTTGCAGCAAGGCAGCCCGCAACAGGACGTATAATTATGGGGTACGAAAGGTGCAGCGGAAAGTATCACTTTCGCACCTGTACAAAGCCTTTTCCGTGATCACCTGGTTTTTCGAGGTCAATGGCAGACAGGCCAGAAAATACAGGCACAATGCTGCAATGGAATATACGCATAATATTACATCAGATGGCAGCAATGAAACGTGGCCCGGAAATTATACTGTTAATTACAGGATCAAGACATAAATTAATTCGTGTTTTTAAATAAAAAACTCCTCAAGCCTATAAACATATCAGGATAAAATATAACATTTGCGCTTTTTCGATCCGGGGATGTATGCACTATTATATTTTATACCGGCACACGGTTGGCCAATGCGCTGTTGAGCGAGATTTTAAAGTTTGTTTCTGCCCCTCAGGTTCCTCCTGCCGACACTGTACCTTCCGGTCTTGTCGGGCTGTTTGCTATACACAGGCCGTCTTCCGGGCGGCTTGCCTGCAACGGGCGGGAATCTTCCGCAAAGAAGATTATGCCGCCTTGTTTACTGCTATCGAAGCATTATGGAAAGATTATAACGCGGAGACAGCCTTTAAATCTTCCTGATTGTCACGGTATTTTCTTGCGGGGACAGGATACCGTAAAGGAAATTGATACAAACAGGCAATTCACGGCCTGTCAGGAAGATGTACTTGAAAGTCATAATCGTGGTGGGATGAGGGCATAACGGGGATGACCTTCATGCATATATGTCAGGCCGTTTTGAGCATCTGGCTCTCAAGGTCAATGACAGATAAATGTTGTATGACAGAGCAGAAAATACAAGTACACTGGCAGAACCATCAGCAGAATATTCCAGCCGATGAAGGCAATGAAAGCCGCCCGGTAAATCAGACTGTTATTTACGGGATTAAAACATGGATTAAGCCATACTTTTTAATAAAAGTTGAATTTATGCCCGGTAATTACCGCCAGGAAAATTGGTAAAAAACAACTTGCGGGAAAATGCCACGGGCGATATAAACCGCATACAGCGGGTTACGGAGTGTAGCGCAGCCTGGTAGCGCACCTCGTTCGGGACGAGGGGGCCGGAGGTTCAAATCCTCTCACTCCGACCAATAAAATCAATGACTTATATATCGTACATTGTCATGTGCACCGATACGTTTGCCGTTTGTCCCGGGAAAAGGAAGCCAGCCGCAAAAGAATAAAACACTGAACGGGGAGGGAAATATTTTATCCCCTTCTTTAATCCTTCAGGTGTTTTTTGAGGGCCTTGACAGCCATTTCCAGAATGGTGATGCCGACCGCGCCACACAGGAAACCGGCAAGCCCTGTCACCTTTTCCGGTGTCAGACCGGTTACGGCTGAAACAGGGGCAAGGCGCTCCATAGCCCGAAGGATAGCTGTAGAAACGGTGTCTGTTGCGTACAGTGCGCATAGTGCCTCCGGCCAGCCATTCCATGCTGCGCTGTGCACGGGTTTTATCCGGGCCGTTAACCTGCCGGACAAATGTACCCGCGGCCCCGGCCAGAGCAACCCGCATACCGGCAAGCACAGCAGCAAACCAGTCAGGCGGGATATTTCTGTCGGTCATTTCCAGCAGCCCTGTCTGTGTCCGAAGCGGTCAGTGGCGACA
>Ga0153940_1000977_pt1 | contig 13454 bp, 11 predicted proteins | sample TSNJ024MetaG_FD_104736 | JGI IMG/M metagenome (GOLD analysis project Ga0153940, IMG submission 104736) | Attine ant fungus gardens microbial communities from New Jersey, USA - TSNJ024 MetaG | ecosystem: Host-associated > Fungi > Mycelium > Unclassified | place: USA: New Jersey, Brendan T. Byrne...
AAACCAACCGCGTGTTATTTAGTGGCAAAGATAAAACCATTGGGGAATGCCCACAAGATGTACAAACCCGAACGCTTACGATTTATCACTATGGAACGTATAACTGAAAGTGAGCTTGCAGGCACCGGGGAGAAAGCCGGGATCATTGAAAAATATTTCTCCTTATCCCAGGAGAATACGACTTGCCTGCAAGACATGAGCCTGGGCGCCGGTGAAATGAAAATCGGAGATAAAATACTCTGTTTGCATACGCTTTCCGATACGGATGACCTTCCGGGAAGTGTAGCCACTGATATTCGTTATGAGCGTTTATCCACCGACAGGTCGGACTGCCGCCTTTCTTTTGCAGCGCCCGTGGGGATACTGCTGACCTGTAACCATATTTACAATCAATACATTTTTATTGACGATTCAGCCGAGAACCTGAAACGCTTTGAAAAGAATGCCAGGAACATGCACTCATTGTCGAGGTACAGCAGAAGCAACCAGATCAATAAAGAATGGGCAGAAGAGTACCTGAATGAAGCCCACAGCTATGGGCTGACCTCGGTACGCTGCCATTGCAATGTGATTGCCTGGTCGGAAAGCCCCGAACAGATGAAGCACATCAAAAATGACGTGGGCAGCCAGTTGGCCTTAATGGAATGCAAACCCCGCCATAATACGGTGGATACTCCGGCTTTATATTGGGCGGGCATTCCGGGCAATGCAGGCGACTTCCCTTCCGAAGAGTCATTCTATACATTCCTGGAACAGGCATTGTGCTTTTTCTGCGAAGAAACCAATTACCGCGATTCCCTGTCTCCTTTCGGGATCAAAATGGTCGACCGGGTAACGGGAAGACCCCTGCACCTGGATATTTCCGATTTACCCATGAAGAAGGGAGTTATTACCAACCGTAATAAATTTATCCTCGGGCCATCGGGTAGCGGCAAGTCTTTCTTTACCAACCATATGGTCAGGCAGTACTACGAGCAAAACACACATGTCGTACTGGTGGATACGGGGAATTCCTATCAGGGGTTATGCGAGTTGATTAACCGGAAAACAGGCGGAGAGGATGGCATTTATTTTACGTATACGGAAGATAATCCCATTGCTTTCAATCCTTTTTATACCCAGGATGGCGTTTTCGACATCGAAAAAAGAGAATCGATCAAGACCTTGATTTTTACTCTCTGGAAGCAGGAACACGAAAAAGCCTCGGGAGCGGAAAGTGTAGCATTATCCAATGCCGTAAGCAAGTTTATAGAGCGTATAAGAGAGGACCAAACCATCGTACCGTGTTTTAACTCGTTTTACGAATTCGTAAAAAATGACTACCAAAACATCCTCAAAGAGCAGGAAGTCAGGGAGAAGGATTTCGACATTGCCAATTTCCTGTTTGTGCTGGCTCCATTTTACAGGGGCGGTGAATATGATTACCTGCTCAACTCGGATAAAGAGCTCGACCTGCTGGGTAAACGCTTTATCGTTTTTGAAATCGATACCATAAAAGATAACCCCGTCCTTTTCCCGGTGGTGACAATCATCATCATGGAGCTGTTTATCAATAAGATGAGACGGTTAAAAGGTATCCGGAAAATGCTGCTTCTGGAAGAGGCCTGGAAGGCTATCGCCAAAGACAGCATGGCCAATTACCTGAAATACATGTTTAAAACCGTCAGGAAATATTTCGGGGAAGCCATTGTCGTTACACAGGAGGTAGATGACATCGTTCACTCGCACATAGTCAAGGAGGCTATTATCACCAACTCGGATTGCAAAATACTTCTCGACCAGCGTAAATACATCAATAAGTTCGATGCCATCCAGCAGATGCTGGGCCTTACCGATAAAGAAAAAGCACAGATACTCTCCATCAATATGGATAATAACCCGAACCGCAGGTACAAGGAAGTATGGATCGGCTTAGGGGGCGTGCAATCGGCCGTATATGCCACAGAAGTCAGTGTGGAAGAATATCTGACCTATACAACCGAGGAAACTGAAAAGCTCGAATTATTCCGGCTATCCGAAAAGCTTGGAGGGGATTTGGAACTGGCGGTGAAACAATTAGCAGAAAGCAAGCGGGATGGTTAATTAACCCTGTAGAAAACCCACTTCAGCAGGGGTGGACCGGCTGCTGTGAAAATTCTCCGGCCCAGGCTTTGAATGACAGGTTATTAATTGCCGGACAGGGTGCATATACCGGGAGTGATAACCGATTGTAAAATTTTAAAACAAAAGGATATGTTTAATTCAAATAAAAACAAAATCAGTAACGAGGAACTGTATAAGATCGTTTGCAATCATACTGATATTTTAAAAGATTTAGTCAAGGTAACCGGTTCCCTGAATAAAAGGGTATACCGCAGTGAGCGAATATATTCAGAAATAATTAAAAATCTCGATTTTAAAAATGCAGCGGATGCCTTGGAGTTTTTAAAAGTTATCAGAAATTATTTCGGTTTGGAAACTGAAGGTATTACGGATGTAAAAACCGGCCGCCAAACGGATAATGACCTGCAGATGGATGCGTTATGCGGCTTATGGAGGGCAACTTCACAAAATCAGGGCACGGCCGTTTTGATATCCAAACTCCCTGAGGGCCGCTATGTGTTTACAGTCACATATTACAAGCGGGACGGACTCAGGTACTGCTCGGCGTATATTATCGGGAATATACTGGAGGAGCCCCCCACATATATAGACCTGGACGGGGAGGAAATGATGATCCATTACGATAGGATGACCCCGGATAACCCGGAGGCTATATTATTCAACAGGAGGCTATATTTCAGGGATTCGAATCTCTAACTCACAAACCACAGGTTTCAATTTATCAGACAAAAAATATGAAAAGCAATGTATTAAAATACATCCTGTGCTCCATCGTTGTTTTGCTTCCCGCCGCCGGACGCGCCCAGTTCTATTCGCTGGGCACGAATATTCCGGCACTTGGAACGGCAACCATTAATGCGGAGTTAAGTATGGCACTCGACCGCAAGTGGTCGCTACACCTGCCTGTGTACTACAACCCTTTTGTATTCAGGGATAACAGGAAGCTGCAAAACTTCACGGTAATGCCGGGAGTACGTTACTGGCTGCTGGAATCTTATCTGAACAGTTTTATCGGAACAAACGCCATCGGTTCAAAGTACCATATCACATGGAAGGACAGCCGCTATGAAGGAAAGGCTTACGGCATGGGAATTAGTTTGGGATATGCGTGGCTCTTGTCGCCACGCTGGAATCTGGAAATAGAAGGGGGCATCGGGCTTGTTTGGGCAGACTATACCCAGTATGAGTGTCAGGAGTGCGGACGGCAAAAGGGAGAATACTCTCGCTGGGTAGCCGTACCGAACAAGCTCGCCCTTTCATTAATCTATCTATTTTAAATGACTATGACTATGATTATGATTATGAGAATAGTTACATATCCGTTTGCCTGTCTGTTTTGGGCTTTGATGATATCCATTATTTGCCTGATATCTTCCTGCGGAACACAAAAGCCGGATCATCAGGCACGCGCCAATATACATTTGCCGGTACAGCCTGTGGAGGAAACCAAGGATAAGGTTCGGGATAAGAAGCTGTCTTCGGTCATTGACATGAAAGACCGGCACGGAAATGTGACCACCTATGTACAGACAGAGTGGGATAAAGACGGGAACGCTCAGTTATCGGTACAGCTAAAGGAAGTAACCGTAACAGCAAAAATGAAAAATGTGCCTGAACGCTTTGGAAAAGTGGATGTGGATTTTATTGTCTCGGTTCCCGAAGAGCTTATCAACAGCAAATGGCAACTGAACCTGACTCCGCACCTGATTAAAGCAGACCAAATCTCGGACTTTGAAGACCTTGTAATTTCAGGAGATGATTTTAGAAAGTTGCAGCAGAAGCAATATGCTGAGTATGATAAATACCTTTCAAAGATTATACCTGACAGCCTGTTCGATGAATACTTTGTCAAAACAGGAGCTTTTCACCGGTATATTGCCAATTACAATACATCGGAACTTGGAAGGGTTCGCAAGGATTCACTCGATCATGCCGGATATTCAAAGTATAAAGCCCGGCTGAACAAGCGTTACGAATTCTTTAACAGGAAAATGTACCGCAACAGGAATTGGCTTAAAAAGCAAATGGGCTTTTTGGGTATAAAAGAGCGTTACGAATATTTCGGGCAGGATACGATGCATATAGCTTCTGTCTACAGTAAGCGATACAACCGGATCGTAAACCTGCTGCCGATGTTCCATCTCCTGCGTGAATTTTCTCCGGAGTATGTATTGTGGAAATACCGTAAGGATAAATATTCTATTGGATTTACGGGCGATTACAAGCCTGTAACGGCTGCCGATTCGATATTCTTAAAGAAACGATTTTTGAAAGACAGGCAGATCGCTAAAAACAAAAGCCTGATCGACAACAAGCATATTGCTTTTGCCGAAATGGTAAAGTTCCCGAAAAACGAAAGGGCGAGGCTCGATACGGTGATTTATAACAAAGGCAAGTTCGAGTATTATTACAGGCAGCAGGTGATGGCAGACGAGGACAGCCGCCGAATGAAAATCTATATGGACGGCTATGCACAGTCCATTTCCGGGGATAGCCACTTATTACCTCATTCCGATACGCTGGACTATGTAGTTTCTTCAATGATACAGTTTCTGGATACCACTCCCCGCTATATGCGCAAGATTATCGAACGCAAAGCCATGTCTACACTTCGGGCGAATGTCACTTTCAAGACAGGAAAATACGATATGGAAATTGAGCTGGGGGATAACCGCACGGAGCTGGAAAAGGTGCAGGATATGCTGGATAAACTGACGGGTACAGGCGAGTTTGTAATGGATAGTATTTCATTGATTGCCGGCTGTTCGCCGGAGGGTAGTTTCCGCTCCAATATGCTTTTGTCAAAAAAGCGCGCTGAATCTATCGGTAAGTATCTCAGTGGTGAACTTTCAGGAATTGAAGGGATAGATAAAATGTTGAAACCTTACCCGAAAGGAGAAGACTGGCAGGGCTTATCAAAACTCGTTACGGATTCTTTGGATAGTGTAAATAAGCCGTTTATCCTCGAATTGATTGCATCAGATATTGATCCCGACAAAAAGGAGCTGGATATCCGTTCGAAATATCCTGCCGATTACAAGTATATCCGCGAAAAGCTCTATCCGCATCTGCGGGCTGTCGATTTTACATTTCATGTGCATCGTAAAGGAATGGTAAAAGATACCATCCATACCACGGAACCTGATACGGTGTACGCAAGGAGTATGGAGCTGATGAATAAACAGCTCCGGATTTTTGCCATCGTTTTTCTCTGCCTGTGTGCACTCATAACCGTTTACTCGGTTTACAGCGCATTTGACTTCGCAGAAAAACAGAGGCAGAAAATCTATGTCCTCGATGGCGGAAAATCGCTTATGCTGGCCCTTTCGCAGGACTTGTCCCAGAACCGCCCCGTAGAAGCGCGGGAACATGTAACCAGGTTCCATGAATTGCTGTTTTCCCTCGCGCCCGAAAAAAGCGCGATCGAAAGCAATATCAAACGTGCTTTGGCCCTCTCTGATAAAAGCGCTTACAACTATTACCGTGACCTGTCCGAGAAAGGGTATTACAACCGCCTGATAAGCGGGAACATTATCCAGAATATCCGGATAGACAGCCTTGTATGCGACTTCAACTCCTATCCTTACAATGTTACGGCCTATGCAAAACAGATGATTATCCGTGAGAGTAACATCACCGAGCGAAGCCTGGTCACATATTGCAGGTTACTGAACTCGGCGCGTTCGGACCAAAACCCGCAGGGCTTCCTTATCGAAGGATTTGAAGTGAAGGAAAATAAAGATATCCGCACCATACAAAGATAACCCCGAATGAAAGAAATCATGGAAATAAGGGATGCGATACAGGATAAGATAAAAGGTCTATGCGGGGAAATAACACCCGGTAAAAGATTAGTATTTTTCCTGACAGTAATCCTTGCCTTTGCCGCCGTAAATCTCTATATAACATTCAGCTCGATATACAACCTGGGAAAAAAGAGCGCCCAAAGCGGTGTAATAAAAACAGGACATATCAAAACGCTGAATCCGGAACAACCCGGGGTTGGCCCGCAACCGGGAAACGAAACTACGGATAATGAGGAAAAATGAAAAGCCTTGTTCCCGGCGCAGGAATCAGGCCGGGGACAGGCCGGTAGTATTAATTCAAAAAAATCACACTTATGAAATATACTGATGAAGAAATTACTAAGAAAAGGACAGGTGTAATTATCATACTGCTGACAATGTGCTTACTGGCACAAATCCTGATGATATGCCGCATTTACGGTGTGGACAGGTATGACCGGAAGAAACCCGGACAGGGGCGGTTATACCAAAAATTCAGGAGGCAGCATGAAAACCTTATCGATGAAACCGCTTCGGTTGAAAAGGCCCTTCCCCCGGTATTACATCCCGATACGGGAGCCATGACCACAGGAGGCCTCTCTTGTGGCAGAATTATAAATATTAAAAACCAATTATTGAAATATTATGAGTGCACAGCCAGGCAATTTAAAAAAGAGCGGGGAGCTTAAGAAATACATCATTTTCTCCATCATGTTTCTGGCATTTGCCGGCTGCATGTGGCTCATATTTGCCCCCTCCGGCAAGGAGAAAGAAAAGAAAATGCAGGGTTCCGGGTTCAATGATGAGATACCCGCTGCCTCCAATGAGGAAATATACGGCGATAAAAGGGATGCGTATGAACAGGATAAAATGAAATCCAGGAAAGAGGATAATATGCTCGCCCTGGACGGATATTCCTCCATGCTGGCTAACAAGCAGCAGGAAGCCCGGGAGGTAGACCTGTCAGAAGATTACTCAGGCGGTAAACCCGCTTGGTCAGTTGATAAGCAATCATCCATACACAACTCGGTATCTTCTTACCGGGATATAAACCGGACGCTCGGCAGTTTTTATACCCGCCCTGAAGAGGATCCTGAAAAGGCGGAGATGAAAAAGAAACTGGAGGAACTGGAGGCAAGGCTCAATGAAAAGGAAAATAAACAGTCCGTTATCGACGAGCAGGTTGCCCTGATGGAAAAATCCTACCAGTTAGCGGCAAAGTATATGCCTCAGAACGGTACGGACGTGCAATATGCCGCTTCACCGGCAACGGGATTAAGCGCAGGGGAGATGAAGAATAAGATTGTAAAATCACCTGCAAGGAACTCCGGGGATAAGGTGGGCGTATCGGCAGTAGAACAGGTAAAGGACAGGACTGTTTCTTCCCTGAGGCAAACCTTGAGTGACGACGAGTTGCTGTACCGGTATGACCGCCCGCGCAACGTGGGGTTTAATTCCCTGGATAAAAGGGAAGAGGAAGTCCGGAGAAATACCATCAAAGCCTGTGTGCATGAGGACCAGACCATTATGGACGGGCAAAGTGTTTTCCTGCGGTTATTGGAACCCGTACAGGTGGAGAATAGCGTTGTCCCTAAAAATACCATATTGACAGGGCAGGCAAAACTGCAGGGTGAAAGGCTCAACATCTCCGTGAGCTCCATCGAGTGTGAAGGCGCTATTTTCCCGGTGCAGCTGACGATCTATGATCCGGACGGTACAAAAGGGATATATGTGCCGGGCTCGATGGAACTCGATGCCCTCAAAGAGATTGCGGCAAGCGCGGGTAACAGCGTGGGAACAAGTTTTACGATGACACAAAGCGCCTCGGAACAAATCACCTCGGACCTGACCAAAGGGCTTATCCAGGGAGTATCCCAGTATTTTACAAAGAAAATCAGGGCTGTTAAAATTAACCTCAAGGCCGGGCACAACCTGTTGCTGGCACCGGATATACTATAACAAAAACCATTTGAAAATTTAAAAAGAAAGTTTTATGAAAAAAATTATTATCGCATTTTTAGCTTTAGCATGCTCTTTGAGCGGGTTTGCACAGCAGGGTACCGGGAACCGGCCAAACGGTACTCTTCCCGCAGGGGAACAGGGCGCGGGATATCATCCTTCTTCGGGAGACCTCTATTACGGCCTGACACGAAAAGTCATGTTTGACCGGATGATCCCTCCCTATGGCATCGAAGTGACTTTTGATAAAACGGTGCATATTATTTTCCCGGCGGCCATTACTTATGTCGATCTGGGCTCCTCCAACCTGGTAGCCGGTAAAGCCGACGGGGTAAACAATGTGTTGCGCCTGAAAGCCGCCGTCAGGGATTTCCAGGCTGAAACCAATTTCTCGGTCATTACCGATGAAGGAAGCTTTTATTCGTTTAATGCCAAATATGCCGACGAGCCGCAAAAGCTGAACATTGAGATGAAGGATTTTACGCATGACGGGGAAGCTGTGAACAGGCCTAATAATTCACTGGATATCTATCTGGCTGAATTGGGTAAGGAATCACCCAAACTGGTCAGGCTGATTATGAAGTCCGTCTATGATAACGACAAACGGTTGTTCAAGCATATCGGAAGTAAAAGGTTCGGCATGCAGTTCTTACTCAAGGGAATCTATACGTATGATAACTTCCTGTATTTACATACCCAGATCAAGAATACCACCAATGTGCCTTACGACATTGATTTTATCCGATTGAAAATTGTAGATAAGAAGATGGCCAAACGCACTGCTGTCCAGGAAACAATTGTCGTTCCGGTAAGGGCGCACAATTATGTAACGCGGGTAAACGGGAATACCACCGAGCGGACCGTTTTTGCCATCGAAAAGATTACAATCCCTAACGGGAAACAACTTGTGGTGGATGTCTATGAGCAAAACGGAGGGCGCCATCAGTCATTTGTAATCCAGAATGAGGATCTGATAAGGGCTGAAAGGATCAACCAGCTAAAGGTAAGGTAAGATGAAGATCATACTTATTATATTGTGCCTTGTCCTGGCAGGACAGGCGCATGCGCAGCGTTACCTGCCCGGACAGAAGGGAGTACAGGTTACCGCGGGGGCGGTCGACGGGTTCAGGCTCTCTAAAGGGGATAAACAGGCATTCAGCGCCGGGGCCGGGATGGCAACCTATACAAAAAGCGGGAACCGGTGGGTATTGGCAGGGGAATACCTGCAAAAGCAGAACCGGTACAAGGATATGCTGATTCCTGTGTCACAGTTTACGGGTGAGGGCGGGTATTACCTGAATTTCTTATCCGATAAAAGCAAAACGTTTTTCCTATCATTAGGGGCTTCTCTCTTGGCAGGATATGAAACCATAAACAGGGGCAAGGAACTGCTGGAGGACGGCGCTACAATAGAAAACAGGGATAGCTTCCTCTATGGCGGGGCTGTAGCCTTTGAAATCGAAACCTTTATCACCGACAGGACGGTCCTGCTCATCAATGCAAGGGAGCGTTACCTGCCCTCTTCTGATTTCAATGCCTTTCACTTCCAGCTAAGTGTGGGCGTAAAATTTATTATTAACTAAGGCCGCCGGCCTTTTGTAAACCATTAAAATAAATATGAAAAAATTCGCATGTTACCTCTTATACACGCTATTGCTTGCGGCAATAGCATGTGCCTGTAGCGATAATCTTGATATTAAGCAGTCTTATGAATTCAAAGTTACTCACCTGCCGGTACCCCAAAAACTGAAGAAAGGGGAAACCGTTGAGATCAGGTTTGAGCTGGAACGCTCAGGAAGGTATGAAAATACCAAATACTTTTTTCGCTATTTCCAGTTTCAAGGAGACGGACGGCTGGCAATGGACGACGGAACCGTATTCCTGCCCAATGACTACTACGATCTGGAGCGTGAAACGTTCCGCATGTACTACACTTCTCTTTCGGAAGAACGGCAGGAATTTGAGATTTACTGGTTCGATAATATGGGCAACGCCGGTGTTTCAGGTTTTTCATTTAACAATGACAGCAGCGAAGGGCAATAATCATGATGACAATAATGCTTGTCCCTTACATTCTTAAATTGGATACCGCTGATTTACCCATTATCGCAGGCCACTGCCGATGAGGAATTATGGAGTGAAGAGGCTCAATAATGAATAAATATATCCTGGTGGGGTTACCCATCAGGATATTTAATGAATACCTGAACCAATGTAAAGCAATATGGTGAGCCTTTTCCCGGTAAAATCAACAAGTGGGAATTATTTAAAAACAAGAAAATAAATATTTTATATAATATGATTTATATATAAAAAAGGATTACTTTTATGAAAAAGAATATAATCTATGAATATAAACACAATAAAACTACTTTATTATTAAATATCTGTTATATATAAAAAACTTTTTTGTATAGAAAGGCTGGCCACCTCTATTGTATAAAAAGGCAAATTTATTTAAGTTTTGAGAGTCGATAAATACTATGCAGGCACTATTATCCACGAAAATTTACCCGGCAAAAGAACATTGTTAAAAAGAGCCGTCGGAATGCCTCTCAAGCATTCTTACGGCTCTTACAGGGAATTACCTGGTTTTGAGTATGTATAATATAATTAATAATATGGCCGAAAAGGAGGCATTCGGGGTTTGGCTTCTGCACGAAAGCCATGACCTGTTTATGAGCGGCTGCAGGTTCCAAGGCGGCAATGTGTCCCGGCACGCATAAACCTCGGAAACGGTTTTTAAGGCGGAGCAATCCGCTTTTATTGTCTGTCTGCTGCTATTTTCTGCAAAAACAATCAACCAGGTGATCATTTACGAAACCGGCTGCTTGTAAATAAGCATAACAAATAGTAGAGCCGAAGAACTTAAAGCCTCTCTTTTTCATATCCTTACTCATTGCATCAGATTGGGGAGAAGAAACAGGGGCTTCTTTTAAAGATTTCAGATTGTTCACTATGGGTTGCTTGTTCGGGAAAAACGAGAGTGTATAGTCGTAAAAACTGCCGAATTCTTTTTGTATAGCCATAAACAGCTTCGCATTATTGATTGTGGATTTGATTTTCAGGCGGTTTTTCACTATCCCGTCAAATTTCATCAGCCGGTCAATATCCGCATCGGTCATTTGCGATACTTTTTCCACATCAAAGTCGTGAAATGCCTGATGGTAGCCTTCACGTTTCCTCAGAACGGTTATCCAGCTTAATCCTGACTGTGCGCCTTCCAGTATCAAAAACTCAAACAGAATTTTATCATCGGTGACAAGTTTACCCCATTCTTCATCGTGGTATTTTACATATAGTTCATCTGTTCCACACCATCCGCAGCGTTCGTTTATTATATCTTCCATGTGCATAAACTTTATTCTCCAAAGATAGTCTTTCTAAACGATAATAATAATCCGCCATAGAAATAGAATAATGGGGAACGACAAGATGGCACTGGGGTGAGGATAAACAACTGGCATAAATAGATTACCTCAAAAAAGAACGGAAAAAAGCTATCTAGCAAACAGAATTATTTGTGCAAAAGTTGTTTTCGTCAGTTTATAGGTGACCATGCTTTAAGTTATAAAGGTTGGCATCCAGGGTTGATACATAAAATCCTTTTCATGTTTGTTCGCAGGGCCAGCATAAGGAATGTTGCTATAATAGAAAGCATTAGTATAAATAAAGTGCTGTCTGTATTGGTGAATTCCAATTATGTGTCAACCCCTCAAAGGAGACATTATGACCGGTTAGAGATCGATGAGTTTTGGACTTATGTGGGAAGCAAGCAAAATAAGATATGGCTTATTTATGCTTACCACAGGATATAGGTAAAATTGTGACCTATGTGTGGGAAAAGCGTAATTTAAAGACGGTCAAAGCATTAAGGGTAAATTCTTTGCATTTAGAGTTGATAGTGTCTGCACCGAAAATTGGGAGAGTTTGCTGTCCGCTTTTAAGGGAGGCAATCATCTTGTAAGGAAAGAATATACCGTTGGAATAGAAGGAAAGAACTGCCGCATAAGACATCGTGTGAGGAGAGCCTTCAGAAAAACATGCTGCTTTTCTAAGAAATTGATAAACCATTTCAAAGCTTTCGACCTGGCATTCTTTTACATCAATTATGGATTTGTATGATAAAGTATACTTTTTAACACCTCCATTGAGGATATGAAAATCCTATCGAGCCGTATTGAGAACAAAGATGAGTTGCCCAAAGATGATATCCCCGAATTCACAAACAATCAATCCTATCTTGACAAAGAAGTGGGAAGGGTGGTTTATATTGAGAAGGGTAAAGGATATAGTAGCAGAAAAAAATAGGGTTATTATTAAAAAATCAGAGAAATAAACAAATTTCTCTGATTTTTTAATATATTAGAAGATTCAAATATCCTCTTTTATAGGTAAATAATCTTTGGGGATTTTAAGCCCTTTCCTAAAATTCTCGATATTAGAATAATTATGGTATTTATCATATAAAAGTTTTATAACAAAAAGATTAACAAGGGTAAATATGATAGACGAAATTATCGCTACTATTTTATTCTGAAACAGGGTATCTAATCTATTGCTTGTTTCTGCAAAATCGCCATTACAGATTATTAAAATCCAAATTATGCCCACGATAAGCAAGAATACACAAATGCCAAACCAAATCCAAGTTTTTCGTCTCCATTTCTTTAACTCTTTTTCAATAAATGTATCTTTTTGTTCTTCTCTTTTTTCATTTTCCGCCCTAATTTGCAGAAGTTTGAGTTTTTGTATCTCTTTTTTCTGTTCTTCTATTATATTATTAGATGTTTCTATTTCCCGCTTTTTTTGTAAATTCACTCTTTCAGTTACTTTGTTTTTATGCTTTTCTAATTCGTCAACCTTTAATGATAATTTCTTGAATAGTTCGTCAAAGCTTGCAGCCCGTTCGTTTTCTATGGCTTCTTGCTTTCTTGCTTCTTCCTTAATCCTTTCGGCAAATTTAACGGAGTCTTTTTTCGCTAATTCATTTAATGATTCTATGTTTTGAATCTGCTTCTTTGTGATGCGAGTAGATAAAAGCAATACATCTTTATCTGTAAAATCTATGCCCTTATATTTTTGAATATTTTCATCAAGTTCCTTTATTACACGTGCTTTTGGTAAAGAATCATTTAGTGTAAAAGCAACCAATGAGGTTAAGCCAATATCAACTAACTCATTGTTTGCCAGTTCCATATTAATACTCGGACTGCTCAACCATAAAATATTTAGTAGGTCATCGGCTTTTATTACTTCTGGTTGAAATTGATTCTGGGTTGAATTGAGAAGGGCATCAATACTCTCCCTGTCAGAATCGTGAGAAATTGAATTGTTTACGAACCAACTATTAACTTTTTCAAATTCTTTGATGTTTTTACCTCTGGTATCTTTCACATAAATAATTGCCATAGCATCGTGAATCGCCGCCTTCTCAGAATTTCTATAAGGTTTCAGGAGAGAGTATTCCCGACTGTATCTGGCTTTATTTTTCAAGTTCGCTAGTTAAAACTATGTACTTTAGTACAAGGCTTTAGCTTCTATAAATGTTTTAAATTTTATCTTTGTAACGTTTATGGAAAATCGTCTCAGTCCACATAATCTCAA
>Ga0153940_1000982_pt1 | contig 13436 bp, 4 predicted proteins | sample TSNJ024MetaG_FD_104736 | JGI IMG/M metagenome (GOLD analysis project Ga0153940, IMG submission 104736) | Attine ant fungus gardens microbial communities from New Jersey, USA - TSNJ024 MetaG | ecosystem: Host-associated > Fungi > Mycelium > Unclassified | place: USA: New Jersey, Brendan T. Byrne...
TGTCGCCTGTCAGTTCGGTAAGGATATCGTATCTGTTCTCGTAGAAGTAGTCGAATGAAAGTCTCAGCCGTTGTTTCAGGAAATTAGCATCCAGCCCGATATTTAATTTCTGGGCTTTTTCCCAGGTCAAAACTCTGTTGGCTAAAGCACCTTCTCTCCATCCGCCCGGATTTGTGTTGAAGCCTCCTTCCCCGAAGTTGTAGCCTTCACCACCTTCGAAAAATTGCAGATAACCGAATCGTCCTCCCGGAAGTTTGTCACTACCTACCAAACCGTATGAACCTCTGATCTTTAAGAAATCCATCCACGATTTTGTACTATTCATGAATGATTCATTGGAGATTACCCATCCCACAGAACCGGCAGGGAAGAATCCGTAACGTTTTTCTTTTGCAAAGTTTTCGGAACCGTTATACCCGAAGTTGAATTCCGCAAAATAACGGTCTGAGAAATTATATGTAAACTGTCCGGTCAAGCCTTGATATCTGTGATCGGGACGAACTTTATCACCATCATATTGACCTTCTGTGGAGCGGTTGAACAGAAACATTCCGGTCACATTATGATTCTGTGCAAATGAGTTCTGATACATTAATTTTGCCTGATAGTATGTCCTGTTGGAAGGGTTGCTTTGAGTGAAGTTATTACCTACCGTCTGGTCTGTATTGTATTTATTACCGGTAGAATATGTTCCTTGGTAATGGCCGGGAGTCCTGTAAATGTCAATACCATCTGTAGGCTTGAATGTGGCGTAAGAAGGGTATTGGCGGTATCCTTCGCTATAAGTATTAACCTCCCTCCTTGTCCATTGTTCTTCACGGGCATCATAAGAGAAGGTTCCTTCGATTTTTAATCCTTTTGTAATGAAGTCCAGATCGTATCCCATAGAGAAGCTACCTTCCAGATATGTGAACTTTTGGGTGTGGTAGCCCGAACGGGATAATTCCCCTAATAGGTTGAAACGATAAATCTGGTCTCCGAACAGCATCCCCTTAGGATTGTTGACGAAATAACTTTGATTCGCCGGATTATCATTTTGTTCCAGAACAATCGGCAGGTAAGGAGGCTGCGTCATTGCAATATTTACCAGACGGCTGGCCGCCGAACCAATATTTGTACGGTCTGTTATTCGTGCGCCCAAGTCCAGTTTCACCCAGAACTTATCAGTAATATCTACATCTATATTCGAACGGAAATTATATTTTTTGAAATTGGGAGATGTGTCATAATCGGATAAGTCGACATGGTCGTAATTGGTTCCCTGATTCATATGTCCGGCCATAACAAAGTATCTGACCTTATCTGTACCGCCGCGAACCGACAGGTTATAGTCTTGCTGGGCGGCAGATTTGAACATATAATCGAAATAGTCCCAGTTGTATCCCAAGCCATCTGAATTATCACCTTTGGCCATTCTGAAATTGGCAATAGCTTCGTCAGTGAACGGATATTTAAAGTTTTCCAGGGTTCCGTTCATCATGGCGTCATTTCGCGATGCTTCGTTATATAGAGTCGCATAATCGGCAGAGCCTAATAAATTAGGGGTCTTACCTACTTTATTAAATCCAAAAGAAGCCTTGAAGTTCACAGAAGCCTTTTCCGAAGCTTTACCGCGCTTGGTGGTAACAACTATAACTCCATTGGCTCCACGGATACCATAAGGTGCAGTAGAAGCAGCATCTTTCAATATGGTGAATGTTTCGATCTCGTCTGCCGCCAGATAGGACATGTCGCGTTCTACTCCGTCAACGATTACGATTGGAGACTGATCCCCATAAGTGGACTTACCCCGAATAAATAATTCGGATTTATCTACGCCCGGTTCTCCTCCGCTGAACTGGTTTACAATCAAACCCGGAAGTCGTCCGGCTAACGCGTTGTTTATATTTGCGGTGGGACTTTGTACGAGGTCTTTCGTCGTGATGGTTGCTACCGCGCCTGTGATATTCTCTCTTTTCTGAGTTGTGTAACCTACAACTACAACTTCATCCAGCGCCTTGATGTCCTCGACCAGATCGACGTTTAGTGTTGATCTGCCTTTCAGTTCTATCTGTTGCGGCTGGAATCCGATATATGAGAAAACGAGAGTAGCTTCAGCATACGGAACTTTTATGGAGAAGTTACCGTCTGCATCTGTCATAGTGGCAATGTTTGTTCCTTTTACAGAAACGCTGACACCGGGCAATGTCTCTTTGTTAGAACTGTCGAAAACCTTCCCTGTCACTTCCTTCTGGGCTTGTTCGGTTTTATGTACTGAAGCCGATATATATTGCGGGCTTCCTGTTGCTAATAATGTTATTATAAGCAATCCCGTTCTTATGCACATAAATACTTTCTTAGTAAAAATGTCTTTCATAATAGGTTAATTAAAGTTAGTAATTTGCGGTTCTTTACTATTTAATTGTGTCTCAGAGGGGCGTTTTATAACTCTTAGACACAGAGGAATATCCAGTCGATAGGAGTTTTTTGTTATTTTCATTGTTATAATAATTACGAATAAGGTTAGTTGTTTAAAATCTCTGATCTACTGTTATCTTTTTTATTTTTCCATAGGCTATAAATTTTAGAGGTTAATAATTGGAGTTTTTAATATGAATGGATGTTTTCCCTTCTTTAAGTTTTGATAGGTGCGTATAGACGCAAAAAACCTCCTTCCGGAGAACTTTTTTGTTCCCGGAAGAAGGTTTTCTTATTATAAAAGTGAGGTCGGATTTTATTTGCTATACCCGGCCTATTGTTTTTTTTACTTTTTTTATTTAATATTATGCATGCGTACGCATACGTCAGATATGAGTCTCTCTCTCTCTCTCTCTCTCTCTCTCTCTCTCTCTCTCTCTCTCTCTAATAAAATACAGCTAAATGCCAAATTTTCAGATGAAAAAATGCCACTTATTATTGTTGTATTTATTGTTATATATAACATATATATGGTGAAAGATTAAGGGTCGATTATTCTTATTATTTCATATTTGAAACATAAGAAATAATTGCATGCAATATTAATTAATATTAAAATATCTTTTGTTATCCGCTTTACCAAAAGAAGTCTATAATTTGACCATTGGCGTATCTATATGCTTCTTTGGTAAATTGGGATACCTGAGTACCAGAATTGTTTTTGATTAATACAGAAATTTATTTTTTATTACTTCTCATTAGAGAATGAATACGGATAATCAGCAGTATTTATACCTCTTGTTATATTAGGGGTAGTAGCCATTTTGTAATTGATATTCGCACCCTTCAGCAATGTATCGTGAGTCAGGTAGTTTTTGCTATGAGTTTTCCCATTCACAGTCATAGATGATATGTACCTGCTTGCCTTACTATTATTATCAGCTTTGATAACTACTTTTTTCCCATTTTCCAGATTCAGGGTGACTGATTTGAATAATGGCGATCCCAGAATATATTCATCAGAGCCCGGGCATACAGGATAGAAGCCGAGTGCAGAGAAGACGTACCAGGCCGATGTTTGTCCGTTGTCTTCATCGCCGCAATACCCATCAGGATTGGGGTTGTAGAGCTTATCCATTATTTCGCGTGCCCAGTATTGAGTTTTCCATGGTTCACCGGAATAGTTGTACAGGTAAACCATATGCTGTATCGGTTGGTTTCCATGTGCATATTGTCCCATGTCCATCACCTGCATCTCTCGCATTTCGTGAATCATACCGCGACTTTCCATTCCTTTGCTCCCCGGTACTATAAATACGGAATCCATCATCGTATTGAATTCTTTCTTTCCACCCATCAGGTCTATCAGGCCTTGCGGATCGTGGAATACGCAGAAACTCCAGTGCCAGCTGTTACCTTCACAGAATGCACGACTCCAGTCTTCGGCTACAAATGTTTTATCGAATTCACCGTTTTCATTGCGGCCTGTCATCAGTTTGAACTTCGGATTGTAGAGATTCTTGTAGTTCATGGCGCGCTCTTTATATATGCTGGTTTCACTTTCGGGTTTGCCCAATGCTTTGCCCAATCTGTAGATAGTCCAGTCGTCATATGCATATTCTAAAGTACGTGCGGCACTTTGTCCTATTCTGACATCGTCCGGCACATAACCTAGTTTGTTGTAATATTCATATCCCAGACGCCCTGAAGCCGAAACTTTAGGATGTACATTATTCGCTCCGTGTTTCAGGGCTTCCCATAGTGTTTCAATGTCGTAACCTCTTAATCCTTTCAGATATGCATCGGCAACTACAGAAGCAGAGTTGTTCCCCACCATAATATTGCGATGGCCGGGACTGGCCCATTCAGGCAAGAATCCACTTTCCTTGTATGCGTTTACCAGACCTTCCTGCATTTTTTCGTTCATCGACGGATACACAAGGTTCAGGAATGGAAATAAGCATCGGAATGTATCCCAAAAACCAGTATCGGTAAACATATATCCCGGAAGGACTTCGCCATTATAAGGACTATAGTGAACAACTTCTCCTTTTGCATCTATCTCATAGAAGCTGCGCGGGAATAGTACCGAGCGGTAAAAGCAGGAATAAAATGTACGAAGGTTGTCTATGTTATCGTCTTTCACTTCTATCCGTCCTAGTGTCTCGTTCCATACTTGGCGGCCTTTGTCCGCTACCTGATCGAAGCTGTCACTGCCGAGTTCTTTGAGGTTCAGTTCGGCCTGCTCGGGACTTATAAATGATGATGCCACACGTGCGTGAACAGTTTCACCTCTCTTTGTAGCGAAGCCGATAATAGCACCTGTATGGTTTTCTTTAGCTTCAAGTTCGTTCTTACGGATTTCACTGTCACCTACAGTTGCCTGATAGGTAAACGGCTTGTCGAAAACAATGACAAAATAGTTTTTGAAATTATCGGGTACACCGCCGCTATTACGTGTTGTGTAACCTATTATTTTGTTCTGTTCCGGAATAATTTTTATATAAGATTCCCGGTCGAAAGCATCTATAACAACATAGGAATTATCCTTTTCGGGAAAAGTGAAACGGAATATTGCCGCGCGGTCGGTTGGCGTTATTTCGGTTGTTATATCCGAATCGGCAAGATATACTTTATAGTAATAAGGTCTTGCTACTTCCGATTTATGCGAGAACCAGCTGGCCCGTTTATCCTGATTGAAAACCGGCTTATCTACAACCGGCATGATGGAGAATTGTCCGTAGTCGTTCATCCATGGGCTGGGTTGGTGTGTTTGCTTGAATCCCCTGATTTTGTCGGCAGTATATACATACGACCACCCATTCCCCATTTCCCCGGTCTGAGGCATCCAGAAGTTCATCCCCCACGGACGGGCTATTGCCGGATATGTGTTACCTGTCGATAGTTCAAATTTAGATAATGTCCCTGTCAGGATACTTACATAGTCTACCGGTTCTGTTTTTATTTGCGCAAAAGTAATAATTGCAAATAAAAAGAATATACCGGAAGCAGTTACTTTCTTAATCGTGTTTTTGATATTCATAGCCGTGTGATAGTATAGTAATTGAATTTTATTTATTCATGCTGAATGATGGCGGCACAGCGTTATCGTCTGAAGCCCATTCTTTATTCGGATGTTTTCCCATAACCAGTTCGAGCTTTCCTCCACGCATCAGTTCTTCATGTGAGAACCATGATTTATTCCAATCTTTACCATTCAACTTTGCTGATTGGATGTATTTATTTTCAGGAGAATAGCTGATTGCTACCACTTCAAATGATTTCCCGTTGCCGATATCCAGTTTTGCACTCTCGAAAGTCGGACTTCCTATTACATACATTGGTAGTCCGGGGGTAACGGGATAAAATCCGATCTGCGAAAATACGACAAATGCAGTGAGTCCGCCTCCGTCTTCATCGCCGGGAATACCCATCAGATCGTTTCTGAACCATTGATTGAGCAACGTATGCACACGCTTTTGCGTACGCCATGGCTGTCCTGCATAATTGTATAAATACGGAATGTGCATCGAAGGCTCGTTGCCCATCGAGAATTGTCCGACATTACCGCTATGATCGGCGTAAATATGGTAAAAATCGGGCTTTCCTTTCCCCAGAGGGGTGCTGTACATATCTTCAAGTTCTTTTACAAAAGCGTCTTTTCCTCCGAGCATGCTCACTAAGTCTGCAATATTGTGCGGCACGTCCCAGCGATATACATATCCGTTATTTTCATCATAAGCATCGCGTCCGCCAATACCCGGAGGAAAGCGGTAGTCAAGGTCTTCCATGAATTTGCCTGATGCATCTTTAGGATGGAAAAACCTGGTCTCGGGATTAAATACCTTATGGTAGTTTAAGCTGCGTTTTGAGAAATAATCGGCTTCGTCATTCTTACCTAGTTGTTTTGCTATCAGAGACAGGCACCATTCGTCGTATACTGTGCCTAAAGTAACGGCGATAGGCTGGCGCCTTTCCCATCCGTGAACTTCCGGGGCTGTTTCTTTTTCTCCCTTTGACAAGGAAGGGAAGTATCCATGTTCTTTGTAGAACCGGTCTAATGCTCCGGCGGGTTTGGACGACCAGGGAGCAAGTGTTTTTTCGGTGATTGCCGCTTTGCTCACATTGTATGCCTCTTCAAGATCGAATCCTCTCAATCCTTTTATGTAGGCATCGGCAACCATAGCTGCCCCGTGATTCGAATTCATACGGCGGCTGTCGCCCGTCACTTCGGGGAAGTTTGGCATCCATGGATTTTTCATCTGGCGAGTCATTACTATGTATGAGTTAACCATATCATTTTCCATTTCAGGTTCGATAATTATGCGCAACGGATGAGTTGCACGGTAAGTATCCCAGATCCAGTCGTCGGTATAGAATGGACGGCCTTCATCATCATGGACTTTGCTGTCATAAGCACTGAAATATTTACCGTCTTCCGAAATGCAAATCATACGTTCGTAAGTGCGGTAAAGAGAGGTGTAAAAAACTGTCTTGGCATTCTCGTCGATACCGGAAACCTGTATTTTTCCCAATGTTGAATTCCAGATGTCACGACCTTTTTGCGCTACGTTTTCCAGATCATAGTCTTTTATTTCACGCCTTAGATTATTTTTAGCCTGTTCGGTACTTATAAACGAGACTCCATAACGTATTTTTATTATTTTGGTTCCGGCAGGATATTTCATCACATAAAAAGCGTTCCGGCCTTGGGTGGTTTTTTCATTGCTATTTATGGTATTCCCTTTGTATGTCCCAACTTCTGAGGGTTGTATATCAGTTTCGAAATGGATATATACTTTTGTATTATTGCTAAGATTCTGATATCCGTATATTGTATTTTTGTCCGAATTGAGTTCCCCGTTCCGGGTATTAAGGATCAGATAAGCGGGTTCATTACTATTTTCGAAACCGATGTAGTAAATTCCTGCCTGATGTGACGGAGCATACTGCGCATGTATATTATAATCGTCGAGGTCGACACTGTAATAATAAGGTTTTATAATTTCGTTGTCGTAGCCGAAGTTAATCACGCTTTTTATATCCTCCGGTCCTCCCTGATACGGACTCAGATTAAAGGCAGAGCTTCCCCTATGGCTTGTGACGATAAGAGGAAGTCCTGCAATAGTATTACCTGTGTAATTTTCACGTTCGGGATATACCCGAAGCATACTGTTGGGTAGATGTACAGTCGGATACGTGGGTACCAGAAGGTGACTTATGTTACCGATATACGGATTTACAAAATCTACAGGCTGGCTTTTATTCTGGGCATTTATATTGCTTGTTAGTAAAAACAGTAAAATTAAGGTATAAGAGACGAATGTACTTTTCTTCATATTTTATTGGAATGTTATATTCAAATAAAGGCCTAATTCGATTTCAGGGTTAATATAAGCTGTAAACATATTATACAAACTTAGATTTAGACTATTAACCGGAATCTTAATTAATTATTAATTGGCATGAAAGGGAACACTTTTGTCTTGTTTGTATACCTATAGCCTGTTCGTTAAAATATACAATAAGATAATTCTTTATTACTAGTTTGAAGTGTAATTGTATTGATGGATAGTATTTTAGGTTTGATTCAGTTTAAGAGAACTTTTCAATGGGTTGGTTTTGAATAAGTAATTAAAATTTTGTATCTAATTATGAATAACTAATTTTATATAATTTTGTACATGTGCGATACCTTAAAAGAAATAAGATGAAAATTTCCATACTTTTTGTTTTTATTTTTTGTCCTTTCCTTACTATTATCTCACAATCCAAAGATATGGATAAGAACTTTTCATATGGATTGAACTTTAAGTCACATGAGGTAAATAAAGACGACAGGACTTCCCTTGATTTACTCCCCGATGGGTTTTTAAAACTCTCAAAAGGATATACACTCGAATTTGATCTTAAACTTATAAACAGTAACCATACATACGGATATATATTCAGGATTATAGCAAATGATACCACAAGTCTGGATATGACATCTTATCTGGGGAATAATCGCATCAATTTCATACTTAACGGCATACATAATACAAAAGCCTCATCGGAATATAAATATGAACGCAAACAACTGGAAGACAAATGGGTGAAAGTAAAGATAGAGGTTCGTACAGGCTCAGTGACATTTTCCATAGGTGGAGAAGAAATATTGATTGATACACCGGATAATTCGTTGGGAATATCTACTATCGAAAAGATATACTTTGGGGCTAACAGGCATAAGTTTTTCTATACGTCTGATGTTCCTCCTATGTCGGTAAAAAATATAGAAATCAAAGATGATAAAGGAAAAATTGTCCGTAGATGGGATATGGGCCGGCATGATGTAGCTGCCGTATATGATGATACCAATGGATACAGGGCCACAGTATCGAATGGCATTTGGGAAATAGACCGGCATACAAACTGGAATAAGGACATGAGTTTGATTACCAGGAATATTTATCCCCAGATTGCAACGGATTCTATTAATAACAGAGTATTTGTAGCCACAAATGATAGCTTATATATAATGCATCTGAATAATAAGTCGGTACAACGTATAAAGGTTAATAATGGCAGGCCTTTTCAGGGTGCATCCAGTTATCTTATTTACGACTATAAAGCCGATAGGTTAGTCTCATACAGTATAAGCCATCCCGAACTGATGTTATATAACTTTGATACCAATATCTGGTCGGGCAGTCCGTCGGATATGTCTTTGTATATTCAGCACCACAACAAGTTTATAAATCCGGATACAAATCAGTTGGTGGTATTTGGCGGTTATGGTTTATATAGATATAGTGCCGCTTTATCAACCTATAATTTGGATACAGGAGAGTGGGAAACAAATGACCTTATTAACCAACTAAGCCCCCGCTATTTGTCTTCGATGGGGTATTTGGGAGATGGACAGATACTCGTATTCGGGGGATATGGGAGCAAGACCGGATTGCAGGAGGCTTCTTCCTACAATATATATGATCTTCAATTGATCGATACAAGGAATAAGACAAGTAAGGAACTGGGCACATTGACCGGGATGCAGCAGCCTTATGTTTTTGGTAATTCGATGATAATCAATGTGGGGGAGAATAAGTTTTATACCCTTGCCAACAGAAGCGATGTTTATAAATCCTCTATACGCCTGATGGAAGTGAATATGAATGACTTTTCTTACCGGTTCCTATCTGATTCCATACCATATAATTTTCAGGATACCGAGTCTTTTTGCGATATGTTCAGATATAAGAATTCCGGGATATATGCGGTTATATTACAAAGGACAGAAGGGGGAATATTTGAAATCGGTATATATTCATTACTTTATCCGCCATTATCACAAGCCGATATTTTGCAGGTGCGCAGTACAAACAATATATTCGGTAATTCTCCGGTAACTTATATAATTATAGGATTGTTAGTTATTGTAATTCTTCTGGTAATCTATCTGTTAAGAAAGAATCGCACGGGGAAAGCCCGGTTGTCGTCTGTTGTTGAAGATAAAGAGTTTATTCCTGCCCCTATATTATCCCGGGCTACTCATGTACATAAAGAAAAGAAACGTGCAATGATATCGTTGCTGGGTGGTTTTCAGATCTTCGACAGGGAAGGAAATGATATAACAGGTCTCTTCACTCCGGTAATCAGGCAAATGTTCCTTATGTGCTTACTCGAATATATTACTACGGGAAAAGGAATAACATCCGAGCGTTTGGATGAGCAGTTCTGGTTTGATATGGATAAGAACAAGGCGACAAACAACCGGAATGTAAATATCCGTAAACTACGACTTCTTCTTCAGGAAATAGGCGATGTAACTTTTCAGAAAGATAACAGTTACTGGCATGTCAGTATCGGGGAAGATACCTTTTGCGATTATGTGACTGTAATGCATCTGCTACATGGGATATCATCTGCTGATAGCATGATCGATAAAGCTGTGATAGAAAAAATTATTGAAATTGCATCGGCAGGTTTGTTGCTGCCGAATATAGATAAGAGATGGGCGGATAAATATCAGTCCGGATACTCGGATTTGCTTATCAATACCTTACTGAAAGCGGCAAAAACAGGAGAAATAAAAGACGATTTCCGGCTGTTGGTAAAGTTGGCCGATGTAATACTTATCCATGATAGTATAGACGAAGATTCCGTGCAGATCAAATGCCGGAGTCTATATAAACTGGGACAGAAAGGTTTGTCAAAACAATGCTATGATAAATTTTGTCTGGATTATAAGAGCATTTTGAACGAAGAACCGCAACTCAAATATGATTCTATTATCCTTTCGGAATAAAAAGTGCCGATACCCCATTCTACATTGGCATACCGGCACATTATTTCATTAAATTATTATCCTATCTGGCTGCCCGGAGTTACGTCTTTAGGCGGCTGTATCAATGATAGTGTTCCATCACTGTCTTCCACAGACAATAACATTCCCTGCGATTCCACTCCTTTCAGTTTACGCGGTTCAAGGTTAGCGACAAAGCATACCTGTTTGCCTACAAGGTCTTCGGGTTTATACCATGCGGCGATACCCGATATGATTGTACGTTTGCCCATTCCATCATCTATAAGGAACTGGAGCAGTTTATCAGCTTTCGGCACTTTTATGCATTCCAATACTTTACCTACACGAAGGTCGAGCTTGGCAAAATCATCGAATGCTATATTTTCTTTCTGAGGAGCAACCTTTATCTCCACAGCCTGTTCATTGGCTTTCTTTGTGTCAAGCAACTTTTGTATTTGTTTTTCGATCGTTTCATCCTCTATCTTAGAGAATAGCAGTTCTGACGGGTTCAACTGATGGCCTGCCGGTAATAAATCTATTCTGCCCAGTTGCTCCCATGTCAGATTATCCTTATTGATAAACTGCCGGATTTTCTGCACGCTGAACGGTAGGAATGGTTCGAAGGCAATAGACAAATTTGCTGTCAGTTGTAATGCGATATTCATTATAGTTTCCACGCGTGCCATATCTGTTTTAGCCACTTTCCACGGCTCGGTGTCTGCCAGGTACTTATTCCCGATACGGGCCAGGTTCATTGCTTCTTTCAGTGCGTCGCGGAAACGGAATGTCTCAAGATACGATTCCACCACTTCCTTTACATCGGCAAATTCTTTCAGGGTCTCTTTGTCGTAGTCGGTCAACTCGTGTATTTGTGGGACTTTGTTGTCGAAATATTTTTGAGTAAGTACCAGCGCACGGTTGATGAAGTTTCCGAGTATGGCAACCAGTTCGTTGTTGTTACGAGCCTGAAAGTCTTTCCACGTAAAGTCATTATCCTTAGTTTCAGGAGCATTTGCCGTAAGCACATAACGCAGGATATCCTGCTGTCCCGGAAAATCGTCGAGGTACTCATGCAGCCATACAGCCCAGTTGCGTGATGTGGATATTTTATCTCCTTCGAGATTCAGGAATTCGTTTGCCGGAACGTTTTCAGGTAAGATAAACGAGCCTTCTGCTTTCAGCATGGCCGGGAATACAATGCAATGGAATACGATATTGTCCTTGCCGATAAAGTGGAGCAATTTTGTATCTTCCGATTTCCACCATTTCTCCCAGCTGTCAGGTAACAATTCTTTTGTATTCGATATATAACCGATAGGTGCATCAAACCATACATAAAGCACTTTTCCCTTGGCATCCGGCAGAGGAATAGGTACACCCCAATCGAGGTCGCGGCTTACGGCACGGGGTTGTAATCCCATATCGAGCCATGATTTGCATTGACCGTACACGTTCGGCTTCCATTCTTTGTGGTCTTCGAGTATCCATTGACGGAGCCATGCCTCATGCTTATCGAGAGGTAGGTACCAGTGTTTTGTTTCGCGCATTACAGGTGTCGAACCTGAAATTGTGGAACGGGGGTTCTTCAGGTCGGTAGGGCTTAAAGATGTTCCGCACGATTCACACTGGTCTCCGTATGCGTTCGGATTGCCGCAATGCGGGCATTCACCCATTATATAGCGGTCGGCAAGGAACATTTGCGCTTCTTCGTCGAAATATTGTTCACTTGTCTTTTCTTCAAAATCTCCGCTTTGGTATAGTTTGAGGAAAAAGTCAGAAGCTGTTTGCTTATGTATCTCCGAACTTGTACGCGAATAGATATCGAAAGATATGCCGAAGTCCTCAAACGATTTTTTGATTATAGCATGATATTTATCTACGATATCCTGTGGCGTCACACCTTCTTTCTTGGCGCGTATGGTAATAGGTACGCCATGTTCGTCAGAACCTCCGATGTGTATTACTTCCTGACCTTTCAGCCTGAGGTAACGCACATAAATGTCGGCAGGGATATAAACGCCTGCCAGATGTCCGATATGGACAGGCCCGTTGGCATAGGGGAGGGCCGATGTAACGAGGGTTCTTTTGAATTTCTTAGTCATATAGTATATTGTTTTATATTTTTTCGGAATATCAGGATGCAAAGATAAAAACTAAAAAGGAAAAGATATTTTTTTTATAAATTAATTCGTTTCTATTTTCCATGTTAAGAAGATTATATAAACAAATCGGTCTGTCCGGATGTTAACTAACCGGAGATATAGATGCAGCTTTTTAACAATTTATTCATCTATACAGTATAAATGACTAAATATAGGTATTAATTAAAAATAAGGAAAGATGAAGAACTTAACAAAAACAATGCTGACACTACTTTCGGTAGCCGTATTATTATCATTCACAACTTCAATGAATGCACAGGATAAGAAAAATGGTATAGAAAAGGTTCTGGCCCCGTTCCCTAATGCCGGAGAAGGAATGGTAAGACACGTAATAGAAATGAAAAAGAAATCTGACGAATCATTATACAAAGTAGAAATTATCCCGGGAAAAGTGATGAGCGTAGACTGTAATCATCACTCGCTCATGGGTAAACTGGAGGAAAAAGACCTGCAAGGTTGGGGATATACTTATTATGAGTTTACTTCTGACGGGCAAACCCGTTCTACAATGATGGCTTGTAACAAACCAAACGAAAACAAGTTTGTAAGCGGCCAGACTCTTATTGTAAGATACAACAGCAAATTGCCAA
>Ga0153940_1000986_pt1 | contig 13412 bp, 14 predicted proteins | sample TSNJ024MetaG_FD_104736 | JGI IMG/M metagenome (GOLD analysis project Ga0153940, IMG submission 104736) | Attine ant fungus gardens microbial communities from New Jersey, USA - TSNJ024 MetaG | ecosystem: Host-associated > Fungi > Mycelium > Unclassified | place: USA: New Jersey, Brendan T. Byrne...
GATAGACCTCGTCCGGCTCAGTCTGGATAATTTTATCAAAACCCACGAACATCAGCGCTTCTTCGACCGCCGCCTTGCCGGGAAGGGCGTCCATGCTGCGGCTTGAACCGCGGATCCCCCACAGCCGCGTGATCGGCCCTATCGTCGGGTCAAACGCACCGTCGGAGAGTGACGCGATTTCCTTCGCGGCTCGAATCAGCTTGAACACCTCGCGCGTCACCCGCACGGGGCGCTCCCCCGCCTCCTTGTTGATTTCGTACACCGCGGAGCCCTCGCGGTACATCGACAGCTGCGCGTCGAGACTTCGGATCAACTCGAGCGCGCCGTCGGCAACGGCTTCCGTGTCGCCCTTCCCCGTAATCTCGAGGGTTACCACCGTGTCGAGCAGAACATCCCGGCTCTTCGCGGTTGAGCGGTTGTCATAGAAGCGGATCGCAACCGTGCCGATCAAACCGATCAACGCCGCTGCGGCGAGCGCGAGATAATATTTTGATTCGCGATTTATCATCTTGAGCGGCTACAGACGCGCGACTCCGGATTTGCGCGCCGCCTCCATGACCGCTGAGGCAACCGCGGGCACGACGCGGGGATCGAGCGCGCCCGGTATCAGGCAGTCTTTTTTCAGCTCGCCGTCCGGGATCAAATTCGCGATCGCCTCGGCGGCGGCGATCTTCATATCGTCATTGATGTCGCTCGCGCGAACGTCCAGCGTTCCGCGGAAGATCCCCGGGAATGCCAGCACATTATTAATCTGGTTGGGAAAATCGCTGCGTCCCGTCCCGACCACCGCAGCGCCTGCCGCCAGGGCGTCTTCGGGCCAGATCTCAGGCACGGGGTTGGCCATGGCGAAGACGATCGGGCCGCTCGCCATACCGCTCACCATCTCCCTCGTCACGATGCCGGGCGCGGAGAGCCCGAAGAAAACATCCGTCCCCTTCATCGCGTCCGCCAAGCTTCCGCGGATATCCCTCTTGTTGGTGTGTTTTATGACTGCCCTGCGCTCTTCGTCGAGTCCGGGGCGCGACTCGTAGACCGCGCCGTCGATATCGCAGACGGTTACGTCCTTAACGCCGCTCGCGAGAAACAGCTTCGTCACCGCCATTCCCGCCGCGCCCGCGCCGCTGACCGCAACGCTCAGTTCCCCAAGCTTCTTGCCCATAAAGCGGCAGGCGTTCGTAATCGCCGCGAGCGCGACGACCGCGGTTCCGTGCTGATCGTCGTGAAATATCGGTATATCGCAGCATTTCTTGAGCTTGCGTTCGATCTCAAAACAGCGCGGCGCGGAGATGTCCTCGAGGTTAACCCCGCCGAAGCTGCCCGCCAGAAGGCGCACGACGTTCACGATCTCGTTCGGTTCTTTGGAGCGTACGCACAGCGGAAACGCGTCCACGTCGGCGAATTTTTTAAACAGCGCGCATTTGCCTTCCATGACGGGCATCCCGGCCTCGGGTCCGATGTCGCCAAGCCCGAGCACGGCGCTTCCGTCCGTGACGACGGCGACCATGTTCCAACGCCTGGTGTATGTGTAGCTTAAATCAATATCGTCTTTGATCGCCAGACACGGCTCGGCGACTCCGGGCGTATACGCGACGGAGAGATCCTCTCTCGTCTCGAGAGGCGCCCTGCAAACCACCTCGATCTTGCCCCGCCACTCCTCATGAAGCCTCAACGCGTCACCGCTTCCCATACCGCAACACACTCCGATCAGCATTTTTCAGACACGGGAAAATTATATACCAATGCGCCAAAGCGTGTAGTATAACCATCGCACTCTAAGGGATTGACTTTGCTCATTCCTCAAAGTAACTTATTGGGAAGGAGAGATGGTTATGATGAGTCAGGTTCGTGATAAACTTATAAAATCCATTAATCAGGGCAGATTTCTGTATCACAGTTTGATATTGTTGGTTGGAAAGAACGGTTCAGGCAAAACCGGCGTTCTTCGAGATATTGCCGCCGAATTTGGTTCTTAGGTATGGGGGGAATGAAGCCATGGACACCACAGCGCTTCTCGAGATAATCAATAGAGGCGAGGACAGCAAGCATCAGTTTAAAGCTGACGTGAACAATGAAATTTCGCTGGCTCAAGAGATGATTGCGTTATGCAATTCCGGCGGAGGATCTATTTTCGTCGGGGTGAAAGACGACGGAACATTCTCGCGCCTCGAAATGGTCGATTTGGGGCGGATAAATCAGCTTGTCTCCAACGCCGCATCTCAGCAGGTTAGACCGCCAATAAATCCCTTGACGGAAAATATTGCTACCCCTGACGGCTTGGTAATGCATATTATGATTTCAGATGGAATAAGCAAACCTTACATGGATAAAAATGGGGTCATATGGGTTAAGAGTGGGGCCGACAAACGCAAGGCTACCTCAAGAGAAGAGGTTCAGCGTATTTTTCAGCGTTCCAGCTTGGTTCATGCTGACGAGATTCCCGTCGGAGGAATGACTATATCCGAGCTTGATGTTGACTATTTTAGCGTTTTCTTTGAAAAAAGCTTTGGTGAAACACTGGAACACCAAAATTTGCCTCTTCAAGATATACTCAAAAACATGAACCTTATGAACGATGATGGCTTTCTGACTATTGCGGGGGCCCTGCTGTTTTCGAAGAACCCAAGCTTTAAGCTGCCCGTGTTCATCGTTAAAGCTATCACTTTCCCGGGTAACGATATCCACGAGACCAGCTATCTCGATAGTCGTGACATCGTTGGGAAACTAGCCGACGTATTCCTGCAGAGCATGAATTTTGTACTCGGAAATATCCATCATATCCAAGGCGATCGTGGCGTCAACGAACTCGGCCAACCGGAGATTCCTCTTGCCGCCCTGGAAGAACTTATTGTCAACGCTCTTATTCACCGTGATTATTTTGTTTCCGCTCCCGTGAGAATATTCGTCTTCAAGAATCGCGTAGAAATTATAAGCCCGGGACATTTGCCGAACAATTTGACCGTTGAAAACATAAAGAGCGGCAACTCGAATATCCGAAACCCGATTCTCGCCTCGTTTGCAGCAAAAATACTGCCATACAGAGGACTGGGCAGCGGTATTATACGCGCGTTAAACGCTTATCCGCATATCCGGTTTGAGGATGACCGCGATGGAAACCTTTTCAGGGTCACGATTTCGCGAATATCGCGCTAGTATTATCTGTGTCGAATCGAGCCGTGACAGCTTGTATGCGACTATGTTGATTTTTACAACAGAAAATATCGCAAGTCCTCCGGAACTTTGACACGCAAAGAAGCTCTTGTTACACTTCGATTAAGGAGAGATTTAAACAATAAAATTCAGCGGGAGGTTTTGCGAAATGTCGGAATCAGAGATAGGCATGAAGAATACGAAGTCAGAGATACTGGCTGCCCTGGACGCCGCCTTGCGGCGTGCCGAAGCGGCGGAAAGGGGGCGGCTCAACCCGGAAAAGGAAGAGAAAGAAAGGAACGAAAAGAAAGCTGTGGAATCTGCGAAAAAAGCTGTAGAGCAGAATATTTTTTCAAAAGAGTTGAATGACAAATTTGGCGATTTACAAGCGGCCATCGCCGCTGAAGAAAGCCGGCTGCAAGAGCTGTACGGAGTCAGCAGGGAAATGCAAAAGCTCGCGCTGGCGATTGAGGTCGGCAGAGACCGTGTCGCCGCGATAGAAGCGGAAAGGTCCGAAAAAGAAGACGCCTGGAAAAAAAGTCTGGAAAATATCAAAGCCGAGTACGAACAAAAAAGCGCCGAGCTTCAGGCAGAACACAATGCACACGTAATGAAGCTAAAGGTGGAGCGAACGCGAGAAAATGAAGAGTATCAGTATAATTTAAAGAGAACTCGGGAAAAAGAAGATAACGCGCTGGCGGATGATAAGGCGGCGCGGGAAGCTGAGCTGCAAAGGCGGGAAGCCGTGGCTGCGGAACTGCTGGCGGACGCCGAGAGCAAAGCCGGGTATATCCGGTCACTTGAGGAAAAGACAGAAAGCATTCCGACCCTGATAGCATCCGAGAGGGAGTCCGCCGTTACCGCCGCTACGGAAGACCTCAAACGGGAACACGCTCATCAGAGCGCTTTAGCGGAGATAGAAAACAAGAGCACGATTGTGAGATTGGAAGATAAAGTGGCGTTTCTTGAAAAACAACTTGTCGGCTCCAATAAAGCGGTGGAGGTACTGCAAGGAAAGCTTGACAAGGCATATTCTGAAATGCGCGATTTGGCCGCTAAAACGGTTGAGTCAACAGGCGGCTTGAAAATTATCGGCAACCCCGATAAGAACAGCGTATAACTATGGACCGGACAATGAACTATTGAAGCTATGCGATAGGTGAATAAAAACCAATTTCCGGGCTCGGGGCTCTGTTGTTTTGTTGCCCCAAGCCCGGTCGAGGATACGTTTACAACGCCGTTTTATAACTGTTGTAGCAGGCGACCTCGCTTAAGGGGCGGCGGGGGCGCGGCGGGGTGTCAGGGTTCAGCGCGTAGCCTATTCCGACGATCAGAGGTACTTCGAGCTCTTGCGGAATGTCGAGCGTTTCTTTGATTTCCGGCTCGCTCAGACGTCCAAGGATGATTGAGCCCAGTCCTTGGGACGTAGCCTCCAAACAGATGTGTTCGGCGGCGATGCCCATGTCCACGTCCCATATGCGGTTCTCGTTGAGGCAAGGGTCGCTTTCGTGCTCAAACGGCGCGGGCTGCTCCTTCACCAACACGATTAGAACGGGAATATTGCGGCAAAAACGGTTTATGGGCGTGCCGGGCTTTGCGGCGGCTTCTGAAATCCTCGCTCGTTTATCCGCGTCGTCCACCACGATGAAACGCCAGCGCTGGGAGTTGTGGCCGGAAGGCGCAAGCCGCGCCGCTTCCACGCAAGCCAGCACTTTTTCGCGCTCAACAGGGCGTTCGGCGTATTTACGGCAGCTTATCCGAGTATTCAGAACATCCTTCCATTCCATAGCGGCTTTCCCCTCTCCCAATTAACGAACAAAGTTTGTATGTATGTGCTTCTCAAGCTCCGGCTTGGCGATTCCATTTTTAGCGCCGCTTTCGATGCACTTCAAAAGCCAAGCCATGTTCATACCCAGCGTCCGCATCGTCTGGAGTCCTTCGGCGTCCTGTTCGACCTCCTCCGGAGTGTTGCCGTGTACCTGATTCCAATACTGCGAAGATACGACGGGCATATTGGAGATCGTGTAGTACATATTTAACTGTGAGAACGCCTCTGTTGCGCCCCCGCGGCGACAGGAAACCACAGACGCCGCCGGCTTGTGCCGCAGGTATTTGCCGCCGCTGAAGAAGAGGCGATCCATGAAAGACGTGATCGAACCCGCCGCCGCGCTAAAGTACACGGGAGTCCCGAAAACAAAGCCATCCGCGTCTTTAGCCTTTGCGGCGCAATCTCCGACGTGATCCTCGAACACGCATTTCCCTGTCTGCGTGCAGGAAAAGCAACCGACGCACCCCTGAACCTTTGTGCCGATCCAGAAAATCTCCGATTCGACGCCTTCGCTAGACAGTTGATTCTGAACCTCTTGCAAGGCGCGATGAGTACAGCCATGCTCGTGCGGAGAACCGTTAACCAAGAGAACTCTCATCGTTCTAAATCTCTCCCTCTCTATTAAACCTTGTGTGCCGATCTACTATATTTGTATCATGAACGGGAGCATTGTCAAGAACCATCATTTTCGGTCGATACTATCTCAAAAGATAGTTCTAAGGGGCGGATGCTTGTGCAGACATTTCGAGGATATCATTGTCCGCTGGAGGCTTCGCTGAAACTGATCGGCGGAAAATACAAGGCGCTCATCCTATGGTTCCTCACTGACAAAACCTTGCGTTATAACGAAATACATAAATTGATACCGCACGTAACCGACAAAATGCTGACGAAACAGCTGCGCGAGCTTGAGGACGACGGATTAATCCACCGCGAGGCATATGCAGTCATACCGCCGAGAACCGAATATTCGCTGACAGTTTTAGGCGACAGCCTGTCTCCGATTCTCGAACGGTTATGCGACCGGGGCAAGAGCTGTTTAATCGACGCTGGACCAATTGATAGCATATCCCCAATCTGATAGCATTGTGATTCGAAGGGCTGTTTTCCCCAATTACCTGCAACACATTAGCGTCACTATGCCATAATTAGTCGTATAATAACCGACGAATTCCCAATATTAAACATCCGATGAGAAGGAGTGTCGTTATGACAACGAGAGGAGAGTCCTGGTTCAAGCTTCACGGAAAGGCTTTCATTTTTGGCGGCGTTGTGGTGTTGACTATCATTGGTTTGATAGTAGTCGTTCAAAGTCTTATGTTAGGTACCCGCTCAACACCTCAAGAATCAGATGAAGCCCGAAATGCTGCCGCGCAATTTTTATGGGGAACAGCACGGCATGAAACAATGTTTGTGGCCATGGATATGGAGTATATTATGTTGGATGGTTACAGTATGGTTATGGAAGGCAAAACGGCGTCCGCTACGATCATGTTGAATGATACGGATGAGGTGAAGTTTTACCTTGCGAGAGATAATCCGAACGGCATGAAAGCAAACGCCATTTTCAATGGGTATGGACAGAACCTCTTAAATGACGGTTGGGGAGGAAATTCCTGGGGATTTGATGAGATGGGTAGTCTCAAAGATGATTGGTACATCCAGATGTCGGCATGTGATCTGGATGGAGATGGCACTAAGGAAATAATTGTTACAGTCGGTAATAATCTGGTGGATTCTGTGACTGCATTTTACAGCTTGGATAAGGGGACAATAGACCATTCCAGACATTTTTATTATCGTGGCTTTATAGAAGGGCAGACGAATTGTATATTTGACGGAACCAAGCTTATATTGCCGTTTGGCGGTCAAGGACTTGCTGAGGTCTACCGCTATATCAAAGGAGAAATATACAGAAAGGAATTATAAGATGACCTCCTTTGCCACCCTCCACCGAAATGAGCCGCCGCCCGGGCCCGAGGCTTGATCTACGCTGCGAGCCCGGCTTTTGGAACAGTTCACGCCGCCGCGTGTTTATGAAACTCTTCAACTATTAACCGGGCGGCTTTTTCGGGGTTGCCGTTGATGTTGATTTTACAGTTCGAAGCCGCTTCGTATGCGCCGCGTCTCTTCTCGAACAGCTCATCAAGGTTCACTGACAGAGGTCGGCCTTTGGTGGCGAGTTCGTTAAGAGGGCGGAGAAGCCAGTAGACTCGTCCTGTCTGGCGCATAGCGAGGCGGTTCTCCGGGCGCAGTATCCCGCCTCCGCCCGTCGTCAACACAATTCCGCTCTCGCGCGTCGCCTGCCGCGTCACCCTCGTTTCGACGTCGCGAAACGCCCGCTCGCCGTCTTGGGTAATCCATTCGGCGGGGGATCTGCCTGTCTGCAATTCTATGAGCTCGTCCGTGTCAACGAGCCGCCGCTTCAGAAGCCTCGCGACCTCACGGCCTACCGCGTTTTTGCCGCAGCCGGGCATACCAACCAGCACAACGTTTTCAATCTCGCGGCACAGCTGCGAAAAAACCCTCTTCGTCTCCGCTTCTGGGATACTTTTGTTCTGAAAATACGCCGACGCCTCGCGAGCCTGCTCCGCAAGCATGTAAAGCCCCCCTTCGCTCGGAATACCTCGCTCTTCCGCGTCGACTGCGAGCTTCGTGCGCAGCGGGTTATAGACGAGATCAAGAACGCCTTTTAGTGAATGAAATTTGTCTATGTCTACGATAGCCTCGTCGTTTTGAGGGTACGTACCCACGGGGGTGCAGTTCACCAACACGTCGGCGTCCGCGTGCCGCTCGAGGTTTCCGAAGTTGTGTTCGCCGCGGCGGGAAATGTTTACGACCTCTCTCGCGCCTCGCTTCCGCGCCGCGAGAGACGCGGTGGCGGCCGCTCCGCCGTTCCCCAGGAGAACAACCTTCCGGCCGGAAAACGAAACGCCCGCGCGGTTTGCCATGGATAAAAAACCCGCGTAATCCGTGTTATGCCCGTGAATGCGCCCTTTCCCGTCAAAGAGGAGGGTGTTAACGCTCCCGGACTGCCGCGCGGACTCGGATAAGGTGTGGCAAAAACGCGCGACGGTTTTTTTATAAGGGTTGGTTACGTTCAAGCCCGCCAAGTTGCCGCCTCCAAGGAACGCCTCCAATTCGTCGGGAGGCACCTGAAAAAGCTCGTAACCCTGCAAACCAAACATGCTGTGAATACGCGGCGAATGGCTGTGCCCCAGTCGTTGCCCCAATAATCCGTGTTTTATCATCATTTTTCGGCGTATGCCTTCTCTCCCTTCCCCCGCTCCATCAGCGAAACCTGATATGAACGGCTCTGTTTGAATATGGAAGAATACAACGCGGCGACATGCTCGCTCATCGCTTCGTCCGTTCGGCCCGCGCGATTCACGACGCGGACGAGAATCTCGCCCTCCCGTTTGGCGTCGGAGACTTGCGCGCCATTATTCGCCTTGCACTCCGCGACCTCGGCGCACAGGCGCATCCTTTCGCAGAATAAATCCGTGATACGTTCGTCAAGCGCGTCGATTTTTTCGCGTATTTCTTTTAGATTCATGACACGCACCTCCGGTTCCTATAATTTTCCACTTGAAGAAAGCAGCAAATCAAGCAACACCAACGCGGCCGCGGCTTCCACGCAGGGAACCGCGCGCAGCGCGATGCATGGGTCATGGCGTCCGGTGATCCTTATGCTCGTTTCGCGATTCGCGGCGAGATCCACTGTCTGTTGCTCGCGCGCGATGGAGGGCGTCGGCTTGAAGGCGGCGCGGAATATGATAGGCATCCCTGTCGTCATGCCGCCCAATATGCCGCCGTGGTTGTTGCTTGCCGCGGCAATTTTGCCGCCCCTGACGCAGTATGGGTCGTTATGCTGCGAGGCGCGGGCGGCGGCGGCCTCAAAGCCCGAGCCGAACTCCACGCCGCGCACGCCGGGGATCGCAAACAGCGCTGCCGACAGGCGGCTCTCCAGGCTTCGAAAGAGGGTATCGCCCGCGCCCGTGGGCATCCCCAACGCCCCGCACTCCACAATGCCGCCGACGGAATCCCCGTCCGACGCTGCCGCGCGTATCTCTTCTTCCATCTGTGCCGAAGCGCCGACGTCCAACGTTGGAATCGCGCGCTCACCGGGCGCGAGCAGCTCACAGCGCGTCAGTAATACCGGGTCAAATCGGCGGCCCTTCACTGCCCCGACTGCCTCGAGATGCGCTCCCACGCAGACGCCGCGCCGTTCGAGCAGTTGAAGCGCAATTCCTCCCGCGGCACAGAGCGGTGCGGTCAACCTTCCGGAATAATGCCCGCCGCCGCGAATGTCGTTCATGCCCGCGCAGCGGACACTCGCCGGATAGTCGGCGTGAGACGGTCGCGGCGTGTTTTTCAACCTGTCATAATCGCCCGGGCGGGCGTCGCGGTTTTCAATCACCGCGCACAGAGGCGCGCCGCAGGTTTTGCCGTTCAGCAAACCGGAGAGGAAACGCGGCGCGTCGTCTTCTCTCCGCGCTGTGGCGAGTACGCTCCGGCCCGGCGCGCGGCGGCGCAGGAACGCGCGCAGCTTAGGGATGTCGATCTCCTCGCCCGAAGGCAAACCTTCGACCACTACTCCGACGGCCTCGCCGTGTGACTGGCCGAAGATAGATATTCTCAGCGCGTCACCTTGCATCGACGACATTGCAGCTCCCTCCCAGCCGTTTGTAATCATCGTAGAAAGACGGGTAGGACTTGCTCACAGACCCCGCGCCTTCCAGCACTGTATCCCCGGAGCACACTGTCGCCGCCATCGCCGCCGCCATCGCAATTCTATGGTCGCCGCAGCTGTTTGCGAGCCCTCCCCGCAATAAACTACGCCCCTCTATCACTAGCGAGTCGGCTTCCTCGGTGATATCCGCGCCCAGGGAGCGCAACATAGCGCTCACCGTGCGGAGACGGTCACTCTCCTTCATGCGCAGCCTTCCCGCGCCGTAAAGCCGCGTCGTCCCCCGCGCCACGGAGGCTACCGTAGCCAGAATCGGCGCGAGATCCGGAATCTGACTCATGTCCGCCTCAATTCCGCGCAAAACACCCGGCGAGACTTTCGCGCGCGTACCGTTTTGCTCCACGCGCGCGCCAAAGCGCTCGAGCAACGGCAAGACGGCGCGGTCACCCTGCTTGGAGTCCGCCGAAAGCCCATCGCAGGCCACAGGCGCGCGGAGTGCGCCAACCCCGAGAAAAAAGGCCATATTCGACCAATCTCCTTCCACCTCAAGGCGTTCAGGCGCGCGATAACTCTGCCCGCTCGGAATACGGAAGCCGTTTTGCGTATGGATTACCTCAACCGAAAACCGCTCGAGGGTGCGAAGCGTCATCTCGACATACCCCGCCGACTCGAGCCGCGAAGTGATTTCGATCTCCCCACCCTCCGGCAAGAGCGGCAGCGCGAACAGGAGGCCCGAGATAAACTGCGAGCTGACGTCGCCCGGCACGCGGTATGTTCCGGAGGATATGCTCCCTTCCAGCGCAAGAAGCGGCGATTCACTCAAGACGCGCGCCCCTCCGGCGCGGAGGCAATCCAAAAGCGGGCGCAGAGGACGCCCTGGCAAACCGCCTTCAGCGATGAAAATTGCCCCATGTCCGAGCGCCGCCACGACAGGCAGCAGAAAACGAAGCGTAGAACCGCTCTCCCCGCACCCGAGCACCGGCATCCCCACAACCCGGCGCATGGGCTCAACACGCAGCAAACCGTCTTCGCGGGTTATATTCGCGCCTAACGCGCCGAGGCAGCGGATTGTCGCCTCAAGGTCGCCCGAACGCCAATCAGGCATCAACAGCCTGCTCTCGCCTTTCGAGAGAGCGGCGCAGATAAGCGCGCGATGTGCGTCTGATTTTGACGGTGCCGCGGACAGATTTCCGCTCAATGAGGCCGGTTTAAACAGCATTCTCATGTTTGTTTATTCCTCCATTCCCAAACGGATATAATCTTCGAGTTCTTCTATTTTGAGCTTTGTCAGTTCGCAATTGCCGACCGAGCGGGGCCGGACAAGCGTAATCAGGCTGCCCTCCCGTTTTTTATCCACAAGCGCCGCCTGTGCCAGCGCATCCGGAGGGAAGGGGCATTCGACCGGGAGTTTCAGCGCCCTGAGCGCAGCTTGCAGCCGCGTTTCCGTTTCGCGCTCGCAAAAACCCATTTTTCGCGCCGCCCTGGTCATTACCATCATCCCCATGGCGACTCCTTCCCCATGCCGCAGGGCGTATCCGGCGCAGCGCTCCGCAGCGTGCCCGACGGTGTGACCAAAGTTGAGCAGGTTGCGAACGCCCTTGCCGCGCTCGTCGCGCGCGACAAAATCTGCTTTAAGGCGCGCGCAGGACTCCACTACGCCTTCCCAATCGGACCCAAGACCGTTTGCGGTCAGCTCGCCGAGCAGCGCGGGGTTGGCGAGCATAGCGTATTTCACGCATTCCGCCGATCCCGTGGACAATTCTTCCTCCGGAAGAGTCAAAAAAGCGTCGCAGTCACACAAAACCATTGACGGCTGCCAATAAGCGCCCGCGAGATTTTTACCGGCGCGAAGGTTTACCGCCGTCTTCCCCCCAACCGATGAATCGACAGCGGCAAGCAACGTCGTGGGAATCTGGATATATCCTACGCCCCGCCGGTAGACCGAAGCGGCAAAGCCCGTCAAATCGCCTGTCACACCGCCGCCAAATGCCGCGAGTAAATCGCCTCCACTGATTTCATGCTCGGCGAGAAATTCAAGAAGGCATGACAACTCTTTCATGCTCTTTGCTTCCTCTCCGGGCGGCGGGATATATGGCTCGACGCGGCATCCCAAGCGGGAGAATGATTTTTCGACCAACGCCCCGTAAAGCTCCGCGACCGTGCGATCCATAACAAGCGCGACTCTTTCCGGTTTGCGGCCGCGCGCCGCAAATTCTCCGGCTCTTTCGAGCAATCCGCGCCCTATGTGAACCTGATAAGGCCTCCCGGCCGCAACATCAATGGTTCTCACCGTTCATACCTCTCCGCACGCGCGCACGTTGCCAAACACATGGCGCGCGGCTCGGGCAACTTCCTCGTAAGCCTCGGGAGTAATTGATTGAGGCCCGTCGCACAGGGCAAGCTCCGGAGCGTTGTGAACCTCAATCATCAGGCCGTCCGCGCCTACAGCGGCGGCGGCGAGCGCCAGCGGGCGCACCAGGCGCGCGATCCCGGATGCATGGCTCGGATCTACGATCACAGGCAGGTGAGAGAGCTGTTTCAGTATGGGAACGGCGGAGATGTCCAGCGTGTTGCGCGTGTGCGTCTCAAAGGTTCTGATGCCGCGCTCGCAGAGGATAACCTCCTCGTTTCCGCCCGCCATGATGTACTCGGCGCTCAACAGAAGCTCTTCAAACGTACTTGACAATCCCCGCTTGAGCAGAATCGGCCTTCGGATTTTCCCAAGCTCCCGCAGAATTTCGAAGTTCTGCATGTTGCGCGCTCCGACCTGTATCACGTCGACTTCTTCGAAAAGCGGAAGCTGGCTCAAATCCATGATTTCGCTGACCACCGGAAGCCCGGCGGCTTTTTTTGCGGCAAGGAGCATTTTCAGGCCTTCGGCTCCCAATCCCTGGAATGAATAGGGCGACGAGCGGGGCTTAAATGCTCCGCCGCGCAGCATGTCTGCCCCCGCGTCTTTGACCTTGAGGGCTATGGACAAAATTTGCTCCTCGGACTCGATCGAGCAGGGACCCGCGATCATTGTCAGACCGCCGCCGCCGATTGAGACGCCATTTGTCCGTATCACGGTATCGGATGAACGAAACTTGCGGCTTGCGCTGATATACGGCTCACGAACCGCCTCCACGCCTTCGACGATGTCCATCGACCGCATTTGATCGATGTCCAGGCGTCCGGTGTCACCAACCAGTCCAAGCGTCGTCCCCGCCAACTCCTCGCTGACGCGAACCCGGAGATCAAAACTCTCCAACCAGCTTACAAGATTGTTAACCTGTTCTCTCCGTGCGTTTTCCTGAATCTGAACAATCATAATTCCACGCTCCTTTGCGAAAAAAAAGCGCCCCCCGTCAGCGTCCGCCGCGGGGGGTGCAATCCATGCCTATAATGTTGCTGAAGATCAAATACTACTCATGGTTGCGTGTCCCTGTCGGCAAAACGCCAAAATGCCTTACCCCAAAAAAAGAAGGTAAAGCTGAAAAAGCCGCTAAAGTTGAATGCCGACATTCGGGAAATACTCATCTTCGCACCTCACGCAACTATCGCGCCGCATCAAACCATCTGAGCGCGTATTAACTTGCGGGGAATGCTAGCATATCGCAATGGATATGTAAAGCGGTATTTGAGATATTGTTATCCGTCTGTGATAATGTCACCCATAATCCATCTGAGAAAATGTCACTTATGAGACAGGAGCTAGTGACATTGAGCAGGAAAGAGTTAATGCGTGTGGTGGTGCTGGGGGCGATA
>Ga0153940_1000987_pt1 | contig 13409 bp, 11 predicted proteins | sample TSNJ024MetaG_FD_104736 | JGI IMG/M metagenome (GOLD analysis project Ga0153940, IMG submission 104736) | Attine ant fungus gardens microbial communities from New Jersey, USA - TSNJ024 MetaG | ecosystem: Host-associated > Fungi > Mycelium > Unclassified | place: USA: New Jersey, Brendan T. Byrne...
CTCCGTTCGTCATTGATTTTGTCAGTAAAGAGACATATTCAGGCGGCGAATCGCGAGCGCTCGTCCCGTTTCATCGTCAAGTTCGACAATCACGGCCTGAGCGCGCACTTCGGTTTCGTCAACCTCAAATTTGGTTGGAATGCTCATGGTAAACTTCGGCAGAACGGAATCATAACGCATGCCGATCACTCCTCCATGTGCTCCTGTCATACCAACATCCGTGATGAAAGCGCTTCCGCCCGGCAAAATCGTCTCGTCCGCCGTCTGCACGTGCGTGTGCGTCCCAGCAATGGCGGAGACTCGCCCATCCAGATATCTTGCCAGCGCTATTTTCTCCGCCGTGGCTTCCGCGTGAAAATCGACGAAGATCGACGCCACTTTCATTTCTTCCAGAATCTCGTCAGCTCGGCGAAAAGGGCAATCGATCGGCGGCATAAACGCCCTGCCCTGCAGGTTGATCACGCCGAGCCTGCGCCCGTTCTTCTCGAAAACCGCGTGTCCTCTCCCCGGCGCAGCAACCGGATAGTTTGCCGGGCGCAGAACCCGCGTCTCGCGGTCCAAAACGCCGACAAATTCTTTTTTATCCCAGATGTGATTGCCGGACGTCAAGACGTCGACTCCGAGATCCATTATTTCTTCGAGCAAGCGTTCGGTCATGCCAAAACCGGCGGCTGCGTTCTCGCAATTGACGATTGTAAAATCAAAAGGGCCGTCTGAGGCGCGAAACTCCCGCAAAGAGGCCTCAAGAGCCCGTCTGCCTGGTTTTCCAAAAACGTCCCCTATAAAAAGAATCCGCATTTGCGCTATTTTGCGTAATCCACGACGCGCGTCTCCCTGATCAGCGTGACTCTGATCTGTCCGGGATACTTCATTTCCGCTTCGATCTTACGCGCGATATCATAGGCCATTTTCTGCATGCAACCGTCGTCCGTCGTCTCGGGCGTAACGGCCACACGCACCTCGCGCCCCGCCTGGATGGCAAAGGCCTTGCTCACGCCCTCGAAGGATTTTGCGATCTCTTCGAGTTTTTCAAGACGCTTCACATAAGCCTCCAGGCTCTCTCTCCGCGCTCCGGGACGGGCCGCGCTCGCGGCGTCCGCGGCACCGACTAAGAGGGCATAGATGGATCGAGGTTCTTCGTCTTCGTGGTGCGACGCGATTGCGTTTACGATCTCAGGAGATTCGTTGTATCGTTTGGCAATGTCCGCTCCGATAAGGGCGTGCGGTCCTTCAACCTGGTGATCGACCGCTTTGCCGATATCGTGAAGCAAACCCGCTCTTTTTGCCAGGGTCTCATCCAGTCCCAGCTCCGCTGCCATGAGCCCGCAGAGGTGGGCTACCTCCAAGCTGTGATGGAGGGCGTTCTGGCCGTAGCTCGCTCTGAATCGCAGCTGCCCGATCAGTCTGGATAACTCCGAGTGCATATGCTTGATGCCGGTTTCGATCAGCGCTTCTTCTCCGGCTTCGATAACCTGCACTTCGACGTCTTTTCGCGCTTTTTCTATAATTTCTTCGATCCTTGCGGGGTGAATGCGTCCGTCCTGGATAAGTCGCTCCAGGGAGACACGCGCCACCTCACGGCGAACCGGATCGAAGCTGCTGAGCGTCACTGCCTCCGGCGTGTCGTCTACTATAAGATCCACGCCCGTAAGAGTTTCAAAAGTACGGATGTTGCGTCCCTCTCTGCCGATGATACGTCCCTTCATTTCGTCGGATGGGATCGGAACTACGCTTACCGCTATCTCCGACGTGAACTCCACCGCACAGCGCTGTATCGCAACCGCAATAATCTCCTGAGCTTTTCTGTCCGCGTCACGTTTGGCTTTTTCTTCCATTTCCTTGAGGCGGAGACCGATAAGATGGTTTGCTTCCTCTTCTACCTCGGCAAGGAGAAGCGCCTTCGCGTCTTCTCTGGAGAGCTGCGTGATCTCCTCGAGGCGCGTCAGCAATTCGCCTTCTTTTTCGACCAGGTTCGTCATCTTGCTTTTGACTTCCTCTGTCTTTTGTTTCAGGTCGTCCTCGCGCCGAGAGACGTTTTCAAGCTTCCTGTCGAGGTTTTCCTCTTTTTGCTCGAGCTTGCGCTCTGACCGCATGATCTCGTTTCGGCGTTCGCGCGTCTCTTTGTCGAGCTCTTGACGCAGACGGAAGATCTCGTCTTTTGTCTCTGCCATCAGCTCTTTGCTGGATCTCTCCGCTTTTTCGGTTGCTTCCTGAAGGAGGGCTTTGGCTTTGGATATTGCTTTGTCTTCTTTTTTTGCGGTCACTGTTCTGTGTACGAAGTAGCCCCCCGCCAACCCTGCCATAATACCGATTATTGCAAACAGGATTAAATCCATTCTTAAATCACCTCATTCAATTTGTCAAGGTACGATCGTCGTGAGGGTACAATAAAACCCTTCTCGACAAGATATTCAGTGGGCTAATTGTAGCGTGAATCTCTGCATTGCTCAAGTATGCCAAAGAGTTTTCTTGAAATTACACTCCTGTTGTCCCTCTGCGTTCGACATCCTCACGCGTCCACTCGAGTATTCGGGCGTCTTTGGCTATATCAGCCACACGCAGGCCCGTGTCGCCGTGCTGGCGCAGGCCCGCCAGCTCTCCCTCGCCGCGGAGCTTGAGGTCGGCTTCCGCGATGGCGAATCCGTCTTCGGTGTTCTCAAGCACGCGAAGGCGCGCGCTTTGGCCGTTTTTTTGCGAGTCCTCGAGCAGGAGGCAGACGCCGCGTTTTGTCCCGCGCCCGACCCGCCCGCGCAATTGATGAAGCTGCGATAGCCCGAAGCCCGGCGCGTCTTCTATGACGATGACGTTTGCCTCCGCGACGTCTACTCCGACTTCGACCACTGTTGTGGAGACCAGCAAGGGAACATCGCCCGAGGCAAAGCGTTCGATCGCGCCGCGTTTCGCGTCGGGCGGCATGCTTCCGTACAGCGCTTCGACTTTTATCCCGCGCAAGCCGCGCTTTAGCTCCTCCGCGCGGAAGAGCACGCCTTCCCCGTCGCCGCCGATCAAGGGGCAGATCCAGTAACAACGGCCGCCGTTTGCAAGCATCTTTTCGATGAATCGGTAGACTTCGTTCATGCGCCGCGCGTCGACTATCCTTGTGATGATCGGCTGCCTGCCATGAGGTTTCCCTTTCACGAACGAACAGTCTATGTCGCCGTAGAATGTGAGGCAGAGGGTTCTGGGAATCGGCGTGGCGCTCATCATCAGCAGATGGGCGCTGTCGTTCTTCTCCCGCATGGACGAGCGCTGGGTCACGCCGAAGCGGTGCTGCTCGTCGATGATCGCAAGGCCGAGGTTTCCGAACTTGACGCCTTCTTCTAAGAGGGCATGAGTTCCGACCAACACGAGCGGCTTGTCCTCACGCGCCACGGCCCGTATTCGTTTTTTGTCCGCCGCGCCTGTTGCGCTCGTCAGCTCAAAGCAGGGAAAGCCCGGAGGTGCGAGGTTCTTTTCGCATTCGGCGTATAACTGACCGGAGAGGATGGTCGTGGGGGCAAGCAGCGCAACCTGGTATCCCGCGCCGAGGGTTTTCGCTGCGGCCGCCAGCGCGACAACGGTCTTCCCCGAGCCGACATCGCCCTGCAGAAGGCGGGTCATCGGCGTCTCGCGGTTCAGGTCCGCGGTTATTTCTTCGAGCGCCTCAGTTTGGGATGTCGTGAGAGTAAAGGGCAGCCCGGCGACGAAGCGCGACAGGGCCTCCGTTCCCGCGGCCAGAGACGGCGCGATGGACGCCATGCGGCGGGTTCTCGTCTCGCGAAGTCTCTTTTGCAGCTCGTAAAACTCTCGGTAGACGAGGCTTCTGCGCCCGTTAATTATGTCCTGTCTCGACGACGGGTTATGGATGGCCCGCAAGGCGTCTTTAAGTGGCAGCAGGTTTCTTTTTTTTAAAATATCAGACGGGAGCGTCTCCCCGACGATTAAATCCGGGGAAGTGACGCAGTCATAAATTATGCGCGACAGCAATCTTCGCGGCATGTCTTCGGTGGCGGGATAAATTGGGATGATTCTGTTCCATTCGGCGTCCTGAGGCAGCGCCGCGCCTGATTCCGCGGGGAGCAGCTTATACTCGGGGCTTGCGAACTCCGCGGCGCGCCCGTTCAATACAGGCGTACCGCAGAGCAATATCTCGCGCCCCTCGCCATCGGCGATATCGTTCGCCCATCCGCTGAACCAGACGACGCCCACAGAACCCGTCGCGTCGGTCACGGACGCCGTCGTGATCCAGAGATTTTGCCTTTTGAGTGACTTGCGGCGTTCTACGCACTCAAGCGTACCGCGGACGACAGCAGGCTTGTCCGGGAGAAGCTTCGCTATCGGCGTGGCGTTTCTTCGATCCTCATAGCGGATCGGCATGTGCAGCAACAGATCAAGAAGCGTCGACATCCCAAGGGACGCGAGAGCCGCTTTTCGCTTGGAGCCAACGCCCTTCAGTTTTTCAACGGGATCATCTAAAAGCAAGGTTCGTAAAACGTTCTTTAGCGGTCGTTCTTCGTCGGATCCGTCTCAAGCAGCTTGGGATCGATGCCCAGCGCGGTCAGCGTGTCGGCGATCCCGAGTTTCCTGATCGGTTCTTTCTCCGCGGCAATCTCGGGTGTAACCGCTTCGTGTTTTTCGCGGCCCATCTCGGGTACGTGAAGCTTTCCGTCAGCTTCCGCGGTATTGATCGCGGAAGCGATCTGGTGCATGAGATCCCGAAACGCCGCGAAGCCCGCTTTGCGCATGGCTTCGAGTTTGCCCAGCTCTTTTTGCATGGCAACAGTGTCTTCTTCCGCTTTGCGCACGATGTTATCCGCCTTCGCGCGCGCGTCGGATAGCATCCCATCCGCTTTGGCGCGCGCATCGCTCACGATGCTGTCCGCCATCTCCGTAGCGTTGGAGATACGCCCCTCCGCTGTCTTTTGCGCCATAACGAGCGCTTCCTGGAGAGAATCCTTCAGTCTTTCGTAATCGGAAAGCTTTTCTTGCTGTGTCTCAAGCTCGCGTTCGTAATCTTTCGTTTTTTGCGCATATACCTGAAGGCATTCGGCGACGCGGTCCAAAAACTCGTCAACCTCTGCCGGATCGTAGCCGCGCATGGTTTTTTTGAACGCTTGGTTGACTATATCTAACGAAGTCAGCAACTCACTCATCACGGATCCTCCCCGATGGCTTTATGGTGAAAATATTTCTTAATTTTTCTTGATTTCGTTACATCATCATATCAAAAAAATACCGATTTAGATCGAACGCGCGCCAAAAATTCCTGTTCCGACGCGAACAAGCGTGCTGCCCTCTTCGATCGCCCATTCATAATCGCCGCTCATACCCATCGAGAGGTGTTCCAGCGGCAGCCCCGTGCTCTTGCGCAGCGATTCGCGCAGCTCTCGCAACATAACAAACGAAGCTCTGACGGCGCTCTCGCCGCCTTCAAGCGGCCCGATAGTCATGAGCCCATCTATTTCAATCAAGTTATAACAACGCATAATTTTATCAAATAAATCCTGAATTTCGTCGGGATGAATGCCCATTTTTGTCAATTCGCCTGATGTGTTGACCTCTATGAAAACAGGAAAAGGGCATTTGTCCGGCGCTTCGGCGAGCGCGCGCTCTATCGCCGCGGCAAGCTCGGCGTTGTCTACACTCTGGACGCAGTCAAACAGCGCGACAGCCTTGCGCGCTTTGTTGCGCTGGAGATGCCCGACCATGTGCCAGAGCGGTTTCTCTTTTTGCCAGAGGCGGAGCTTTTCTTCGGCTTCCTGAACGCGGCTTTCGCCCAGCATTGTCACGCCGTTTTCGACCGCCGCGTAAAGCGACTCGATCGGCTGAAATTTGGAGACGCCGAGCAACGCCACGTCGTCAGCCGTTCTGCCGGACCGCAGGGCGGCTTCGGCAATGCGTTCTCTTGTGCGCAATATGTTGTCGCGTATGACTTCCGGCGTGATGCTCACCATAATTTAACCCTGCCCTCCTTTGCGGCGCTCCCGTTGACGATGACCGCGTCCCCCAGCTTTAAACCGTCCGTGACGAGAAAGCGCGAACCGCTGATCGCGCGCCCCGTGATGGGCATAAAAACCGCTTGCGAGCCTCTCAGCACAAACGCCCCTCTGACCCCGTTTTTGGTGACCACGGACATCTCCGGTATCGCGACGCCCTGCGCCTCTCCCGCCTCGATGATCAGGCTGTAATTACGTGAGAGAACTACCGAGGGCGGGAACCACGGCAGATTAAGGTATATTTTTACACGATGCCCGAAATCCTCATACACGCGCACGTGCGCCTTCGATGGCGTGTCAAGCGCGTCCATCTTGACCATGACCTTGTTTCGCGCGAGGCCGCTCTTTAAAGTCGCGTTCAAGTCCGCGTAGCCGACGAAACGAAGATCCTGCGGCTGGAGGACAATTTTACCGATTGGGTTTCCCTTAGCAACCACAGAACCCTCTTTGATCATCCTGACCGGCTTTGCCTCAGGCAGAACGCCCGCGCCGGGCCAGATCTCGGAGTAACGCCACAATCCTTCCGCGCCGTCGAGCCCGGCCAGAAAATATCCTTCATGCGGCGACCGCACGTCGTGCGCCTTTCCCCACGCGGTGATTTGCGCTACGACGTCTCCCTTCCCCACCCGAACCGGCCCGGCCCCCTTCGGGAAGCGCACGGAACCGGCCGCGGGCGCTGCGAGCTTCGCCTCGTTCCAAAGAAAAATACCCCTCGCCGCGATCACGTCCGATTGAACCCAGGGCACCGCCCACGTTACCTCAGGGTGGATGCTGTCGTAATGCGCAAAATAAGAACGATACGCCGCGATCCACCCTGCGGCGATGAGAATAATAGCGGCGTAGTAAAAAACGCGGTACAGAAAACGCCGCGGCTGTCTCGGACGGCTCATTTTGCGTTACGGGCGTCTCGTATTTCCGCGCCTGCTAGTAACACTTCGAATAATCGCACGAGACGCAACGCACACATCCTTCCGCGTGTATGGTCGGCGCGCCGCAGGATGGGCACATGTCGTCCCTTGTGATTTCCACCGTTTCGCCAAGCGCTCGCTCCAGCCCCTGGGCGATCGCGTCCGGCAGGCTCAGGATGATACCGTCGCCTTCGAATATGGGCTGGCTCCCGCCGATTCCTTTAAGCTGTTCGATGATCTCCTTCACGGGTACGCCGCTGCGTAGCAACAGCGAGATCAGGCGTCCCAGCGCCTCTGTGTGCGCCTGGGTGTCTTTCCCGGACTTGCCGAGCGTGGCGAAGAGCTCAAACGGTTTGCCCTCGAAGTGATTGAGCGTCAGATAAAGATTGCCGAAGCTGGTGCGAATCTTTACCGTGCTGCCAATCAGGTTCAGCGGGCGTCTTCTCGGCTTGAGCGCTTTTGCCGCGGGCGCGGCTTCGAGCTGTTCTGTCCCGTGATAGAGAACCTGTGTCTCCTTGCATCTGTCGCGGTAGATCGTGATGCCTTTGCAGCCGCTGTTATAAGACAGGAGATACGCCTGCTTCACGTCGTCTATGGCGGCGGAATTCGGCATGTTGATTGTCTTGCTGACCGCGTTATCTGTGTATTTCTGGAACGCCGCCTGCATCTCAACGTGCTCGCGGAAGGGTATATCGTGCGCCGTGACAAAGATTTCCTTCATCTGTCGCGGCACGTCGGCTTCGGTCAGCGTTCCGTGCGTCAGCACCTGCTCCAGGACGCCTGCGGATGGTTCGCCGAGGCGGGAGAGCGCATCTTCCAGATATGCGTTCACGTATATCAGCGTATCGTTGTCGAATGCCTTTCTGCGGAAGGCGAGCGCGAAAACAGGCTCTATGCCGCTTGAGCACTCCGCGATCAGGGATATCGTCCCGGTGGGGGCGATAGTCGTAACAGTGGCGTTGCGCATCGGGCGTCCGCTCTTCTCCCACATGCTGCCCTTCCAGTTGGGGAACGAGCCTCTTGCTTCCGCCAGGCGTTCGCTCTCTTCGTGCCCGACGCGCTGGATGAAGCTCATCACGCGCTCGGCCAGCTCCAATGACTCGCGGCTGCCGTAGCGGACGCCCCGGGCGAAGAGAAGCTCCGCCCACCCCATCACCCCGAGCCCGATCTTGCGGTTGCCGTGCGTCATTTCTTCGATCTTCTTGAGCGGATAGTTGTTGCAGTCGATGACGTCGTCGAGGAATCGCACCGCGGCGCACACGGTCTTCTCCAGGTGATCCCAGTCGATTGCCCCTCGGCTGTCCGCCATGCGAATCAAGTTGATCGAGCCCAGATTGCAGCTTTCGTAGGGCAGCAGCGGCTGCTCGCCGCAAGGGTTTGTGCTGTGCAGGAGGCCGCACTTCGGGACGGTGTTTCCCGCTTCTATGCGGTCGATGAAGACCACGCCCGGATCGCCGGTCTTCCACGCGCTCTCCGTAAGCAGCTCCCACAGCTCCAAAGCCTTGATCGTCCCCGCTATCGCTCCGGTGCGCGGGTTAATCAGATCCCAATCCTTGTTTTCCTGCACGGCTTCGATGAACGCGTCGGGGATGCCAACGGAGATATTGAAATTCGTGAGCTTGCCGCCCTCGGTCTTCGCTTTGACAAAGTCGATGATGTCGGGGTGCGACGCTTCCAGAATGCCCATATTCGCGCCTCTGCGCGTACCGCCCTGCTTTACGACCTCCGTCGTGTGATCGAACAACTCCATGAAGGAAATCGGCCCGGACGCTACGCCCGAGGTGCTGCGCACGCGGTCGCCGGCGGGGCGCACACCCGAGAAGTTAAAGCCCGTTCCGCCTCCGCTTTTGTGTACGAGGGCGGTTGCGGAGAGAGAGTTAAAAATCTCCTCCATACTGTCGCCGACAGGCAGCACAAAGCAGGCCGAAAGCTGCCCCATTTGCGTGCCGGCGTTCATGAGCGTGGGAGAATTAGGTAAAAATTCAAGCTTGGACATCATGTCATAAAATATTTCCGCCCATTCTTCCGCGTCGCCGCCGTGGGTGCCTTCCGCGCCCGCGACAGTCCGAGCCACGCGGCGCAGCATTTCTTCGGGCGTTTCGATGATATTTCCTTCGTCGTCTTTTCGGAGATAGCGTTTTTCAAGCACACGAAGGGCATTTTCTGAAAATTGGGCTTTCTTTGTAGTTTCCATAAGAACAAGACTCCTATCGTCTAATCTCACTTACAGGCAGAGGAGTTCGGGGATCTCTCTCAGATCGCCGCAAACCCACGCCGCCCCGGCGCTTTGGAGCTGCTCTCGCCCGAACGCGCCGGTCGTAACGCCTACTCCCCTGACGCCTGCCGCTATGGCTGTCTTCATGTCGATATCCGTGTCGCCGACATATACCGCGTTCTCTGTTCCGGCATCTACCCGCTCAAGCGCCAACAGCAACGACTCCGGGTGAGGTTTGGCGTGCGTCACGTCCTCCAGCCCGATGACCGTGTCAAACAGAGGCGCGAGGCCCGTGCGCTCAAGGGCGATGCTCGCGAATCGGCGGTTTGAAACCACGCCGATCTTCAGCCCTTTGCTCTTGAGCAGCGTCGGCACGTCGAACGAGCCCGGAAATTTGATAAATCCGCCTTGCTCCATAGATCTGAAATGACTCCTGTAATAATCAAGCCATTCTTGTTCAAAACGTCCCCAGAGCGCGATCCACGACTCTTCAATCGGCAGTCCGATCACCTTGAGCAGATCTTCGCGCGTGACGCGCGGAAGCCCCATATTGTCCGCCATCAGGTTTGTGCATTCGGTTATGATATAACTGCTGTCAACGAGCGTCATATCAAAATCGAACAGCACCGCTTGGATCGCCCGGCTATTCATAATATTTTAGATCATCCCTGCCGAAGACGACGGAAGAACGCGGCGACTCCCATACGCGCACCTCATGCAGCTTGCAGTTCGGCGCGCCTGAAAGGAGCGGATCCAGCGTTTTGAAGACGTAAGCGGCGATATTTTCGGCCGATGGCTGTGGAAAAATGTCGTTCAGATAGGCGTGATCAAATTTAGAGATAATATGCTCGCCCACGATCTCTTTAACCTTCACGAAATCGAGAATCATCCCCTCCTTGTCCGGATAGCCGCTCAGGACGACCTCCAACCGGTAGGTGTGTCCGTGCAGCCGTTCGCACTTTCCGTGATACGCTGTCAGGTTGTGGGCAGCGTCAAAAGTAAACTCTCTTTTCAGCAACATTAGTTCTTCTCTCCCCGCGTTTATCGCAAGACCCTGCGTGTTTTATTACGTCATTATAAACCATAGCTAATCAGGAAAGATCAAATTCCAATCGCGATTGCCTGCCGAAAAGGCCTTCCGGGGGAGCCATGCCGAGTATTTCTTTCATGCGGATTGCGCTGCGCACAGCCTTGTCGGAGACGCAGTTGTTGTACATGAGGAAGATATTTTTCGCGTCGCGCCGCGTTTCGCTGATTGCGTCCTCCCACTCTTCCAGCTCTTCTTTGCTGTACTCGTAGTCGAATTTTTCGAGGACGGAAGCACGCGAGTTGCTCCAGCCCTCTTTGTTGCGCCCATGAAAACGCGCGATGGTCCCCCATTCGGCGGTGAGGGGCCATTCGCGCGGCAAAGTCCAATCGAGGTTCGGTTCGTCCACGGCGACGTACGCAATATTTTCGTCGCGCAGCGTATCCAAGAACAGCTTGCGGTTGTGGCCGGCGAGCCACGAGTTGTTGCGCACCTCGACCGCCAGGCGAATGGGGCCGCTGACTTCGCGCAAGCGGCGTATGTACGCGAGCGATTCGCGCGAACAATACCAGCGGGGCGGAAATTGAAAGAGCAGGTAAGCGAGACGCCCCGCCCGGTGGAGTATCCGCAGCGTCTCGAGAAATTCCTCGAACAACCGAAGCCGTTGCTCGGAGGTGAGTTCCTCTCTCTGAATGAGCGCGGACGGGTCGCGCCCGAGCTCCTTTTGCAGCCACTTTGGCAGCGACGCCGCTTTTGACCTGTGAAAAGTGAAGAGAGAAAAAGACTTGACGCCGAAGAGGAAATCGCGCGGCGTGCATGTGATCCAGCGAACGGCGTTATCGGGGCTGGGCAGCGCGTAGAATGAACTGTCGATCTCTACGATGTCGAACTGCCCGGCGTAAAACGAAAGACGCGCCGCGGGAGTGCTCGCGGACTCAGGGTAAAAGCCGCTTCGCAGCAATGTCTTATCCGTCCATGAGCAAATGCCGACACGAATGGCGTCCCGCATTACACCACCTCCGCCGCGTATGGGTTCTTTATTTTACTTGACGTTGGGATAGAACGCAAAAAAGCGGCATTTTTACGGGCTAGTTGTCATCGTTTTCAAATAAAAAAGACAGTAAAAGGATTTTGCGATGCTCCTGATTGTCCAAGTTGCTGCTGATGATGGCGCGAATCCGATTGATACGATATATAAGGGTATTGCGGTGCAACCCCAAATGATTCGCGGTGTCAGTCAAATTGCCGCCGCATAATAAATACCGGAAGAGCGTTTCGGCATGATGCGTGTTGTTTGTGCGATCCGTCTCGTGCAGTCGGCGGATGTCGGGGTGAATATAAATGGCAAAATCGGGAATGCCCTGTATTTGATTCGACATCATTTTTAAGGCAATTTGATGCATCGTGTGATACTGTTCGTTGTTTTGCTGCGCCGTCATGAAGACCAGATGCGCCTGCCGGTAATAGGCCGGAGTATTTTCAAGGCCATAGAATTCATAGCTTGTGCCCCATGTAAAGATTTCTCGCGGAATCGTTTTTTCAGCTTGTTCGATCACTTGCTCTATTCCACCGGCTTTGGTGGTATTCGCAACGCAGATCACATTTCCTTCATGAGAAAACGCACATGCGTATCCCAACTGCCCGGCCAATTTTTCGCGCAGTACGTTTAAAACAGGCGTGTTGTAGCGAGCCTGAGTACCGGCACAGAGGACGACCAATTCGTCGTTTGCGTGCCAGTTTAACGTCTTCAAGACAACGGCCAGGTTTAACGCGTCGAAGCTTTCGGTTTTCAGTATGCCGATGAAGAATGTCGCTACGCCTGAGTGCGGCTGATAAAGCGGAAAGTTTGCCTGGATAACGCGCCCGACGATCTGCACAAAAAAATTCATTAAATGCGTGTCGCCGGGGTTAAAAGGCTGCTCATGAGATATTGTAACAATCTCACAAATTCGATGCCCTTTCAGCCAGACATTCGCGTGCAGCACCTCGCCGCGATAAAAGGGAGACTGGCGGATGCACGGATATGTTTCTTCAAAGGTCGCTTGATACCGCGAATCCAGGCTGACCTCCTTCACCGCGTTAAAATCGGCCTGAAGCCCCAGTGTGTTATCCCTCATGCGCGCCCAATCCGGATGCACGCTGTCGTCGTACTCTTTCGTGATGGCATAGACCATGCTGCTGTCGCTCTTTATAAACATCGGGCGTTTGAACACCCGATGCGCGATATCCAACAGGCTCTGAAGATTTGTGCTGTCCAGCATACAGAGCAGGAGATCCTTTTCCCAATCGTTATAAAAACGCAAGGCGTCCGAGACTTGATTATGCACAATTGCCAAACCGGCATGAGGCAGCAGGATTTGATCTTGATGGAAACGAATGAGGGTATCGCCGGTTTCTGCCGTGAAGCCATCTTCGACACTTAAAATCTCAGCGCTGTTTTTCGCCTCTTCCAACGGAATATGCAGCTTTACCCCTTCGATCAGAGGTTGGCCTTCGGTTATCCTGGCGACGGGAGATAAACCTTTTTTTTCAAGCCAATCGTACAATGTCCACATACTGATCTTCATTGTTTTATCCCTGCTTCTCGCATATTGGAGAAATTGCATAAAAAAGAATGCGTGATTTAGATTAACACGACATAGTTGAAATGACAAGCAAATGCAATAATAAATTCATAGTCTCAATAGCGATGTTCTGTTTATCATAATACTTTTGAAAACGGAGGGATCTCTATGCCCTGTGTGAGCGACCCTGCGACCGGCCTGTTGTTGTTTGATCTCACCCATCCATGGGGACATGGCGCGCCGTCATATCCGGGGCAAGCGGATGTTCGCATGGAACGCGCTGTCAAGCATTCCCAGCACGGCGTCTTAGCCTGGAGGATCAATACGTCCATGCATACCGGTACGCATATGATTGCGCCGATTCACCTTATTCAAAGAGGCGCGGACCTTGCTGCTATTCCGCCGGATTGTCTGTTTGGAAACGGTATTGTGCTGCATATCCCCAAAAATAATTTTGAGCGGATTGACGCCGGCGACCTCAAGGTAGCCGGCGCGATTAAAGAGGGTGATATTGTAGTCGTCAATACCGGCTGGCATCACAAATATTCGGACGGGCCGGAATACTTTGGGCACGCCCCCGGACTGACGGAGTGCGCGGCGCGCTATCTGGCTGATCGCATGATAAAGCTGTTCGCCATCGATACGCCTTTTATCGACCCCCCGCTGGCAACCTCCATGGGGTTACATCGCGGCGGTCCCCTGATGAAGCGACTGCCGGAC
>Ga0153940_1000990_pt1 | contig 13397 bp, 8 predicted proteins | sample TSNJ024MetaG_FD_104736 | JGI IMG/M metagenome (GOLD analysis project Ga0153940, IMG submission 104736) | Attine ant fungus gardens microbial communities from New Jersey, USA - TSNJ024 MetaG | ecosystem: Host-associated > Fungi > Mycelium > Unclassified | place: USA: New Jersey, Brendan T. Byrne...
CCATTATCAGCAGCTTAGCCTAAAGGTTACAAAAATACTATGCAGGTCTGACAGGTAAAGTTCTCTGCATCGGGTTGGCTCATGATAAGAAAAAAACGAATTGGTATATAGAATAATAGAGAATTAGAACTTCTTGACCGCCTCCTCCTCATCAGCCACAAAATAAAGGTGGTTGCCGTTGTTGCTCTCATAAATAAAGTCACGGAGCGATTTACTCTTGTAGTCCGAAAAACTGCCAATTATCGCAAGCCGATAACCATAATTAACGAGTTTTTGAACAATCTCTCCCGCTACGCCGGTAGAGAGGCTAAAAAAATCCTCTGATACTGCTGCCTTGTTCACTGCAATATTGTGGGAGTCGTATACATATCCGATATTGACGGCAAAATCCAGTGCAGACTGACCATCGTTTATGATTGGCTCATCGCTGTTTACAACAGCAACTTTTCCATTATGTGCTTCAACTATCCTTATAATCACGTTTTTTCCCACTTTCGATTTTATTTATTCTCAATCACTAATACAGATATTTATTCACTATATCCATATTGTCATATACAATATCAAACGCAATGTAATAATGGTCTTCAATACTTGGTCTCAGTTCTCTGACTGCATCAAGAATTCCCTGGTTGCTTTGTTTACTGCATCACCTCCAACCTGAAACCCAGCAAACATATTTTCTTTTTTGATATAGCATGTAGTACATGTATATTTGACAATTAGGAGACTTCCTGTACTGTTTCTTCTTCCGTATTATAACATTGATATCCATTCCAATCAAGAGTTTGTGTTCTTAAGACGGCAGCATTCAGCCAGGATAAAGTTACTGTTCACACCTGCGGTGCAAACAGTAACAGGATAAACGCATCAATTCCTCCATTTATGCATTATTATTTCTCCGAGCCGCTCCGATTCCGCCTGTCAGCTTCCCTCCATTACTTTCCATAATCTCCCGATACCAGTAAGCGGAGTCCTTCACTATTCTCTCCCCGGTTTCAAAATCCACATACACAATGCCAAACCGCTCCGTATACCCTTTATCCCACTCAAAGTTGTCCAAAAAGGTCCAGAGAAAATACCCTCTGACATCCACCCCTTCATCGGCTGCTTTTTGAAGTGCGCCCAGATAACGGTCCAGGAATTCCACACGATTCGGGTCATGCACTCTGCCGTCGGCGGATACCATATCATGGCAGGACATGCCGTTTTCTGTAATGTAAATGGGAAGTCCATACCGTTCATACTGAAACTTTACTCCCCAATACAGGCATTCCGGCGTAACCGGCCACTGTGAAGCAGTCTTAGCCATTCCCTGGGGACAATTTACATATTCCGGCCTGTCGTCTGCTCCCTGCCGTATCATATATCCGTTGTAGATATTCTGCCCCATAAAGTCCAGAGGCTGGGAAATCAGCTCCATATCCTCTTTCGTGATTGCAGGAAGATATTCGGCATATTTTTCCAGGCCATCCTCCGGGTAATGTCCCAGAAAAACCGGATCAGAGAACCAAGCCACGTTCCAGGTCCAGTTATCCATGGGATTATTCTGAGTAAAATACCAGGTTCGTGCCGCTTCGATATCTTCCGGCTTATTGCTGGCGGGATAGGCCACTCCGCAGGTTGGGGCATAGCCTATGTGTATTTTCCTGACCGCATATTTACGAAGATTCTTCACGGCTTGCCCATGGGCTTTCAGGGCATTATGGGCGATGAGAAAGGTTTCCTTATAGGGCAGCTTCAGTCCCGGTGCGTGCACTCCGCTCAAATGCCCCAATCCGACGAAGCATTGTGGCTCATTCAATGTAATAAAGTATTCACAGAGATCAGAAAAATTCTCCGCAATCACTCTGGCATATTCTCCGAACCAGGTGACAATTTCCTCACTGCGCCAGCCTCCCTCATCCTGAAGCGCCTGGGGCAGCTCCCAATGATACATGGTCAGATACGGTGTGATTCCCTGCTTCTTCATCTCCTGAATCATATTCCGGTAAAGCCGAATCGCCTTTTCATTCAGGCGGCCCTTACCCTCCGGCATAATCCTGGCCCAGCTTACGGAAAAGCGATAAGCTTTGATGCCCAGACTTTTCATAAGAGCATAATCTTCTTTATAATGCTTAATATGGGCGCATGATATATCGGCACAGTAACCGTCCAGAATGCGGCCTTCCTCACAGAAGGTATCCCAAATGGTTTTCCCCGCTCCGTCTCCTGCCTCTCTTCCCTCTACCTGATATGCGCTGGAGGCAACGCCCCATACAAAGTCCTGTGGAAACATATTAACACCTCTACTCCGCTTCAGCGGATACTATTTACTGTTGGGTTCCAATAACAGATACCAGGTAAAATGGCACCGCGCCTTCCGGGGCATCCGTTATGGTTATTTCAATGGTATGTATTTTATTTTCCTCTCCGGACAATACGTTCTGCAGATACAGGCAATCCCCCCAGGTTTCATCAAAATTTCCGTCCAGTATAATTGCCCTGTCTTCCTGTCCGTCAACTACCGCCTTGGCAATGCAGGCGGGATGAGTCACTGATTTCCTGTACTGGACGGCTATTTCGCTTCCTTCCACCTCAAACCGGATAAAAGCCCCTTCCTGGTCGGCAGTCCATCCGTTTTTGAACAGGTCGGTAATGGATTCCTGCTTTTCCGTATCCGCAGTAAATCCGTTCAAAACAGGAGAAATGTTGTCATTCTGATATCGGATGGAATTCTCATAGGCATTTTTCGTTAAGGGCGCCGGCAATCCGCTTTCACTGTAATCAGGCTCCTCTTCCGGCACTTCCCTTTCGGCATAGACCTTCTCCAATAAACAGATAAGCTGCCCGGCAATTAATCCATGGCCGGTATCATTGGGATGAATACCGTCCGGGGTAATATCACCTATGAGAAGTCTTTCGTCCGCTGCCAACGGGTATACAGAAGCTTTCATGCTCACACAGGGCAGATCATAGTGCCATCCCACCAGACTGTGCTGCTCCTGGGCACTGTAGCCGGAATCGTACACCACGTTATGAAGCAGAATGACCGCAGGAGCGGATTGTGCTTTCAGCATCTTCCGAACCAGTCCCTCATAGGTTTCCTTGAAAAACAGGGTGTTTTCGTCATTCACACTAAATTCTGTAATAATAACATCCGGCCGGTATGCAAGCAGGTCCGAATCCACTCTGGCCGCGCCGAACTGGGAAGTGGTGCCACCGATACCGGCATTTTGGTAATGAACCGTGCTGTCAGGAAATTTTTCATTCCACCACTCCCATACCAGATATGCATAGCTGTTTTCAGGAGCCGATGCCAGGGAACCTTGGGTAATGGATCCTCCCAGAAAGCCGACTGTAATCTCTTCCCCCTTTTCCGCTTTCTTCATGGCTTCTTTCAGTCGGCTCCAGTTGCCGCGCACAATCATGCCCGCTTCCAGCTCCGCCACATCATACCCTGTGTCTGATACAAAGGTACCGCCGCAGCCCTTCATCAGCCCTTCCATGATCAGGGAATATTTCCACTTACAGGTCTCCCTGTCGATCAATCCGAACAGCTCTCCGTCACCTTCAAAGAAGCCGTTGTCCCACCAGATGCAGACAACACCGATTTCCTTCGCTGCGGACACATAATATTCCGCCCACATGGCCCGCTCCTCTTCGTTGCCCTCCGCAGGCTTGACCATGACTCCGAATTCGCCTATAATTACGGGAATTCCTTTGGATATAAACAATTTATCAATGCTGTTCATAAGGGCATCGATTTTTTCCGTATCCTGATTCCACAATCCCCTTCCCTGTACATTCAGGGCAAAATCGTATGGTTCATAAGCATGCACCGATACAATGATTCTGGAATCGCCTTCCGGCACTTCAAGATGGGAAAGGGCATTCCAACAGTTTGCCCCATAACCGGTCACCATTAAGATGCGGTCAGGATTATTGCCGCCGGAATTCCGTATGGTATCTACGAACACTCTGTTTAAGCTGTTCACTACCGCCCATCCCTCCTCGTCTCCTCCGTTCCACTCCTGATCCGTTCCCACCTTGCGGGGTTCGTTCATTCCTTCAAAAATCAAATGCTCATCATAATCCGCAAAGCGTTTCGCAATTTGATCCCAAACAGCTTCCAGCATGGCAGCCGCTCTTTCCTCATTCTCATAGTATGGATAATACCATGACTCATGATGGGTATTCAATATTACATAAGCGCCATGATCATAGGCGTAATCCACCACTTCCTGCACACGATCCATCCAGCTTTCTTCTATCCGGTAATTATCATTCAGATAAATATGATCGTTCCAGGAAACCGGTATCCGGATCACATTGAAGCCTGCATCAATTACTGTTTCAAGCAGTTCCTTCGTGGTAACCGGATTCCCCCATGCGGTTTCCCATCGCTGGGCACTTAATGCCTTTAGAAGGGATACATTTGTACAATCCAGAGTGTTACCCAGATTCCAGCCAATTTTCATTTCATTTACAACGTCCCATGCTGTTATTGCTTCCATATCTTCTTTTCCTTCACTATCTTCTGCAGACAAACATCCCGTACAGCCGGTTAAAAAAATGACTATAAAGTAAAATATTAAGATTCTCTTACTGAATGCTTTCATATTTATCTACCTTGTCCGCTTCAGCGGACATCAATTCAATAGGTTGAAATGCTCTTTTTCAACTTTATACCCCTTGTCCGCTTCAGCGGACATCGATTCAATAGGTTGAAATGCTCTTTTTCAACTTTATACCCCTTGTCCGCTTCAGCGGACATCGATTCAATAGGTTGAAATGCTCTTTTTCAACTTTATTTACCGTTTCCCAAGCTCCGTGTCTGCCTGACATACATGACTGTGGGTTTTGATATAATCCATGATTTCCGTAAACTCACAAAAGGCAAGACCCACATAGCTGTCCGCCGCCCCGTAATAAATGGCAATTTTGCCGCTTTCCGGGTCATGCAGCGTCGCACAGGGGAAACATACGTTGGGAACAAAACCTCTTTCCTCGAACCACTCTTCCGGGGTTAATAAGAAATTCCTGCATCGATACAGTACCTTGGAGGGATTTTCCAAATCCAGGATAGCCCCTCCGATACTGTATACATAACCATTGCAGGTTCCACTCACTCCATGATAGAACAGAAGCCAGCCTTCATTGGTTTCAATGGGCGCGGCACCCCCGCCGATTTTCAGGGATTCCCACCAGTTTGAAGCTTTTCCCATAACATGTCTGTGCTTTCCCCAGTATACCATATCCGGGCTCTCACTTATAAAAATGTCCCCAAAAGGAGTATGACCGGAATCGGACGGACGACTCAGCATCATAAAATTGCCGTTTATCTTCCTGGGGAATAATACCGCGTTCCGGTTAAAGGGCAGGAACGGACTTTCTATCCTTACGAAGGTCTTAAAATCTTTCGTTTTCGCCATACCGATGGCCGCCCCGTAAAAGTCCTGACACCAGATCATATAATAGGTATCTTCTACCTTTACCAACCTGGGATCATAAGCATATACCGGCATGGCCGAGTTCCCTTCCTCATCCACAAAAGGAATTTTTTCCCTGTCAAACTCCCAGTGAATGGCATCCTTGCTGCGCCCCAGGTATATGTATGGGATTCCATTGGTCTGTTCTCCCCGGAACACACCGATAAATGCACCTTCATACGGCATTACCGCGCTGTTGAATATCCGCGCCACTCCTTCCACAGGATTTCTGCCGATAATGGGATTCCCGTCGTATCTCCAGACAGGCGCATCCATAATTCCCGACCGTCTCTCCTGCCATGGCACATTGGATAATGCAGGCGCAATCATTTTCAGTTCACTCATTATTTCCTCCGTTCTATTGTGGTAAAGCATCTTCATGACCTGCCCGTCTGTGGCAGGATACTTTATCTCTTATTTAAAGTATGCGTCCAATGCATCCTGAATCTGTTGTTTATAAGTCTCCTGGAACTGAGCCGGTGTTACGGATCCGTCAATCAGTCCTGTGAAGTCGTACTCTACTCCGAGATTGTTCCAAAGCTCGAAGGTCTCTCTGCTTCCTACGTCGAACATTACGCTGAAGTTGTAGTTCTGAAGCTCTTCGGCAGCTGCCGTTACGGCATACCACCAATACAGGCTTTCCTCATCGTCTCTAAGCTCGGTGTCACCGTCATACCAGTTCCACAGATCGTACAGTACATTATATACCAGCTCCGGGTCTTCCACTCCTGCGGGAATAACGTAGTATTCGCCGCTGGATACTTTGCCGGCATTGGTTGCCGCATTGCCGGAAGGGCCTGTGGGCCACTGTACATAAACAGTGTCAAATTCCAGCGTAAAGCCTTTCTCTCCCGTATAGTCATAGTCAGCCTTATCGCTGGCAATCCACGCAGCTATGGGGAAGAATCCGATAGTGCCTTCCCGGTATACGACTCTCATGGAGCTGCTGGCGTCACTGGATGTCAGGTCATACGGATAGCATACATTGTACACGTTGTACATATCAGAAATCATCTGCAGAGCCTCGCCGGTCTTGGAATCGGAAAGCTGCTCTGTCTTGCCGGCAGCCACATTGGCACCGTTGCTCATCATCAACTGCTCAAAAGTCTCACTGACAAATCCGCAGTAGCCGTACTGGTCGATCTGTCCGTCGCCGTCTGTATCCTGTGTCAGCACCTGGCAGTATTCAATGAATTTATCCCATGTCCATTCGCCTCTTGCATACAGATCTCTGGGATCCTCCAGATTGTTGTCCTGAAGCATCTGCAGGTTGAAACCCAGAGGATAGGTTGCTTCCACGGTGGATGCGGCTTCCACTCTCTTGAGTATACAAGCCTTGCCGTCACCCAGATCCAGGTAATTTAGATATATCTGGTCTGTGAACAAGTCATTGTCTGCCGGCAATACAGTCTTTAAATCGGTTACCAGACCGTTTAATGCGGCCGGAATGCCGAAGGAAAGTTCAACCAGATAGACGTCACAGTCGGGAGAACCTGCAAGAACCGAGTTGGTCAGGGATTCTTTGGTTCCTGCAAAGGTTAAGTTCTCCCAATAAACCTCAACATTGTATTTATCTTCAATTTTCTGTACTGCTTCAAACATCAGATGAGCCTTTTCCGTACCGGAGTAGGTAGGGTCATCCTCTACAGAGGTATGGGAGCTGTCGTAGTACTGGGTCCACCAGGAACCAATGGTAATGATTCGTTTTTCCCCGCTGCTTACCGGAGGCGTGGATTCGGAAGCCGCCTCTGACACGCTGCCGGAATCGGTGAGACTTCCGGTATCTGCCGCCGCCGTGGGAGTGTCGCTTCCGCAGCCTGCCATCGCTCCGACCATAATCAGACTTAATCCAAGTGTAATGAATTTTTTAAATTGTTTCATTTTCGTGTTTACCTCCTTCTTATTTCGTTGCTGTGCCGATACCCACACGGTATACTTCCCATGCTGTATCGGATTCACACTGTATCTGACCGGTCAGAGTGGTTGCATCTGCGCCGCCGCAGGCTTCCATAATCTCTTCATACGTAAACTGGGCAATCTTGCCATTTTGGGTTGATCTGCCGCTGTCACTGATTCTGATCCAGCCGTTTTCAGCACCGGTCACTACCAGCCACATATCGCCGCTTTCAGAGGTATATTCCACTTCCACGATAGCACCGGGTACCAACAGGTTCCGGATATCTTCGGTAATGTCCACACCTGCCTGACTCCATGCGTCTCCGCTCACTTCAAAACCTTCCAGCTTTGTCGTATTCTTCAGTTCCATAAGTCCGCTGTCCTGACCAATCTTCACACTGAACACTTCCCAGGGGGTATCGGATTCGCACTGGATCTGTCCGGTCAGTGCGGAAGAATCGGAACCGCCGCAGAGAGCCATAATGTCCTCATAGAAAATCTGCGCCACATTGCGTGTCAGATTTTTCACGGAACTATCCCCGTCATTTACTCTGATCCATCCATTCTCTGCACCGGTGATTACCATCCAGATATCACCGCTTTCGGAGGCGTATTCGATTTCCACGATGGCTCCCGGAACCAACAGGTTCTGAATATCTTCGGTAATATCAATACCTGCCTGGCTCCACGCGTCTGCGCTCATCGCAAATCCTTCCAGGCTTACAGCGTCCTTCAGATAAGCCAGATTTGTCATATCAACATCCGTATTCTCAAAGCCGGCAGGCGCGTTGAACGCCACGGTGGTGTCCGCCGTAATCAGATTGCCCGAAACATCCAGGAAACGAATATCGTCAATATACAGGGTGGCACTGCCATGATCTGCCAGACCGTTGTCTGTCTTTAAATTAATAATCATAATATTGTCATTGCCCGCCGTAAACAGCTTTTTACTATCCAGCTCTACCACAGCCACTTTCGGATTCTGATCCTCCCGGTATACGGACCAGTCATACTTCTTCTCTTCCAGTTCCTCTCCCCGCCAGGTAATGACCTCACCTGAGGCGGAATTAAAGGAACCGTCTTCATAGGCAATACCCATGGTCATCTCAATGGCGGCCAACCTGCTGACATTATCTCCCAGCAAACCAGAAACATCAATGCCCACATACGGTACTTTTCCCTGGGTGCTTTTTATCTGTAATGCCTTGCTGCCGTTATAGTCCACAAGGGACAGTTGGGAAGCATCCGCATTGCCAGGTACCAGATACACCTTCGCGAAATCATAATTACCGTCCTCAAAATCCACACTGACTTCCACCGTTTCCGGCTGGACTACATCCTCCGGCTTCGATTCTTCCGCAGCGGTACTTTCCGCCTGTGAGAGTTCCACGGATGCCGGTTCCAGATCATCGCTGTTTCCACATGCTGCCATGGAAAGAATCATTGCGCCTGCACACAGACAAGCAAGTAATTTTCTTTTCATCAACTCTTTCATCCTCCTTTTTATGATTTTTGACAGTTGATCGGTTTCGTTTTAAGTGCAGAGAATCCCAGGCTTTTAGCCTACAATACCACTTCTCTCCACACCTTCTATAAAGTATCTCTGAAGCAAAATATAGATAATGATAATTGGCAGAATCACCAGAACGATTCCCGCATCCAGATACAACTCCTGAATCGTGGGATCCAGAATCTGCTCCTGGTTGGCAATCACCGCCTGCAAGGATGCTATCTTCTTGCTGATTACCACATCTTCGCTGATCAGAAACAACTTCGCAAAAAAAGTATCATTATACTGCCACACCATGGAGAACACTGCTACAGTTACTACAGCAGGCATGGCGTTTACCAGCATAATTCTGAAATAGGTATACCAGACCCCCGCCCCGTCCACCAGGGCGGCCTCTTCAATCTCCTTGGGCAGACCGCGGAAAAACTGATTGAAGATGTAAATATACAGTCCTGACCGCAGACCGCATCCCAGGAACGACATCAGATACATGGGTACTGTACTGGACATGAGATTCAACGGTTTCCCGTAAATTAATGTCACCAGCCCAAAGGGGTCAAAGCTCTTGAAGGTCATATAGAGGGGCAGCATAATCGTATGGGAAGGGATTACGATCATGATTACCACACAGGCAAATAACAGCTTCTTGAATCGGAAGTTAAACCGTGCGAAGCCATAACCAACCATAGAACAGACAAACAGTTGGACGACCATCAGGGACAGCGTATAGAGCAAATCCTTTGCCATGGTGGGAAAGTAGTTCAGCCTCTCAAGCACCACCTTGTATTTATCCAGAGTAGGACTATGAGGCAGCACATATACCATGGGATCATAGGCATCTTTGTTGGAAGAAATGGAATTCACCACGATGCCGATGACCGGAGAGAGGATTACATAGCCGACGCCCGCCAGAATCCCAAAGCGCATGATGGTAAGCAGCATTTTCTTCACATCCGTCAGCATAATTTTCATTTGATCCGTATCCCGGAACACTTTTTTTGCTTTCGCCAGATATTTCAATTTCGACTCCTATCTGCCCGCTTCGGCGGGCTTCAAATCAAGGGGAGTGATCAGTTGTAATAGAAAGTGCGCTTCTGTAGGAAGCCGCACACCACAACCAGGATAAAACAGGTTATCAGGGTGCTTATCAGACTAAATACGCTGCTCAGCCCATAATTAAACTCCGTAAATGCCGTAGCATATGCCAGATCCACCACTTCGCTGACCGTAAAGCTGTCCACTATGGTATAGACCACATTGGTGATAATATGAGGCATTACCATGGGGAAAGTGATCTTCCAAAAGGTTTCATAACCGGTAGCACCTTCCATTTTGGCCACCTCATACATGGAATCGGGTATAGCCTGCAGGGCCGCGATGAAGATAATAATCTGTACGCTTGATGCAGAAATAATCTCGTTAATCCGGTTTACCACTCCTACCACATACGCAATCAATTCCATCGGTATGCCCAGGTTCTGGAATAGCTGCACATAGTAAAATATATCCACGGCTGCACTGGAAGCCGAGGAAGAAACCTCCGATGCCGCCGAAGAAATCCCACCTGCCATCATGGAAGCGCTAAGCGCAAGTGCATCCAGTATGGCCCCGGAGTTCAGGATAATCGGAAGGAAGAAAATAGCACGGAATATCGTCCTCCCCCGGAACTTCCCATTCAGCATTATGGCCATAAATAAACTGAAGAAGATAATCAGGGGCACATCCAGCATCATATTCAGCACGGAAGAAGTCAGAACCTGCTTAAAGCTGCCGTGTACCCGGAAAGCATAGATGAAATTGTCCCATCCCACGTTCGACAGCGTATAACCTCCCGTATCCATGGTCAATGCGGAAAAGGAAAACTGTCCGGTCATAAATATACTTCTTACATAAAATGCAAGAAACCCAATCAGCCAGGGAAGGATAAACAAATACCCCATTCGGTCCCTTTTCTGCAGGAGCGTCGCTTTTTTCCCGGGGGAATGTTTTTTCACTGTGGAATGTTTTACTTCCGGAGAATGCTCTGTCTCTCTATTCATCTTACATTCCCTCCACTTCATAACTTAATCCCGGTATTGTGATACCGTCTGCTGTCTGCTCTGTGTCCGAGTAGTTCACATAGATTACCACACCATTGCCGTAGGATATCTTTCGGATTCCGTTTTTCAGTATCTCATGCCCTACTATAGCTTCTCCGGAAACATGGCGCAGCGCTTCGTTCACGAAACTGTATACTTCCATTGCCTCCTGCTTCCATACCTCCCAGGTAGTGGCATAATAGCGGCTCAGTCCGGTATTCTTCATTTTACTGGATTCCTCCCAGGTAAATACATAGTGAGGAGAAGTTCCATATTCAACCATCTTCAGTAAAGCTGCCGTCATATCCATGTCATCATGGTAATTCAACAGCTCACCTGCGTAATCAATGCTTCCGTGGAGGATCATTTGGTACAGAGGAATATCCTCATCCACAATCAGGAAATCGTTGTGGGATGTGGGCGCGTTGATAATATCCGAAGCATAGGCAAAGCTGTAATCGTTTCCTGCATTCATCATCAGGGCTTTGCCTGTTTCCCCGATTTTGTCAAGCTGTCCCAGCACGATCTGCAGCGCCTGCTCCCGGTGAATGACATTTGTCCTCTTTTTATCGGAATGGAGTTTGTCACCCAAATCTCTTAAGGAAATACCGCCAATATCATACTTCACAATTTTTTCCGTAAATTTGTCCACGTATCTGGGCAGGAATTTAGGTGACAGCAGATCGTATAAGGTTTCGGGATAACCCAGACCGGAGGTCATTCGCAGGCTGGCCGGATTCACCTGTCCAAAGCTGGCCGCATAACCGGCTCCATAGTACCGGGAACTCTCCGCGCTATGATTAAAACCTGCATCCGCAAAGGTTACATGCTGGAACGCCACATCCGCATAGAGGCGGCCTCCGTTTTCCTCCACTGTTTTATTCAGTTCTTCCAGACCTGATTTTCCCCCAAGCTTCCAGGGTATCTTAATGGTATCGGCCGTGTCGTGGTAATATCCGTCATTAAACCAACCCTGCAGGTTCATAACCTGATTGGTAATTCCCTGACCGGCCAGCTCATCGGATATTCTTCCGGCCTGTTCAAAGGTAGTCATAGGGAAGGTTCTTAAATACTGTACACCGAGTAAATGATCCGTTTCTTCCACGCCGCTGATAATGTCATAGTAAAAGGGAATATCTCCGCTGCCCGTGCTTTTCGTTAATATACCTTCCTGCATCAGCTTTTCCCTGTAGTAATTGGCCATCCCGGAATACCCCGCATATTCATCTGCTAACAGCGTATACCGAACCGTCATGTTCACATCATATAAATCCGGTTCCAGTACATAGATATCCGCGGCAGAATCTCCGAACATATACAGGTTATCCGCATTCCGCAGGACAAAAGAGGCATAGGCATAATTGTACTCGTTGTACACTCCCGACACACCTGCCGTAATATATGCCAGAGACCGGGCACCCTCAATCGTGGTCAGAACAGTGCTTTTCTCCCTGCAGATACCGAACAAAGGAAGTTTGGCACCTACGGAGTTCTCGATCTTGGTATAATTGGCAATCATCAAATCCACATCATATACATACTGGGAATAATTGGCTGCTGCCGTCTTACCGTTGTTAAAATGAATCAGGGAACCGGAACCATTAGGCACTACCATATACCCATCCTCATTGCTGCCGCACGCTCCCATATACCGCAGCAGTTGGAACCGGTGGATACTGCCGCCGCCCCGTTCCTCTATCAGGGATACGGGTACGGATACTACAAGAGAGTCTCCCTCCAGACGGTATTCCAGAGCAACCGTAAAGGAAATCGGTATTGCCGACTCCACTCCGGCCAGCTCCTGCTGTTCCAGGTAATCCTCCTGCGTCCAGCCGATCTCATCCAGCCAATCCTTAACTTTCTGTACGATCTTAACATTCTGTTTCGTCACGCCGTTCATTTCCAGCATTCCGGGTGCCGTTTCACTGGTGATGTAATAACGCCGCATGCTGGTGGCATCCTTTTCGCTTAACTTGCTGCAGATTTCATCCAGTTTATCTTCCGTTATGTAAACAGGAATAATACCCGTCCTGTTACTTTCGTAGTTTCCCACATCATATATGTAACGAATGCCGTTATCCAGGCCTTCACAGGTCAGCTGTCCTTTTTCCACACACATGCTGTAAGAATCATATACACCGGTTTTTATATTCTGGTTATAATAGTTTATTAAAAACTGTGACTTTAAATAATTGATGTTGCTGGCATTCGCAACGCTGTCCTCATCCGCATTCACCGGATTGGAGTATACTGTCAGGCCGTTCCTTTTGTCATACAGTGCTGCTTCCCCGGTTTCCGGCCTGGTATAGAACTTCAGGATGTCATTTTCCGCTGCCAGTACCATGCCCTCCACATCCGGGCTGCTTTCCGCTATGGGAGAAAATTCACGTCCTTCCTCCACATCATAGTCCGTAAGATACTGCTTATAACCGTCATAAGCCA
>Ga0153940_1000992_pt1 | contig 13387 bp, 8 predicted proteins | sample TSNJ024MetaG_FD_104736 | JGI IMG/M metagenome (GOLD analysis project Ga0153940, IMG submission 104736) | Attine ant fungus gardens microbial communities from New Jersey, USA - TSNJ024 MetaG | ecosystem: Host-associated > Fungi > Mycelium > Unclassified | place: USA: New Jersey, Brendan T. Byrne...
AAAGTGAAGAACGAATTGAAAATCGGCGGAGCCAAAAGCGAAGAACGAAAAATTATACGAGATACAAGTTGTTAACTGCTAACTGTTGACTGTTAACTGAAAAGTTAACCTGCTGGCGCGCACTTCCAGTCGTGTCTTGTTGACAGGTCAAAAATGTTTGCTACGCAACACACAGATGGGACGCCTGCGCGAGCGGAGAGGTTGTTAACTGTTAACTGGTATTTCTGTTACCTTTGTTACCTTTTGAAAGTAGTAAGTATTGAGTAATAAGTTGAAAGTTATATGAGATACGAGTAGACAAGACACAAGTTGTTAGCTGCTAACTGCTAACTGCTAACTGCTAACTGCTAATTGCTAATTGCTAATTGCTAACTGATGACTGAAAATACTGTTACTTTTGTTACCTTTTACTTTCTCTGGTCTTCTCTTTTGGGATTAAGGGCTGTTAACATAGAATGCACCCTGTAAAAAGAATCTGAAACAATGGGGCGGTACTTAAAATATTTTTAACTTTGTAACTCGAATATTGTTATTAAACATACGGAAATAATAAAATAGGTCTGCGACCTAAAAAAACAGATAGAATGTTGACGCTGAAAACCATTAGTGAGAATCCGGAGCTGGTTGTTAAAAAGCTGGCAAAGAAGCATTTCGACGGAAAAGAAATAATAGAGAAAGTACTGGATATAGACCAGACCAGAAAGAAAACGCAAACAACACTTGATGCAAGCCTTGCCGAATCCAATAGTTTATCCAAACATATCGGGCAACTGATGAAAGAAGGAAAAAAGGCTGAAGCTGAGGCCGCAAAAAACAGGGTGTCGGAATTGAAAGGCGAGAATAAAATACTTGAAGATGCTTTGCGTCAGGCGGAGCAGGATTTACAGGATTTATTGGTACTTATCCCCAATCTTCCTGCAGATGAGGTGCCTGAAGGTCGCACCCCAGAAGATAATGTAGTGGAACGTACCGGTGGTACGATTCCCGATTTGGGGGAAAATGCCCTTCCTCACTGGGATTTAGCAAAGAAATATGATTTGATAGACTTTGAACTTGGTGTAAAGATATCGGGTGCAGGTTTTCCTGTTTATAAAGGGAAAGGTGCACGCTTGCAACGGGCATTGATTAATTATTTTCTGGATAAGGCACGTGAGGCAGGATATCTCGAAGTACAGCCTCCTTATGTAGTAAATGCTGCGTCGGGATATGGTACCGGACAGTTACCGGACAAAGAAGGTCAGATGTATCATGCTACTCTCGATGATTTATATTTGATACCGACGGCTGAAGTTCCGGTAACTAATATTTATCGTGATGTAATTTTGGAAGAGAAGGATTTTCCTGTAATGAATACCGCTTATTCGGCTTGTTTCCGCCGTGAAGCAGGATCATACGGAAAAGATGTGCGCGGGTTGAACCGTTTGCATCAGTTCGATAAGGTAGAGATTGTCCGTATCGATAAGCCGGAACATTCTTATCAATCACTGAAAGAAATGGTGACTCATGTTCAGTCTCTGGTTGAAGAGTTGGGATTGCCTTGGCGTATTCTTCGCCTGTGTGGTGGAGATATGAGTTTTACTTCGGCTCTTACATTCGACTTCGAAGTATTCTCCGCAGCACAACAGCGATGGCTGGAAGTAAGTTCTGTATCGAACTTCGAAAGCTATCAGGCCAACCGATTGAAGTGCCGTTATCGTGATGCTGATAAAAAGATACAGTTGGTGCATACTCTTAACGGAAGTGCTTTGGCTTTACCGCGTATAGTTGCAGCTTTACTGGAAAATAATCAGACAGCTGAAGGTATTCGTATACCGGATGCATTAGTCCCGTATACGGGTTTTGAATTTATTAATTAAAGTGAAAAAGGAACTATTTGATTCAAGAAACTGTTATTTTAAATAGTTAATGTATTATTTTTGTGCTAATTGTTAAAACTAAGATAATTATAAAAAGTTATGAATAAAAAATTAATTGGAATCGGATTGGCTATTGCCTTTGTTATAGGTTTTGGTTCATGTAAGCCAAAGCAAAGTGCCTATAAATCGGTGTACGAGGCAGCTAAAGAAAGGGATGTGGAAGATAATACAACATCGGCTGCTGTTTCTAAACCGGCACAAACCACGCCAACATATACTGCAAGTTCTAACGAATCGGTGAGAAAAGAAAAAGTTACTCCGGTATATGAAAGCGATGCGTCTGGACTGAAAGCGTATAGTGTCGTAGTTGCTGCTATGGCAATGAAACCCGGAGCGGAATCATTGAAAGAAAAATTCGGAAACGATGGTTACAATATTATTCTGGCTCGTAACGAACAGGGTATGTACCGTGTGATTATTGCAAGTTACGATTCTAAGGAACAAGCTGTAGCAAAGAAAAACGAAATTCTGGCAAAATATGCGGAATTGGGAGAACCTTCCACATTAAAGGCTAAATATGGTATTCCATTCAATGACTGGTGGATACTTCAAAGAGAATACTAATCGACAGATAAATACAATAAGACAGGGGGAGCAATTAATGTTCTCCCTGTTTTTTGTAATCTTATTCAAAAAAAATTATCTATATGGGGAGGGAGAGAAATCCCTGCTGAATTTTTAAAATTGTTATGTAATTATAAATAGATATAAGGAAGGAGCTAATGTTATCTGGTTAAAAGAGGTGGACTTTTGTGAGTTTCTTATATAAGTATATTGTTTCCTTTTGTTTTTTATTATCTTTGTAGTAGTCGATAGGTAATTATTTGACCACAAGCTTAATAAAAGATTCTCGCATGAAAACGGGCAGTAGATAAGTAAGAGTGAAGTGCTTAGATACACTTAGTTTTTCATGCTGTTCAATAACTCTGTTATCTGCATACAAATGTAAGATTTATATCTTAATTAGCAAAGAATTGGAATAATTTCTTTCAGCTATATACAACACAAAAGGTTTACTGCCCGGTAGATTTTTTGTGTTTATTCAGGATACCCAATTGGGTATTTTTGATTTTCCTATACCAAATAACCGGATTTTCCGCTTTTAATGGACTTTTTACCCGCTTTTGAATTTCCTGCCGTAAAAAGGTTGAATATACCGTCTTGCTATAGATATAAATAACAGCCATTTACAGGGTGATTAAAAAAATGATATCCAATCTATTCTCGAAACATCATGTAGAAAAGCAACCCTTTCACGTATAATAAAACCTTTATAACCAACACAAAAGAAAATAGTTAGAAAATAGCTCACCCAAGTTGTGAATACAGGTAATTTATCCTGCCGACCTTTGCCATGTATCAATAAAACAAATGATTATGGAAGTAATAATTATGAAATTGGGCAGTTTCCGGGCGTTCATGGATAAGATAGAGGCCATAGAGGAACACATCCGTCAGGGTAAAACAGAGCCTAAGAAACCTCCCTTGCAGGAAATCTGGCTGGATAACGAGGCTGTATGCGCCTATCTAAAAATCAGCAAGCGCACCCTGCAACGTTACCGTAGCAACGGCGTGATCGCCTATTCGCTGATAGGTAAGAAAACCTATTATACCATTTCGGAAATAAAGCGGTTGTTGGAAGAAAAGCGTATTCTGCGCAGTAACGGCTCACTGGAAGAACTGGCCGCCAAAGGATTGATGACTTTACCTAAAGACTGACCATGTATATAGATAAGGAACATTTCGACGGTTGGATGCGGCGTATTATGGAACGTTTCGACAAACTCGAAAAGATGCAGTCGCCCGCAACCGTGCAAAGTAGGACACTGCTTCCCGACGGCGATATGCTGTTGGACAATTTCGACCTTTGTCAAATGCTGAATGTCAGTAAACGCACCTTGCAACGCTATCGTTCTTCCGGCGAGTTGCCCTTTCAGATGATATACCACAAAACCTATTATAAGGAATCCGATGTCATACGGTTTATTGAAAAACATTTTAGCAGTTTTCGGAATATGAACAAGAAAGGAAATAAATAATTGTTCAGCCTGTTTGAGCCGGAGAGAAAAAGCCGTCGAAAAAAAATCGACGGCTTTCATTTTAGATTTTCATGCTGTTTTTGGACGGATTATCCGCATCGGCATGAGCGTGTGGAACACTGCCTATAACAATCCGGCCACCGGAATTATCTGCAATCTCCCGTAACCGTGCAGGAATATAAGGTTGCTGTTTAACAGCGGAGGAATCGTTGTACACAGGTGGGGTAGCCTGTTTAACACTGTCAGCCGTTTCGTTTAATGGCTGTCCTTCACTTTCTTCTATCGGTTTGAGGGAAAGCTGTATCTTCCGGTCTAAATCCGTCAATTCAGCCCGGAGAGAAGCCAGTTCCGGTTCTTTTCGCCATGTGCCGTCCACTACCTCTTTGAGTATGGGTATATCCTTAGAGAGTTTTTCGTTTTCACTCCGGAATTTTTCAAGCGTAGGCTCGATAGTTCCCAGCGCATTGATAAAATTCTGTGCGGCCAAACGTGGATCGGTAGCCAGATTTCCATAATTATACTGATACAGGTAATCCCCTTCTCCACGTACATAAAAACGGTTCTGCATCATATCAAAGCCGTCTTTTTCGGATGTTTCGCTTTTAACAAGCAGGTCGAAACCATACAAACTGCCTATCTTGTCGAACTCTTTTCCTGTACGGGCGGTATCGGCAATGTGATTCAGGTGCTTGCCGATAAATTTAATATCGCCGCCTTCGATGCCATCCAACCGGATCGGATTTTTATACGAACCGTCCTCATTTAGCTGCACCCGGCTTTTGAAGTTCTCCAGGTCTTTACCGATACGTTCTATCAAGCCGCTATTCTTCTCCACTTTCTGTAAAATATCATCCAGTTTGTAACGGCTGGATGATTTACCCCGCACGAATGCCTGCCGTTCACTTTCCAATGTGGTGATTTTCTTTTCCAGACGGGCTTTTTCAAGTAATTCCGTATTACCTGAAAGAATTGCCACATACTCACTGAAATTCATACCGGTTTTTTCATCCATTGCACCCTCATCAATGGTACGCACTCCCATATTGTTATTCTTTAGTTGCCGGATGAAAAGTTGTTTATTATGGAGCAATCCGAATTTATAAGCATCCAGCGACTTTTCTACCGCATAGAGAACAACATCTACCTTATTGTCAGCATAATACTTAGCCACTTCATTCCCGGTACGGATGCCTCGACCGTCGCGCTGCTCCAGATCAGAGGGCCGCCAGGGGCAATCGAGGTGATGGATGGCGACGCATTTTTTCTGAGCGTTTACACCCGTTCCGAGCATTTCGGTCGAGCCGAATATAACACGGATTCTGCCCTCTTTCATTTCCTCTATCATGCGTTTGCGCATATTTTCGCTGCTGGCGGCTTCCTGAATAAAGCGTACTTCATGGGCGGGTATGCCGTGATCTTCTATCAACTTACGTTTCACTTCACTATATACGTTCCATTCCCCGGCTTTGTAAGTACCGAGATCGGAAAAGACGAACTGCGTACCTTTATGCTGATCGTACTTATAATAGTAGTCGGCAATCATCCGGGCGCAATGGCTGGCTTTATTATCCACATGGTCGCCAAAACGGATCGGATCGACCATACGCATATCGAGCGACATCTTACGGGCATAGTCCGTAGCAATCAGCATCTTCGCCTTATCCTCTCTTTCCGTCAGTTTACCCCGAAACAACAACTCTCCATCGCCGGTCTTGGCAAACTGCACCAAACGTTCTATAAATGCTGTCTGGTCGGGCGTGGGCGGGATGTTGTGCAGTATCTCGTTTTTCTCCGGACGGTCGATGCCGATATCGGCGGCGGTACGGAAGTCGGTGATCTCGGCATAAAAAGCCGCCAGTTCCGGCACTTTGATAAAATAGCGGAATCGCTCTTTCTGTACGATTTCATTCGTTACCGAAAATTCGTAATCTATGGACTTTTTAGCGAAAACGGCTGCCCAGGCATCAAAGGTTTTGAGGTTCTGCCGTTCCATCTCCTGCGGACGGAGATACTTAAAGAGCAGATACAATTCTGTCAGTGAATTGGATATGGTCGTACCCGAAAGGAAAGTAGCGCCCAAATCGCGCCCTGTACGCTCCTGAATGGTGCGGATGGCAAAGAGCATATTCAATGCACGCTGTGATCCTTCGGGGTTTCCCAATCCTGCTACCCGGTCATGACGGGTATTAAATGTAAGGTTCTTAAATTTGTGCGATTCGTCCACGTAGAGGTGGTCGATACCCATGTGCTTGAAATCGACCGTATCATCCTTTCGGTTTTCAATGGTGTGCATAACCGTTTGCAGTTTGGCTTCCAGATTGAGCTTGCGCCGGATGCAACCTTTCAGCATAGCGCGGGAAACCTCTTTGCCCTGCGCTTTCAGCACTTCCAGATTTTCCTCTACGCTGTCGAGTTCGGTTTGCAGAATTTCCCGTTGCAGTTCCGGGGATTGCGGTATCTTGGCAAACTGTTCATGAGTTAGGATGACGGCATCCCAATCGTTGTTTTTAATCTCGCGGAAGATCCTTTCCCTGTTTTTAGGAGTAAAATCTTCCTTGCCGGGATAAAGGACACGGGCATTCGGATAGGCAGTACAAAAAGTTTTGGCAATCTCATGGATATTGGCTTTCAAGCCTGTAATCATGGGTTTGTTAGCTAATCCGAGCCGCTTTTTCTCCATTGCCCCGCAACACATAATCAGGGTTTTTCCTCCTCCGACTTCGTGGTCGCAGATATTCCCGCCTAACAGTTTATCCATCCAAATGGCATCCTTCTGGCTCTTATACAGGTCTTTTATTCCCAGACCTTTCAGGTCAAGTCCCGGAAAGGTCTGGTGCGAGCCGTCGTAGTTCGGGCGCACAAAACAGTTAAACATGCGGTTGTAAAGATCAGCCAACCTGTCCTTAAACTCCGGCGACTGGTCGCGCAGCCAATCGGAAAACCCGCTCCGCATTTCATCTATTTTGGAATTGGCGAGTTGTATCGCTTCAGGATCACGTACCTTTACCTCCTGCATTTTCCCATCAATCAGCTTATTCACTTTTTTTGTGATGTCGGGAGAGGTATTTTGCAGGGCGTGTTTCATCAGGTGTATGCCGTTAAATGTGCGGCTCTGCGATTTCACGGCATACTGGTCGGTGATTTTTACGTTTGTCTTGTCAACCTTTACGCTGTATTCGTCAATGTTCGGAGCAAAGTTTATCGAAACATCCGTGTCAAACAGGTGCGATGCGTATTTTTCATAAATCCCTTTGGGTATCCAACGTTCGCCGAAGTTGAAGTCCAGATCATCGAAAGCGATAGGCTTCGGTGTGGCTTCCCGGAGCGCCCGCAGGGAATCCGCTGCCGGAGTGTGGTTGGGATTATCACGAAGGAAACGTTCTACCCGGTCTGCTTTTTCTATCACATTGCCTGCTATGTATTTATCGGCAATCTCGTAGCCGTTAATTTCAGGATTGAAATAGATGCTGCCGTGCAGTTCTTCCAGAATATTATCTTTTGTCCCTTTGGTAAGTTCCGCCATATATTCAAGATTTACGGCGGCATACCTGTTCAGGCTGGCAACCAATGCTTCACGGGCATCGGCAGCTTCGGTAATCTCATTTGGGTTAAACGCTACCGGATGATGAAAAATATCGGCTTTCTGCGCTACCCCGTCAATATACCGTTCGAGCGATAGTATTTCCGTACCCCGCGCGTCCATTTTAATCAGGTCGAGGTTTTTTTTCTCGTTCAGTTTGCCGAACCGGTCTGTGAAATTGTCGTACAGGCGGTTGAGCATTTCCCGTAAGGCGGGGTTTGCTTCCAGCCGTTCGGCTTCGTTTCGATAGAGGTGGTAATAAGTATCGCGTATTTCAACGTAGATAGAGGCTTTCGCTTCTTGCGTTTCAGTCAGTTCCAGCGGGTGGAACATCGGCTGCAAGCCGTTCATGTCCTGCAAATAGCCGATACGGTTATGTTCGTCCGAAACGAGCGATCCTTCGCGGTAATGCGGCAGTATCTCCGCTTTGAACGGGATTGGTTTCAGGTATTCTTCCTGCTCTATTCGTTCCTGTTCGAGCCTGAGCGCTTCCTGTTGCTCCGTTTTGCGGGCATCTTCCACCGGATAAACAGAACGGATATCGCCGGATGCGGATTGTCCCGCCTGCCTTTCTTTTTCTTCCCGTTCCCGGTGGGCATTCAATATCATTTCTTCCCGCCAGTCGATAAAGCGTTCTTCTTCCTGTTTACCTTTTTTCGGCTTGGCGGTTTTCTTCCGCCTGCGGGGACGGCTTATCTGACTTCGTTCTTCTTCGGAAAAGCCGAACAGGTCATACAGGGTTATAAGCGGTTCCTGTTGTACATTTATCTGCGGAGCGGCCTCCGCAGTCGGCTTTGCAAGAATTGCCGGGTCGTCCATATCGAACAGCGTTCCGCTGAAATTACCTGCTGGGGATGTTTGCACGTTTTGTCTCGGTTCCGTAGTCGCCTGAACGGGGTTTTCCAATATCGGTTCAGTAATACCAAAATCCTCCAGTGTAGGCGGATATTCTTCATACAGACGGCGTTCCTGCTCATCCGCCCATGCCCCGAACTCTGCGAGGTCTTCTGCTGTGGGCGTCAGTTCTCCGGTATCAGTATCCAGGTTGTAGCCTTCTGCCCATGCTTTTGCGATGGCTTCCTGTTCCTCCTGACTGAATTGTCCGACAGGTTCGTTTGTCTGTTTGTCCGCCAGTATAACTGTTTGGGCGTTATCTTGTTTGTCCAGATTATCAAAGTGTTCCTCGATATCCTGCCAGAACGGATCGAGATCAACCGGAAATCGTTCTTCCGTCTGCGGTCTTTGGGAACGCGAGGTGGAAACTACGGCTTCCACGTTGTTCGATGCGCTCACAATGTCCGCTTGTGGGGTACGCTCCGGTTCAACTTGTGGAGCGGCTACATTTCTTACTTGCGTTTGCTCCGCATGTTCAGGGGCAAAAGAGAGGTAGTGTTCCAGGTCGAGGTGTTTGGAAAAGTCCTCGCCCAGCATCCGGCGCAAGTCTTCGGCGATACCCGTTTCACCGCCGGAATGGGTAAATTCCATTGCGGGTTTGCCATAAGGGTCGGTTCCGACTTTGGCATCGGTTTGGATTACCCGGTCTAACTGTCGGAATAGGTTATTTACGGAAATGCCGTTTGACAGTTTGCGGGATTCGATAAAATCGGCTTGCCGCTGTGTTACGGCATATTCTCCCGGCGGTCGTTTCTGTAACACAATAAGATCGCTGCCGACTTCCGTCCCGGCATAGTCTGTAAAGAGGTTATTAGGTAAGCGTATAGCGGAAACCACATCGCACCTGCCCGCAAGCCACTCACGGATGGAGCGGTTCTGTTCTGAGAGTACGCCCTGTGAAGTGATAAAGGCGATTATGCCACCATCCCGGACGGTATCAACCGATTTCATAAAGAAATAGTTGTGTAGTGTCCGTGTAGCCTGCCGCCTTACCGGGTCGGTATTGGTCGAAAAGGCAGGGTCGAAAATAGCGACATCTCCGAATGGTATATTACTGGTCGCCACATCGAAATACCCCGTATATTTCGGTTCTATGGTTTCGTATCCCTGCACCCTTACGTTACCCTCCGGGTGCAGATGTTTGAGTATTAAACCTGTCACGGGGTCTTTTTCAAAATACGTTACTTCGGCTTCGGGACTCATTACATGCTGGAAATGACCAAAAGTGCCTGTTCCCGCGCTTGGGTCAAGAATCCGGTTTGCTTCGATACCCTGACGTTTCATAACATGGGCGATGGTATGGGAAATAATGTCAGGAGTATAAAATGCGGTCAGTATGGAGTTTTTAATGCTGTCGAAGTACCGTTTATACTCCCTTTCATTGGCTGTGTTCTCTTTCAGGACGGTATTCAGTTCTCTGAGCAAAGGAGTAAGCGGAGTTTCTTTTATCTTGTTATCGCTGGCAGGCAAGGGGTCTAACACTTCCTTTATTGCTCCGAAACCGCTGTATGCCCTTAATATTTCTGTTTCCTCCGGGGTCGGCCTGCGGTTCTCCCGGTCGAGCGTAAAGGCTACCTTTATCGCGTCGATATTCTGGCGAAGGTGCGCCGTTTTATTAAATCGTGCCATCTTCCAGAAGTATTTGGATAGTTCCTACCAGTTCCGTGTATAAGAGGTCGTATGCAGGAGTGTCGGCAAAATCGTCAGTCAGGGTGTATTTTGCCAGCACGTTACCGCATAGCGGTAAGACCTGCAGGGCGACCTTACGGGCATCGTCTTCGGGTATTTCCACCGGAAACTCGTCCCAGAGTATATTTACAAGGATGTTGTATGCGGAAAAGTGCAATCCCCGGTAAAGTTCGGCGCTTGCCTGTTCTTCCGCTTCGATGTGGGTAAGACCGCTTTGGATCGCTTCGCTGTAAACCTCTGCTGCGCGGTCGGCACGCTGTACAATAAATGCCTGATCCCCGGCTTTGTCGGGATGACTGTCGTGCAGATAGGATAAGAGGGATAAGCCGTAATAGGATAATTCGCCCTGGGGCGATAGATTATTCTTTGTCATAACAATGGAATTTTAGTGGTTGAAAATAGGAAGAGGGGAAAGCGAAAAGGCGCTCCGGGTTCCCACCCAGAGCGCCGACCACTAAAATTCCTTTCAAAACACGTCTTAAAAAACAATGTTATGATTAGAATCTTAGTGGCAAATATACAATTATTTCCGCTTTTTTCCTTTGGTTGCATTGCCCGGTTTGTTTTTCGGAAACTCAAAAACGGTCTTATATTCACTGTCGAAAGCGACAGCGGCATCGAAAGTTCCTCCGGCTTTTTTACTGAAGCCTTTTACCAGTCCGGTTTTTCCTTTACCGAAAAGGTCAGATAGCTGTGCATCCGTCAGGTCTTTTCCGGCAATGGAGCGGAATACCATCAATCCGCAATCAGGATTCTGGCATTTGGCGACTTTGGGATAGAAAATCACCTGTCCGCCGCATTTAGGACATCCGCATCCGGCACGGTTGTCGGTTGTTTCTATCTTAGCGGAAAGCAGTTCGGTGGTTATCTGCGAGGTATAAACCTCTATGCCCCGGTGAAAGGTAAAAGCATCCATTTTCCCGCTGGCTATCTTAGAGAGAGCAAGTTCCCAACTGCCGGTCATGGCTACGTCGGCTATCTTCTTGTCTTTTACCACCTCGTACACGGCCAGCCCTTTATCGGTCGGGACAAGTAGTTTCTTTTCCCTGCGGATATATTCGCGGGCAAAAAGGGTTTCAATGATAGCCGCACGGGTGGCAGGAGTGCCTATGCCGGATTCTTTCATGGCTTCGCGCTCAGCTTCATCCTCTACTTCCCGTGCGGCGGTTTCCATTGCTCCCAAAAGGGAACTTTCGGTATGTATGGGGCGAGGCTTGGTCTGTTTCTCCAACACGTCGCATCCTTTCACGGGCAGGCTGTCGCCTTCGGCAATATCAGGTAGTATAGTTACATCTTCCTCTTTATCCTCGTCTTGGTGTCCGAATACTTTCTGCCAGCCGGGAGAAAGTATTTGCGTACCCCTTGCGGTGAAATCCATACCTGCACATTGCAACTGCACTGCCGTTGTTTCTTTGCGGCAAACAGGGGAAAAGGCTTCCAACATACGTCCGGCGACCATTTCATAAATGGTGCGTTCGTCGGCGGAGAGATTACCGGGTGTATTTTCCGTAATGATGATAGCGTGGTGGTCGGTAATCTTACTGTCGTCCACCGCACGGATATTGAGAATCTTGGTATCCATGCTTTCAGCGTAAGCGGAAAATCGGTCGTATTTTTTCAGACTGCCGATCAGTTCCGGTATTTCATCCATGATGTCGGTCGAGATATAACGGGAGCCGGTACGGGGATACGTTATCAACTTGGCCTCGTAAAGAGCCTGTGCGATGCTGAGGGTCTTGTCCGCCGAAAAGCTATGCCGTGTGTTGGCTTCTTTTTGCAGGGCAGTCAGGTCATACGGTAGTGGCGGTGATTGATTTACTTCTTTCCGTTCTACCTTCTTAACCTGTACTGTTCCTGCATCCGTCACTGCTGCAAACGAGCTGTTAGCCGCGTTCTTGTCGTTAAATTTATCGACCGAAAGGGCGGAGAACAAAGTAGCTTCTTTTGCTGTATGGAGTTTTAGCTGGAAATACGTTTGCGGTGTGAACGCTTTATTTTCCAGATAGCGGGAGCAAATAATCGCCAGTGTGGGTGTTTGCACCCTGCCCAGCGACCATACGCCCCGGCCTGCTGTGATAGCAAGCGACTGTGAGCTATTGATACCTACCAGCCAGTCGGCATAACTGCGGGCTTTGGCTGAATGATACAGGTTATCGTAATCACTGCCCGGACGGAGGTTTTGCAGTCCCTCACGGATGGCACGGTCGGTCAGACTGCTTATCCAAAGACGGTCGAACGGCTTTTTACAATCAAGATAACTGTATATAAACCGGAAGATAAGTTCGCCCTCACGCCCGGCATCGGTCATCACGATGATACGGTCGGCACGGGAAAATAACTCCTTAATCACGTTTAGCTGTTTCAATGCGCCGGGATCGGCTTTGTATTCTTTACCCTCTTTGACCTGTCGGGGCATCAGTATAAACTCCTTCGGGAGTATCGGCAGGTTTTCCGCCTTAAATCCTGTAAAACCGTACTGTTCGGGCATGGCAAGTCCGACCAGGTGGCCAAACGCCCACGTAACGGCATAACCGTTGCCTTCTAAATATCCGTCTTTCTTCGTTGTTGCACCCACGATGGCGGCTATCTCACGCGCCACGCTGGGTTTTTCGGCAATACATACTTTCATTGTGATTTATTTTTAAATGATTATTAATTAAATGAATTAGGAAACTCCCCGGCTTTTCTTGGCCTTTGGTGCAGACTGCTTGTTCTGGGGATTTTGTCGCTGTTTGTTTTCGTCTTGCTTTTTCTGCTGGCCTTCGGTGGGTTTCTGCTGTCCCTGTTGGAGTGGCTTTTTCAGATGCTTGGTAGCTTCGTCAGTCTTGCCTTCGGAATTGACGGCAACCTGTGTTTTGCTCTCGGCAGCGGGTTTCACCGTCGCACCTTGCTTCTTGGCATAGTCAGGATTATATTTGAAGAAATCCAGCTTACCTTTTTCATAGTTCGGCCTCACCCACGCATTGAAAGGCTGATCCTGCCCGTCTTTCATCATTGCCTTTACATAGGTGGCTTTGCCTGCTTCCAATGATTTAATCTGCTTCTCATCAAGTTCGGCTCCCAGCAGTTTTTTAGGGATGAAAATCTCCTTTTTGGTTTCACCCTGTGAAACATCTTTCTTTGTTTCCTGCCCTTCCGCTTTTTTCTGCTGGCGGATTTCCTTGTTTTCTTTGGCATAGCGGTTACGGTCTAAGCCGTCATAAGTAAAATCAAATTTCTTGTCCGATGCGTTGACCTGAACATAACCATCGAATTTAGTTCCACTGCGC
>Ga0153940_1000998_pt1 | contig 13363 bp, 11 predicted proteins | sample TSNJ024MetaG_FD_104736 | JGI IMG/M metagenome (GOLD analysis project Ga0153940, IMG submission 104736) | Attine ant fungus gardens microbial communities from New Jersey, USA - TSNJ024 MetaG | ecosystem: Host-associated > Fungi > Mycelium > Unclassified | place: USA: New Jersey, Brendan T. Byrne...
TAATATACAAAAGCCAGTTTTGTCAAATTATTTGCATCCAACTCATCTGAATATTTACTTATTTGGTGATTTTTTTATGTCTTTTATGCTTTAAATTCAATTAATTTCTTAATTTTGTACATTAGGGCATATCTCTTGACAGGAGATTTATCTTTTAGTAAAACAATCCAGCCTCTTACAAATCTTTTAAAATCAAGCTGTTTGCTCTGTCTACAACGGCGGTATCCAGTGATGCCAGGTAAATCTGTGTTGTCATTTGTGAATCATGCCCCATCCCTTCGCTGATTGGAAATAACAGTGAAACGGCCCCCGTTGGCCAATCTAAATTGACCCCTTGTAGATTTTTTGTTTAGGAGTAAAAAAAGCAGTCATTTTATGTTTGTAAAAAGCCATCATTTTTGTCGGTTTTTACTTTGTTTGATTTTACAAATATAAACAATCCTGTTCAGTTTTTTTTCTTCTTAGGGATTCTCCATGTAACTCAACCCTGAGAGACTGATGTACAATCCTGTCCAATACGGCATCGGCAATAGTTTTCTCCCCGATAATATCATACCATTCTTTTACAGGTATTTGGGAAGTAATCAATGTGGACTTCTTGCCATGGCGGTCTTCTATGATATCCAGCAGGGTAACCCTGGCCTGGGCATCAAAGGGTTGCAAGCCAAAATCATCGAGTATCAGCAGGTCCGTCCTTTCTATCCTTTTAAGATCGGCAATGTTAGTGCCTTTTGCTTTGGATAGTTTGAGCTGTCCCATCAGTTTGGATGTGGAAGCATAACGCACCTTGTATCCCATCTGGCAGGCATGGAATCCCAGTGCTGTAGCCAGATAGCTTTTACCTGTACCAGTACTGCCTGTAATAAACAAATCTTTGTGTTCTTTGATAGCTTTGACAGGAGTAAGCATTTCAATATTTTGTTTTTTGTTTATCATTAAAGTATTCAAAATCAGAATATATTTTATCTCCAAAGATGGTTCTATTAGAGATATTATCTCCCCAGATTTGTTTGAAAGCTGTCAGATCATTTTTTTCTGCGCTGCTAAAAACCAACCTTTCAGGGAAAGGTATTCTCTTAGGTCTTCTAAATGCCAAAGCATGTAATTTGATACCATAGTAGTACTGATTTTTAGTGGAACAATGGACTTTATTGGTGATTTCTCTAGCTACTTTTCCTACCCGATTACGTCTGCTACAAGTGATAATAGGAAAAGAATCGACAAGAGATATATCAAAATCGCAATCTTCGGGTATGGATGAACTTATCAATCTCTGGGATAAAATCTTAAATGCATCACAAAGCATATTCAATCGATTATTAAATACTAGATAAGATGAGAGTTTAGGAAACCAAGACAAAAGATACTCTTTTACAAAAGAATGTATATCTTTGATTTGGAAATACTTTTGACAATGACCTGCAAAGGTGTAAATTGTCATTATTTCCTGATCGGTAAATTCCGGTTCTGAGTTAGTACTATATCTTTGGCAGTAATACTTCAGTTCTGAATTGTATAAATCACAGATGTACACATAGATTTTTATCAGTTTAAGCTCTTCCTAGGAATCATAACTAAAAAATAAGTAATTTTATCCATTTAAGTCAATGACTTACACAATGTTGAGCAATATTTATTATGCTTATTTTATTGATTGTATTTTTTTTAACTAAACAATTCTGCGAATAAGTTTTAACTACTGATTCGCATAAGTAATAAAATGGCTAAGTAACATGTAAAAAATAAGATGGCGATTATAAAGCAATAGAATATCTGAACTCGCTTTCTATTATTGTTCTTGATAGACGATCCCTCTGTCAAGTTACTTAGTTATTATTTACACATTATTAAACTATGTAAATATGGATTATGATGAACAAAGAATTATAGAGGGACTAAGGAAAGGTGAGAATCATTCATATAAGTATATATATGATCATCATTATGTTATGTTATGCAGAATAGCGTATGTTTTTTTGAAAGATGACTCTTTATCTCAGAATTTGGTTGACGAAACAATTTTTCATATCTATGAAAACCGCAAAACATTATTTATAATCACTTCTTTACGAGCCTATCTGGTGCAGTCCGTCAGAAACAGATGTATCAGCCTTCTTCGTCGGGCGCATTCGAAAAGAGAAGTAAATTTCTCGGATATCAGCACTTCCGATGACTTGCTTTTCTCTATTTCGGGCATGGATAGTTTACCTTTAGGTACTCTCATTGAAAAAGAATTGGAGGGAGAAATTCTTTTGGCCGTAAATCGCCTGCCCACAGAGAGTAGAGCCGTCTTTGAAAAAAGCCGTTATGAGGGAAAAAGTTATAGAACCATTGCACAAGAATTAAATATTTCAGTAAACACTGTAAAGTACCACATGAAGAATGCTCTTTTGTTGCTACGACAATATCTAGATAAATATTTATTATTAATACTGAGTTGTTTATATATTTTTTATTTTATAAAATTATCTTGGAGAGATAACCTTTTGAACAAAAGGATGTAAGCAGAATTTTCAGTGGTGGTAGGTAACGAACTGGCAACCGTGCCTAATTCTGCGTTTTGCGCTGCATTTCCTCAAATAACTCACCACAAATCTACGCAATTTTCTCCTAACTCTAAAGACAACTACTCAAAATTTATCTTCTAACACACCAATAAAATTAATAAGAGCTAATGTCGCTGAAGTACAGAGCATCATTTCCTTTTTTGTTGCTGTTCTCTTATGAGTAAGAGTATTTGCTAATTTATTTGTTGTTTTAGTATATGACCTTAGCTCTTCATTTCCTGCACCTGCAAGAGTAACTGCAATATACGACTCTAACATTCTTTTAGCATCAGTCTTGCTAATTTCAATATCATCTAAAGAGGGATGAAATTCTGGATTATATACCGCCTGAGCCAAAGAAATAATTAATTCTCGGCACAGCATGCCAACTGCTTGAAATTGCTCTTCATTTTCCGCTTGCTTTTCTCGTTTATTGATTTCAATAATCCCACGTCTTATTCTTTCCCAATCTGATAGATTTACTTTTACGTCAAAGATATTCTCATCTTCAACGTCTGAAAACAAAGCGAGTAATGGTTCGTAGACTCCCTTTATATAATCTCTTCTCTCTTGATATTTAGAAAAATCAGCTTTCCATTTCCCATACCAATCCCAAAGACTTCTATAATTATTCGGATTATCTACATCTATTTTCTTTAGAGCAGAGCCAACCTTATTAAATATTTTTTGATATTCGGTATCAACATCTTGTATTCTTTGCCCTCCAGTTGCAACTGAAACCATAACATTTTTTAGATACTCTATGTTTTTTAACAACTCTTGTTTGGAAATATCCCCTAATAAAGACCAGTCTATCTTTGAAGATTGTTTAGGAGAGATTACAATATGAGCAAATACCTCACTTTCAGTATATCGAGTAGCGGTATTAAAAGCATCTAATAATTTCTGTTCAATTTCTCCTAATTGAGATTTATTTTTAACAAAATCACTAACACTCATATCAATGTATAAAGTGTAATAATTAATTCCGCCATTCCAATTATCGTAACTCGTTTGAATAACAGTTATTTCGGATGAGTTTAATATTTCGATAATATTACTGTCACTTTGTGCAACCAATAATTCTTTGGCTGTATTCAAAACAGGTTTAAAGTATTTTTTATCTTCAAAACTCATATCTAATATATTTGATATGCAAAATTAAGAAGTTATTAGGAATAAGGGGCAAACGGTAGAAGTTATTTTTGTGCCGTTGGTTATTCTCGGACGGCTTCCGCCCTCCAAACGGCAGGGAAGCCATGAACGGGAAATATGATAATCCGTTTTGATTCCACGTATAAATTTAGTACCTTTATTGTATATCAAATTGATACTGTTAGAGTTATGAATTTACTCAATTTTGCAGATAGTTTTCCTGATGAGGATAGCTGTAAAGCTGCTTTTAAGAAACACAGGGAACTGCAAGGAGTTATATGTCCCAAATGTGGAAGCAAAGAACATTACTGGTTGAAAGGAAAAGAAGCCTATCAATGCAAGTATTGTAAAACACGCCAAAGTTTACGAAGCCACACTCTCATGCACGGGTCACATCTTCCATTCAGATATTGGTTCATATCCATGCACCTGTTGACTGCTACTAAAAAGAGTTTCTCTGCGTTAGAACTTCAACGGCAATTGAAACATAAGCGTTACGAACCTGTTTGGCTGATGATGCACAAACTAAGGGATGTAATGGGACAGCGTGATGACCGGTATGAACTGAACGGAACAGTAGAATTTGACGAAGGTTTCTTTACTACAGAACGGAATACGGACGAACCTCTAAAGCGTGGACGTGGAAGTCAACGTAAAACAAAGGTGGCGGTTATGGCAGAGAGCGTTCCCGTGAAAGAGGTAAAGACGAAGAAAGGAAAAGACCGCAAAGTCGGATATATAAAGATGCTTGTTATAGATGATCTGAAAGCTGAAACTATTGATAATGTAGTCAGAGGAAACATAAATAAAGACGCTGTTATTGATTCTGATGCTTCAAGTTCATATACAAATCTGAAAACAATAGTAAAAGAACATCGTCCTAAAGTAATACCTGAAACAGAAGTAGGGAAAGTTCTACCTTACGTACATATTTCAATCAGCAATGCCAAACGTATGTTATTAGATGTACATCATTGTATTGCTCCGCAATATCTTCAAAATTATCTCAATGAGTTCTGTTATAAATTCAATCGAAGATATTTTGATGAGAATTTATTTGACAGACTTCTTGTTGCTTGTGTATCATATAGAACCGGGTTTCGATATAATCGAAAAAATGTTGCCGGATTAGAAACTCTTATCATTACTGGGAATAAACTTCATTCAACTACTGATAACAATATCGGACATTAAAATCGCAAGTGGAACTAATGCGGATATACATTATATCTTTTGCTCACTTGACCGTTTGTCTGGTTTTACTATTTGGCAAACCGGGGCAGTTCGCACCGATTGTTTTCCGGTCAAACAAGCAATATATAGCAGGGCTATACATACCAATCCGGCTTTGAATTTGACTGGGTATTATTATTTTCTTCGTGGTCTGAATCATTAAAATGACAGACCTATGAACGAAGAAAATTATTTTAAGGCGACCTCCAATTTAAGTCGCATTACAGAATCCGGGCTTTTACGTTTTATGCCCCGGATAGCATATAACAGTTGCCGCCGAAGAAAAAAACTAAGAGCCTCACGCCTCTTTATTTTTTTGTCTTCGTCAAAGGAGCAAGGTAATCGCACGGGTAACCCGAAATTCGCCGGAGGCTCTTTCAAGTTCCCTCCGTGCATACCTTGCTCTGCGAGGCTGCGACCTCCTGCACCCGCTCCCGATGGTCGGCAGGTTTGGGGTCGCCGGACAACCCTTCCATCGTTCTCCCGATGGTCGCACTGTGTGAGAGTTGTCTTGCAAGCCTTAGTTTCATCTCCCCGTAGTCGCTTCCGTTACGGCTTGCCCGGCTATTTGGATAGCCGGAATGATTCCATAACCATCAAATGTATATGTTATGGAAAGTAAGAAAGAAAAGAAGCCGAAGCAGGGTCGTCCGGCGAAGGAAAAAGATAAGCTGAATCATTCGATTAATCTGAAATTAACTGAAAAAGATTTCACATCTATTCAGGAGAAAGCGGCGAAATTAGGAATGAAAGCAACAATATATGCACGGGAAATGCTGCTTAAAGGTCGAGTTAAATCCCGTTTTTCGTTGGAAGAACTTGACCTGATGCGTAAACTTTCAGGTATGGCAAACAACCTGAACCAACTGGCGAAGAAGGCGAATCAAGCCGGATTTGAAAAAGTCGGAGTCGAGATTATAGGTATAATGACCCAGATAAAGAATATACTGGATGATCGCTAAAAATATCAAAGGAAAATCATTCAAGGGATGTGTATCGTATGTGATGAACGATACCGCCAAGCTGCTCGAAGCCGAAGGTGTTCTTGCAATCAGCAAGCAGGATATTATCCGCAGTTTCGCTATGCAACGTTTCGGCAGGAAGGAAGTAAAACAACCTGTCGGACACATCCCGTTATCATTTGCTCCTGAAGATAAGGCGAGAATGACAGATGATTTTATGGTACAATTAGCGAAAGAATATATGGAAGAAATGGATATCCGCAATACCCAATATATCATTGTCAGGCATCATAATGCCGACAATGAACACATTCATATTATCTATAACCGAATCGACAACAACCTGAAATTAATATCGGTCAACTATGATTACAAGCGGAATGTCAAGGTATGCAAGAAGCTAAAAGACAAGTATGGATTGACTTATGGCAAAAATAAAGACAGGGTTAAACGAGAAAAGTTAAAGAATCCAGACAATGCAAAATATTATATCTACGATGCAATCAAGGCGATTTTACCTGATTGTACAATTCCTGCTCACCTAAGATGGGGACTCGAAAAGTATGGAATTGAGCTTGAATTTAAGTATAAACGAACGACTAAAGAGATTGAAGGCGTATCGTTCCGGTACGGAAATATCTGTTTTAAAGGTTCTGAAGTTGACCGGAAATTCAGCTTTGGAAACCTCAAAAAGGAGTTTGAGAAGAATCTTGAAGAAAAGCAAAGGCAAGGACGGGAGGAATATTTGCGGGAACAGGCAGAAGAGAAAGCTCGACAAGAAGCCGAGGCAAAAGCCAAACAGGAAGAGGAGAAGCGGCAAAAAGCCAAACAACAAACGCCACCGGTAGCAAAACGGAGTCTTGTCATTTTAGGAGTAGAATTAACACCGGAACAAGAAAAGACGTTAAGGGACGGAAGTCATGTCTATCTTGAAAACATGAACAAAAGCGACGGAAGCGGTAAGTTCTCGTCTCATGTATTCTTAAATGAGGAAGGAAACAAGGCATTCTTCAACAAAAACAACCCTGAATCTTTTATTCGCCATGGTAAGTATGAAATGCGTGTCAGAGATATGGTTCTGATAGAAGCAGGCTTTGTGACCAAAGCTAAAGTTAAATGGTATGGTACCGGCAGCTATGCCTATCCGTACCTCTGGAAAGAGAATAAATCTGACGCCGAATACAAAGAATCATGGGATGATCCAAGATTGCCAAAGGTTAAAAAGGAAGAGCAACAGATTAAACAGCCTACGATTCAGAAGAAAAATCGAGGTAGAAAGAGGTGAACAATAAAAGTTCCAGGATAACAAATGACTATAGAGGAGTTTTTATGCTTATAATTTCCTTTATACAGACCTGTAAGCCCCTGTAAAATAGAATGCTTTTTAGGGATTCTTCTGCGCTTTGGATATAATTTGCTATCTTTGAGCCTTAAAATATTTAACTATAAAGGGAAGTGTCTTATGATCAGAGAAACCCAAATAGAAGAGCAGTTTATAAGAAAACTCCAAGAGCTCAAATATACCTATCGTGAAGATATTCGCGATAAAAAAACGCTTGACAAAAATTTTCGCGAGAAATTCGAGGCTCTTAATCGGGTAAAATTAACTGAGAGTGAGTTTGAACGGCTTAAAACGGACATCATAAGCCCCGATGTTTTTGCTGCTTCGAAGTTGTTACGTACTCGGAATTACTTTCAACGGGAGGATGGCACTCCTTTACATTACACTCTAGTGAATATCAAAGACTGGTGTAAAAATGAGTATGAGGTTGTTAATCAATTGAGAATAAATACGGAAAACAGTAATCAGCGATATGATGTAATTATTCTTATCAATGGCATTCCCGTTGTTCAGGTGGAATTGAAGACATTAGATGTTCAGCCACGTAAAGCTATGCAGCAAATTGTCGATTATAAAAATGAACCTGGTAATGGTTATATAAATTCATTGATGTGTTTCATGCAATTGTTTATTGTAAGTAATAGAAGTAACACCCTTTACTTTGCGAACAACAAGAAGCAACACTTTAGTTTTGATGCCGACGAACAATTCTTACCTGTTTACCAATATGCCGATGAGCAAAATAAAAAAATTACCCACATAGATTCTTTCGCTGAAAAATTTCTTCCTAAATGCACATTGGGAGAATTAATCAGTAAATACATGGTTCTGATAGAAAGCGAACAAAAACTGTTAGTAATGCGTCCGTATCAAATTTATGCTGTAAAAGCTATTGTAGATTGTATTCACCAAAATCGTGGCAATGGTTATATCTGGCATACTACGGGAAGTGGCAAAACATTAACTTCTTTCAAAGCCTCTACGCTGTTAAAAGACAATTCTGATATTGAGAAATGTCTTTTTGTAGTTGACCGTAAGGATTTGGATAGACAAACCCGTGAAGAGTTTAATAAATTTCAAGAAGGGAGCGTAGAAGAAAACACAAATACAGAAACGCTTGTAAGAAGATTGCTTTCTACTGATTATGCCGATAAGGTTATCGTTACCACTATTCAGAAATTAGGTTTGGCATTAGATGAAAATAATAGGAGAAATTATAAAGAGCGATTAGAACCCTTGAGTAAAAAGAGAGTCGTTTTCATTTTTGACGAATGCCACCGTTCGCAATTTGGTGATAATCATAGAGCAATTAAAGAATTCTTCCCAAATGCACAACTCTTTGGATTTACAGGTACCCCTATCTTTGACGACAATGCCACTTATAATATCCGTGAAGGGGAACGGGCTTCTTATAGAACTACTGACGATATTTTTGAAAAACAATTACATGCCTATACCATAACTCATGCTATAGATGATAAAAATGTGTTGCGTTTCCATGTAGATTATTTCAAAGGGCAAGGCAACATTCAACCTAAATCCGGAGAAGCGATTGCTCAACGAGCCGTGGTAGAAGCTATCCTTGACAAACATAATGCAGCCACCAGTTCAAAGCGTTTTAATTCAGTTTTGGCAACAGCGTCTATCAACAACGCGATAGAATATTATCGCCTTTTCAAAGAAATACAGATACAGAAGAAAACTGAAAATCCGAATTACGTTCCACTTAATATAGCTTGTGTTTTCTCCCCTCCTGCTGAAGGGAACAAGGATATTCAACAAATTCAAGAGGATTTAGAACAAGAGAAAGAGGATAACAAACAAAATCCTGACGAGAAGAAGGCGGCATTAAAAATGATTATTGACGATTATAATCAGCAATACAAAACAAATCACAGCATTAATGAATTTGACTTGTATTATCAAGATGTACAAAAGCGTATCAAAGACCATAAATATAGTAATGCTGACTATCCACACAAAAACAAAATCGACATAACAATTGTGGTCGACATGTTACTCACAGGCTTTGATTCCAAATATTTGAACACGCTTTATGTGGATAAGAATTTGAAATACCATGGACTGATACAAGCTTTTTCTCGTACAAACCGTGTGCTTAATGACACCAAACCGTATGGGAATATCTTAGATTTCCGTCACCAACAGGAAGCTGTGAATACGGCGATTTCTTTATTCTCCGGAGAAAAAGATGCCAAAGAAGCAAGAAAAATATGGCTGGTTGATTCTGCACCGGTGGTAATAGAAAAATACAAAGAAGCAGTCGCAAAGTTAGGCGATTTTATGGAGAAAAACGATTTAGTCTGCGAACCAGCAGCCGTTTATAACCTAAAAGGAGATGCGGCTCGGATAGCATTTGTCAAAAACTTCAAAGAAGTACAGCGGTTAAAAACTCAACTTGACCAATATACAGATATAGACGAAGAACAACAAGCTCAAATTGAGGAAATATTACCGGAAGAGACCTTGCGTTCGTTTAGAAGTTCATATATAGAGACGGCAAAACAGTTCAGAGAAATGCAGCAGAAAGAAGGAGACCAAGCTCCTATTGCAGTTCAACAACTCGATTTTGAATTTGTGCTTTTTGCCTCTGCTTTGATAGACTACGATTATATCATGGAATTAATTGCCGATAGTACTCAAAAAAAACCGACAAAACAAAAAATGACAAAATTGCAGATAATCAGTCTGCTTACGTCAAATTCAAATTTACTGGATGAACAAGAAGATCTGACGGATTATATCAATAGTTTGGATTGGAATAGCGGTCAGGATGTGAATATGCTGCGTGAAGGTTATGAAACATTTAAGATAGAGAAAAGCAACAAGGAATTAATAGCAATAGCTAACAAGCATGGTTTAGAGGTGGTAATGCTAAAGACTTTCATTGATCAGATTATAAACCGAATGATTTTTGATGGAGAGAAACTAACCGATCTATTGGAACCATTGGAATTAAGCTGGAAAGAGCGACGGGTAAAAGAACTTGCCTTGATGGAGGATTTAGTTCCCCATTTGAAGAAGCAAGTTCAAGGACTTGAAATATCGGGGTTAGCGGCTTATGAGTAATCAATCTAAAATATACACTTACAAAGCATTGTCAAATCTTGTTACAAGATTGCGTGATGACCTGAATAATCATCTTTTTGTTTTAATCTATGCTTATAATGGAACAGGGAAGACTCGTTTATCTGTAGAATTTAAAAATAAAGGGAAAAAGCAAGATATTGGAGACACCCTCTATTTCAATGCATTTACAGAAGACCTGTTTAGTTGGGATAACGATTTGGAAAATGATTTAGAACGAATTCTTAAAGTAAATGTTGATTCAAAATTCTTCAATGGATTTAAAGAATTAGCATTAGAGGAGAAAATCTTTGCTTATTTAGAACGCTATGCTGAGTTTGATTTTAAATTCGATTATGAAAGTTGGAATGTTAGATTTAGCAAAAAGATTCCAAATCCAAAGTATAAACCTAATGCCGAAGAACCAGAGTTTATTATTCAAGACAATATTAAAATATCTCGAGGTGAAGAAAATATTTTTATATGGTGTATTTTTCTTGCGATCTGTGAATTGACTATTGATGGAGCAGAATCATACAATTGGGTTAAATATATTTATATAGATGATCCTATTTCTTCGTTGGATGACAACAATGCTATTGCTGTTGCCAGTGACTTATCAAAATTGTTGAAAAAAGGGAAGGATAATCTAAAATTCATAATTTCGTCTCATCACAGTTTATTTTTTAATGTAGTCTGCAATGAATTAAAGAAATATAAATGTAAGCGTTATTTTCTACATAAGAACGGATATGAAGGATATACTTTACAAGCGACAGATGAAACTCCTTTTTTTCATCATGTTGCGTTGCTGAGTGAACTTCAAAAAGTAAAGGTTTCTGGGAAAATTAACACTTATCATTTTAATATACTACGGGGTATTTTGGAAAAAACATCTACGTTTTTTGGTCATGATGATTTTTCTAAATGTATTCATGGAATAGAGGATGAGGTACTTTATTCGCGTGCACTAAACCTATTAAGCCATGGGAAGTATTCTATTTACGAACCTGTTGAAATGGGAGAGGACAACAAGATGCTTTTCAAGAGTATTTTGCAAGCTTTTCTGGATAAATATCAGTTTGATTTACCCGTACTTGTTGTTGAGGAAAAGCAGACTTCAATTGACTCAAAAGAAGATTTTGAAAAACTCATTGTAGAGAATGATGCAGAACCTGAAAAAAGAGAAATTGAAAGAAGAACTTCACCTAAAATAGTTGGGAAAATAGATCTTTCTCAGTTTGAAAAATTTGAGAAAAAGAGGAATATAAAGAAATAATTAATATGACAATACAAGATCAAAAACAACTGGGTAAAACCCTTTGGGGTATAGCAGACCAATTGAGAGGAGCGATGAACGCGGATGATTTCCGTGATTATATGCTTTCCTTTCTTTTTCTTCGTTATTTATCTGATAACTACGAAGAGGCAGCAAAGAAAGAATTGGGGAAAGATTACCCTCAATTAGAAGACGATGATAAACATACCGCTTTAGGAGTGTGGTATAAAGGAAATGAAGTTGATGTGCCTGATTTTGAAAAACAAATGCGGCGAAAAGTTCATTACGTTATAAAGCCGCAGCATTTGTGGAGTAATATCGCCGAATTGGCTCGCACACAAAATGACGAACTCTTAGTAACACTTGAGGAAGGCTTTCGATACATAGAAAACGAATCTTTTGAAAGTACATTTCAGGGACTGTTTTCCGAAATCAATCTAAATTCTGAGAAGTTGGGCAAGACAGCAACAGAAAGAAATAAAAAACTTTGTACCATTATCCAAAAAATTGCAGACGGGATAGCCTCATTTTCCACTGATACGGATATATTGGGCGATGCCTATGAATATCTCATTAGTCAATTCGCAGCAGGTTCAGGGAAAAAAGCAGGCGAGTTTTATACTCCTCAACAAATATCCACCATTCTATCTAAAATAGTTATTTTAGATAGTCAGAATCCTGAACTTGGCGAAAAAGGCAAATTGAATAAAGTCTTGGATTTTGCCTGTGGTTCAGGCTCTTTGCTGTTGAATGTTCGCAGACAACTGGAAGATAGCGGAGGAAGTATTGGAAAAATATATGGGCAAGAGAAAAACATTACTACTTACAACCTTGCTCGTATGAATATGTTGCTGCATGGACTAAAGGATACTGAATTTGAAATCCACCATGGCGACACCTTGTCAAATGATTGGGACATACTGAACGAAATGAATCCTGCAAAGAAAATGGAATTTGACGGAATCGTTGCCAATCCTCCTTTCAGTTTACGATGGGAGCCAAACGATACACTTGCCGAAGATTTCCGTTTTAAAAGCTATGGCTTAGCTCCTAAATCTGCGGCTGATTTCGCATTTTTATTGCACGGTTTCCACTTTTTGTCTAATGAAGGAACAATGGCAATTATACTTCCCCATGGGGTTTTATTCCGTAGCGGAGCAGAAGAGCGAATCCGTACTAAGTTTTTGAAAGACAATAATATTGATACTGTAATCGGGTTGCCTTCTAATTTGTTTTTTTCCACAGGCATTCCGGTCTGTATTTTGGTGTTGAAAAAGTGCAAACGGTTCGATGATGTTCTTTTCATAAATGCAAGTGAATGCTATAAAAAAGACAAACGCCAAAATCGTTTACGAGAAGGAGAAGATGGTACTCTTAACGATATAGAAAAAATTATTGAAACATATCAATTCCGTAAAGAAGAAGAACGTTATTCTCGCCGAGTTTCATTGAGTGAAATTGGACAAAATGGCTACAACCTTAATATTTCCCGATATGTTAGCACATTTGTTGAGAATGAGCCTGTTGATATTCACGCTGTGATGAAGGAAATCAAAGAACTTGAAGCTAAACGAGCAGATTTAGATAAAGAAATCGAAGTATACTTAAAAGAATTAGGATTAGTCCTTTGATTTTTTTGCTTTATGCAAATCCTTAATGCGGTAGATTAGGAATAAAAATGACTGATATGACAGAAGAAAAGAAAATAAAGGGCAATTTCCCAAATTTGAGATTTCCGGAGTTTGAGGGGGAGTGGGAA
>Ga0153940_1001001_pt1 | contig 13322 bp, 23 predicted proteins | sample TSNJ024MetaG_FD_104736 | JGI IMG/M metagenome (GOLD analysis project Ga0153940, IMG submission 104736) | Attine ant fungus gardens microbial communities from New Jersey, USA - TSNJ024 MetaG | ecosystem: Host-associated > Fungi > Mycelium > Unclassified | place: USA: New Jersey, Brendan T. Byrne...
AATCCTGAATCAAGAAAAATGCCATGTGGACAAATCCTACCTTGGGCATTGGTTCTGATCTTCTCTATGTCCCTGCGTCACGGTTCAAGGACCCAAGTAAAGTAGGGTAAACTGGTCTCAGATGCTGATGTAGCAATTGTGAGAATTTGGTTCGAGATCGCCTTTGCCTTGAATTCTTTTGGTGTTTTGATAGGAAACTCAGTCGATGAAAAGAGAGCTCTTCGGAAAAACTTTTTCCCTGGATAAGGTTCAGGGATGTAGACTTCCTCTCTGTTCTTTGGATTGAGGAATTGTACACTCATGCCAGCATAGGTAGCACTAACAATAGATGCCATTGGATTTACCACCACTCGTCAAATTCTTGTTCAGGTACAAATTATCTGACGATTCTGTGTGATCCCATTCTTTGTGCATGCATACACACAGACACATGTCTTTCAGAATAGAATTCTTACTCGAAAAAATGACGTTGATGAAGGATTTGAAAAAAACCTAAAAGCTATCCTGTTGGAAGAAAGAGGATAGTGAGCATTGCAATTTTTGAACAAACTGGAGAATTGCGCCGAGTATCCAGAGTCATTCCATGAGAACTCCACTGTAAAAAAACATGTTGGTTGTCATTCGCTATAATGCCTTGTGACTTCAAGTATGTCAATTATATGAACAATAAATGTAAGATGGTCAGGTTTATGATAGTTTTACAATACATGTGCAATAAAATTACATGATTTAAAAGCAATGAGATATTCCAAAAACTGAGTGTCATCAAAGTGGAAGCAAAGGCTACAATGGTGGAAGTGGGCGACGACACTGTGGACAAATGGTTTTGATTGCCAGCCACTAAGGGGTGTCATAAGTAGAAATAGTACAAAAAGCCGAGAAAGAGCTCACCTTTTCCAGGCACTCCGTGTGCTGAGATCAAAAAATGAGCCTCGAGTCAATAACTCAGGGTGAGGCAACCCACAAATAAATGATGACATGGAGCCAGGCTATATTCCCTCCTGCTTGAGATCACTACTCCTTTTTGCATAACGCTTAACAGACCACCAGGGCTTGTGGTCATGCTCGCTCCCTTTCCATCGCCTGAGTCTCCTATCCATCCTTTACCTCTTTCTTTCCCAGCTTCATGGGTTGATTTGGGACGCAATGAGGGGTCAATATGAATGGAGTCCATGCATATTGAACAGTCCCCCAAGGACTTCTCCGGAGCTTCGGGATCTGGGAGTGGCAGAGGAGGGTGGTAGTCGTGCAACTTGACAGCTTGGTACTTGGTAGTCGAAGTGATTATGTTGATTGATAGATAGTTCAAATAATTATCTACTCACCTTGGCAGGAAGGAAGAACGACGGCCCAATGAACTCTTGAAGCATGAGTACACAGGCCTCAAGTAAGACAACAGCTGCCATCCAGTAGGCCCAGCCTGTCTCCTTGATCAGCGCTAGACAGTGCTGGTATGTGTCCTGACCCACCTCGCGGTTCAACATCCAACACATTACGGGGACATGTCAAAAAGTCTGTGAATAATTAAAATGAGAAGGGTTCGATATAGATCGATACTCACATAATGCACCAGCTAAACGGCAAATTGTCGTTCCGAACACATATTCTGGTGTCAACCCACTGGTCCTTCCCTTCCTCGCTGACCGCCAGATTTGTGGCAACCAGATGAGTGTGTATGTCACAGAAACGAAGAGCATCGACAATGCCGGCGAAAGTATAACTCGAACTAAGACCGTCAAAAACAAGAACAACATAATCCCTGCAGATACGAGTTAGAGAAAGCCCTGTGTTTATGACATCGTAAACGGACAGAGTCTTGCCTGTGGATCAGTTCGCACGTGATGTAGGAAGAACCGGAAGAAAGAGGAGTGTGGATCATCATTCCGCTGATGGGTAGGTGGTGTAGCAGCCGTAGTTTGATTTCCCACTGTGGGGCCAGCCGTTCGGGTTGGAGGTAAAGGGGGTGGTGTAGGCGGCGATTCGGATCCTTGAACCTGGAAAATCAAAGCGGCAAATTGCTGAGAATAATAAGTCGCTATTGTGTTTGAAGTGGCCGATACTCACTGCCTCCTGGATGAAAAGGACACAGGACAAAAACGCCGTGGCCATAAGCGCCAAAGACGCTCTTCCCTCAGCAAGGATAGCAAATGTGATGTGACCAGCAAAGCAGACAGCATCAATCGTGGCATTGACAAGGAACGTCCAACGGGAAACTCGAGTGATTCCAAAGGCCGTGCGACTAAGCCCTGCTTGTCGAGTAAATATGAGAAGGGCAACGAAATAGGCAAGCGCTGACAATCCACCATCTGGAAAAACTTGAGAAAGTGAAATAAGAATATGAACATTTTGTACTAACATCTTGTCATCTTGCTGAAGAAGGCTTGCGACCTCAAACCCTGTGTGCTATGGATTTCATAGAGAATACCACATTTCTTGCTGAGCAACACAGCGCTCAGGACTATCTTGGGAGGCTTGACGGTCGATATGCCGGTAGGATGCTGGATCTCGCTCTCCAAATCTTGCATAAGACGATTTGGGATAGGAACAGGTTGAAACTGAGCATGAAATGTGAATGGGCACTGAGACTTCGGTACATCCTCTTCATGGTGTATTCAACCTCCGTAGCGTGCCGATGGAAAACCCACTCACCATTACTTGACTCGTTATCAATCAAACCATCGTCAATCATATTCTTCAGGTGAGTAATCCTATGTTCAAGCTCTGGAGCTATGATTCCGGCGGTCTCGTTCTGACGATCAAGAGGCACAAGGGAAGGCAAAAGGCGAATGTCCAATTGTTGGCTACAAGTTTGTCAGGTGAAAAGAGCCAAAAATGATATGTTTATTTACCCGGATGGTTCAACAAGCCCAACGATAGATCCCTGAGACAAAAAGTGTATACCATCAAATTCAAGGCGTATGGTTTCTTGTGAATTTTCATCTATGAGCTCCATCCTTGCCTAATTAAGACGAGATAAAGCAGGAACCTTGACAAAAGGTATCAACATACATGAACTGCAACCAAGTCCTTTGATTTGCTTCCACTCTTTTGCATTGCAAGGGGTTCCTTCTCGTGCAATGTCATTACCAGCTTGGTAGAGGCCGTCCAATTCCAAGTCGAACCTAATTCAATCATTTCGGTGACATTGGCCCCGGAGACATAGTGCTCAGCCAACGGTTTCCATGATAACGACTTGTTCTTCTCCAATGCCAGTGGCGTAATGTTATAGAACCGGGCATTACCACGCACGTATCCTGTAATGTTGGGATAGTATGACTCGCGAGAATTGTCAAGAGTATGTCCCTTGATATGAAAAACATCCAAGAGCGGAGTGACCGTGAAATCAGGTTCAGGCTACGATCGTGGGTAACCATGAGTCTTTGGACAGACGATTACAGACATATTCTCGACACACCAAGCTAAAATTTGACACAGTTCCATTCATCCATGCAGTGTAGTTCGACAACTGATTCTCAAGTGAATTCATAGCATCCTGATAATGATGCCGAGCCAGAAATTCCTCGCCATTGTGGCTGGAGAGGAGAAAGAGGATGAGACTGATAAGAAGAAAGGAAGAAACAGAGCCTCTTGGTCTGGTTCTGTCGTTTGCAGTCCCCGTTGTTTCGTCACGAGTGTCCATGATACGGCCAGCAGCCTAAGAGGCAGTGAGCAGTGTCACGTACATCACGAGTTCACGTGCTCAGTCCGCCGCGCTATATATCGCGTCGGTGGGTGTCTGTTTCAAACCTTCTGCCATGTTTGATCAAGACGGTAGTCGTCGCTGGATGCACTTTCAATCAGCCCTACAGCTTGCTATACAGCGATCAGCGCGTAAATGGACGTAGGTAAACGATTATATACACTCCGCAATTCATAAGCCGACAATGGACCCAGATTCGAGGATTTTACACAGTGTTTTCCATTATACGTCGAGGAAGAAAAGAACGCAGCATCAGTCACATTTAATATCATATCCGACTGGATTGAGAAACAAGACCGGGTGCGTTTACTGAAAGTCTCAACTCTACTTTGTCCTGAAAATCGTGCTCGCAGGATGATATCACTCAATTGTTTGAGAAATATGGCGTTCGAGAAAACATAGACATCCTTCACAAGATTGTGACAGAAGCAAAAGCTCGGAAAGATGTCACAAAAGACACCTGGAGAGAAGATCTACAGCCAGAGGGAGCTGTCTGTGCCCGCACTATCCCCGTTCTCGAGGCTGAGGCAGCTCAGCTTGAAGAGACACTGGCTCGGGTAATTGAATTTGTACACTTCTGGGATGAATCACTTAATCAAATCTACCAAGCTTGAAGCAGAGAACCGCCAACTGCAAGCTCAACTCGACGAGAACACTCGGGCCAAGGACGAGGCTAGACTTGGAACCCTGGAACTTCTGCAGATGCTCGAGGAGGCATGCTCCCTATCAGTTCTATAGATTCTATACTGATAAACCCTCTTTAGACATATAGCCAGTGGGAACAGCTGCCTTTGGACGCCATAGAGGACTGGACAGTGCAAACATTGAATACACTCAAATCCTTACCACCACACTGATACTCTCAGAAATTCATCTCCCGTTCAGTAACCTTTCTATGGTAGGAAATGGCAGTACGCTAAATCTGATCACCCGAGTTTTGAGTGACTGGCTGGGCCCGTGAAGCATCCGAAGAGTACTGAATCTTCGACAATTCCAAAATTTGGGATCAAGACCATTGTCCATACAACTGTGAAACAGGTCATGACGGGATGGGGCATTTGATGTTCAGAGAAAGGGTTATTGCGGTCTGGCCTGGTAATTCGAAGGTTGCTACTCTAACGGTTACCTCAAGGCAGCTCATAAGGCTATCTCCAGTCCTGTATTGACCTTAAGGTAGCAACCCATCTCAAATCGCAATGATATTAGACTGGTACGACAAAGCTGAAGTATCTTGCTCTTCCAAAGATTCAACATCTAGGCTCAGGGACACATACAGTTATCGACAGAGTCCATAGATAAAATCTACTAGTCAGAGGGTTATTTTTTTTTGGGTCCCAGTCAGAGGGTTACTCACGTCCATGTGATATCAACTGAATTTCAGATGAAGTAATCTACAAATATATATTATCATGGATGCTGTCAATCGATTAATCGTGATTCAAAGCGTCAGCCCAAGCCCAACCCTAAAAACCCTGAAGAATATTTGTTCTGTGGTGCTCTACCAGAAATTCCATTTCCCGAAAATCAAACGCATCAATCACGACATTCGATCCTACAACCTACACTGCGTGCCGAAGGGCTGGTACGAAAATTGTCAAATGACACATCACTCTCTCGGTCTTATAATTTGGATAGAGATCTGGAGCGAAGAGGGCACTACCAGTGGACTTGCAGGGGAAGATATCAAGCCTATCACGCCGAAATGCAATGTCCTAACAGAGGGAACATACCAATATTTCGTATTGGCGTTGCAAGAAGAATCACCTCGAGGATACGTACCTGACGTCAACCTTTCTTAGCTTTGCCTTTCTTCTTGCCTTTGCTGCTGGGCGCAGATGAAACAACCTCAAGAGATCCACCTGCGGCCTCGGCCTCCACTCCCCCTCCTCGTTCAATCTTCGAATTGGCATCCAGGAAGAACATCAGGTCCCGAACCTGATCTGTCAATTCTTCAATTCTCGCGAGACACTCATTCTTCCCTTGTTCTGTCAGCGCTATTTGATCTTTCATTCCCTTGACATTTTTGAGCAACCCCTCCGTCACAGCCCTTTCCTCTCTCAAATCAGCTTCTAGCCTCTTTGCGAGTCCTGTCATTCGATCAGCTTTTTGCTCTGCCCTTGTCTTTCCTTTCTCTAGCTCCTCAATCTGTCTTGTTGTTTCTGCTTGATGTCGCCTCTCTTCCTCCCGCTCCCTACCTTTTTCAAGCTCTCTGTCGCTATTTATCTGCGCAATGACGTGCTTCAGGTCGCTTATCTGATTCTTGAGATCCTCCTTTTGTTCTTCATAATAAGAGCGCTGAGAATCCAGCTGCGATGTGAGAAGATAAGAATATTCAATCCCAATTGCTTCAATCTTCTCTGCGGACAAAGCGTCAGCTTGACTTGGTCCCAAACCACCCTCTCTGGGTACTGTATCTATAGATGCAGAAGCACTTGGGAGTTCAACCAATTTGCCATCCGCCTTGTTTTGAATAAGTCGATGGACATAACCATCGCCAGCATAGTCCCAAACTCTCTGCGTCTCGAGTTCGAGCGCATATAGATGGGTCGTTGCTTGGTAATGTGCTTGAGCATGGGCTTGTCCGTATCGCCCGCAACCAATGTTTCCACATATAAGGCAGATCCACAAATTAGTAGTCGAAAGGCATTCAGAACATTGAGACGGGGCACTCGAGGAAGGATAACTAAAAGGTGGGGGACGAGGTGGCCGATTCGAAGCGGATGTAGGGTGAGACGTGAGGATATTCTGAGAGTACCGACATACAGGACACCTAGCTGATGTTAGAAGCAAGTTCACATTAGAAATGACATTGAGCTAACCGACTATCACCCCATTTGCTGAGGCACATACAGTGGAAAGTATGCGAGCAAGGCACTGTAATGAGACCAGTAACAGCAGAATCCATACGTTCGAGGCATACAGGACATGTAGGGAGTTCTTGGGCAGGTCCATAGGTGCTGTTCATCCGGGAAATTGCTTGTGATAACGCATCATCAGGTTCAACTTGAACCGACAACACATGAACGACATGACATATCTCAGGCTAAATCATTGATTCCTGAATGCTCGTTCAAGCGATGTAGATATGACCATGAAGCGCACCTCCATCGAGTTGAATGGTTTACCATTATACGCTTCCACAAAATCTGCGGCGTCACCTGGGTTTGCCAGTCTGACCAATACAATGGATCGGTTCGGTGCAAAATCCCTACATGCGTAGAGAATCTGTCAGATATTTCCAGAAAACTGGTTTGAGATCTGCTGCGAACCGTATTATTCGTAAGTGGCCGATGCTCCCTGTGGCGGGTCCGACAAAAGCCAGAAAGTCTGAGGGAGTCATCCAAGACGGTACCGCAAGCACCCCTAGTGTCACACCGGCATCCTCGATATCTGGAAGGACTTCAGAAGCTTTTCTTTCCAACTCATCGAGTCCAGGACGTTTTCCAGCATCTCGGAAAATGTGGACAGTTCCTTCAGGCAGATTAGTGGTGCCAGATTTGCTACGAGAACTAGGAACGAACGTGGCCTCGACCGGACCTATTCAAAGATATCAGCTCTGTGGCTCAACGAGATTCTACAAGCAGTTCTGGATCGCACCCCTTCCGCCCTCTTTATTTTTTCCAGCATTAGCGTACGGCCGTCTACCGGCAAGTTCGTTCTTCTCAAACTCCATCCAGTCTATTTGTAATGGTCCTTTTCTGTAATCCTTTCCTAGAGGCTGATTAACGAAACCTCGACGATGACTCGGAGATCGCTGATGGTGAGGTAGCCTTTGAAATAAGTGCTTTGGTGTGAATATAGCGTCTGGGGTTGTTTCATGTGCGATTTTGGAGTTGCTCAAGGAAATAATTAGATGATAGCCACGCATTCTAAAGTCAAGCCTTCATTCCGAGCAGAGTGTCAAAAACAACCTCCGAAATAGGTATCCTTACATCAGAGTGACTCAAATGAGAGTCCCGGTGATCCCCTTTACTTTGAATGCTCTCTAATATTGTTAATCCACAGTGAGTACTATGTTCTCGTGGATTTACTTCTCCAGAGAGTCGGATTTATTTCTTGTGGTTATCGTATCAGTTTTGCTACACTCACAGCGGCACAATCTTCCGGAGTCGATCATTTGAGTTGGGTCGAGCGGTTTCAGATATACATCCCTCGAAACATAATAAATTCATTCATTGATTAGTCTCTGCATGCGATCATGCCAGGATGTTCTATGGTTCTCAGGTCGCCCTCACTACTCAATCTGTCCAAGCCTTTTACTCCTAAATCACTCAGAGCCCTGCGCCGTGTACTTTCGGATGCCCAACAGCTAGAGCGCCAACAATCACAGCTTGGCAACAAGTCACGTAATGCTGGTGTATTAGTCCCCCTCTGCAATGTTGAAGGAAGACCCGGAATTTTGTTTCAAGTGAGGGCAAAGAACCTTCGAAGTCATTCTGGCGAGGTGAGGTAAGATTACAATTTATCCAGCCCAGGCACGTCTGAACAAATGGACAGTTTCCCTGGAGGGCGAATAGACGACGTGGGTCTCAGTGTTCAGACGTTCTGGTGGCTTGTTAATGTAGGCAACACAGACTGATGCATCGTTCTTGGACGGGGCGTTGCGGGAGACAGAAGAAGAGCTGGGTATACGACCTGAAGAGATCCAAATTCTCGGAGAAATAGGTCCACCCCAGGTCAATTTACGGGGAGACATGCGTGTATGGCCATATATTGTGCGTAATATCATACTTAATACACTGATAAATAACGATGAGATGAATGTCTAGGGATTCGTGAGCGAAAGGAATGTCAATCAGCCGGAGGCAGATGACTATCCTTACGCCTCACTTGACCTCAGCAAGATCCGGAGAGTAATGTCAATTTCGGAGGTGGCAATCGTGTTTCATGTCCCGTTGACAGAATTGACAGAACCTCGAAGATTACGGCCATATCTATTTCGTGGCAAGAGGCCGTATTGGGCTGTGGACGTGACAGATATCGTCCGCTCAGCAGAGGGATTTTCTGAGACGAGTGACATCACCTCTATCAGTACCGAGGCAGTCCGTGGCGGGACCCAGTATGACGAAGTAGGGTGTAGACTTGAGATATGGGGATTGACAGGGTGGTATCTTTCACTCTTGTTGCAGAGATTGCGGGTATATCAGGAGTGAGGACTACATGTCAAGCTTTCTCCATCTGCACCCAACGCTGGCGTAGACTACCAGCTGAAGGTTTCTTCTGTCCTGAGAACTGTGATTCGATATTTATCTTTGTTTCATTTGCTTTTCCGTCGTCGCCATCAGTCTTTTTGCGCCCGACTATCTGCATCTTTGAATGATGTTTGCGACGAGCACTGGAGGTACTCTGGCGGGACCGCCAAATGATGAACAGTCCAGTTTCAGCGAGAGCAACAATGATTGTTGTGCCTAGTGCTAATAACACGCGCTGTAGAGTTGTGAGTGTGCCTGATGAAGAAAGCTAGGGTCCGCACCCAGTGATTTTGCCAATGCAGTTTGTCAGACGCCCACCAGGTCGCAAAACCCACACAAAGGACACTCAACAGGCCATCTATAATGGCTGTTATCTCCTGACGCTCGCGCTTCTGCTGCTCGGCTAATTGTTCTGGTTCTGGGAGTGACACGTACGCGCCGAAATTCCGCTCTGGCGAGGTTTTGACTCCCGCTAAGAGAGAAACCATCATATAATCGTTAGGATCCAGAGTACATGCCTCTAATTTTTCTCTTCCCTCCAGAGTTCTTGACCATTGGGAAATGGTCAGGAGGGTGGAATACGGGATGATGTCACTCGACACATCCGAGACGTAAATCTTGAGTTCCTCGGCCAAGGCGAGCGGCAGCAAGTCTGGCAAGGGTTTGAGCATCTTCAGGAGATGAGGTTCGAGAGAGACTTTGAGCTTGGAAGTGTCGATACCATCCATGTTGAAAAACAAGAAAAAGGGACAGCTTAACACCGATCAAATGATGATGTTCACATCGCCCTTCCACCACTCCCATTGCTCAAGATATGACAGAAACAACGGTGGCATTGGGAATTGAGATTGCCACAGCTTGTACCGAGCTGGACATCAACCACCTCGACTCAATTCTCTCGTTTTCTCGGATAATCGACAATATATCTCCTGAGCTAGCAAAGAGTGACCAAGTACGGTAGGACAGCGCCTCTTTCATTATCGCACCCTCTAATCGTGATTTGTAGTGTTGCTCTCGGCTTGGATAGTACTATTTGGCAACCCTTGGACAAAGTTTGGAAAGGTTTAGCTCGTGCTCATTCTACATTTTGGGAGGCCGATGAAGAAGACGATGACAGACAATGGGCACTTGCCGGTCTGTGTGCTACCATGGCAAAATTCATTCGGAATCTGGTCGCTGGAGTTCCTGACAATCAGTCTAGGGCATTGTGAGTACTGGTACCATGGGTCAACACACCCGCTCAAGGGTCCGATACTAGCCACATTGAACCAGAGTTAAGGCGATTATTACATTATTACACCTCTTGGTCAGCTATGGAAGACGAAAGATGTAGGTCGTGTGTTCTATAGTCTCCGTAGATTCCTAACGCGCATATTAGCCATTGCCGCCGCAAGGTTTCTCATTCAGGCCTTGTCGAACCTGGTCACAGGACACGAAGAACTCATGAGTAATCTCTGGGAAACATACCTCAACCTTCCGGAAGACCAGGTCGTCATCATGTATGTCCTAAGCTTGATTCGAGGGACTTGACCAAACGCTCAGATTAATAGTCGTTTGCTAGGCTCTCCTGATGCCAAAATCCTATTAAGCACATTGATTTTTATCTTGAATTGTCTCCATGACTCTCGCAAGCGAGCGTAAGCACAGGGTACATCCAAATCTTGCGAGCGGACTTGAAAATCTCATCAGGAAATTGCTGTGTCAAACCGGTGTTGGGACTCGCATGTGTATCTCCCTCCTAGATAATATGTTACGGTCATTTGAGGCCGACGAAGGTTCCATAGAGGCACAGGCATTCGACATCAGGTGCAGCTCTAATCGCTTGCCCTACCACAGCCGACTGATTGTGTTTTTCAGTTATGCCATATTATCCCACATCATAGAAGAAGGTCTGGCAGCAACGTTGTACCAACAATTTATCATGTAAATTGATATAAAATTTTTGGTGTCTAAATATCGAATTGATGGCAATATCTTTCAGACAGGACGAAATCATGACTCCTCACCAGACGACACTTCTGAAAATAATTGATTCCTACCTCCAAACTAATCAATCGATGCCTCAAACACCTATCAAACCTGAAACGCTTCAAATACACACCTCACTCACACCCATGTTGACAAGAGCCTTCTTCTCATTATCTAGATACGCGCAAATCTCAATTCGCCACTCTCTTGGGTTAGATGATATCAATCAGTCCGACCGGAAGTGCGCAGGGTCGGAAAGATCCATTTCGCCTGCTCCTGCCACAAGTAATACGGGATCGCCAGAAACATTGAATCATTCGCTCGGATCGCTCAAGAATATTGATGTTATGCTGCCAAAAGCGTGTGAAGCTCTAGTCCTAGTTACGCAATGCATGGTGACGATAGCCATTGAGGCAGAAGAAGATACTGCTCACCCAGGTCGTGAGGACACTCGAAATCCGAAATCTAACATGATGAATTACTTTATAGAAGCACAGACATCAGGCCTGGGAATAGTTGAAAATCTAGTTGGTGAGTATCACCTTTGCGCTTCTAAGACGGTGACGTCTCCGTTGATGGAAGTTTCTTTCTGGTCCGTCGGCTGATAACTTTATTTTCTTAGAGCTTCTCCGTCTCCTGGATATGTTTTTACCTCGAATCAACTTTGGTAAACCCGTTTCAGTGGCTGGGCGACCGATTGGTACATCAATGCCAGGCCAAGATCAAGAGCAAGCCCCTGACTCTTCTGTCACTGATAACCATGGTTTCGCATATCTCAAGCGCGATCTGGTGAGATTGTTGGGTACCCTTTGTCACGAAAAAAAGACAGTACAAGATCGAGTGCGGGAGGCGCGTGGGATTGAAGTCGTCCTGAACATGTGTGTTATTGATGAACGGAATCCTTGTAAGTCCGTGATATCCGAGCTCTAGTTTCCTAAAAAGAAAATAAGCTGTCTTGTTCATGGACACTATCATTGCTGACAATCTGAGATAGATTTGCAAGAACATGCTATCCTCACACTACGTAATCTTCTCAAGGACAATTCAGAAAATCAAAATGTGGTGGACTCAATTCAACCCTCTAACAATTGGGATCAAAGACTATACTGATTCGGGCACTGAAGGAGGCCTGGAGGGAAACCTCTCGACCTCTAGATAGAATGAGATAGAGCGAAAAAGAAAAGAGTTGATGTTTGAGTAACAGGATGTAAACTATGTGCAGGACCTTATTATTCCTCTTCGTCCACCGCGACGTGTCCCCGCTTGCGCCCTGCCCGCCTGACTTTGACATTCTCCTCAAGCTCCTCCTCACTCTCAATATCCATCTTATCCTCATCTGTATCATATAAGGCATCACCTGCTTTCTTTTGCATCTTTGTACTTTGCTCAATTTGTGCATCAAGGCGATCAAGAGGGTCTTCCGCGTCACTGGTAGTCTTGATGTGTTTTTTCTTTGAAGCGCCCTCTCCGTCTGACGAGTCTGCAACAACAAAATCGTCCTCTTGATAATTCTCCTCAACTTTCACTTTTTCCTTAGTATTCTTTCGCTTCCGTTTGCGGGTAGTGACGTCTTCCTCATCTTGATCAAACCCACCACCAGCATCTTCATCGCTACTCCAAAGTGCTTCAGTATCTGCCGAGCGCCGGGACTGACGTCTCCTCCGCCCACTACTAGAGTCATTGGTTTCAGTCTTCCGTCTCGATTTCTTCGCATTCTGTTTTATCAATTCCTTCAGGACGAATTCGGGATCTCTGACGGGATTAGGCGCTAAACGCAGCCGCGCAACCTTGTTATGCTTCTGACCTACGGCACGCACCAACATTCGATGCGTTTCTGATTGCATTCCCGTGGGCCTCAGACTCATGTAGCCAGTAATGACTGCTTCAGATTGTAGTACCTGGGATCGTTTATGTTGGGCGACGAGATATGTCAGGCCCTGGGACTTAAGGCCAGAGGATTGTGATTGACCGAGCTGTGGCTGTGACTGTGATGTAGAAAGACCGGCAACTTGTCGAGGGATACCAGCAGAAGTGTCAATATTTTGGGCAATGTCGAAGAGCTCTCTTCCTAGTAGAAGACTCATTGTACCGTCTGACCAACGGATGATCCTACTGTTTGATTGGCGTTCCTTAATAGTTAGTCATGAGCTGGGAAATGTTCAAAATTGTCTCGGGAAAAAACATACATCACGACCATTGGCGTCCTTGATCCATCTCCATCGTACGGTATTTTCAACTTTCAATTTGATGGTCATACTTTTTTCTCGTACACTCTCCGCCTGCATGGACTCTTCTTCTTCAGGTCCAAGATATGTGTCTGGATGAAATGGTTTCGTGTCCATTTTTACAAAATTAGGCATGCGAATAACCCAATTCTGAACAATGAGTTTGAGCGGCGGTACAGAAAGTCCGACGCGGAGAACAAACTCACATTCCCATCTGAGCTTTTCGGAATAGGAAGG
>Ga0153940_1001002_pt1 | contig 13311 bp, 16 predicted proteins | sample TSNJ024MetaG_FD_104736 | JGI IMG/M metagenome (GOLD analysis project Ga0153940, IMG submission 104736) | Attine ant fungus gardens microbial communities from New Jersey, USA - TSNJ024 MetaG | ecosystem: Host-associated > Fungi > Mycelium > Unclassified | place: USA: New Jersey, Brendan T. Byrne...
CCCAGCGAGAGGCTGAAGAGCGCTAATGCCACCGTGGATGATCTCTTTTTCAAAAGTCTTGATCACAGGGTGGGCCTTCACAAAAGCCTCTATGCTCTGGAAAGACTGCATGGTATCAGGAATAGTCGACTGAAGGTAAGCCTGGAAAACAACAAGTTCAAAATAACGCCTAAGATTCTGGAGGCCTGTATCCAAGAGAACCAAAATCAGCCACAGCATACCAAACAAACAATCAGACAAGCACACCCTTCTGAGCGTAGATCTTTTTCTGCGTAACATCCGTGGCCTCCTCGCTCTTGATCCTCCAATTGTCAATCGATTCTCGAAGGTTAAAATAACCAGAACATTGGTCAACAGCATCATCCACCGAATTCTTGACAGCCAGACCTCTTCGGAAAACGCGTAACAGGTCTTTAGAAAATCCAGATTAGTGACACCATCATCGCTCAAGTTTTTTGATAAACCCACTATCGATAACCTGATATGACTTCCTTGGCCTCTGCCTATCAGGAGGTGCAATCTCGCCTCCTAGAATTGACTTAAGGGTAGATGTGGCGACCGTGTGAGATTTGAGCCATTGACGTATTAGAACCAGCAGAATAGATGCCATTGTGCTTCGACCACTACCAAGCTGACAGTTGACAACGATAGGCGTGTTAGCTGATGTCTGCATGACCACTCCAATCATGTCACTGAGGTTAGTGAAATCGGGAGTATTTTCTGCCGTAATCGGAATACGATTGTATTGAAGGATGGTATTAGAGTTGTTTCGAGACATCATTATATCCTTGAGGACTGCGACATTTTCGGGCTGAACTTCTTCCCAGACTGGGACAACGGCACCATCCGCTGTTTCGGTATGTAAAAGAACTCTAAAAAAGGCCATTAGAGGGTATTGAATGGGGATAATTCTCAATTGACCCACCTACCGTCAAAGCTGTTTGTTTCAGCGATCACATCATCTCTGAGTCGTTCTTCGAGTGTCTCTAGTCTAGAGGATGAGATACCACCATATTCTATGATTTATGGGTTCAGTGTTCCCCAAAGATTTATGTATAAATCTACCTTTCATATTTCTCAATGAAGATCCTTCCCTCCTCAGACAATACGGGGCACCATGAATATATACAACGGGCTCCTCACGCAAAGTTATCCATACGATTCTTAATGCGTCTGGGTGAACACACTTGATCCTGGCAATGACATCATCTATAGCCTCAGCTGTGGGTTGGCCGAGCGCATAGATGTTTGAGTTGGGTATATTTCGAAAATTGATAGCACCACGGATGGAATCTTCAATCTTTTGACGACTGACCCATTGATCGGATTTGAGGAGGGTGCTAGAGACAACCATGTTATTTGTCATCAACGTGAAGAAAAGAAATCAGGAGCCCACCTTTCGCGGAGAATGACACCGCAGCGGTTCTGTTGATTACTAAATTTAGCGGTAATAGAGGAGTGAAATTGGTAGAGCTGACCTTGATGACATGATTTGTATATTCATCGCCCAAAATATGACCACCGGTGATTGCCACATTATTTTGTTTTCCGGCAACGAGCGAACGGGTCTCAAAACTGGACTTAGACAGCGAAGACAGATCGTCGACAGGCGCGAAGACATTAAGCTTTGATCCGGAAGTTTTTCGAAGGAAGCGGACTTGACTAAGTGAGGACGACAAGACCTCAGATATAACCGCAGGTTCTGAAAATCGATGAGGACACACTTTCCAATTTCTGTTCGTGCCTTTTTGTATCTTCAGGTTTGTATCATAGTTTGTGTTAATGAGAGTCGATGACCTACTTTTATCCACTCGAAGAAACTTTGTGAGAAATTCTTGTCTGACGTATTGATGAAGCTCGCAAAAACGATCATGAAAAAACTGCCTGATCAGCATCAAGCTGGAGAATGAAACTCAACGTGTGCTTACTATTTCTCCATAGCCTTGGTAGCCTTGTTCAAGAATTTTTCACCCTGTTCGTCTGCCATACTCATAAGTGTATAGTTCAACCTAGACGTTAGAATTTCTTCTCGTAAATTCGTGACCTGATCGGCTATGACAGGCTGAGATTTTCGTCTTCTTTCATAGAATAGGAATACGGACTGGTGTCAATGACCTTATCCACCAGTTTCTTAGCCCTTAAACCATCATCCAAACATCCAAGCAAGCCAAGAATCAAACTATAATTGCCTTGGTGTGCTTTCCGCAAGTTTTCTAATAATGTTGGCTGACTCATGAGTAGTTCGACCGCTGACTGGGAATTGGTATCATTGAGGCCTATTACAATAGCATTAGAGGCATGTGAACATGGAAGAAATACTGAAGCACCGCACACTGTTGTAGGATATACGTTAATCGTAGGAGCGTTTTGTTATATTCCTGTTGGGTGTTGGCCTGCTCTAAGGCCTGGATAAGCTTTGATTCGGTTTGCTAAGAAATGTGTCATCAGATCCTGTTGATAACTAGAGCAGATTTGGAGTTCACCTTAGGAGGCTAAAGGGGGCGAGAGTGAGCTAACGATGTATAGAAGGTATAAAGTACATACTGTGCCGGGTGAAACAGTTCCATTAGGTGATGTGGGCGTGTCGTTGGCAACAGAAGGGGTGATGAAAGGAGTAGGACTGGTGGCAAAAGGATCGGGCAAACCTCTTTCCACCAGCTGTTTCCTTCTGATGATAAGGGCAGCCACCATTGCAAACGTGGTCCTCACAGCCCCCACGCCGCAGTTGAAAACCAGAGATGTCCGCAAGGGGTCGGTATCACGGATAACACGGAGGTATGCATCAAGATAGTTGTCCTATGCGATAATGAGAGATGACGGATAACTACGGGAAGCAAGGCTCACTTCTATAGGATGGTTTGGAGATATGGGTATTCTGTCAAAGAGGTAGAGGAGATTCTCTTTTCACCGGGGGAGATGTTCGTACCGGTGGTACTTGATTTGGCAAAAATTAGAAGCCGAGATGACACGACCATCGAAGAAAGAAACTCACGTCGACGTTCCAGCCGTCCTGTTTCATGTATTCCCAAAGCTCTCGACAGGTCTTAACATTATTGTTATCGACACTGGTCCAAGTTGGAAGGATGGCTCCTTGGCCACTTGTTGCGGTAGCTTGGATGACGTATTGATAAACTATTGTAAGTTATTTTTGGACACGCACCAACTTCATTGTGCGTCAAGACCACGCCTCCAAACCTAAATTTGGGTTATAGGTATAGGGGCGAAGACAGCAGTGGAAACATACCTGGATGCCTCCTGTAGGATATCAGTCTTGAGCCTCGTTTCAATGGCTTCAAGGTTCTCAGCACGGTCGGAGATACTCAAGGTGCGGCGTGGTTCAGCAGCATCTCGCAAGACAAAGGGGCGTCCAGAGATGTATACTGTATATGGACTTATATATATAGCCGTGACTAGGAGAATGGACTTACTAATGGGTTCCTCTCGGGTGGAGAACCAGACAACGTGAGAGGGGCTGGGCATGTTTGGCCTGCATCTCAGGATAGAGAGAATAGCCCGCAGGCCTTGGGTGCGAGGCTGAGCTACCCCAAACACATTCAAATTGCCATAGCGGGGAGCGCGAAAGTTGGGAGCACCGTGGACGTTGAGTTCGAGATCCTGGGCACGGCCTAGGTCCAGATGAGAGTGGGCAGACGAACTGGGAGATAGGACAGATACCGGAGGGATGGTGGTCGGTCTTGAGGATAGAGCCGCGGGAAAGGACGCTGCCTGTTCTTGTATTGACGACGGCAGGCTCTGAGCGGAGGAGAAAGCTCATGAGGTCGAGGGCAGACATGGTAGTAGGAGTCAACCTGGGTTAGGGTCAGGTTTTATGCTACTTTGATTGTTACTATACGGTCATTTACTTGTCGAGTCCTCTGCTTTGTCTGCTCGTCACTGTCTGGCACAATGAAGCTGGCTTACTACTGTTCTGGCCACGGTCAGTCCCTGCATACGACCCTCTGTCGCTGCTAACACTACCCAGGGTATGGCCACGCCACACGTGTCTCTGCCTTTGCCAGGCATCTCCTCTCCCTTCCGCGTCTCTCCGTCTGCATCGTTTCATCCGCTCCCCGTCATGTCTTTGCTGATAGCATTGCTTGCGGTGCTCTCTACCGCTATGCCCAAGTGGACCCCGTCATCGTTCAGCCCCTTGCGTAAGCACTTGCCTCGCCAGCCACCCCTATCTCTTCTCATACCTCCCACAGCTACCACGTCGACCGGAAAAAGAGCGTTCAGGTCTTGCAAGATTTTTTACAGCAGAAGGATGCCCTGCTACACCGCGAATGCGCCTGGCTAATCGAAACACAGGTTGACTGCGTCCTCAGCGATGCCGCCTTCCTTGGCTGGTGTGTTTACTCAATGCCTCTAATTGAGCGTTGACCAAATTTGTCTCGCAGTCTTGCAGCCAAGTCAGCGGGCATCCCGTCAATCCTCATCACCAATTTTACTTTTGACGCCGTCTATAGTTATCTCGCTACGCCCCTCCTTGATGTACCCGCACAGCCACCCATCGGCACGCTCTCTCCCTCACCTTCTGTTTCGTCGACAGCAACCTCAGACCAACTTCTCCTCGACGAACCTACTCCTGCTGACATCCTCGCTCCTCTTGTATCTCAATTGCATGATGGCTATCAGCATGCCGATCTCTTGCTACGCCTCCCTGCACATATCCCTATACCCTCGTTTCTCTCCCATCCATCTTTGCCCTCCCCCAATTGGGTTGACCCCGTCTCCAACAGATTCTATCCCTCAATTGAGTCCTATCAGCTCTCCCTTCTCAATTTAGACACTCCACTGTTACCCCTTAAACCATTCCCAAATAATCTCACTATCCCTCGCTCAGTCCGCTCTGCGCCACTTCTTGTCCGACCACCCTCAACGGATATTTATACCTCCTGCGGTCGCACAGAATTTCTTCTCCGGACTGGACTTCCCAATTTCGAAGGAATGAAAATTCTCGTCGTCTCTTTCGGTGGACAACCGTTCAAACGCCCTGGCACCAGCAGAACGAACAGTCGTGTTCAGAGTCGATTCCCGAGTCAAGAAGCTTTGGCTCTGACCGCCGCTTCTGAAGCTCCCCTAGACAACAAGAAGCCATCCGGTGAACGTACTTCAAGAGACAGCTCCCGGACAATGTCCCCAAGTCTGGGCAAATGGGCACTGAAGCCTAAAGATATGAATGTATCAGTACCTCTTGATCTCAATGCCGTTGATCGAGATCTAAGCGCGCACATCAAATCCAAATCTCTTGACCCAGCAAGGCGCTACCGTTCCGGGCCTCAGGATCATTCCGATGAGAACAGCGATGTTGATAATGGGAGTCCAAACAGCCAGCTAGAATCTGATCATGAACTGTCATTAACTTTGCCCTCGGGCAACACCGCTGTCGCCACCATAAAAGATAAGCGTGCCGCACCTATCATTGCCAATCAAACCAAGCGTCGGCATACACTCCCTCGGAGGCGACAGTACAACCATGACCTGGGTGTACGTGGGTGGCTCGCTACGTCCTCTCGCCTCTTTGTTCCAGGTGCACCACCTGCGACTAAACCTGCACAAACGACTCTACGATCTGCTAGTCTAAAGAAATCCTATGGAAAACACCCTAGTTTAGAAGTGGGTGAAGTGCCCGAGATGCTTGTCATACCACCGACCCCAAGACCCAATGGATCTGGCGATACAACAAATGACAATGAAGATACACCATCAATCCTCCCGTCCCCAACTTCCTCCTACAGCGATTCAGAAGTCTCTCAAACTGCTGCTTCGTCCCCGAATTCAACCCACTCTAGCGACACAGCAAACACTGAGATCGAGGGACATGATGGAGTCGGGTTATTGCCGGATAAGAACTGGATTGCAGTCATTTGTGGAGTGAGCAAGGAGCAGTGGAATGCGGAAAATGAGGATGGTGGTTTGCCTGAAGGATTTTATGTCGCCCCAAGAGATGTCTACATGCCTGACCTAGTCGCCATTGGTGATGTCGTACTCGGTAAACTGGTGCGTAGCCCTCTTTTCTCCCGAGTTTTCGTTTCTAAGAACTGGTTTCAGGGCTATGGCATGACTTCGGAGTGTGTTGATGCTTGTACTCCCTTCGTTTATGGTACGTCCCTTTTCTGACCTCTATTTAAAGCCTACCCGTCGAGCGTCCTTTTCTGTAGTTTCCAGACCCCTCTTCATTGAAGAACACGGACTTCGAATGTATCTCAATCAAGAAGGTGTGGGTGTTGAGTTGTCCAGGGCTGGCTATGAAAGTGGTGAGTGGGCTAAATCAATTCAAGAAGCCTATTGCAAAGGACGGGAGATCAAAGAAGCCAAGAGGAAGAAGGAGCATGAGTTTTGTATGTTGTTGAAGCAGCTCGACCAGGAAGGTGTAGAGAGTGACGATGACAGGAGGTTGAGTGAGAGGGAGAGGCAAGGACGGGATATGGCTAGAGGTGTCGTTGAATGGGTTGAGAACGTGAGGATGTCGATGAATTGTTGAAAGGTGCATCTGTTATTAGACTTTTTTTTGCCTGTTCAGGAACAGGCAAAAGGTAAGACATTGTATTAGACATTTATCTACCTATTCTATTCACTCAATAGTTAGTTTCTTGAATCCTGTCCATTACTAGTAGATCCGTAGAGCTAGGACTGATACCCACACTGGATTATGATAATATCTTAATTAGTCCTTAATGCTGGACTCCATATTTTTTTTGAAAGGGATACGGGATATGCAAATGGCTGGCTGTGTTCTCTATCTACAGCCAACGGGAACAGACCAGTAAAAAAAGAAAAAAGCAACTTTCACAAAAGAATAATCACTCAAAACAGTAACTCTAACTCGCTAACGAGCAGTAACTCGAGTTGCTTGAGGAGTCAACGGAGTGGATGGTGGCTTTGCGTTCGCGGACGGTGCACCAGCAGGTAATGATGATCTCGTCCAATCAGGTAAGATAGTCCGATTCAATGGCTCAGTAGAAGGCATATCGTCGTCTTCGGCGTTTCGCACTTTCTCTACGGCTTCGTCCCATTTTTCTCTCGGTACCTCTACACCACCAGTCTTGAGAGCTCTAACATTATATCGAGTTGGATGACAGATTAATAAGATAGCATATGCAACGTACCCTGCGAGGGATCCGCCAATCCAAGCCATCAGAGAGGGTGCAAAAGCAGGCGCCTTGCCAGCATTGGCGGCTGCTCGGCTTGAAGTAGGTGCTGGTGGTGACGGGTTGTTCAAGATTGAGATATAAGGAACTAACTGTCTCAGCGAAGCATATCGGTCGTAGGCAGGTAGAGATGGCTTTCCAGGGATGGCGGGATGTCCCTGTTTCCGACGTTCGGTAGTCACAGGGGGCTGAATTGCACGCAAAATCTCGGCTTGTAGTCGTTGAATAAATCCAGGAAGCATCGCTGTACCACCCGTAACCAAGATAGAAGATGCAAGTGTTTTTCTAAGGTCGATAGGTGTTTTGAGTAGAACGTCAAGGATAAGTTCTGCGACACTGCTTTCGTCGATATCACCACCTTCAAATAATACTTCTGCTGCCCGTTCACGGACCCAGCCTGGAATTACTAATGTGCCTGGACCTGTGCTAGTTCGCTGATGTTGAGGAGGAGTGACACGCATATGAATCGGTGTTGCTCTCGAATGTCGTTTATAGAGGTTTGCAATGCCTTGAAGATGACTTTCACTCGATACAAAACTAGGTGAGGTAGCACGAAAGCGTTCTGACTGGGAGATTTCTGAAGCCGCTGTTTGAGGGGCCTCTGTGGCACCAGACTCAGCAGTGGAAAACTCGGATTCGGAGGCAGCGACTGAGTCGCTGGCCGGTACTTCAAATCCTTCATTGTGATCTTCGTCCTCGTCCATGGTATCCTCTCTTGTTTGTAGTTCTGGTGGTACTATCTCTTCTTGATTGTCTGGCATAACGTCACTCACAAAACAGCAACGAGACTTGATTTCTTCGGTCAGCTCATCCGTTAAGATTTCCTGAGGAACCCTCATAGCTCGTTCGGCGTCTGGTACGGTAGTAGTTGAGCCCAAAGTCGCCAAAGGCGGAAGGTAAGTTGCAAACATCAAAAGGAGAGCACGCAAATGTTGCGTGAGTCTTGCACCAGCCAAAGGGGTGGTTTGGAGTTGAGGAAAGAGTGGTCGAGATGCAAAGATCTGTATACATGATCAAATCAACTGCGTTGTATGAACGCAGCCACGGGACCTACTGGCAAAGCTACTGATTCAAGATGACCAGAATCCACGACTAGACCAGTTATTCTTCCGACCGCTAGTAATGACAACAAATGACTTGAAGCAAATGAGACAGAAGGTACCTGGATCTTTCAGAATGCAGCTTATCAATAACAAGTGGAAATGGCAAACCTGGTTGTCGAACAGAATCCTCGCAATGAGATCTTTAATGTACATTGGTAGCAGAGGATGCTCGACTAAAATAACCTTCCTCGCTTTAGGATCTGTCATCAACGAGCTTGAAAGTTACTCAACACCGTCGGAAGAAGAAGACAAATATGCGCTCACTTGTGAAAAACAGATCGCAAGCATTTTTGCAGCCGTATCTCTAGCATCCTATCCTCCTCCGCTCGTTCTTGTCCACTCCTAGCTCTTGAAAGCTTCCATAGCGTATCATTTGGTCCTACAGCGTAAAACACGTCTCGGGGTCTCCCCTCACCACTGAATCCAACCTTCCATATACGTGAGCCAAGATCAATGATGACACGGTCCTCGACACCATACAGTGAATGTCGACGGGTTGTTGTGTAATGGGGAGAAGATTGTATCATATGTGCAGCCGAGATCCGTGTTGTTACTGGTGTCCTTGGATTTGCTGTTGTTGTTGGAGTAGTAGGAGTAGACATGGTGGAGAATGGAAAACAGCAGAATTTGTTATGTTGATGGGATCATTGATACAGTTAACTAGCTACATAAATGTATTATGATTGCTTGGCAGAAAGTCGTGCAACAAAGACCATGATGAGTAATGCCCAGTGTTCGAACTGTTCTTTGGACATGAAAAGGACACCTTGGGATAGAACTGCTTTGATGATTTGCGCTTGCATTCCCTAATAATTATGCCGATTGATCAATCAGTCACGGAACGATGAGGGCTCAAACTGACCTGGTACCAGCCGACGAAACCTTGCTTTTTCCAGACTCGCTTCAAAATCCCAATTGCTCCGGTATGTCTATGTGAGTGGTGAGGAGCTTGCGATGGTGGTGGAAGTCCATTCTTTTCAATGGCATCATCAACATCAGCACTCCGTGCCTGGATGCGGACCTTTGCCATAATATAGGGGTACGTGACCTATCCAGATGAGACTTATCAAAGCATACACTTAAAGGCGACATACTATAGTAGCAAGAGTCTTGCTCAGAGCGCCAACAAGAAAGTTAAGACCCGGGGACATCTTGGTCGAGTTTGTTTGTCGTGCAAGAAGCACTAGACTTTTTACACGCTCAAAAACACCATATGTGATAGCGGGATTGACAGTCAAGATCATACCAGGCTTTATACCAAGCCAAAGCCCAGTTACACCCTCTTCTTGGACGATCTCGCGTGCAACAGCAAAGAAAGAGTCATCATCTTTGTCACTGGCTTTTGGAGGTGATGAACCTTTTCTGTCTATCCGGCCTACTTGCTGTCTTGTAGCAATCACAGCAACAGGAATGGTGAAAATCTGGGCAAGGGCACCTGCAACAGCCCCCAGCATGAGCTCTGCAGCAGTCGAAAGGGGTGGTAATTTGGCCCCCGCCGGCAGTTTACTTGTCAGGCGCTTGATATAAGCTCCTCTAACGAAGGAATAGAAGAAAAAATAAGCATATTCTATTGGGAAGACTGAGACAACGTTCTGACTCTCGCAGAGGAAAACCTACGCATGGAGAAGGTATTCAACATGGTTGCGCCAAACCCACGGAACAAACCAGCGAAACCCTCTTTTGAGTATATTCTGAGGATGACAGAGAGCATCGACCGCTCATTCTTACTTCCTCCAGAAGAAGGAACTGCCTGGATCCTTGTCTTCGCGCTGAAAAAAAAAATAAGTGCTATTTTTTTACACGGAGGAAGTGACGTACACATCTAAAGGATACACAACACTGAGATAATTAGTACATGATGGCGTCTGTAGTCAAGTTAGATAGCCTACGCAGTGCTGAAACAGCCCCCCAGGGCACCAGCCAGCGCTGCACCAAACGGGCTGAGCGCCGGCCTTGACTGTACGGACATTGGAAAGAGTAGACATAGACAGGTAAGTCGAGCAATTGTAATAGCCGGTTATCATGTGATTACTAGCATGAACTTTCCGCACAACCTCCACATCACCCCTTCCGTCCACCCTGATCTGCAGCTCACCGAAGACTTTGCAGAAGAGGCCCAGCAACAAACGATTCAAAATTATGGAATTGCTGGCCGTGTCTGGTATTCCTTCATGCCATGTAACGTTGCGCAGTCACCTCAACAGCACCCCGACCTCCCAGGGAAGCCGCATACGCATTATTACTCTATATCAGATCTCCACCGGGATTTACTTTTGATCCTCCTTTTCTCGCTGAGACATCTCCCCGAACCATACTCGAGCTTGGGTCAGGAACAGGCGTCGTAGCTGCCGCAGTCGCAAGTGTTGTCGATCAGCGTGAGGATCTGGTTATTGCAACGGATCTCCCAGAGGCATGTGTTTTATTCTTTATTCAGATCCCGACAAAATCATTCAGATGGGTCGTAGGTATGTCCTCTCCTCCACAAGAACCTTAGGACATCACCGAGCACATTGGTGCGGCCTCTCCCATGGGGAGACGAGGATTTTGAATGTGAACTTGCCTTCGAATTATCATCTGGGTCAAATCCGAGAACCTTGACACATATTATTTGTAGCGATTTAGTGAGACTCAATTTGGTATTCATGCCCTCATCACAAACGCCCCGTTCTCCTTCAGGTTTACTTTCCTGAACTATTCGCGCCACTCCTCCGCTCCTTGATCCAGCTGACGTCCTCCATGTTTGACCGTGACTTGACACACCCAAAAATCATCATATTCCATAAGGTCCGTAGCCTCGTAAAGGAAGCTCCCTTCTGGTCCGCCTTTGGTCTCTGGTTCGACTTCACTCCTATTCTGGTCAGAATGAATGGCCAGGGAGTAGAAGAATGGCGGCGATTTGGCGAAGATATGGATGATATATTGTTCGCTTTCGTCGCCCGCAGGCGCATCGAGTCATATGGGTGGCAGGTGCCTGCGGACGATCGAGCCCTCTTGGCCGGCCTTGGTGCCTGGAATAATGACAAAGAGAAGGGGGATGAATCTTTTGAATCCTTGTTGCTCATGTCCTTTTCAGCTTCATAATGATTCGGTACATAAATTTATATCCCATCCTGATGTCACAAAACCCTTTGAAGTGCTCTATCGGTGATACATGGATAAGTTTTTTTGCAGCTGGTTTGAATCTCTCGCCTCATTCTAAAATACTCACAGACTGTGACAGCCGGAATGTTATTGACTAGCAAGAACATTGAAAGTATTCTCATCTTCTCTTTGGGCCTTCTTCAATACGGAATCCACTTAGAAGAGTCGACCCACCTCTGTATTATCCTAGTCGTTCCGTCAGGTGATGCATGTTGCCATCGGATTCGAGCAGATAACTATGGTCTATTCTTCGGGTCTGAGACTAAAATCGCCTGCCCACCAGACCATTGAAAGAAGTCTGAATGCTAGTGCAATAGTGTTTCGGGGGACGATAAATACCCAGCTGTTCTTCACTGGTTCATTGAAAATGCATGTCAGCACTCGCGAAATTTCATGTCGCCGGTGGCGGCTGAATTAATAAAAACAAAGGACTGACTCTTATTGTCCTTGTGCTTCGGCTGCAAGAAAGACCCTCCGTGATGGTATGATATCCTGCAGAGTTCTCAGCAATATAAAGACAACAACACATGAGTGTTGTTATAGCAGGGAAGAGGTACGGCAGTATGCAACATTTTATAGGTATCGAGGTGTGCATACAAGAATTATGTCTTCAGAGAGGGTATCAAGACGATAGCCGTGATAGCATCTATCCATTGTAGACTACAATCAACTATACGTCTTATGCTGATAGGGTAAATGCTTGATGGGAACTCTCGGCCAAAATGAACTCTTCACATTCCTTTCGACTCTTGTCAACGTCTACCATCCAAAGAAAGATAATGCTCAACACTCCACTGGGAAGAGATCTTTAATCAGTAGCTATTTGAATGTTGTCAAGATACCCACAGGGCGAATAAAAATGCGAAAGGCATGTTATCATTACCACTAGCAGTTGTGATAGCACTAGAAACTAATGGACCGATGAAGGTAGACGTTTGTCCCACCTGTTGCCCCGTTTCAGCTGCACAGCGGAAATATAACGGAAACTTACCACCGAAAACAGTGCAAAGAAAAGGGACCTGGGTCAGAGAAACTCAAGCTCACGTATTCTCAGCTAGGTTGGATACATACATTTGAGGAAGCGGCGAAACCTCACTGATCATGGTTTGACTGTATTCAAACCACGGACACGCTGTAAAGCCGTAATAAACCTGGTAAACCCTAGAATGGCATGAGGATGCTCGTCTCATGAGGGGAGAATTCAACTCACCAGATTTCCCATACATGCTTGAAACCGAAACGATCAGTATGGACTCCTATCAAGCCCCAGATCGTCAAGGTCTAATATTGTTAGCTAGCGCTCTGCAAATGGCTTTGTTGAGCTTACAATAATCCAAAATGCGTTGAACAAGAGCATCTAGGGTAAGTTATGACGTGAAAATAGCTCCAGGAGAGGAGAGGATACCTACAGGCTTGGTGGATATCTTAAACCGTTGTTGGACAAACCAATACGCACTGCCCTTCATGTGAGGAAGCGTATACACCCCACAAGAGATGGCTTACTAGAGGCCCAGAGCCTGTGCAACAATGTTAACAATGAGAAGAAGTGTGAGATCTAGCGTGGAATAGGCCACGATGCTACGATGTGTCAGAAATCTTTACCCAGCGAGCTTCGAAGAGTTTTACCTATTTTGCAATGTCCCAACCAGGGTTCTGTGCAAGCTGTTAGTCGTGAAATTAATCGCAACAAGCACCATAACCATACGTTGTGGTGTTGAACACATCACCCCTTGGTCATCATGAGAGGGAATGTAGAATGACGGGAGTAGAAAACTGACATGAGAAAGTAAAATAAGAGATATAGGAACGTTTGTTTCAACTTCCAGCATTCCTTCATTGCCGCATAGGTTTGCTTGATCCCAACAGTGAATAGATTAGTTCCTACGGGTAGACCCAGGCCCGGTCGTCTTTTCTCG
>Ga0153940_1001004_pt1 | contig 13291 bp, 8 predicted proteins | sample TSNJ024MetaG_FD_104736 | JGI IMG/M metagenome (GOLD analysis project Ga0153940, IMG submission 104736) | Attine ant fungus gardens microbial communities from New Jersey, USA - TSNJ024 MetaG | ecosystem: Host-associated > Fungi > Mycelium > Unclassified | place: USA: New Jersey, Brendan T. Byrne...
AAAAATATTGAGAAAGAGAGGGGGCGTTTTTTTATCCTTTAGCAGTATCCAATGTTTATCATAAAATTTTGAACGGGTATAAATCAATCTCATGTTCTATATAAAACTGGTTCAAATAAAAAGAAAGAACCTTCATGTTTGAAGTTACAGAAGATTGATTGTTTTTTTTAATTGCTTATCAAATGGAATTCAAATTTTCGTATAAGTTCTAACTTAAACTCTCCAATAGACAATCTCTCTTTTTTGTAAAAGCCTTTAAATTTATTAATGACTGAAACATATCTTTTATAAGTTGAATATGATCTTTGCGTATATAAATCTTCATTTAATTTTTGAACAAATTCAAAAAAGTCTGTTGACTGGCTTTTTCTATTTATTCTTTTTCGGAATTCTTCAATTTTATCTCCTCCTTCATAATAAACTCCAATCTCATTCACTATTTTTTGATACGTTGCTTTGTCGTTTGTTATACGTGTATTTAAAATTGCGTGATTAGGCTGAGATTTTCGGACTTCTTGTTTTTCGAAATTCCAGTCTTCTTTTCTTATTTTATCAATAGTGCAATATGCGTGTTTTCTATCAATGGTAACTCGTATAACTAAAGCAAATTCTTCTGTTCTTTTGTTTATTCTGTCTTTTCTCAATATTGGTGTAATTGATATGCCATGATTTTAATATTTAGTTCAATTATTATTTCAAATTAGTTTACAATTGGTATTATTCATGTTTTATTTTTGGTAAAACATTGGTAAAACAAAATTTGATTCTGTTTTTACTTAATATAAAAAAATAAATGATAACTTCCAAATCGGACTATTTGAAAATCAGAGGGGTAATAAACTAAAATTAAAAAATAAAGAAAACAACGGAAAGAGTGATTAAAACCGCCAGGGTCACAGAATTTAAATACTACTGTAAATCAATTGTTTACAGGAGTATTTTGTTTTTAACCATATATCTCTTTCTTTCCTGCCAGTAATGTATTCCGCATCAATGAGATGATGGTCATAGGGCCTACCCCCCCGGGAACGGGAGTGATATAAGATGCTTTAGGTGCGACTTCGTCGAAAGCCACATCACCTTTCAGTCTGAAGCCGGATTTAGTCCCGGTAGATGGCATGCGGGTCGTACCTACATCTATAACAACAACATCGTCTTTGACCATATCGCCTTTCAGGAACTCCGGAACACCAAGGGCGGCAATGATAATATCGGCGCTCAAACATACTTCCTTGATGTTTGGCGTACGGCTGTGGCAGACCGTTACGGTGGCGTCGCCCGGATAACCCTTCTGCATCATCAGATTGGCTACAGGCTTACCTACTATATTACTACGGCCTAGAACAACGCAATGTTTCCCTTGGGTTGGTATTTCATATCTTTTCAGCAGTTCCAATATGCCTGCCGGAGTAGCCGAAACAAAGCAAGGCAGGCCGATGGACATACGTCCTACATTGATAGGGTGGAAGCCATCCACATCTTTATGGTAATCTATCGCTTCAATCACTTTCTGCTCCGAAATATGCTTTGGCAAAGGGAGCTGAACTATAAAGCCATCTACATCAGCATCATTGTTCAACTTATCGACGCAGGCTAATAACTCCTCTTCACTGACATTGTCTTCGAAGCGGATAAGGGATGATTTAAACCCTACTTCTTCACATGTCCGTACTTTACTGGCTACATAGGTTTCGCTACCGCCATCATGTCCGACAAGTACTGCTGCCAGATGTGGGGTTTTTCCTCCTGCGGCTTTTATTTGCGCTACTTCTTCTGCTATTTCTTTTTTCATCTGCGCCGAAATGGCTTTTCCGTCGATTAGTTGCATAGATATTGGTTTAGTAATGTATGATAGTGCTTCCTGAATGCAAATATACAAATATGAATATAATAGAGTTAATGATCTAAATGAAAAGAGGACATCCCTGTGCCCTCCATTCCTGTTATTTGTTGCTTACCTCCACTTTCTTTGTGGGTGCAAATTGACTGTTTCGTTTGTCTACCGAAGCTATAAAGTTATCGGCCAGATGAGCGAATGCCATGCCTGTTATCGTATCCTCGTTCAAGGCCACAGGTACACCTTTGTCACCTCCTTCGCAAATGCTCTGGACGATAGGTATTTGCCCGAGTAAAGGCACATTCATATCTTCCGCCAGATTTTTAGCTCCTTCTTTACCAAAGATGTAATACTTGTTTTCCGGTAGTTCGGCAGGAGTGAACCATGCCATGTTTTCTACCAGTCCTAATATTGGCACATTGACCTTATCATTGGTAAACATATTGATTCCCTTGCGCGCATCGGCCAGAGCCACCTCTTGAGGCGTACTTACCACTACCGCTCCCGTAATAGCCAGTGTCTGCACCAATGTAAGGTGTATATCACTTGTACCGGGAGGAAAGTCGATAAGGAAATAATCGAGGTCTCCCCAATTTGCATCGGCTATAAGTTGCTTCAAAGCATTTCCCGCCATTGCGCCACGCCATACCACAGCATCGTTCTTGTTTACGAAGAATCCTATGGAAAGCATCTTTACACCGTATTTTTCAACAGGGATAATATACTCCTTGCCGTCTATAGGCTCTAAGTATGGCTGCGCCTCTTCTTCATCAAACATTTTGGGAAGCGACGGGCCGAATATATCGGCATCCAGTAGGCCTACCTTATAGCCTTTTTTAGCTAATGATACAGCCAGATTTACAGATACGGTACTTTTTCCCACACCGCCTTTGCCTGATGATATGGCAATGATATTTTTCACCTGAGGAAGAAGTGTCGCAGGCTTTGGTTGCTCTGCCTGTTTGGTTCTTACTTCTATATTGCCTTTAATTTCAATGTCAGGGTCTGCATAAGTAAGTATAGCTGTCTCGGCTGCTTTTACAACCGATTTGATAAAAGGATCGTTCGGTTTGTCAAACATCATGGAGAAACTAACCTTCATACCGTCGATATGTATATCGTCGGATACAAACCCCATTTCTACGATATCTTTCCCTGTACCGGGATAACGCACGTTGCGTAGTGCGTCGATAATCAGTTTAGGATATATATTAGCCATCTTTAGTTGATTGATTTAATTCGTTACTGCGTCCGTAACTGCGATACGGGTCTTTTTCGATTTCAGTATCCGGTTCAGTCCAGTTATCACATCCGGCGCACTCAAATTTTATATACTTGATATTTAAACCACGGGAAAGCCATTGTTGTTCATAGAATGTCTGTATTTTAAGAATATCATCTACGAGTCCCGAATGGTATAAGTCAGCAGACTGGAACAATACAGGCAGCGAATTAGCCTTCACCATTTCACAGGTATATGTAAACATGAAATTGCTATCGGTCTTCAGGTGTATGATACCATTGTCAGACAGAATCTGGCGATACAACTTCATAAAACGGGTCGAAGTCATCCGCTTGTTTACCTTACCCATTTGCGGGTCGGGGAATGTTATCCAGATCTCGGAAATTTCCCCTTTGGCAAAGAAATGGGTAACCAGTTCTATGTGCGTACGCAGGAAAGCTACATTGGCCAACTTTTCTTCGAATGACTGTTTTGCACCTGTCCACATCCTTGCTCCTTTTATATCTATTCCGATGAAATTTTTATCAGGGAACAACTTGGCCAGGCCTACTGTATATTCGCCTTTGCCGCAACCGAGTTCAAGAACAATCGGGTTGCCATTTTTGAAAAACAACTCGTTCCATTTGCCTTTCATCGCAAACCCTTTTTCTTGCAGAACTGCAAACGGATACTGGAATACGTGCGGGTATTCCTCCATGTTGGCAAATTTGGCAAGTTTATTCTTTCCCATTACTTTAAATTAGCAAATTAGTATATTGACAAATCAGCATATTAGAACTGTTGCATATCACACAGTTTCCTGTAATATCCGTTCATTTCATACAATTCGTCGTGATGTCCGCGTTCTACAACTATACCTTCGCTCATTACGCATATTTCATCTGCGTTCTTGATTGTGGATAAGCGGTGAGCGATAACCAGCGTTGTACGATTCTTCATCAGTTTTTCCAAAGCATCCTGTACAAGACGTTCCGATTCAGTATCCAGGGCCGATGTAGCTTCGTCCAGAATCAGTATCTGAGGGTTTTTCAGTATCGCGCGGGCAATGCTGACCCGTTGGCGTTGTCCACCCGACAGTTTGCTGCCCCGGTCTCCTATACTGGAATCATAGCCTTTTTCAGTAGCCATGATGAAGTCGTGAGCATTGGCAACTTTAGCAGCTTCGATGACCTGCTCCATTGTCGCATTTTCCACCCCGAATGATATATTATTGAAGAATGTATCGTTAAATAGGATAGCTTCCTGATTCACATTGCCCATCAGTGCCCGTAAGTCGTGTACATCAGCATCCTTAATATTGGTGTCGTCGATGTAGATACCTCCTTCGTTTACATCATAGAAGCGGGGCAGGAGATCGGCCATTGTTGATTTACCGGAACCGGATTGCCCTACAAGTGCCACGGTTTTTCCTTTTGGTATTGTGATGCTAACGTCTTTTATTACCCAGTTTGTTTCATATCTGAACAATACATTCCGGTAGGTTATCTCCCTGTTGAAAGGTATTGGTTTCGGATTAGCCGGACTCTTGATGTTATTTTCAGCCTTAAGTATTTTGTCTATACGTTCTACCGAAGCCATACCTTTTTGAATGGCATAGGCCGATTTAGACAAGTCTTTTGCCGGATTGATAATCAGATAGAAAATAGTCAGGTAATATATGAACCTGGACGCATCCATATACCCACTCCCTTCCAGAATGAGTGATCCTCCATACCATAGTACTAAAACAATGGTTATCGTCCCCAACAGTTCGCTCATCGGATGGGCCAATTGTTGCCTGCGGGCAATACGGTTCGACATATTACGGAATACATTACTTGTTTTATCGAAACGTTCGATCATTTTTTCTTCGGCGTTAAATGCCTTAATGATGCGTAATCCGCCCAGTGTTTCCTCTATCTGCGACATCATACCGCCCCATTGATTTTGGGCTTCTACGGATTGTCTTTTCAGGCTCTTACCCACTTTGCCCATGATATATCCGGAAATAGGTAACAGAATGAAAACAAATATAGAAAGCTTCCAACTGATGAATAGCAATGTACCGAGATATATCATAATCATAATCGGGTTTTTACTGATCATATCCAGGGAACTCATTACAGAGTTTTCCACCTCACCCACATCTCCGGTCATACGCGCCATGATATCACCTTTGCGTTCATTGGAGAAGAAACCCAGAGGAAGAGACAAGACCTTATCATTAATCTGCTTGCGTATATCCCTTACCACCCCCGTGCGTACATCTGTGATGAAATAAGCACTGAGATAGGTCGTTCCTGTTTTCAAGATAGTCATTATTACCAGAATCAAACCCAGAATAAGCAGGACGGCAGCTCCCGAATGAGTATCCATAGTTTGGGAAAGGTAGTAGTATGCATTGTTTTCTAAAATCTTAAAGTTGAATATACTGGAAGAGTCCATTGGCATATATTCATAGACTTTGTCGTTCACCTTGAACAGGATCTGAAGGATTGGAACAATCAAAGCAAAGGAGAATACATTGAGGAATGCGCTCAGTATATTAAACAAGATATTGAGTCCTACTTGCCTTTTGTATGGCGGAACAAACCGCCTGATCAGTGAAATAAAATCGTTCATCAAAAGATGTTTAGTTAATAAAAAGTATAGCCTCAGGAGAGGCTATTGCAAAAACGGGTGCAAGTTAGCTATAATTCTTCTCTTAATGAATATCTTTTGCCTATTTTCACTAATATGACGAACAATTACAAAGAAAATTAGCAACCTTTTTTACTCTGAAAGGATAATCAGTTCTTTCTATATTTGATATATAAAAGGTAACACTTTTTTCAGTTAACAGTAAACAGTCATCAGTTAACAACTTGAATCTCATATCTTGTCTACACGCGCTCGCGCAGACGTCCCGTCTGTGTGTTGCGTAGCAAACATTTTTGCCCTGTCAACAAGACACGGACTGGAAGTCCGCGCCAGCGGGGGCCCGCATGGCGAAGTAACTTGTAACTCTTAAGAAAGTAACAAAGGTTACAGCTTTTACGCATTTCAATTATTGAATCCTTAAACATTAAATTTTTAAATCCTAAATCCAATACTTCAAAGAACTATCAACTAAAGGCGATCTGCCAAATACATAGATAAAGATTTTTGATAAGGTTAAATAAAAACGGGACTATCTTACTATAGATAGTCCCGTTCCGAATAAAACTCAAATAAATACAAAGTTACTCGTATGATGCCGGGAAAGAAGTTATCCTTAACCGGGCTGTACCCATAGGTACGAGCGTAATATCATCCACCCGGGATGATTTTTCACAGTCTTCGTTGGGCAATACTCCACATAACTTATATTGATCTAATTTCCAAGACGGTACTTGTCTCCCTTTTGCCTTTATTACAAGAGGAGAGTTTTGCTGGGTAAAAGGATAGTTATCCGCAGGCCATGCCCTCTTTTCAACAACAAGGTTGCTGAATGGTTTCTCCGGATCTAAAACCAAGGCGTAATTCCATGCTGTCTTGGGATATATCTCGTATGACGGCCATTTGGACGGGTCGGCACTTTCCTGCCATTTCGAGTCCCAGATGGCGCTTTCTTTACTATCCACTTTCTTGTATTCTTCATCAATATTGAGAGATAAAGTCAAAGGACCGTAATTAACGCTTACGCTATTTTTGTTCACCTGCCATGTTTTCAGCGAGAATTCCATCGGATAGGTAACTTTTACGATATCCCCATTGCTCCATTCACGGTTGATACACGCATATTTACCTGCAACCAGATCGGCAGAGATTTTCTTACCGTTTATTTCCAGTTGTGCATCCTTTGTCCATGACGGGATACGAAGATAGAATGGAAATCTCACCTTCTTCGGTGCGCTTACTTTAAACTGGATTGCTCCGTCAAACGGATATTGCGTATCTTCACCGATAGTGATCTCAGTGCCGTCACCTACTTTTACTTTTGCCTCGCAGGCCGCATAGATGGCTGCTGCAACGCCATTATCAGGAGTAGCAAGAATCAGGTTCTCTATAAAATAAGGCCAGCCTTGCGCGTGATTGTGCTGACAGCAACGGCTGCTGAACGGGTTCATTGCAAGAAAAGGCCCTCCGTTGTCAATACCCGGTTTGTGGTTTTCCGAATCGCTCTGCACATGGTTCGGACAGGTGATATAACGTAAAGATTTCAGGTCGGGCATCATGGACGCGGGATAGGAATTGAATGCGATATTTTCGCAATGTTCCGCCCACAACGGGTCTCCGGTGTACCACAACATCATTTCATCCGAAGCCATTTGTTCTACAAAACCGCATGTTTCCGTACCCTGGCGGGGATCTATATACCCCATCCGGGCATTCTCATCTGCGCCGAACATACCCCCCGATACTTGTCCGAATGTGCGGCGTATAAGATCATGTACGTTGTAGGTGGCGTGAAGATGCGCCGGGTCTTTGGTGAGCATATAGTAGGTCGCAGGTTCCCGGAAGCCTTGCGCTATATTTACGTTATGCCAGTTAGGAAGACTGGAATCCAGCATCCAGTTGGCAGTATTGCGGTGTATTTTGTGAACCAGTTCCAAGAGGAAAGAGTCTCCGGTGATATTGTATAGCCAATATACGCTATAAATATTGTCCCCTCCTCTGGAATTTTCCCAGTAGTCTTTCAGGAATTTTTCGTCAGGAACAGTCAGTTGCCATTTGAAATAGTTGGTCATCAGGTCTATTACGCGTTTGTCATTCGAATATTCGTAATAGGATTGCAGGCACCATAACATTATCATGTTGGCCCAAAGCTCCCTCTTCCCGTCTCTTTCATTGACCGGACCGAAATATCCGTCGGCTTGCTGGCTTTTTATGGCTGCTTCTATCCATATTTTCGTTTCGGCAAGCATTTTCGGATCATTAAGAATGTAGGCCATATTGCCATATCCTTTGAGCCAGTAAGGGACTTCTTCCCATCCGTACTCTCCTCCGGCATTGAGCCACGCATTGTTCTTTTTGTTGAGCCATGCGCTGATTTCGCCCAGTTGCCCGGCTAGTCCGTCGCGCTGTAGTTCGAGCATACGTTTTGTCCAGCCTTTAGGTTGTACTTTTCCGACAGGTAATTTTATAAAATTATTAGGTAGTAAAGGAGCCCTGTTACTTGTATAATGACTGTTAAGGGCCTTTACTGAGGGGCGGTTTACGATTGTAACATCAGTGTCGCCTCCCGATGCAGAAATACTATTACTGCATAAAAGGAGTATGACTGCGATTAAGCTGTTTAAAAGACCATTTTTCATATGTATTATTTAAAATTTATTTTATATAACCGGTAATGTTTTGCTGAAGAAAAATAATTGTACCGGACTGTCACAGCCCAGTACAATGTAAAAGTATTTATTTAATTACTATAGAAAATTATTTTGTCATTCTGTCGTTCAGCATTTTAATGTAATATCCGCCGACTACCGAGCGGGCTTTGAATCCGACATGTGTTTTACTGTCCGTATTGTACCAGTCGGTCATAGGTACACGGTCGGTCGTTTCATTCATAAATTTATGCAATGGAGTGATAAATTTCAGGAATGTCGCGTTATCATCAGCCAATGTCGCTGTCCAGATGATCCAGTCGGCCTTCGTATAGTTTTTCCTGCTGTCGAGCGGCAAACCGTATTCATTCTGTTTGGTCAGATAATAAGGAAGTTCTTTCTGAGCCACAGATTCAGGGAATATATTCAATTTGAGTATCTTGTTCCATATCAAATTGTATTTCTGGCTCCATGTTCCCGGCTGGTCGAATGTCAGGCGGTAGTGGTCGCCATCATCAGCCATTTTCATCCATTCCTGCGCCATTTCCTTAGCTTTGGCTGTATATTTTTCAGCGATGTCTTTCTTTCCGAGCATATCTGCCAGGTACCCGTAAGAAGCGATACCCATAATTGCTTTCACCGAAAGGTTTACATTGTGGGCGAAGTGACCGGCAAAGTCGTCGGTACAAAGTTGATTTTCCGGATCGAGTCCTTTTTCTACAAGGTAATCTGTCCATGTGGTCAGTACATCCCAGTGTTTTTCAGCATATTTTGCATTTCCTTCCACAGCAGCTATAGCGGCAGTCAGAGCAAGCATGTTACCACCTTCTTCTACAGGCATGTCACCACCGTATGTTTGTCCGTTAGCCCAAGGATATGTGCCGACATCGTGTGCAGGAAACGGTTTTACCCATTTACCACTTTCGCTGTAATAGAAGATATGGTTGAGCAAACCTTTTGCCAGTTCCGGATTGTAGTACAGGAATAACGGAGCGGAAGGATAAGTTACATCTACCGTTCCGATAGATCCGTTACTATTGTTTTCTTTAGATAGAAATAACAGGTCTCCGTTTGGCGCTTCTACAAGCTTATGGGCGGATATGGCCTGACGATAAGCCAGCGCACACAATTCGGCATATTCTTTTCCTCCAGCCTGAGCGGCTTCATTCATCAGTTTGAAGTCGAAGTCGCTGCATTTGTTGCTTAGGCTGGTAAACTCTTTATTGGCTTCAACAAAAGCCTGCTCTATAGATTTGTCGCCTTTCTTATTCCAGTATGGGCGAAGATTTTCTTCAAAATACTGGATAGAATAAATATCGTCGTATCCGATAAGTACTTTTCCTGACGCGGATTTACCGCTACCAAGAGTCTGCGATATAGCCAGGCTGGCATTGTCTTTAGAACTTACATCCCCTGCAAGTTTTCCGTTCTTTACAAAATCGTTTCTCATCTGATAAGGGTCACCTACATTATATGTAGAGTTGTTTTTCTCTCCACCCAGATAGAAATAACCCCAGTCGATACGGATATCGTCACCTCTTTTTCCCAGGACTTTCTGGTTGGTGCTTCCTGTTTTGAGGAACAGCAGCCCGTCTTTTTCAAATCCTTCGGCTTTACTTTCCTGAGATGGAATATTTAGTGCCCAGTTTGGCGCGGCTTCGAAATAGATTTGAACGTCATGTTCCTTACCATCCAATGAATTGATATCATATGAAATATAGTTTACCGGGCGTGATACAAGATTCAGGTCATCCATGAGCAGTGGTGCAAGGAAAGAGAGTTTCAGTTCCACATTTCCACACTCGAAAGTATAATGGGTCTGGGTTGCCTGTACATCAGCCGATTTCTGTACAGCTGTTGTACTCAGGAATGTTTCAATGTCATCTTCCACATAGATGCCAAAATCCACGAGGGCTCCTCCCATTTTGTTGTGACAATGTGCTGCAATGACATTCTTGCCTGCTTTTAGCGTGCTTTTCACTTCATCGCTGAGTGTGATCTGTACATCTTTCCTCCATTCATATCCCGTCTTTACCACCTGTATGCCGTTGATGTACAGTTCGAAGATATCGTCATGTGAATATATAAGGAATACTTTTTTATCGGACAGGTCTTTATCCAGATTTATATTCCGGCGTACCCATATGTCTTTGGTTTCCCATAGCGTGTTTACATTGGTTTCCTCCGGCGTACCGAATGCGGCTTGTCCTTCTTTCCATGCATTATCGTTAAATTCGGCTTTTTCCCAGCCTTTAGCCGGAGCATTGAATGTATATTTGCCTGTCCAGGCTGTTGTTACAGACATGCCTGCTACAGCTTTTATAGGAGTTTGTTCTACGCCCATAAAACGATATGCTTCTCCATCGACACGTATCACCCCTAATAGAGGGAATTCCTTGCCTGTCCAGTGTTTCACTGATTCATCATACAAATTATCGGTTGCCGACCACGCTGAGGTGTAAGGGTCAATCGTTACCAATGGGTAAGCGGGCGCCCGTAAATCGTTTTTAATAATCTGTGCCGGTTCTTTTGTGCCGCCGCAACTGAATAGCCCGGTGAGGCATAAGAGATAAAGTAAATTTTTCATTTATATATATTTATTTCAATGAATTACATATTTCCAAGTTAATTTGTCTTAGTCGGGGTTCTTCCAGTTTGATAACCTTACGGTCGTATGTCATCAATCCGTTTACCTCTCCTTCTACATCGGTTGTCTGGGTATAAACTGCGGCTGTGAATCCTCTTTTGATAAAGCCTTTCAATGCTTCTGCATATTTGATATATTCATCCGTAACTTCTTTCGAATTTTTAAACTGAACATATCCCCAGTTTTTGTCAGTCTGCCAAAGGTGATTTTCGAGAGGTAAGCCGATACCACCGTATTCTCCCAGTACATTCGCTCTTTTGGCATCAAAAAGATACATATCCGGTCCCGGATAGTTGTGCAGGTCTATCATATCTCCTACATGGTAATGATTACCGCCACTGGCAGGATTTACCAGACGGGAAGGGTCGTGATTCTTTGTCCATGCCACAATTTCAGGCGTTTTGAATTGTCCCCATGCTTCATTAAACGGAACCCATGCTACAATTGAAGGATATGAAATCAGATAATCCATTATTTCTCTCCATTCTTTGCGATATATGTTTTCAGACTCGATAGAGCGCTGTACTTCCACGCCATCGAAATATTTTTGGCTTTGCCACTGGGGAGACGGCCCTCCATTAGGCATATCCTGCCATACAAGGATTCCCAGACGGTCGCAATGTGTGTACCAGCGAGCAGGCTCAACCTTTACATGCTTGCGGATCATATTGAATCCGAAATCCTTTGTTTTCTGAATATCATATGCCAGCGCTTCATCGGTAGGAGCAGTATATAGTCCATCAGGCCACCAACCCTGGTCTAACGGGCCGAACTGAAAATAATCTTTGTTATTCAACTGAAAACGGTAGATACCATTGGTGTCTCTTTTCGATGAGATTTTACGCATGGCAGCATAGCTTTTCACTTTATCAGCCGCCTTGCCATTATTGTATAGGGTAACTTCCAAATCATACAGGAACGGGGATTCGGGAGACCAAAGCTTTAAATCGGGAATGTTTATATCAGTAGACTGTCCTGCAGCGAATTTGCTTGTTGCTACAGTTTTCGCTCCGTCTTTTACTGTCACCTCTACTATATCTCCGGTGGTAGTGCCTTCTGTACAGATGTCAATTGATAATTGGTTGTTGTCTATATTTGGAATTGTTTTGATGGCTGCAATGTGCTTTTGCGCTACAGGTTCCATCCATACAGTCTGCCAGATGCCCGATACAGGAGTGTACCAGATGCCATGCGGATTCTTGATTTGTTTTCCCCTGGCCTGATCGCCGTCATCTGTAGGGTCCCAAACTTTGACTACCAGTTTTTGACTTCCGGAAGTCAGATAAGGAGTGATGTCGAAACTGAATGGAGTATATCCTCCGGTATGAGAACCGATTTTGATGTCATTTATAAACACCTCGGTTTTCCAGTCTACCGCGCCAAAATGCAATAGGATATTCTTTCCTTTCCAATTTGAAGGAACAGTAAAAGTCCGTTTATACCATAGTTCTTTTTCTTTACCCAGTTCTTTTTGCACTCCGGACAAACTTGACTCCACAGCAAAAGGAACTAATATCTGTCCGTCAAATTGCTGAGGCTCTTGTTTGCCTACAGATAGTATAGCATATTCCCATAACCCATTCAGGTTCGTCCAGTCTGAGCGCTCCATGATTGGGCGGGGATATTCAGGTAATACATTGTTCGGATTAAGGGTTTCCGCCCACTTGGTTTTAAGTTTATCTCCTACAGGCTTCCATTGAGCAAATAAACTGGTGCTCGATAAGACCAAAGCTAAAATAAGAATCTTCTTCATTTAAATAAGGTGTTTACTTTTAGGTATTATACAATATGATTTTATCATTGAATTAAATTTGATATTACTTACTATAATCTATTATGTTTTCTGATATATGCAGGCATTTACTACTCCTTCGTTTTATGGTTTTACATCAATCCTTTATCTGGATGCTTTATCTATTTTCTCATTTAACTGAATATTACAAATGTACTCTGATGTACCTGAAAAGGCTGAAATTTATTGTTCAAAAAATATAAATATCAGGTCACAACCCCTTTTGAATCGGTTAATTAGCATATAAAAAATGAAAAAGGGGGCATTTTCTTTGTTTTTTAATAAAAATGATATACTTTTGTACCGCCTTTTTAGGTAATAGGATTGTCTCATGGTGTAATGGTAGCACTGCAGATTTTGGTTCTGCCTGTCTAAGTTCGAATCTTAGTGAGACAGCAATTATATACTGATAATCAATAGTTTAAGCCTTTGAGTTGCTGTAAAATGTGCGGTTATTTAGTGAAGATTATTCAAACGGATAAAAACAAGGCCCGGACATACACGCCGG
>Ga0153940_1001008_pt1 | contig 13264 bp, 7 predicted proteins | sample TSNJ024MetaG_FD_104736 | JGI IMG/M metagenome (GOLD analysis project Ga0153940, IMG submission 104736) | Attine ant fungus gardens microbial communities from New Jersey, USA - TSNJ024 MetaG | ecosystem: Host-associated > Fungi > Mycelium > Unclassified | place: USA: New Jersey, Brendan T. Byrne...
GCTTTCCCTGACAATCGGCCCACAGATAAGAACTGTGCTTGCTGCCGGAAGACAACCTAACAGGAATGGGGCAACCGATGCATTTATACGGCGATTGTTAAACAACCCATTAAGTGCTATCTGGGAATTGCTTAAATTCTTCCGTTTCTCCATCATTCGCTGAAGAAATGTGATGGTATAAAAAACAAGCAGCGTCTGTATTGTCGTCCAACTTGTAGTCCCCGTCATAATCGCCTGCCCGGCAACACTCAGTGGCAGCCGGTAAATCAAAATTGCAGCCACGGAAGCGATCAGCACCGCCATCCACATTGGTCGCTTTAACCACATGGCTCCGATCATAACCGCAAATACGGCCACCAGCCTGAATACATCCAAAACAATTGTGTCCATGAAAATCCTCCATTTTAACGTATAAGTATCTACCTCAATTGCCTGTTCGAGTAATCTTGGAAACCCCGAACACTACTTATTTATTATAATGAGGAACACACTGCGTGTCCAGTTATTTAAAACGGGTACTGCCTTCTGTCACTGCGATACAGCCTTTATATCCAGTCTACTGATCCCATCGTGCTTTCATCAGTTCATATATCTCCAGGTGCGTAAGGTGATTTTCAAAATTCAAAATAAGCATTACCCGTTTATCTTCTTCCGGATAAAAAAACTCTCTCTGCCAGTGATAAAAATGCGGCCCGTCACCAAGAGTCCTGAAATATCCCATCAGCGTTTCGGCCACCCAGGCACTTTGCTTTATATCCGTCAGACACTCATTGTGATAAAAGCCACTCCATTTTCCATGTTCCCGCTGACGCATCTGCCCGTTGGTCTTCGTATATGTCTCCATTGCTTTTCCGGCATAATAGAAGGCTTTCTGGTAATCCCCGGCAAATCCGGCCTGCAGGCTTTGGCAGACAAACAGGGCCCCTTGATAGCTGCCAAGTAATATTTTTACCTGCAGTCCAAGGCTATCGTCAAACAGGATTTTTTCCACATGATTTCCGGTACCGGCAAGTTCCGTCCAGATCTTTTCGCATTTTAAATCATAGTCCTGATAGGATTTAACAGCTCTCCGGCAAAGACTCTCATACCAGTCGACCTGATCCGTCAGATGATCTCCGTCATTAGCCCAGAGCAGCTCTTCCGCCCGTTGATTCCGGTCCGCTATAAACTGTGTCATCAGCATCCGCGGAACGTGATTGGCAAACTGTTCACCGGCCCGGTCATCTTCATTTGGTCCGTAAGGCAGGGCATGATCCGCAAATTCCAGATACGCAGCCTGGATTTTCTCCACCTGGGCTTCACCGAAATAATCAGCAACAAACCCTGCCGCCCAATCTTCCCTGACCGCTCCGTCACGCCACATCCGGGCAATCAGGTCCAGGAAAAAGACATGCGGTTTTACATTGGAACAATTGATAATCCAATAATCGGTTCCGCCATGTTCCAATACTGTCCCCAGTTCCTTTTCAACGAAAGCAGCCGGGTTGGGAAGCATGGTCATGTGATTCGCTGCCTGCAAATCGTAAAAAGAGACATGGTAATAGATCCCATGGCGTCCGCTGGCTCCTTTAGGCGGCAGAGCGGATACCCGGGGATTGTGATTGTTCTGCCGCCGGGAGACCATTTTTCCAAAACCATTGTCCGCCCAGATATAAATTACATCCTCCGGAAGCTGCAAATGCCCTTTCTTATAAAGCTCCATGGCCTCACCATAAAGATTGGTGCAGCATATCGCCTCCGGATTTGCTTCCTTCACCATCTGATACTGAATTCCAATCAGCTGACTGATCAGTTCCCCCCTGGATTCATCGGTCTGATAGTGGGGATCATTCAACCAGAACGGACAGTCCCCCTGTCCCCGAAAGCCCAGACTCCAGACCACCCGTAAATCCTTCTGATTCTCAATCCCTTCCCGCCAGAGACGGCGAAACAATGCCCCATTCTCATCATAAGACGGATTTTCTTCCGGATAAGCCCTGGCAAACAGTTCGGCTCCCAGCGGCTCCGCATGGTGGTGGGTAATCGAAAGTCCCCGGTCTGAAGCGGCTTTCCGATTGCGTACGGAATTGCGGTCAGTTCCCGGAATCACCATGTTGCCCCCGCAGCGAAGCAAGGTTTCAAAAACCATCTGCCAAGGTTTGCCGGAATCCCGCTCCAGACTCCAGGTGTGGAGCAGCACCTCATCATTGACAAACCAGCCCCGCAGCCGGACCGCAAAGGGCCGGGACTGCCAGGCAAAGTCTTCCGCAACCGGAATCCGCTCCTTTTTTCTGACCGGCTGATCCATCCAGAACCAGAAGTCATGAATGCCTAAGAATCGCCGGCTGACTTCATAAATGCCATAAATAAAACCCAGATGGGAGTCAGCCCCGATCTCCAGATACGGCCGGGGCGAATCCTCTTTTGTCATCAGGGTAAAACATTCCTCCGGCACCGGCCGGCGGACCAGGCGGATATCAAGCACCGCCTCACTGATCGCCCCCGACCGTTCTCCATTTCCCAACACCATTTCCATATCCCGTTTCAGGTCACTGATTGCCATTTGCACGGCACGCTCCTCAGTTGCTGATATTATTTGCGAATATCTGGTAAGATAGAACATGAACCAATCACCTCCTTAAATTCCCATTCAGCTGTTCAACACGGTGTTGCCTTCAATTCCAAATAAGATAATATCCCCACCGGTCTGACAAAATAGCTATCACTCCATGCATCCCCTGTGGTCCGGTAGGAATCCGGCCCATACCAGACCAGTTCATCGTCAGCATTATGCAGGGTGCCGAAACCATTGAAACGGTTTCCATATAAACAAATCGTTATCTCATGCTGACCGGGGCTTAGGCACCCCAGTTGCAGGCGATGCGGAGCATAGGCAATCAGCCCCTTTTTCACGCCGTCCACAAAAACCGCCAGTACCGGTGCCTGATAATGAGGAATGTGCAGCTCATAGGAATACGCTCCGGCAGCCGCCTGAAAATGAAACAAGTATTCCAGATTACCGGTATAAAAAGGCATGCCCTGTCTCGTAATGTCCCCCAGCAAAAGCTGTTTCCCGCGTTCTCTGATGACAGCCGAGGTTCCTCTCAGCTCCACATCAAAATCACCCAGGATAAACAAATTCTCCAGACCGGTTTTCTGATGATACTTCATCTCCACAATTAATTCGTTCTTCCCCTTTTGCACCTTAGGCAGATTGATAACCTTAATATCCGGATCAACATAATATCCCGCCACTGTCATATCTGCGGCCTGACCGTTTAAAAGTACCCGGCACTGTCCCACATCTTCAATGGCCAGACAGGCCGCCGTCTCAATCTCCGAAAAAACATCATAATACAGAGTCACCTGATGGGTTTCCTTTTCTTCCAGAAACCAGGACTGATTCATCCGCCCTTTACGCAGGACAAATCCCAGCTGCCCCCGGATTTTATTATCCGCCCGCAAAATTTCCTCCCGCTCCTGGATCGGCCCGTCATCAAGACAATATCCGGCATAGTCCAGCAGCAATACATTCGGCTCCGTCCGTTGACAGGCATCTGGTTTATCCAGCGTTATGGTATAGGAAGGCCGGTCCGCTGCCTGGCCGGGTTTTGCCTCCTCCCGCATATCTGTCTCCCGCGACTGCAAGCGCAGAAGGATACTGTCTTGCCCATACAGACTCCGGTTCATCACCGTATTTTCATTTTCATACCGGACCGGAAGCTCATGGATTTCGCCTGTCATCCCATCAAAAAGCGTAACATCATAAAGCCCTTTTATTGTAATGAGGTAATGCTCCGGAGCAGAAAGATGATTTCTGACCTGATTGACATGGCAGACAAACAGCCATCGCTCCGCCCCGTCTTCCCGCATCTGATAGAACAGATTATCCGACCGGCAGCCGTCAGCCTTCCTGATTTCCAGATCCCGAACCTCCGCCAGAGCAGCATAAAGCTCATGCCGGTCCTTCCCGATACAGATACACCGGTCGGCCAGTCTCTGCGGACGGTCTGATGCCCGGGCATCCACCAGGTCCGGAATCCGCCCCATAAAGATAACCTTGCCGCCCCGGCTGCGGAATGCCGCCAGTGTATCCAACGTGGTACTGCGGATAGTTTTTAACCCCGGCACCACCACCGCCTGATACGTCATTGCACCGACGTTCAGCACCTCCGCTCCATCCAACTCCAACTCCGGCAAAAGTGCTTCCGAGAGAAAATCAAAATCCAGCGTACCATATAACAGCCATTCCATCATCCGGCTGAAATCCTCATCCATATCCCTGCGGATACCGGCAGTCTGGTCATTGGGACCAAAATACATCCACATGGATTCTACCGGATGGATCACGGCAATGGGGACCACTGCCTTTCCTCTGGTAAGAACCGTATTCAGTCTGGCAAAATAATCTTCCACATAAGGAAACTCCTGATACCAGGGCGACTGAAAGAAAATCGAAGCCGGCCAGTCACGCTTTGCCTCCCCCTTTAAGGACATATGGGAGAGATGAGGAATGCGGATGGTAATCCCCAGTGCCGCCTGCCAGTCCCCCTGCAGTTTGTAGGTTTTAAAGCTGCAATCCCAGTGAGTGACCCCGTAAAGCTCACTGCTCGTGCCCTCCCGGCCATACTGTCTGGCAACACTGACGGCCTGCTTTACCGCTGCAAACTGCCGGAAATCCGCCAGCACATCGATTCCCGGCAAATCCATGCGGCGATAGCACCGCATGCAGTCACCCAGAGCAAAGGTCTGGGAATACAGGCTATCCTCACTCAAAACATGCCCGGTCATCCCAATGTCATGCTCTTTACACCAGTCACAGATTTGATCCAGAAAGGCACTGACAAAGCATTCTGCTGCTGTTTCGCGGTAATAATAGCGATTGCTGCTGTGCTGTCCCCCCGGCAGTTCCCAGATATACTCCGGGGCCACATCCAGAGGATCAATCCCAAACCGCTGCCGCATCTGCTCAGCCATCGGTCCGGTGTAGGGAAGGGTGATATCTTCCTTCGACAGCGCGGCAGACACCGGCAGATGTTTTCCCATCCGCGGCTCATCGGTAAAAATTGCCGGTACACATTTCCCAAACTCATCCCCCACCGCCTGATAATACCGCTCATGCGTGATGCGGATAAATTCGGCAACCGCCTCCGGATTCATGGTGTCCACATAAGCCTGGTCTTCAAACCAGTGTTCTTCCTCCATCATCTTTACGTAAGCAAAGCGTACTCTTTTTCCCGCTTCCAGTGCCTGCCGGATCTCATCAGCATGCTTCAGCCGGTGATAGTCATTCAGATAACCGCCGTCCAGGTCAAGCTGATATGCGGTGGCATAATACCCCATGGGCTTTTCGCCGCGGCAGACGGCGGCTTCAAACTGTTCCCGATCCGGATAATACCCGTCTGACAGATAGTTCTCACCATAAGCTTCCGTCAACAGCAGATAACGTCCCCGCAGCCGGAAATCTTTCGTTACCAGTCCGCCGGCATTGCCGGAAGGAAAACGGTCCTCATCATAGAGCCAGCAGAACAGCCCTTTCTCCTTGCAGCGTTCCATCGTATAGCGAATCAGCCGCATATACTCTTTACCTAAGTATTCCGTTTCCAATCCTGTCCGGGGATGAATATCCACCCCGCCAAAGCCCATAAGCTTGAAGCAGTCCAGCTGCCAGTCAATTAATTCTTCCGTTATCTCGCAATTCCACGACCAGAACGGAATTCCCCGGTATTCTGCTGTGGGTTTCTTAAAAAGTTCAATCTCCAATTGCTTTGATGTATTGTGGGGATATATCATCGCCGTCCTACCCTTTCACACTCCCCAGGGTTAAACCCTTGGTAAAATATTTTTGAAGCCAGGGATATACAATCATCAGCGGAATAATCGAAATAAAAATCTGCGCTGCCTTTAAGTTTGTATTGTTAATGCTATTGCGTTCCATCAGCGCCTGAAGGTCACTGGTATTCACAACTTCCGCAACCGATGTTACCATGGTCTGCAGATAGGACTGCAGCGGATAATTGGTTGTATAATTGGAATAAATCAAGCCGTCAAGCCATGAATTCCAGTGATTAATCAAGCTGAACAAGGTGATCGTTGCGATGGAAGGCTTTGACAGCGGCAAAAAGATCTTCACCAGAATCTGCAGCTGGTTGGCACCGTCAAGCTTTGCTGACTCTTCCAGCTCTTCCGGGATACCACGGAAGAAATTCATCAGCACGATACAGGAGAAAACCGGAACCGCACCAGGCAGGATCAATGACCAGATCGTGTCAATCAGATTCGTTTTGGACACAACAAAATAAGTCGGCATCAAACCGCCGCTAAACAACATGACTGTCAGCATATAGGCAACGTAATATTTTCGGGCCGGAAACAAACGCTCTGATTTGGACAGCGGATAGGCAACCAGCGTAATCATTAAAACATTCACCGGCACTCCCAATAAAACCCGTTTGAAGGTAACCAATACAGAGTTCCAGAACTCCTGCTTTTTTAACACATATTCATATGCCTTTAAGGAAAAATCAGCCGGCAGCAACGACACCCGGTTTTCAATGATTGCCTGTGAGGAACTAAACGACAGTGCCAGCAGATTCAGTATGGGCACAATACAACTGATGACAACCGCCGCAATAATCACATAATTAACCACTTCAAAAAGTACCCTGCTTTTTGATTTCTTTATTTTATCCATCCTGTCCTCCTTACCAGATCTTATATCCCGCAAACTGATCCGCCAGTTTATATCCGGTCAGGACAAGAATACAAGATACGACTGAACGAAGCAATCCCACTGCCGCAGACAGCGAATATTGCCGGTTCACCAATCCCAGCCGGTACACAAGGGTGTCAATGATGTCACCGCTGGCATAGACCGCCGGATTATATAAATTGAATATCTGGTCAAAACCGGCATTCAGAATATTGCCGATGGCCAGAATTGTCATCAGGGCAATAAACGGGGCTATTCCGGGAAGCGTTATATGCAGTGTCTGTTTGATCCGCCCGGCGCCATCCACTGCCGCCGCTTCATAAAGCGTCGGATCAATACCGGTCAGCGCCGCCAGATAAATAATCGTATTGTAGCCAAAGTTCTTCCAGATATCGCTGATTACCATCGTCTGGCGGAAGGTCCCATTCGTTCCCAGAAAATATACCGGATTTTCAATGATATGCAGCTTCATCAGAAGTGCGTTAAATAAACCGGGGCTTGTGGCCGCACTTCCCGGAGACAAAAACTGAATCATAATTCCGCTTAGGATAACCCAGGAAAGAAAGTAGGGCAGATACGTAATCGTCTGCACTGTCCGCTTAAACCATGTCACCCTGACTTCGTTCAGCAAAAGGGCAAATGTCACCGGAATCACCAGATTGCCAATCACCTTCCACACCGCAATCATCAAAGTATTGCGCAGTGCGGGAAAGGTATCCGGCAAAAGCGCCAGTTTTCTAAAATTCTGGAATCCGATAAAATCAGAACCCAGGAACCCTTTCATCGGCTGAAAATTCTGGAATGCCATCAAAATCCCCGCCGGTATCGGCAGGATATGATAGATAAAAAGCAGCACCACCGGCAACAGCAGCATCCCATGGAAAAACAGCTGGTCGGTTTTATTTCGGTATTTTTGTTTCATGCTTCTAATACCCATTGGCATCCGCCCATTCCTGTGCTTCCGCAATCGCCGACTCACCGCCTAAGGCATACCAGGAATTTAAGAAGGTATCATAGCTGTCCACACTGTCCCCGGTAATAATTTTCACAATTGTTTCAACCGTCAGTTTTTTCAGAGTTGCAGAATTCTCTGACATCGTTGCTGTCTGGAACGCATTGTATGCCGAGTTGATTAACCGGTCTTCCTGAACCAACCGGTGAATCGCCGCATAGGAACCCTGCGGATCACAGAATATCGTGTAATTGGAAATACCGCCGCTAATCGTCGTATCAGCTGCATCAATACTTCCGGCCTCATGAGCATCCAGATAAGCGGTTATCATCGCCAGTTTGGATATCTGTTCGGTATTTAACTGACTGCTGTCGCCGCTCTCTAAAGCTGCTGACATCTTCAGATAATTGTCATAGTTCTTATTTGGTACTTCCAGATGCAATAGACTTGCTTTCCAACCGGAATAATTGGCATAATCGCCAAAGTACATATTGTATTCTTCTTCGCTGTCCGGGCTGCCAATCTTATCCACATTTAAATTCGCCAGTTTGATCAAAACCTCCGGATTTTCACACATCGCACTGACACAATAGACTCCTGAGACCGCAGAGATAAGCAACGCTTTGCTGCCGCCCTGATTCAGTCCGTCCGGAACCGGAGCCGAGGTGATATGGACATCCGGATTGGAAGCTAACAGGTCTTTGGCCGGGTTCATTCCGCCCCACGTTGGTCCAAACCAGATACCGCAGCGGCCGGAACCGGCTTCCTCAAAAATAGCCTCACTGTCCATGGTAATAAAATCCTTTGCCAACGCACCATCCTGGTATAAATCCTGCAAGAATGCCAGACCGGCTTTCATGCCTTCGGCATTGGTACCACCCCAGGTAACCTTACCATCCGCTCCGGTTACCATGGAAAGTCCGTCATTGCCGGGATAAGCGTTATAAGCATTGAAGATTGCATTGACATCACCGTTGCCGCTGTTTAAAATATCAACACCATTCAGAGCCAACCCATAGGTATCCGCTTTTCCGTTTCCGTCCGGATCGTCATAAGTAAAAGCATGGGCAACCGCCTTAAGCTCTTCCATGGTTTCCGGCATGTCAAGCTCCAGTTTATCCAGCCAGTCCTGACGGATAAACATCAGCGGTACCGTATCATAGCTGCTGCCAATCACCGGCAGACCATAGATTTTTCCATCAACGGTTACACTCTGCAAAGCCATTCCACCATCGGATGCCAGATATGCTTTCAACTCATCACTGGCGTATTCTTCCAACGCTGCCGTGATATCTCCGGCCACTCCGGTATTGGCATAGCTGACAAAATCATTGGGTTTTACCTTGAATACATCCGGATAATTGCCAGACATAATGGCGGTGGAGAGTTTTGTTTCCCACTGGGATCTGTCTACTTCGTAAAGAATTTCCGGAATAATATTATGTTCTTTATAGAGGTTCACCCAGGTATTATCCGTGAAACTCTCCCCGCCATACCATTCAAAATCATTCACCACTGCATACCCTACCTTGATAGTTACAGGCTCATCATATCCGAACAGATTTTTTTCACCGCTGGTTTCCCCGGTGCTGCCGGTTTCAGTCCCTGACGCCGGTGTGGTTCCTCCGGTCTGGCAGCCCACCAGGGATATTCCCATTATCGCCGCCATTGTAAGCACTGCCGCTCTTTTTGTTCTCATGCTCTTCCCTCCTGACAAGTTGATAATTTTATTATAAATTCAGTCCGGTACATTTTCCATATACACGTTTTTACATTCGGTGCGCAAAATTACCAATTATCATTCCCGCCGCTGATAATGCAGCTCCCGGTATTCCTGGGGCGACACCCCCATGCAGCTGCGGAAGGTACGGGCAAAAGACTGGGAAGAGAGGTATCCCGTTTTCGCAGAAATCGCCAATATTTTCTCATCTGTTTCCGCCAGCAGCTTCTTCGCTTTTTCCATCCGTTTATTACGGATATATTCCGTAAGGGTCTGATCACAAGTCTGTTTAAACAGACGAGACAGATAGCTGGCATTAAACCCTCCTGCCTCAGCCAGCGTTTTTAAGGGCAGATCCTCCGACAAATGTTCTTCAATGTATTGAATCACCCGGGCCAGCGCCCGCTCTGTCAGGGTATTTTCCTTATCTCCCAGCAGTTCAAAGATCGCTCCGGACACTTCACCGAGAAACCGCTCCGCCTCCGGCCAGCCGGCATGCTCATCTGCTTTCATCAGCTTATAAAGCCCGGTTTTAAAAGCAAGCTGCATATACATATGATTTTCATTGATAAACTGCAGCAGCAGTGTCGCAATGCTGTAATAAATCTCCAACGCATAGACATCGTGGCGGGTCCGCTCCCTCATCACATCCATACAGCCGGTAAGAAGCGCATAGTATTCCTTCTGCTTGCCAAGCTCCAGATAGGACTTTAACATTGGCACCTGGATGATCATATTTTGCCGGGGACTTTCTGCATCTTCCCATTCCAGCAATTCTTCCTGCAGAATTAATTCACAATTCTTCCCCACATAACCAATCATCGCCTGTTTCAGCCGAACCGCCGCCTCTGAAAGCTGCCCAAGGGAAACCGGATCGCCTTTTACAACTGCTGAAAAGGTTACCTCATAAGTACTCTCAAACATTTTCTGGGTGTATTCAACGGCCCCCAGTCCAACCGCTTTTATGCATTCCCAATCCCGATCTTCCTCCGCCTTTGGCTGGAGCATCAGAAACAGATATCGTTTTTCCTGAATATGGATATGATACAGAAGCTTCTCCGGAATATTCTCCGCCAGCAGGGAAGCCAGCTTTTCCAACAGATTTTCTTTCCACTCATCCTCTATGGCAATATCCGGACGCAGCAGAAAAGCAAGCATCTCCCGCCTGATATCCAGCTTCAGTTCAAGCTCTCCGGCTCCACAAAGCGCTTTGGCCGTCGCCATGTTCCCGTTCAGGACTTCCTGCATAAAGCTTCTTTGCATCCAAAGGCTGGCCTCCAGCAGCCGCTCCTCCTGGATCCTTAGCAGCCTTTCTTTTTCCAGCTCCGCCTCAATCTCCACAAACGCATCCCCGACTGCCTGCTTAATAAATGCGTCAGTTTCACTCTTGAGCACATATTTCACATCCCGGTACTGAAACACCTGATAGACGTCATCAAAGTCCTGATACCCGGTCAGAAATACGGTCCGGCACCGGGGCCAGTTTTCCTTTACCTTGCGAAACAGTGTGATCCCATCCATCCGTGGCATGTGGACATCGGTCAGCACCACATCAAACCGGACCCGGTTCAGCAGATCCAAAGCCGCTTTCCCTGACTGAGCCGTATACACACCAATTTCCCGGTCAAAATCATAGCGGAACATTTCCTCCAGCCAGCTCACAATCTCCAGTTCATCATCGACAATCAGCAAGTTCTGTTCCATCCTCATGTTCCCCCTTATCGATTAATATGGTTATCTTTAATCCTCCCAATGCGCTTCTGCTAATGCCAAGTCCACCTTTTCCATTAAAATAGCAGGTCAGACGTTTATGAATATTGACGACCCCGGTAATCTCACCGTTATCTTCTTTGACCAGCAGTTCCTGCATGTTAAGAATGGCTTCATCTGTCAGCTCATCGCCATTGTCCTCAACAATAATCTGCAGCACTTCCGGCTCTTCTATAAACGAAACCCGAACCATACCGTTTTCCGCCTTATGGTATAAACCATGCTCAAAGACATTTTCCAAAAGCGGCTGTAAGATCAGCCGGGGAACTTTAATCTGGGCACATTCCTCTGGAAGCGAATCAAATTGTACAACGATCCGGCCGACAAACCGGGCGGCCTGAATATCCACGTAGGATCTGGCATGTTCGACTTCCTTTTTCAGCGGTATGTAATCCGCCTCGTTTCTGGTCAGAAACTGGAAATAGGTCCCCAGATGCTCGGCAATAATCCCGGCATTTTCATAGTCCTCCCGCTTGATTCTCCGGCTCAGAATAAAAAAACTGTTGTAGAGAAAGTGCGGATTGATCTGCGCCTGAAGCTGCTTTAGCTCGGCCCGCTGAGCCAGGTTTGTCTGCACATAGACCTCCTCAATCAGACGGCTGATCCGGTCCTTCATGTCATTAAAGCCTTTATATAACTGTTGAAATTCATCCTCATTCTGGTGTTGGATCCTGGTTGACCAGTCTCCTGACTCCAGATTAGAAAAAGCCTCCAGCAAAATCCCAATCGGCCGGTGAATCAGTATTCTCATGTAGATAATAAAAAAACCTGCAATCACGATCATGATTACGATCACCGCAATCATCATCCGTCGGAAATGATGGATGGATTTCATAATCGGAGCTTCCCTGGCATACTGTACAAACATCCCCATATCTCCGGTTCCGCCAACACAGACCAGATACCACTCCCTGCCAATCTTAATCCGCTGGACATCAAGATAACCGCCCAACTCGTCTCTTTTCAGCTGTCCGTATATTTCATGATCCAGAACCGTGTCCGCTGCACTGGAAATCAGGTGACCGGCTTCTTCTAAATAGAAAAAAGCCCCTGTTTCTCCTGATGTGTTAAGGACCGATATCTTTTGTTTTATTGCCTCCTGCGAGAACGTAATGATCAGAATATGCCGCGGCAATGCCCCCGTCTTGCTTTTGACAGCACCGGCCACTGTCATGAAAAAATCAGTGCCGTCAAAATGCATGCTGCTGGTTTCGTCAGCTAAGTATGTTTTTAACGCTTCTCTGTTGGGTTCTGAAATACCTCTGATTCCGGACGGCTCGATCCAATAATCCGATTCTGGCAGGCACAGGATTCCATTTTTAACCAGCCGGCTGACTCCGGTGATGGTCTGAAGCCGCTCCCGCACCGACAACAGTGCCTCCCGACGCTCATATTCGCTGATATTAACCTCCGGGCTTTCTAAAAAGGTCAGTTTCCGATCATTAAAAAATTCAATTTGCAGCTGATGTACATGGGCAATCTCATTCTCAAAAGACTCCAGAAAATATTCCGCGTTGGCATTCATTTTCTCATAAGTCGTTTCCACCGCCAGATTCATCGCCTGTATCTGCAATATTACGCTGGAAACAATCATAAATACGGTTATCACTGTAAAACCGATGATCTGGCGCGTCTGAATGGACTCTGTCCATTTTATCTTTTTGCCTGTGCTCATCCTTTCCCCATCCCCTCTTTCACTGATTCAAAGCCTTCTCTCACTGAACAGGCTTAGAGGAAAGTCAAATTTTTTCACAAACCAAAGCAACATCATAGCATGCCATAACTGTCTGTGATGACAGCAGGTTACCGGTAAGAATATCTGTCTTTCCTGCAAAATACTGCGGCAGTACAAGATCTTCCCCCGCCAGGTTGATGATAAAATAGTACCGTTTACGCTCTGTCGTACGGCAGACAATCTCCAGCTTCGTGTCTTCTTCAATCACCGGTTTTACACCGGCCCCATCCATGGCCTGATTCAGAATTTTCACCAGCGCTGCCTGCTCCGGCCGGGTTCCTATGTAATACACGGTCCCCTGTCCGAAACCGTGTTTCGTCACCGCCGGCGAGGCTGCGTAAAAATTGCTGCTGTATTCGGCCAGGGCTTCCGCTCCTTCCAGATGGATAATATCAC
>Ga0153940_1001010_pt1 | contig 13245 bp, 14 predicted proteins | sample TSNJ024MetaG_FD_104736 | JGI IMG/M metagenome (GOLD analysis project Ga0153940, IMG submission 104736) | Attine ant fungus gardens microbial communities from New Jersey, USA - TSNJ024 MetaG | ecosystem: Host-associated > Fungi > Mycelium > Unclassified | place: USA: New Jersey, Brendan T. Byrne...
AACCGTGCAGCATATCGAGTATGTGCCTTTCGGGGAAGTGTTCATTGAGGAAAGGAATAATGTCTGGAATACGCCGTATCTTTTCAATGCCAAGGAGTTGGATGAAGAAACAGGCTTGTATTATTACGGAGCAAGGTATTTTAATCCACGGGAAGGATTATTCCTGTCGGTAGACCAAATGGTCGAAAAAACAGGAACGCCGTATCAGTATTGTTATCAGAATCCTGTGAGATATATTGATCCTACAGGAATGGTTCCAGGAGACGGAGATGGTGGAGGAAACGAAAGGATATTGCCTAGAACCGAAGATCTTAAACACGGTGGAAGTTGGTATCGTAACGTAGGTGTATTCGCTCATAACACCCTAGCCTCGTTTACAAATGTTGTTTATGATGTCGGAGAGTCACTTATCCAAGAATCTATTTTTATTTACAACAATGGCGTTGGTGCATACCTTAGTAATTTTGGGAACTCTGTTGGCAATAGTGTAAGTTCTACTTACAACTACATATCAGAAACACCAGTCAAAGAAATACTAAAGAATGAATGGAGTGCCTTAAAGAGGGATGTAACAGATCCGTATGCATGGTCTGATGCTGTAGGAAAAACAGCCTGGATGCTTACCCCGATGAAAGCAACCGGTGGAACAAGAGCATTGGTTCCTACAATAGAAACTCCATCATTGATGATTGGGCCACCCGCTAGCAATATTGGTATACAATATACCAAATCAAATTTGAAGCTTGGACAGCAAATGCATAATGCATATAAAATAGGAGACGTAGTAGAAGGAGTAGCGGTGAAAGAATTTAGAGGCATTCCTGGTATACGACCCGATTTTGTAGATTTTAGCACAAAAACTATTTATGAATTGAAGCCATTTAATCCAAGAGCAATGAAACAAGGTTGGGGGCAATTAGACAAATACCAGAACCTATTTCAGCAAAAATATGGAGGTACTTGGAAAACAGTTTTAGATACTTATTAAAAGATTATAAATGGAAAAAAAGGATTTAGTCAAGCTTTTGGATGATATATTTGTTCCTCTCGGCTTTAAAAGGAGAGGTAATAATTGGGTATCGAATGGTAATGAGCTTTCAAAGTTAATTAATTTACAAAAGTCAAATTATAGTAACTCCTTTTATATTAACTATGGTTATATAATTAAAGGTATTGAGCTTACTACAACCACACATGTTGAAAACCGTTTAGCATCTATTAATAAGGAAGAACAGAAAAGGATAACCAATTTGCTCGATCTTGAAATAGAAATACCAATAGACCAAAGATTAACGGAGTTGAAGAAGTTCATTACTGATAAGATAACTATTCAAATGCAGTCAATAAATACAGAAAGTGAATTGTTTAGCGATTTAAAGAAGCGACCACACCTAAATGATATACCTTTGGTTGTCAAAAGGCATTTTAACATACCTGTATAACAATTTGCCCCCGCCAGCTATCTGTGCGGGGGCAAGTATTTTATTTCTTATTTTTTCAGTTGAATTATCCGATCGCCTCTCTGACGATTCTTTCAAAGTCTTTGGGGTTTCGTCTGCAATCCCATACCGATACGACGTATACCATATCATTTAGCGTAAAGAACACAACTTTGTATCGCCTGAGTACCACCAGAGAGCGGAACTCCGCCCCCAGGCCTTTGAGGTCTTCTTCCACGCGGGCAATCTGCGGGAACGAGGCCAGCCTCTCTATTTCGTCCAGGATGCCGTTATATACCCTGACTGCGCCGCCAGGGCTGTCATTGGCGATGAAATCATGAATCCCAACAAGTTGCCTTTTAGCCGCCGCGTAAAACTCGATTGTCATTGCGGAAATAATTTTCTCATATCTTCCATAGACGTATAGTTGATCCCCAACTTGGCATCCGCCACAGCTTTCTCAGCCAGACGGCGGTACTCCTCCAGCGTATAAGGGCGGTTATCTTTATGCTTTACCGTATCGATAAAAGCCAGCACGGCATTGTACATGTCCCTGCTGTTGATCTCCGAGAGCAGGCTTTCTTTCTCCTGCTTATTTAAAACAATTGATTTTCCCATAACTATATATTTTTTCTTTCAGTTGAAAATAAAAAATTCTTTGGCACTTTTGCCTCCTATTTGGCGAAAGCCAGTTTTGTCTTGAAGTTCTGTATATATGTGTCAATGACATTGAACAGGATGCTTCTGGTTTCAGAATCCATCTTCTGGATGTCATTGATCCTGTCTACGATTTCCTTGTCAAAAACAGCATTCTCTCCTTCCCCTATCAGGTAATCGGCTGTAACACCAAATTCTTTGGCCATTTTAACAACCATTTCGACCGATGGAAGGTTTTCTCCCCGCTCATACTTGCCGATAATCTCGCGGGATGCCTCAAGGCGTTTAGCCAGATCGCCCTGCGACCAGTTCTTATCTTTTCTCAGCAGGCTTATTTTAGCCCCAATATTTAATATATTACTCATATCTACCGCATATTACATATATAATACAAATATAAGCGAACTTTTCTTCACAAAAAAGAAATATAATATAGTTTTAAATGAGAACTATTTTATATATTTGTGGAATATATTACACAATGTTAAAAATGAAGAATATTTATTTCAAAACATTACTCCATGGAAATCCGCGCCATTAAAGAGCAGCTGAGCATTGAAAAAGTGTTGTCCCTGTATGGTTTAGAGGTAAAAAATAAGATGGCCTGCTGCCCCTTCCATAATGATAAGACGCCCTCGATGCAGGTCTTTAGCGACAGCAATACGGTCAGGTGTTACAGCGGCAACTGTGATAAGTCGGGCAAGGTTATCGACGTGATCGACTTTATCATGTACAGGGAAGGATGCAGCAAGCACGAAGCCATCAAAAAGGCCGGGAGTTTATTGGGCGGTACGGGCATTGCTTTGGCAGCCTCTCCTTCCCCTTTGGAAAAGGCACCCTATAAAGCCTACCGGGAAATCGAAGGCGAAATACTGGACGAATTATTCGCCGGTATGGTCTATAACCTGCGGCTGGGCAAACGGGCGCTGGCTTACCTCCGGGAAAGGGCATTGGATAAAGACAGGCTTGAAATCGGCTATAACTCCCGTACCTATAAAGGGCTGAACAGCTGCATCGTATTCCCCTTGCGGGACAAGGCTGGCCATGTGGCCAGCCTGTACGGGCGTAATGTACTGTACGGCCCCAACAAACACTATTACCTGAAAAACCGCAGGGGACTGTATCCCGGCTATCCGGATAGCAAAAACACTAAGCTTATACTGTTCGAATCCGTTATTGACTGCGCCTCGATGTGGCAGCACCGGGAGCTTTTGGGGGACGGCTACGCTTTTTTAGCCTGCTTCGGCACGAACGGCCTTATGCCCGAACATCAGATGGCCATAGCTGCCCATGAAAACCTCGAAGAGATTATCTTCTGTTTCGATAACGACGATGCCGGCATTGCCGCCGTAAAGAAATACACCGGCGAGCTGTCCGGCAGTTACCCCCATATCACCATCTCCAATATAGAACTACCGGGCAAAGACCTGAACGAAGTATTGCAGGGCCACAGGCCGGATATACTGCCCGCACTGCTTTTGGAACGCAAATTCCTTTTTGTTTCAACTGAAAAAAAAGAAAGAGTAAATGCTCCTGCAAATATAAGAAGCGCCGCAGGGCCGCAAAATACGGATACAGCTATCAATATGGATACTGGTGTTAATGTTGGTACTGAGATAAATATGATAACAGAGCCACCAACTGCCATGCAAGTTACTCCTGCCCTTTTAGAGAAATCCAAACCCGATAGATCCGTGAAAAGCAGGTTGTATAATCTGCAAAGCATTAATCAATACATCGGCCGTTCAGGTATCGTAGGGGAAGAAAACACCCGCCTGCTGCTGTTTATCATCGCCAGTTCCTACCGCACCGGATCACCCCTGCATGCCATCGTGCAGGGCAGCAGCGGCAGCGGAAAGACCCACCTGATAGGTAAGGTCGCAGACCTGATGCCTCCGGAGGATGTGCTGCGTTTTACCCGCATTACCGAAAACAGCCTCTATAACTGGGGTGAATACGACCTGGTGGGAAAGCTCATGGTCATCGAAGACCTGGACGGGCTTAAGGAAGAAGCCCTGTACGCCCTGCGCGAGCTGATCAGTAATCAGCGGTTGAGTTCCTCGGTCAGCATCAAGGATAAGAAAGGCAATATCCGCAGTGCCAGGAAAGAGGTGCGGGGACGTTTCAGCAGCCTGTCGGCCACCACCAAAGGCGATACTTACGAAGACAATATCAGCCGCAGCTTTATCCTGGCCGTAGACGAAAGCCCCGGACAGAGCCGCAAGATAATCAATTACCAGAACAAACGCTATGCCGGTGAAATATGCAGGGAGGAGGAAGCCAAAGCCAGGAAGCAGTTGCAGGAATATATTCGAGGCTTGCAGGACTACCCGGTACGCAATCCTTACGCCACACGGCTGGAACTGCCCGAAGAAGTCCACAAGATACGCCGCCTGAATGAAATGTACCAGAGCATCATCCGCCAGGTTACCTACCTGAACCAGAAGCAGCGCAAACTAAAGGACGGATTCCTGCTGACAGAGGTGGAAGATCTGCGTCTGGCCACAGGCATACTCTTCGACAGCATCATCCTCAAGATAGACGAGCTGGACGGCAGCCTGCGCCAGTTCTATGAACGGCTCAAGAAGCACGTCGGCCGTAAAGATAAGGAGTTTTACCTGCGGGATATGCGCCAGAAGCTGAATATCAGCAAGACGCAGATGTTCCGATATATACAAACCCTCAAAGACCTCGATTACATACGCCCCTCGAGCGGATACAACAATACAGGATACAAATACAGGATACTTTACTGGGACGATTACCACAAACTGCGCGAAGACATAAAAAAGAAACTGGAAAGCCAGATAGAACAATTATCAGTGAGCAGCCAACAGTGAACAGTTATCAGTTACCAGATATATAAATGTATAACAGGGTATGGAACACCACTGGAACACTATTGAAACACCAGAAAAGTATATAAATAGATATAATACAGCAAATTAAATCAAAAACACCCTTTGGCGTTCCGTGTTCCAGGAAAGTATAACCGGACAGACAGAGGACAGTTATCAGTCAACAGCCAACAATGAATCTTGAAATACTGGAACCTAAAATCTTGAAACCATGGAACAGGACGAATTGTCAGCCTACCGGGATTACCTGCACCTGAAAGGCTATAAAAAGAAAAATATCGCCAGCCACCTGCGTATCGCAGGACAGTACCTGGCTTATAGTCCGGCAGCGGGGGTTGATTTTATAAGCCATTTACAGAACAGGCCGAGCCGGAACGACCCATCACGCAAATTAAGCCCGGCGGGACTCCGGTATTATTTTTATTGCCTGAAAGCCTATATTAGCTATGACCAAATGGTAACAGGCAGCAGGCATAGCCTGTATATCCCGGCCATCAGGAAAAGTGAACCCCTTACAGAGATACTATCCGAAGGAGAAGTGAAAAGCCTGTTTGTCTTCAGCCGCGACCTGCGCGACAAGGCCATCCTTAGCTTGCTTTACCACGCCGGCCTGCGTATCGGGGAAGCAGCACGTTTATTGATAACCGATATTGATATGCGGCAGGGGTTACTGACGGTAACCAAAAGCAAGACCGGACGACAGCGGCAGGTACCTGTCAATAGCACCGCGCGGGAGATACTCCGGGCTTATATCGAACAGGAACGCCCGTTCAGGGATACGGGTACGCTCCTGCAGGGATTGTGCGGGGATCTGGGTGTGCATGGTATCGAATTCAACCTGAAAGCCATCGTACGGCGGGCAGGGATACAAAAGCGGGTCTATGCCCACCTCTTACGCCACAGCATCGCCAGCCACCTCTTACAACGGGGCATGCCGTTGGAACAGGTCAGCCTGTTCCTGGGACATACCAGCCTGGAGAGTACGCGCCATTACACCCATATACAGCCCCATGGACTTCCGTAAGTACCTGTTGGGAATCTACCCCTACTCAAAAGAGAGCCTCAAAGCCAAAGAACGCCAGATAGGCATATGGAGGAGGCTATGTATAGGAGGATTACAATTGGAAGCCCTGGATACGAAAGAAGCCCTGCGTCTTGTAGAAGCCCTCAAACAGGACTACAACGGCCAAACCCTCAATAATATGCTCTGTACCCTGGAGCAGTATTATTACTGGCTGGTACAGTCCGGCAAGCGGAAGGACCACCCTATACGGAACTTGCGCATACGCACCCCGCACAGCCCCATACTGCGCAACCTGCTGGATCAGCAGGAACTGGACGCCCTGTACCGCAATTACAGCGAAAAAGGGCACCACAGGGGATGCTTCGATGTGTACAGGCAGCGCAACAAGGCCATTGTAGGGCTGTTGGTTTATCAGGGGCTGGATAGCGGCAGTATCAGCCGCATACAGGTTACGTACCTGGATACGGACAAAGGACTTATACACGTTCCCAAGGCCGGCGACTATAAACTGGCCGACAGGACACTGCCCCTGGAAGCCGTACAGGTGATGGGCCTATATCACTACTTGCATACCACACGCCCGGCTTTGCTCAGGCTGATAAAAGCCCCGGCGAATACCCCCTTGCTGTTCCCTACAGGAAGCAAAACCAGGTTCAGCGCCATAACCAAAAATATACGCAGGCAATTGGGGGTCGCCAGCCTGATACTGGTACGTAACAGCCGGATCGCCTTATGGATGAAGCGTTACAACCTCAGGCAGGTACAGTATATGGCCGGGTACAGGACACTGCAGAGCTTGGAGAAGTTCAATGCCGGACAGATAGAGCAGCTCAAACAGGCCATCGAGAAATACCATCCCCTCTAAGCCATAGGATATATTCATCAAATAAACGCTTCTTTTTTAAGGGATGCCACCAAATAAGGGCGGGTATATCACCGGCAGGCGTTATCCCCAAGACAGGGATCGGGCCATAGCTACGGCTATTTGCAGGGCGAAAACATAAAAAGAATTATATAACTGAGGTTGTATAATGCAAGCGTTTTTATGTTAAATAGCTCTACCACGCCTTTTAGCGCCGGCTTCCTTTCGGGCTGCCGCCCGAAACAGTAAGGGCACTAAAAACGGGGGCGTAGCCGGGCACTGTCCCGGTCTTCGGGGTAGCCTTGCCTGCCACTTCCGGTGCGAGGCTAAAAATATAGCCCTGAAAAAAGAAGCTTTTATTTTTTCAACTGAAAGAAAATAATATATCTTTGACAAAAATGAGATTCGGCGGAGGCCGGGTGGTAACAGCTTGACATATTGAAGATAAGGAGAAGGAAAAGCAAACGCTCGCGCGAGGAAAATATCGCACAGGCACTGGTTTATATTATTACGGAGCAAGATACTACGATCCGAGGGTGTCAATATGGCTGTCAACCGACCCTTTACAGGAAAAGTATCCGAATATATCTACGTATGTGTATTGTGCGCAGAATCCAGTGAAATTTATTGATCCTACCGGAATGGAAGGTGAGAATTCTGGTGAAGATGGTTCTCCTATAAAATTTGGCAGACATAAAGTTGAAGAAAAAAGTGGAGGATTTTTGGGTGCCATAATAGAAAGCATCAAAGACGCATTTGGCTTCGGCAAAAGGATGGATGATTATTCTACCGCTGAAAAGGCGGAAGAAAGCCAAGCGTTCAATGATGAGCAGATGGCAAGAATGAAAGCCACAGTAGAAGGTCTTCATACCATCAATGAGACTGCATTAACTATTGTTCCTTTTGGGCAAGTTGGGTATAAATTTTACACGGATAGAAGTGATGATATAACGGGGACAGACTTCGCTCTTGAGGCAGTTGCAATAATTCCAATTGCGAAAATAGGTAAGGTCGGAATAGTTATAAAATCACTTAATGGAGGTCGAGCTGTTTTAGGATTTAAAACATTCAATGCATTTAAAAAGGCATATGGAGTTGCTGGTAAAGGAAAAACTTGGCATCATATCGTGGAGCAGACATCTTCGAATGTAAGTAAGTTTGGAGCTGAAAATATTCATAACATAGACAATGTTATCAAGATAGAGCATGGAGCAGGTACTCTACATGCTAAAGTATCTGGATATTATTCTTCAAAAGACTTTTTTACAGGGGGACAAACAGTAAGGCAATGGTTAAGCACCCAAAGTTATCAGGCACAGTATGATTTTGGAATTCAAACATTAAAAAAATTCGGTTGGACACCATGACGAAAATAAAAGATACAGCAACGGCAATATTGAAATTTGAAGAAGCTGCGGCTAAGCATGCAGATGCTACGGAACAAGGTGACTATAAAACAGCAAATAAGAATTATGCCATCATAGTAAAAGCTGTTACGTTTCTTAAAGAGCATGACGAAATACAAAAACTATCAGAGCTTTTAAGTCATTCATCTGACGGAGTGAAAGGTTGGGCAGCGACTTATCTTTTACCACTGAAAGAACGAGAAGCTATGAAGGCATTGGAAGAAATAGCAAAAGGAAGTGATATACGTTCTCTTGCAGCGGAAACCACAATAAGTGAATGGAAAAAAGGAAATCTAAAATTATAATATTTAGATAATCTCCCGTTCAGCGTAAGTTTTGCCTACATCGGAGTTAAAACAGGGCTTCGCTTTGATAACGAAAATGGTGATACTTTTTATACAATTTGCCTCCGCACAGTTAGTTGTGTGGAGGCGAATATTTTATCTCTATTATTTTTCAGTTGAAATAAAAAGTTTTTACTGAATAGAAGATTTGAAGGCTGAAACAACGTAAGCCCCCTCTCAAGTACATGTTGTAGTAGTTGTCTCCAAGTTTTACCTTTGTGTACAGATCTACGATAAATTGGGATACAGATATTATTCGTTCAAAAAGAAAAAATTTGTAGTACACAAAGCGATCTTTGAAAAAAAATGGAACCGATTGATATACAGACATTATACTCTCTATGATGCGCAATATGGGTTAATCTTCCTCATCAGGAAAGAAATTGAGTATACAATACACAAGAAAAATGAGGTAGGCTGTTATCATTACACCCAGTATAATTAAATTTACAGTATGTAGATTCATAAAATAAAGCTTTTAAAATTCTACTTAAATGTACCTATTGATTGTTTCATTTTGATTAAGCCGTCATTAAGATTCAGATAAATCTTGCAAAAAAAGAGTAGACATAGACATCTTTTCCACTCGTTCGTCTTGGGTATTTCTACCCGGCGTACGGGATTGGGATAGCATTTACTATCGTAGATGGAGTGTATCAATCTATCCTTATGGCTCTGCAGGTAAGGGAGTAGATCTTCTACTTCCATCTTATCTATTCCGCCACTCTCTCTGTTATTCTTTACTTACTACTTATAAGCTAAATTTAAGTTACCAGAGGAAAGAATGTACTCTAACAATCCTCCTTCTCCCTATAGTTGTCGCCCCTACCGGGCGAACCATCGGGTAGGAAATGAGGGATTATTTCCCTCACTGTCCTCCCACACCACCGTACGTGCCGTCCGGCATACGGCGGTTCCTTGCTTTGACACATTACTGTGTGTGTGAGATGTTGTTTTCTGTTATCCCATTGACAAACACCGCTCTTACATATCCGTCGGATTCCATCCTATTCTTGTTGTAAGGAGCCTCTTTCGAGCATCTGGCTACAAATGAATCTCAAGGTAACTGTCTTTTACTATTTCACTGCATGGTTCAGCCCTTCCCTTATCAACTCGTAATAGGGTACTATGGCTTCTGCTGACTTCTCACGGCTAGCTTTACTCCGTGTTTCTAAAAAAAATATCCACACGTCCGTGAGACCTCCCCGGTTATAAACGACTACTTTCATCCCATGTGCTCCCTGACTATACTCTATATGGATTCGGATAGTTACCGGACTTTACTTTGTTTTGCAAACTCGTCTTCCATAAGTCGGCCTTATAGTCAGTTTCTGTGCGTGGATCCGGAACTTTGCCTCCAACTTCCTTCAGATTACTTCGCAATGGACACCCTTGCATTTGGCTAACGATTCCCACTATCAGGGCTCGTTCGGGACTTACACCCTATAGTTGTCGCCCCTGCCGGGCGAACCAAAAATCAGCCCGAAGTTCACACCTCAGGCTGAAATACAACTATATATATTAAACATTATAAACTTATACAGCGAAAAGGTAAAACACACAAAGACAATTTAACTTAACCCAATAGAGACTCGCTGTATATAATTTATAGAGTTTGAGTGATGAAAATTAGGAAATCCTGATAAAATGAAGAAATTTATCCAGTTAATTAAGTTAAATTTAAGTTAAACGGGCTGTCAGAAGAGTTTAAACGAACTTAAAACGAAGAAGTCCGCAAAATCGCTTCGCAGGCTCCCTCTACACAAACTTTACAAAACTACATAAACCTTTATGTGCATATTGTATAACAAAGTATTTCATGAAAAGTTTAATAGAAAACATAGATAAACAGATAGATAAAGCAATTTCAATCAAACAGCCCTGGGCATATCTGATATGTACCGGGATAAAAGATATAGAGAATAGAACATGGAAGTGCCCGGAAAAATATATAGGGCAAAGGGTATATGTTCATGCAAGTGCAAAGCCTGTTGTTAATGGTACTTGTATATCTCATCGACTGAAAGAAGAACAATATAAATTTATAGTATTCAACACACCGCCAGAAAAAACAACTGGATGTATGTTTTCTTGAACATTATAATTCTGCCATCGCCGGAAGCGTTGAAATAGTAGGCCGTGTAATAAATCATCCATTTATTTGGAAAGTGAAAACAGATATATGTACCGATGGATAGTACAAAGCTATATACAATTGGGTAGTATCTGATCCTGTGTTATTTGATGAACCAATTCTCAATGTAAAAAGGAGATTAAGCTTCTGGGGTTGTTCTTAATACATTAAGCTCAAAATAACTGTAAAAAAAAGAAGTCCACAAAATCACTTCGTTGACCTCTTTACTTAACTTTCTATAAACTAATGCGTATTCGAATAAAGTAATATAATAGTAATGTTATAACAAAATAGCCTGAAAAAAGTTATCACTGAAAATAGAAAAAATCATAAAAATGTAGAAGAAATGAAAGTGTAAGATTTGATGATAGGAAATAAATTACTATTCAAAGACCAAATAATTGAAATGACTGGTATAAGAGGAACTACACGAACTTTCTCTATCAGGATATTACTATTTATTTCACTGATAGAGAAAGATGTGAAATACATTCTATAAAACATTTGCGCCTCCCCTAACAGAAAACATACTATTGAGTCCTATTGATATTACAGGATTTGGTGAAAGATTTGATTATTACAAAAAATGGAATCTAAAATAACAAAAAATCAGCCCGAAGTTCGCATCTCAGGCTGAAATTCATTAATAATAAATAATTATATACAGCGAAAAGAACTAAAAATTTAAAGACAAACTCGCCCAATCATGAGACTCGCTGTATATAGTCACGCGTAACATTTATGAATAAGCGAAAAGTTAAGGAATAATAATAAAATGAAGTAATCTATTCCGTTAATTAAATTGAAATTAAGTCAATATGGCCATCAGCGGCTTCTAAATGAGCTTAAAATGAAAAGTCCGCGAACTCACATCGCAGACTTTCACAACTCACAAATAAAGCTTGCTAAAGCTGAGTAAAACTACACAAAGCTTTAAATTTCGACTATATAACAAAATATTACATGAAAAGTTTAATGAAAAATATAGATAAATCAAGAAAAGACAAATATTAACACCAAAACAGCTTTGAGTATATTTGATATGCAGGTACAAAGCCAATAGAAAATAAGACTATTCTCTATATAACCAATCTTTCTGGATAATAAAATGTCCATACACTGCAACTGTTTTATGGTTACCGGTATTATTATACCTTGCCAGGGATAGCCATGTATTTAATCGATCCGTTAAATAGAACTGTTCATCTTGTTAAACAAAGCACATAGTTCTGTTAAATAATGTTAGCTTCCCTGTTGAACAACATTTTTAACCGGCAATAAAAAGACGGCCTCTCAGATTGAAGCCGTCTTACTGTAGTTTTTTATGCATCTGGATCTACATAGTCATCATCTGAATGACCGTTCCCATTATTCTTATCCGTACCAGGTGTTGAAAACCGTGTGATACTTGCTTTATTCATGGCATCTTTAAGCGCTGTCCCGGAACAAAATTTACTTTCCGCCGAAACTTCCTTCCTGCGAATCCGCAGCCTTTGCCCGGATGGCTGGACGGAAAATCCCAAACTCTCCCAACATCACGCTTTTGCCGTCATCCAGATTGTTGACCGATGCATCAACCAGCCCTGCAATCACCAATTGGACCGTACCCCGGTGCGCACCGCAGATCTGCCCTATCTGCATACAAAGCTTATTAAAACTTACCTGTCCGGATGTCACCTGCCTGGCTACATACTTTTCCGCTTTTGTTTTACCGAAGCCAAAAACCTGTTTTGCTACAACATACTTTAATGCCATAATTTTAATGTTTGTGGTATTTCAGGCTATCACCATAAATACCGGTTCATACTGTTTTATTGTATCAATACACAGGGTGCATGACAAATGTAAGTATGCGGTGAACCATGGCGTAGGCTGTATCCGATGGAGGTATATCCAATACCGGAGCAGGCTTTATTCCCTGGTCATAGGCCTTGTTCAAGTCTTCCGGCTTATCGCCATAATATTCACTGACCCGCTGTATTTGTTTAGCACTGATGATTACTCCGGTCAGCTCCTGTAAGATTTCCGCTGCTTCTTCGAAGACTTGGCTCTGGCCTAATAAACTGATAATTTCCTGCAATCTTGAACTGATCCCGAACTTGTCAGTGTATTGACACAAAGGATGTTGCTTGTTTACTTCGACTTTACCTAAGCAAGTATGGAGTTTTTTTATTCCTGTCGATACCGGCCTCCCCTATACTTTTTTCCAACAGGATAGTGTTCAGTTTGCGGGTAAAGGCGATAAAGGCTGTTTCGTATTCATAGCCATCTTTGATCCGCACGGACTGCTCCAGCCAGCTATCCAGTTCCTCCGATAAGAGTGTCATTATTTCTGATTTTAGCTTTTGGGTATCCATTAGACGTTTGATTTAAAGGTTAATAAAACGTGAGTTCGATCTAAGCGATGGCCTTAATCTTGTCCAGATCAATAATGTCCAGATTAAGAGAAGGCTTTTTAGGAGACAGGTTATAAGCGATCAATCCTGCGATAAGATTTCCTCTGAAATTATGAAAAGGGCGA